>Ga0137415_10007405_pt1 | contig 10881 bp, 12 predicted proteins | sample CZODoug3_1_1_16f_FD_183082 | JGI IMG/M metagenome (GOLD analysis project Ga0137415, IMG submission 183082) | Vadose zone soil fungal communities from Angelo Coast Range Reserve, California, USA - CZODoug3_1_1_16fungal (Hybrid Assembly) | ecosystem: Environmental > Terrestrial > Soil > Vadose...
CGGCCATGGGCCGGGCATGGCCTTCGCGGCAGGAGGCCTGGCTACCCGTTTCGCGGAATGGCTTTTTCGCCAGCACCGCCACCCCGTGATAGGCCTTTTGGCCGTGGATTGCCTGATGGCCATAGCCCAGCTTGCGGAAGGCCTCGGCCGGAAACAGCTCGTTCAGCACCTTGGTCTCCTGCAGGCACAGGACATCGGGCTGCTCGTCGCGCAGAAAACGGGTCACCAGATTGATCCGGTGGCGCACGGAATTGACGTTCCAGGTGGCGATTTTCAACTTTTGCATCCCTTCTATGCTGCAACTGCACAGCGCGTTGCCCGTGATAGCCAGTTTATTACCATTACAGCGACTTCAAAGGCTTACAGCAAAATTTCACACTGAATATTACTAAAAACGCATAACTAGCATTCATTGTATTGCAATGCTTGGGGGTCTATATCGCAGTGCAACAAAGAGTTCTTGAGAGACAGCAAAAATACATTACAAGGTACCTTGCGTAACACGGTAGCTTGCGGTACAAGTCTCTCAGGCTTTGATTTCACAAAGGAGTATCCCATGACCAACTTCCGCATTCAGATCCCGCAAAACAGCTTCAACAATCGCGTCGCCGAGGCCTTCCAGGTCGCCACCATCGCCCTGGTCGGCGTTCTCGGTATCCTGACCTTCGCCGCGACGATCTAACTAAATCTGCGCCAAGGGCCATCTAGCCCCCGGCGGCGGAGCCGCCAATAATAAATAGAGCCGGTGGCCAACGGCCACCGGGCTCTGCCGGCGGAGCCGCCAATAATCAAATGGAGCCGGTGGCCAAAGGCCACCGGGCTCTAGGTGAGGTCGAGAGGGCATCGCCCGTGCCTCCGGCCGCCAGCCGTTCCACCCCCGCCCAGGCGATCATCGCCGCATTGTCGGTGCAGAGCCTGGGGGGTGGAATACGGGCAGTGAAGCCCTCCGCCTCGCATAGCCGGGCCAGGCCCAAGCCAATCGCCTGATTGGCGGCCACGCCGCCCGCCACCACCAGCCTGTTCGAACTGGGAAAATCGCTGCGGAACATCGCCATGGCGATGCGGCTGCGGTCGCAGAGAATGTCGATCACCGCCGCCTGGAAACTGGCGCTGGCGTCCTCGACACTGATTTCCGTTTGCGCCAACTGGCGCAGCGCCGTCTTCAAGCCCGAAAAAGAAAAATCCGCGCCTGCGCGGACTGACCCCTTCTTTTCCAACAAAGGACGCGGCAAATCATAGGCGCGGGGATTGCCGCTTCTGGCCGCCGCTTCCACCGCGGGGCCGCCGGGATAGGGCAGGCCCAATATCTTCGCGGTCTTGTCGAAGGCTTCGCCCACCGCATCGTCGATCGTGCTGCCGTAAAGGCGGAAATCATCGACGCCGCCCACGCCGACCAACTGGCAATGGCCGCCCGATACCAAAAGCAGCAGGAATGGAAATTCCACGCCGTGGCTCAGACGCGCCGTCAAAGCGTGGCCCATCAGATGATTGACCGCCAGCAGCGGCTTGCCCGTGGCCAAAGCCAGTGCCTTGGCGGTGGTCAGTCCTACCATCACGCCCCCGATCAAGCCGGGCCCGGCGGTGGCGGCGATACCGTCCAGTTCAGCCAAAGTGATATTGGCCTCGTCCAGGGCGCGTTCGATGATGGAGTCCAATATTTCCAGATGGGCACGGGAGGCGATTTCCGGCACCACCCCGCCATAGGGGGCATGGGCCTCGGTCTGGCTGAAAATCACGTTGGACAGGATAGCGCCAGGCCCTGGGGGGCGCCCGCGCACCACCGAAGCCGCGGTTTCGTCGCAGCTGGTTTCGATGCCCAGTATGGTGAGAGGCTTGCCTGTCATGGGCCGCTGCTTTACGCCGAATAAAAGGGAGCGACCATGAGAATTTTGGTCACCAGACCAGTGGAAGACGGCGAAGAGATCGCCGCACACCTGGCGGAAATGGGTCATCAGGCGCTGCTGGCGCCGCTGCTGACCGTGCGCTTCCATGACGGCCCACCTCTTGAACATTCGGGGCCGGGCCTTGAGGATGTGCAAGCCATTTTGGCCACCAGTGCCAACGGCGTCCGCGCCCTGGCCCGCCGCACGGCGCGGCGCGATTTCTCCATTTTCGCGGTGGGTCCGCAGACTGCGGAAGAAGCGCGCAATTGCGGATTCACCGAGATCAAGAACGCCGACGGTGATGCCAAGGCGCTGGCGGAAGCGGCCACCCGCTGGGCGTCGCGAAAAGGTGTGCTGCTGCATGTCTGCGGCGAAGACGCGCCGGGGACCTTGGCGGAAAATCTCAGCCTGCGCGGTTTTCAGGTGCGCCGCGTGGTTCTGTACGCGATCGAACCGGCGGTGCAGCTGCCGCCCCAGGCCGTCGCCGCCTTGAAAGCCGGTGCGCTGGATGCGGCGATGTTCTTCTCGCCGCGCAGTGCGCGCATCTTCGGCGTGCTGGCCGATGGTCTGCCTACGGAAAACCTGGCAGCGCTGTGCATCAGCGCGGCGACGGCGCAGGCTTTGGTCTCGCTATCCTTCGCCCGGATCGCGGTGGCGGCGCGGCCCAATCAGGCGGCCATGCTGGCGCTGGTAGAATAACCTACTGAATAATAAAGATATTCTCTTTAGGGCAACGAGCAATATCGCCCAGGCCGGGCAGGCCAGCAGCCGCTCTGCGCCCTGGCCTTTCACCGCTCTGTCCTGCGGCTTTTGCGCATTATCCGAAAATGAAAGCAGCGCTTGCGAGGAGCCCCGCCCTCTGTGCAGACTTCGCGTATGCAGCATGAAGTTTTCGCCAACACAGAAGACTTTGGCGGACCCGATATCGTGGCGGGGCCGGCGCGGGTTTCCCGTCCCGGGGTGGATGCGCCCTATGCCAATTACGCGTTGGGCAAGCCCTATGACGAGATGTTCGCACCCGACGGCCAGCCGCGCGCGCCTTATGCCACCATCGATTCGCGTGTTTCCTCCCTGCCGCTGGAAGAACTGAATCGCCGCCAGCAGGCTTGCGAGCAAAGCTTCCTGCACCAGGGCATCACTTTCACCGTCTACAACGACAACAAGGCCACCGAGCGGATCATTCCCACCGACCTCTTGCCGCGTATCGTCACGGCCAAGGAATGGGACCGTATCGAGCGCGGCTTGACCCAGCGCATCCATGCCCTGAATCTTTTCTTGCGCGATATCTATACCGATGGGCGGGTGCTGAAGGATGGGGTGATACCGCGCTCCATGATCTATGGCTCCAAACATTACCGCCGCGAGATGCGCGGCATCCCGGTGCCGCACGGCGCCTATGTGAACATCTGCGGCAGCGATCTGATCCGCAACGAAGCCGGCGACTTTGTGGTGCTGGAAGACAATCTGCGCGTGCCTTCGGGCGTCAGCTACATGTTGGCAAATCGCGATGTGGCGCGGCGTGCTTTTCCGGCGGTGTTCCGCTCCATGGGTGTGCGCCCGATCGAGCATTATCCGCTGGAATTGCTGGCGACCTTGCGCTCGCTGACGCCCTTCCATGAAGATGTCTCCATCGCGGTGCTGACCCCCGGCGTGTTCAACTCCGCCTATTTCGAGCATGCCTTCCTGGCCCGCCAGATGGGGGTGGAGCTGGTGGAAGGCCGCGATCTGCTGATCAATGACAATGTCGTCTATACCCGCACCACTTCGGGGCTGAAGCGCATCGATGTCATCTATCGCCGCATTGATGACGATTTCATCGATCCGCTGATCTTCCGCGAAGATTCGGCGCTGGGCGTACCGGGCCTGTTCAACGCCTATCGCGCCGGCAATGTGATGATCGCCAATGCGCTGGGCACCGGCGTGGCCGACGACAAGGCGGTCTATGCCTATGTGCCACGCCTGATCCGCTATTATCTGGCGGAAGAGCCGATTCTGGACAATGTCGAGACTTACCTTTGCCGCGAAGACAAATCGCTACAGCATGTGCTGGCCAATCTCGACAGACTGGTGGTCAAGGCGGTGGGCGAAAGCGGCGGCTATGGCATGCTGATCGGTCCGCATGCCTCCCAAACCGAGCGCGACGACTTTGCCGAGAAGATCAGGGCCGATCCGGAAAATTACATCGCCCAGCCCACCATCCAGCTTTCCACCGCCCCCACCTTTGTCGGCAACGGCATCGAAGCGCGGCATGTCGATCTGCGGCCCTTCATCCTGCACGGCGCCGAGACCAAGCTGGTGCCCGGCGCCCTGACCCGCGTCGCCCTTAAGCGTGGCAGCCTGGTGGTGAATTCCAGCCAAGGCGGCGGTTCGAAAGACACTTGGGTGCTCAGTCAATGAGCCAATCTCTCACCATTCCCCCGATGTCATGGCCCGCAAATGCGGGCCACCCAGGTGATGCCGAATTCGGTGCCGAAAAATGGGTCGATATTCTTTTCTTCGAGTTCACCGCTGTTCCCAACTGGGTGGCCCGCACGGAGTTTACACTCCGGCCGCGCTTCGCGCGGACCGGGGTGGCGGGCCATGACATTTCATGCTGAGCCGCGTCGCAGATTCCCTCTACTGGATGAGCCGCTATATCGAGCGGGCCGAGCATACCGCCCGGCTGATCGCGGTGAAGCTGGAATCCATGGTGGAGCAAACCCCGGAGGACGCCGCCGCCAGTTGGGCGCGGGTGACCGAATCCCTGACCGGCGAGAAGACCGTGCCGCTGCATCTGGACGCTTTCGCCATCACCCGCAGGCTGGCCTTCGACCGCGACAATGACAATTCGCTGATCACCTCCCTGGCGCTGGCGCGCGACAATGCCCGCCAGGTGCGCGAGGCACTGTCCAATGAAGTGTGGGAAAACCTCAACCGCCTTTACCTGCGCCTGACGCCGGTGACGATGGATTCGATCTGGGTCCATACGCCTGCAAGGCTGTTCCGTGAGGTGCTGGAGGAAATGCATGCCCTGGAGGGCGTGACCTATTCCACCCTCAGCCACGGCGAAGGCTGGTACTTTCTGGAGCTGGGCCGCCATATCGAGCGGGTGCAGCAACTGGGCCGGCTGCTGGACGTGCATTTCAGCGCCGCCCAGAATAGCGAGAACAGCCCCAAATATTTCGACTGGCTGGTGCTGCTGAAATTCTGCACCGCCTTTGAACCTTACACCAAACAGTATACCGCCTCGATCCGGCCGCAAAAGATCGCCGAATTCCTGCTGTTTGATTCCGAATTTCCCCACTCCATCTGCTTTTCGGTGGACCGCGTGACCGAGGCCTTGGCGCGGGTGGCACCGGGCGCTCCGCCGGCGCGCCGCGCGGCGGTGGAACGGCTGGCCGGCCGGCTGAAAGCCGCGGTGGATTTCGGCCAGGTCGATGAATTGATGTCGGGCGGCGTCGCCGCCTTCATCGCCGACATCACCAAACAGTGCGAACAAATCCATAAGGCGCTTTACTCGTCCTACATTACATATGGCGCGGAGACCGTGCTTTGATGTTTGACCCCCATCCGTCGCAACTCGAATCGGCTCCGCCGATATCTCGTTGCGCCGTTCGGCCATCTTGGCCGATGGCCTCACTCCCCCTTTCCGTGCTTCGCACGAAGGGGGAAGGAAGCTGTCGGATGCTGACGGTCGCGCCGCGGAATGCGGCGCTCGCGCTACACATGCGTACGGTGCTTTGATGTTTTATTCCATCCGCCACGTCACGCGCTTTCGCTATTCGGGGCCGGTGCGCGAGTCGGTGATGGAGCTGCGGATGCAGCCGCGCTCGGAAGGGCCCCAGACCCTGCGCAGCTTCCAAATCTCCACCAATCCCCGCGCCCAGCTCTATGCCTATACCGATCACCTGGGCAATGCGGTCTATCACTTCAATTTGTTGCGCGAGCATGAAGAACTGCGGATCGAAGCCCAGGCGACGGTGGAGCTGGCGGCGATGCCGGTATGGCCGGACACGCTCGATGCCCTGGAATGGAGCCGCTACAACGACTTCAATCTCACCGACGATCATTTCGACATGCTGGAGCCGTCCCGCTTCGCCCGCTTCTCGCCCGAGCTGGAAAGTTTCATGAAGATCGCCGACCTGCAAAAGCCGGTGGGCGATCCTTTCACGGCGCTGCGCACCCTGCAGCGCGGCATCTACGATTCCTTCGAATATGAATCCGGTGTCACCGAAGTGAATTCACCCATCGAAGTGGCGCTGGAACAGCGCCGCGGCGTCTGCCAGGACTTCGCCCATATCATGACGGCGATCGCGCGGGCCTGGGGCATACCCTGCCGCTATGTCTCGGGTTATCTTTATCACAAGGGCTCGCGCGACCGTTCTTCCGCCAACGCCACCCATGCCTGGGTGGAAGCCTATCTGCCGTCCTTGGGCTGGGTGGGCTTCGATCCCACCAACAACATCATGGCGGGCGAGCGCCATGTCCGCGCCGCGGTGGGCCGCGACTATGCCGATGTGCCGCCCACCCGCGGCACCTACAAGGGCGGCGCCGACAGCGAACTGTCGATTGCGGTGTCGCTGGAGCCGACCCAGGCGCCGGTGCGCCACGAGGATTTCCTGAAAGTGGCCCGCCCGATGGCCTCGCCCACCCCCACCGCCTCGATGCCCGAACGGCTTTATCACCAGCAGCAACAACAGCAGCAGCAGGAATAGCGGGCGCCAACGCCCTGCTCACGCCGGTTCGCGCCTATGCTATGAAGGCGCATGACCAAGCGGAAAAAACGCGAATTGGGCGGCAGGCTGGAAGTCGACGGTTACCCCCTGCGCTGGACCTTGAAAAGCGAGCAGATCTGGGACCCCAAGGGCGACCATGTCGGCCTGCGCCTGTCGGTGGAGCGCGAAGACGAAACCCGCCGCGAACTGGTGCTGGAATATCCCTTTCACGATGGCGGCCGGACCCTACGCCCCGACATCAACCCGCACACGCTGGAAAGCGACATTCGCCGCGCCATGGAGGCCGGCTGGAAACCCAAATCACGCGGCCGGCCCTTCTTTTTCCAGCTCTAGCGCGGCGGCGATGCTTAACCTTTCGTAAACCCGAAGCTGCAAAGCGTCAGGCTTTTGTTAACGCAAGCAGGTCTATCGTCCTTCCCGAACCAAAGGGAAGGGCGCCATGCCGCTGAAATTGTCGTTAAAGCCGGGCGAGAAATTCGTGCTGAATGGCGCGGTTCTGGCCAATGGCGACAAGCGCACCAGCCTGGTGATCCAGAACAAGGCCTGCGTGCTGCGCGAAAAGGACATCATGCAGCCCGAAGGCGCCAACACGCCGGCGCGCCGCATCTATCTGGCTATCATGATGATGTATCTGGACGGCGAAGCCAGCGAAGAACCCTATAACGAATTCGCCCTGCGCATGACCGAATTCATGGGCGCGATCCGCACCCCCGCCATCCTCAGCGCCTGCGTGGATATCAGCCGCGATGTGGCGCAAGGCGCTTATTACAAGGCGTTGATCGCCTGCCGGAAGCTTTTTGACTTGGAACAGGAGCGTTTGAGCTATGAGCCTTAAAGCCTATAAGGCCGCGCAGGTCGCGACCGAAGATCCCCGCCTGACGGAATACCGCCTGTTCGGCCAGGTCACCGGCGCATTGCTCAACGCCAAGCAAGCGGGCGCCGCCGGCGCCCCGCTGGTCGAAGCGGTGGACTGGAACCGCCGCCTGTGGCGCACCCTGGCCGCCGACTGCATGGATGACCGCAACACCCTCACCCAGGATGTGCGCGCCAAGATCATCTCGCTGTCGCTGTGGGTGGCGAAATATTCGCGCAGCGTGACGCGCGAAAAAGCGCCGCTGGATCCCCTGATCGAGATCAACCGCACCATCATGCAAGGCCTGCAGGCCAGCTAATTCGGCCTCGGAGTTTGAACTTGAAAAGCCAGCGCCTAGCGCTGGCTTTTTTATTGACCCCCATCCGTCGCAGCTCGAATCGGCTTCGCCGATATCTCGCTGCGACACCTTCCCCCTTCTCGTGCTTCGCACGAAGGGGGAAGGAAGCTGTCGGCAACGGCTTGTCGCGCCGCGATGTGCGGCGCTCGAGACAGGCAAGAAATGCCGGATGCGGCAAGGGATGCCTAACGGCGGACAGCCGTTAATGAAATTAACCTAGCAAAACCAGGAACTTGTCAAGTTAACGCCATGGCACGGGCGTTGCAAAACCTCCTGCGGGTCATTTGCCCAAGGGCCCGCAGAACGCGTGGTCCACCACCAGAAAAACGGAGAATACCCATGTCCTTTAGCGTCAACACCAACACCGGCGCGCAGGTCGCGCTGCAGTATTTGAATGCCACTCAGGGTCAGCTTGACCAGACCCAGAGTGCGATCAATAGCGGCCTCAAGGTAGCGACGGCGAAAGACGATGGCGCGATCTACGCTATTGCCCAGAACCAGCGCGGCGCAGTGGCCGGTTTTTCATCCGTGATCAACAGTCTCAATAACGGTTCGTCCTCCATTGACGTCGCCCTTTCGGCGGGCCAGTCGATTTCGGACTTGCTGATCCAGTTGAAGACCAAGGCGCTTTCCGCGGCTGACCCCTCGCTCGATACCGCGAGCCGTCAGGCGTTGAATGCGAACTTCACGGCCTTGCGCGATCAGATCACCACGATCGTCAAGAATGCCGTCTTCAACAACTTCAACCTGGTTGACGGTTCCACCGTGCAGGTTCAGGCCCTGGCGTCCTCGGACGGCACCCGCCGTATCACGGTCCAGGCTCAGAACATGAAGCTGTCGGGTTCGATCGTGACGATCAAGACCACGTCCACGATCTCGACCCAGGCCAAGGCCTCGGCCTTGATCGCGGTGATCCAGACCTCGCTGACCAACGTCAACTCGGCTTTGGCCAAGCTGTCGTCGGGCGCTGCGAAGTTCTCGATCCAGGCGACCTTCAGCCAGAAACTGTCCGATACCCTGACTGCGGGCATCGGCAACCTCGTCGATGCCAACATGGCGCAGGAAAGCGCCATGCTGCAGTCGCTGCAGGTCAAGCAGCAGCTGGGCGTGCAGGCTCTGTCGATCGCCAATCAGGCGCCGCAGACCATCCTGTCGCTGTTCAAGTAAAAACCTCTTTCGAGGGGGCTTATAAAGAGGCGGTGCTTTGCACCGCCTCTTTTTCTTTTAATGCGCTCCGGCTCGCGCCGACGCTTGTGAGGCGGTGCGAAAGCATCGCCCCTTTTTCTTATTGATGGCGCTCCGGCTCACGCCTACATTCGGCGGCGCTTCGCGCCACCTTTTATTATGACGCTCCGGCTCACGCCTACGCGCTCGGCGGTGCTTTGCACTGCCCCTTTTTCTTTTATCGCGGTTGTGGGTGCTTCACCGCCACGCGCGTTCATCTTTGTTAAACATGAAGCTGTGCCGGCGTGAACCATTATTTTCCGCGGGTTTCCGCGATTTTTCGCAGGCCCCTTTTATGAAAAGTGGAGTTATTTGCCTATCCTGCCCGGCAAGAGTTGCCGGTGGCGGCAATTTTTGCCGGGCAGGGCGCGCCGCACGGTAACGCCTGCCGGACCCTATTTTCCTCACCGGCGCAAAATCGATGGTTGACCAGGTCTTACCGCGAACCGGCACGGCGCTTGCCAAGGGCTGTGCGGGCAAAACGCCCAAAGAGCATTGCAAAACGCGTTGCTCTGATACCAGAACGGAGAGACCAATATGTCCTTTAGCGTCAACACAAATAGCGGCGCCCTCGTTGCGTTGCAGTATCTGTCCGCCACCCAGGGCCAGCTGAATCAGACTCAGTCGGCCATCAACAGCGGCCTGAAAGTCGCCAACGCCCGCGATGATGGCGCGATCTACGCCATCGCCCAGAACCAGCGCGGCCAGGTTGCCGGTTATTCTGCCGTCATCAACTCGATCAACAACGCCACTTCTTCGGTTGACGTCGCCTTGTCGGCGGGCCAGTCGATTTCGGACCTGCTGATCCAGCTGAAGACCAAGGCGCTCGCCGCGGCTGACTCCTCGCTCGATACCGCGAGCCGTCAGGCGCTGAACGCCAACTTCACCGCCCTGCGCGATCAAATCACCACGATCGTGAGCAATGCGGTGTTCAACGGCTTCAATCTGGTGAACGGTTCGACCGGCCAGATCACTGCTCTGGCCTCGGCCGACGGCACCCGCCGTATCACGACCGCTGCCCAGAACATGAAGCTGTCGGGCAGCATCGTGACCATGAAGTCCACGGCCACGATCTCGACCCAGGCGAAGGCGTCCACTCTGGTCGCCACGATCCAGACCTCGCTGACCAACGTCAACTCGGCTCTGGCCAAGTTGTCTTCGGGCGCTGCGAAGTTCTCGATCCAGGCGACCTTCGCCCAGAAGCTGTCCGATACCCTGACGACGGGCATTGGCAACCTGGTCGATGCCAACATGGCGCAGGAAAGCGCCATGCTGCAGTCCTTGCAGGTCAAGCAACAGCTGGGCGTGCAGGCTCTGTCGATCGCCAATCAGGCGCCGCAGACCATTCTCTCGCTGTTCCGCTAAGCCACGGCATGGGCGGTGTCCCTTTTCAGAGGCACCGCCTATCGCCAGCCGCTGCCGGACGACCGTAAGAATACGGCTTCCGCCCCGGGGCGTAGGGACCAGTTCTTTCTGGTGGGTAGGTGAAGAGCGAAGAGCCCGGGGGGCGCTTCGCTCTTCACCGCTTTTATTTGGTCGCACCGCGAGGCACCCACTCGCGTTCGCGGTTGCTCTTGCAAAAGACGGACACCCCGGGGGGCGGTCCGTCTTTTGTGGTTGTTCAGCCACCCAGCGCCAGGGCGATGGCTGAATCCAGGAAATCAGGGCCGCAAAGCCGCGCCGAAATTTCGGTTACATGCGGCACGCCCTGATGCATCACGATCTCGCACACCACAGGCGTGCCCTCCAGGCCCAGCGCCGACGCGGCGCGGGTCGCGATCTCGCGGACGGCGCCGTCAGACGATCCTGCCACAGGGCATGTTCCGCCCTGCATCAATAGCGTGACGC
>Ga0137415_10007407_pt1 | contig 10880 bp, 10 predicted proteins | sample CZODoug3_1_1_16f_FD_183082 | JGI IMG/M metagenome (GOLD analysis project Ga0137415, IMG submission 183082) | Vadose zone soil fungal communities from Angelo Coast Range Reserve, California, USA - CZODoug3_1_1_16fungal (Hybrid Assembly) | ecosystem: Environmental > Terrestrial > Soil > Vadose...
TCGCATCGATCGGCATCGCGCTCGTGCTTGCCGTCACGGCGATGCTGCTGGCGCGGGAGAGCAAGAGCCTGCTGATAGGTGAGCCGGCGCATCCGCAGGTACGCGAGTCGATTGTCGCCATCGCCGCCGCGGATCCGGCCGTCCGTCATGTCAACGGTGTGCTGACCGTGCAGTTGGGGCCCAGCCAGGTGGTGGCCACACTGAGCGCGGAATTCGAGGACTCGCTGACCACCCCGAAGATCGAGGCCTGCGTCAACCGCATCGAGAACGCCGTCACGGCGGCCCATGCGGAGATCGTCGCGCTGTTCGTCAAGCCGCAGACCCCGGAAAACTGGCAGGAGCGGCGCGAGGCGATCGAGCGCAACAGCGAAAGCGACGAATGACGACCAGGGACGACCAAGGGCAAGCCGCAGTGTGGGTCCGGCATCACTCGCCGGCTGGCCGGTGGGTCCTGCTGATTACGGTGCTTGGATCGGGGCTGGTGGCGCTCGACGGGACCGTGGTCAATGTCGCGCTGCCTGCAATCGCCCAGGACTTCGGCACCGGCCTCACGGGACTGCAGTGGATCGTGAACGCCTATACGCTCACGTTGGCAGCGTTGCTGCTGCTCGGCGGAGCGCTTGGTGATCGGTACGGCCGCCGGCGTCTGTTCGTGGTCGGCATCCTCTGGTTTGCCGCCGCTTCGCTGGCCTGTGCCATCGCGCCCAACACCGCAACGCTGATCGGAGCCCGGGCGCTGCAGGGAATCGGCGGCGCACTGCTCACTCCGGGAAGCCTCGCCATCATCGAGACTACCTTCCACCCGGACGACCGCTCGGCGGCGATCGGCGCCTGGGCAGGCCTCGGGGGCGTGCTGACCGCGATCGGACCCGTGCTCGGGGGGTACCTGACGACAGCGCTGAGCTGGCGGCTGATCTTCCTCATCAACCTGCCCCTCGCCGCGGTAGCGGTATGGGCCGCCATGCGGCATCTGCCGGAAAGTCGCGACGAGAACGCAGCGCTCCGGCTCGACTACGTCGGGGCCGCTCTCGCCGCTCTCGGTCTGGGTGGGGTCATCTACGCGTTGACGGTCGGCCCTGTTGACGGCTGGGACAAGACTGCCGTGCTCGTGGCTGGAATCGGCGGGATCATTGCGACGAGCAGCTTCGTGCTGGTGGAACGCTTCAGCCGTCATCCGTTGCTGCCGCTCCAGATGTTCCACTCGCGCCAGTTCACCGCGGCCAACGTGATCACGTTCGTCGTCTACGGCGCCCTGGGCGGGACCCTGTTCCTGCTCCCCATCCAGCTGCAGCGCGTGGTGGGGTTGTCCGCTCTGCAGTCGGGGAGCGCGCTGATCCCGATGACGATCGTGATGCTGCTCCTGTCGTCTCCCGCCGGCCGACTGGCGCAGCGGGTGGGACCGCGCCTGCCCATGACGATCGGGCCCCTGCTCGCTGCCATCGGGCTGGCACTGCTGGTGCGAGTCGTGCCGAATGGGGGCTACTGGCTGACGATCTTCCCCGCCGTGGTCGTGTTCGGGGTGGGTCTCTCGACCACGGTCGCGCCGCTGACTGCGGCGGTGCTGGCCGCCGCCGGCCCCGAGCACGCCGGTATCGCTTCGGCGATCAACAACGACGTCGCGCGGGCCGGGGGCCTCATCGCGGTTGCCACCTTGCCGCTCGTCGTCGGCCTCACGGGCATCGGCACTCTCGACCCGCACATCTTCGCGATCGGATTTCGCGAGGCGATGTGGGTCACAGCCGCGCTGGCGGCTGCCGGCGGGGTGCTCAGCTACCTGATGATTCGTGACGATCCGGTTGTAGCGGCGGGTCCGGCTTACCACCTGAGCTGTCCGCTCGACGCCCCGCCGCCACGACACTAGCTCATCTCGGCCTTACTGCGGGCGCGCCCCCGCTGTCCCTTCCAGCACCGCCTCACGCCACTCGCGCTTGAGCGGGAGAATGGGCGGCATGGGCACCACGTCGGGTACCTCGGTCGGCTCGGCGATCGCATCCTTGCGATCGGTCGCGGCCCCTTTTTTCATGAACAGATTGTAGATGGACCACTGCAGCCGCTTCCGCCCCCCGCGGAGGGGGAACCGGCGCGCCATGGACGAATAGGCGTAGAACATTTCGTAGGCCGTGTTCTGACCCAGCCGGAGCTCGTCTCCCGTCATCTGCGCGGGGCGGTAGACGACGTTGGCCTGATCGTACTTCGTCCAATCGAAGGAGACGATGCGCTCGGCCTTCTTCAGCTCGTACCAGGTCAGGGTGCCCGGGTACGGGGTGAGCACCGAATAGGCGCAGGCATCGTAGTCGGCGTCGATGTTGAACCGCGCCGTCTCCCTGAAGACCGACGGGTCGTCGCCGTCGAAGCCGAACATGAACAGCCCGAACACCATGATGCCGTACGAGTGCACCTTCTCCACGAGCGTGGCGAAGGTCTCCGGACGATTCACGTGCTTGTGCACGCTCGTCAGCGTGGACCGCGAGATCGACTCGAAGCCGATGCTCAGCAATGTACAGCCGCTCGCGGCGGCGAGCTCGAGCATCCGGTCGTCCTGCGCGAGCTTCGAGGTGACGCCCGCCTGCCACTGGATGCCGCGGCCCCTGAGCGCCCGCATGACCTCCTTCGGCCGCTCCGGCGTGCCGAAGAAGTCGGCGTCGTTGATCGAGATCATCCGTGAGCCGCAGCCCTCGACCTCCCGGATGACCTCGTCGACAGGACGATAGCGGAATTTCAGGCCGTTCATGAGGGGCTCCGCACAGAACGTGCAGCCCTGGTGGCAGCCCCGCGACGTCTGCACGAAGGTGGTGTTGACGTACCGGTTCTTCTTCAGCAGATCGTACCGGGGCATCGACAGGCCTTCCATCGGGTGCAGCCGGTCCGCCCGGTAGGTGCCTCGCATCTGGCCCTGCTCGAGGTCGGCCAGGAGCTTCTCCACCACGAGCTCCGCCTCTCCGATCACGACCGCGTCGGAATGCTTCAGCGCTTCCTGCGGCATGAAGCTCGGGTGCACGCCGCCCATGACCACCGGCACCCCGCGCGCCCGGAACGCATCGGCAATCTCGTAGCCGCGGTTCACGTAGCTCGTCATCGCGGACAGACCGACGAGGTCCGCCTTGAGGTCGAAGTCGATCGACTCGATGTTCTCGTCCGTCAGCACGACTTCGTAGCGATCGCGCGGAATGGCGGCCCCCACCGCCAGCAGGCCCGCGAGGGGGGAGTACAGGGCACGGTTCAGGTAGAGCGGCCGCGTGGTCAAAGAGTCCGTCTTGGGATTGATGAGATGGATGACCCCGGTCCGTTTGCCGCTGACCCGATGGTCGATCATGGTCTTCTCTCTCTCTTTCTCAGTCACGGCCGGGCTCGTCCCTGGCCTTGGCACAGTGATGATCCCGATCAGGCCGTATGGATCGGCGCGCCGCGGAACCTTTTCGCCGCAACAATGGTCAGCCCAATGAACAGTACCAGAACAACGAGCTGCGTGATCACAAATGGCGGCTCGGTCTGCTTGGGAGCCAGCGCGCTCAGCGCGGGCACCTTCTCAAACGCCTGCACCACCCCGACGAAGACGTTGAGGTAGAGCGCCGCCGCGGCGCACACGACGTAGATCCGGCGCCACGCGCCGCGGAGGTGAAGGACGTAGCGAGCGATGATGGCGACGGCCAATACCCCCAGCGAGATGACGCCGACTTTGTGTGAAGGCAACAGGTGATCAATCGGAAAGCCGAATCCGGTCACGCTCGTGGCTACGGTGGTGGCCAGGAAAAGCCCCGTCCAGCCGTCGAGCTGTCTCCCGGTAAGCAGACCGAACATGACCGCGACGCCTGAGCCGATCCCAAGCAAGCTGAGCCAAACGTGCGTGAGCGTGAACGTCGAGGTCGTCATTCCCCAGATCATGGCGCCCCTGCGAGTCTCGGCTATGCCTGCTGCAAGACCTCAGGGCGCGGCGCGTCGGGCACGACGAGGGTCCGCCAGTCGGCGTCGCGAGGCAGCACGGCCTCCGCCGGGTGCAGCGTGTAGTACGTCGGCTCGACGCCCGGCGGTGTCCCACCATCCTCGACCGTCTTGGTCGCTTGCAGCAGCAGCCGCCGCGCCTGGATGACGGCCTTGTCGGCGGGCCCAAGATGCTCGCGGGTGCGATCGACGATGCCGCCCATGCTCTCCTGAACGGCCCGGTCCTGGGCATTGACGCCGTCGATCCCCGTGAAGGTCTCCGTCTTCTGCACGCGGCGATCTTGGAGATAGTTGTTCTCGCGATTGCGCTTCGAGCGGAACGTCGTCTGGTCGACGTCCATCGGGCCATTGCCAAGACGTCGCTCGAGACGATCCTCGTCGGTCAGCGGCTCCGTCGTGCTCTGCTCCCAGTTGTAGACCATGGTGGTCTCGTCATCCATGGGAACCCAGATGTGACCCGCCGCCCCGGAGAAGCCGCGACTGCCCGAGCCGGTGCGCGCGGGACGGATCTGGTGGAAGGGCAGGATGAAGTGATAGGCGCGGACGTGCATCTCCTCGCCGGCGAGAGGCCGCAGGCCGGCGTAGCGGTAGCCGTAGTCCGTGACGTCGAGCTCGAGCGTGGGCGCCTTGCCCACCACGAAGGGATCACCCGGCTTGAAGCCGGGGCGCGACGAATCCGTGGTCAACACGCGATGCAGGATGGGCACGTGCGAGGTATCGATGCCGCCCTCGAGGCCCTGAAGCCAGTTGCTCTCCTGAATCACCTTCGAGACGTGGCGATGTGAGGGTGGCGCCTGGGTCCAGGCGAAATGCGGCGGCGCCGGCCGGCGCTCCGCGGGCCCGAGGAAGGCCCAGATGATCCCGCCCGCTTCCACCGTCGGATAGGCCCCAGTGCGTATCTTGTGCGCGAAGCTCAGCTCCTCCGGCTCATTCAGCATGTCCACGCAGCGGCCGTCGACGTCGAACTTCCAGCCGTGGTAGACGCAGCGCAGTCCGCAGTCTTCGTTCCGCCCCAGGAAGAGCGAGGCCTGCCGGTGCGGGCAGCGCTCGTCGAGCAATCCGATGCGCCCCCGCGAGTCGCGAAAAGCCACCAGCTCCTCGCCCAGCAGCTTCACGCGCGCGGGCGGGCAATCGGGCTCGGGCAGCTCCCACGCCAGGAGCGCGGGGATCCAGTACCGCCGCATTGCCTCGCCCATGGGGGTGCCCCGGCCGACGCGGGTGACTCTCTCGTTCTCGTCGCGTGCCAGCATGCTCAGGCCCTCCTCGCTTTTCCGGATGCGATCACCAGACCGCCAATGGGCCGAGAATCTACCCAAAGAAACTCGCCGTCAAGCGGCCCGGACGCCCCAGACCCTGCCTTGACCTGTCCCCTTGCCGGGGCTAACGTTGCCGCACCTTCGGGCCGCTAAGGGGGCAAGGGAATGGACTTCGGGATCTTCATGGAGTTCGAGATTCGTGCGGCCAACCAGGCCGGGGCCTTCGAGGAAGGTTTCCACTTCGTTGATGTCGCCGAGGCCTGGGGTCTGGACATCGCATGGCTCGGCGAGATGCACTTCTCCCCGAGCCGGTCGGTGCTCTCGGCGCCGATCGCCGTGGCCAGCGCCATTGCCAGCCGCACCCGACGCATGCGGGTGGGGCTGGCCGTGCAGGTCCTCCCGTTGAACAACCCCCTGCGCATTGCCGAGGAAGTCGCCACGGTCGATCACATCAGCCAGGGCCGCTTCGACTTCGGAATCGGCCGCAGCGGGTTCCCGCGCGTCTACGATATCTACGGCGTGCCCTACGCCGAGAGCCAGGCGCGCTTTCAGGAGGCCCTCGAAATCATCCTGGAGGCGTGGAAAGGCGAGCCGTTCAGCTACGAGGGAAAGTTCTACCAGTTCAAGAATGCCGCGGTCGCCCCTCGACCGTATCAGCTCCCGCATCCACCACTGCGCATGGCCGCCACCACCGAGGAGACCTTCCCGCGTGTCGGTCAGATGGGGCTGCCCATCTTCGTGGGGCTGCGCGGCATGGACATCTCCGTGCTGTCGAAACACCTGAAGGCCTACCGCGAGGCGTGGCAGGCGGCCGGTCACCCCGGTGAAGGCGACGTGTGCCTGCGTATCCCCGTCTACGCTGCACCCACGGAGAAGGCGGCGCGCGAGGAGCCGCACGACAGCATCACCTACTACTTCGCTCGCCAGGCGGAGCTGACGAAGGGTGCCGTCGGACGAGAAGGAGCGGGGCCGGCGGATCGCCAGCAGGCTCGGGTGGATCGTCTCGCCACGCTCTCCTATGACCAGATACTCAACGAGCGGGTCGTGTTCGGGAGCCCGGCCGGCCTGATCGATCGCCTGACCCGCCTGCGCGACGAGTTGCACCTCGGTAGCATCGCCGCCGAGCTGAACTCCGGCGGGATGCTCTCGCGGGCACAGTCGGAGCGCACCTTGCAGATCATGACCCAAGAGGTGATGCCCGCTTTCAAGTGAAGCATTCGAGCCGGCAAGTGAGTGGCCAGTATGGCTTTTGACCAAGGGAGAGGTGCTGGATGGACAAGATCACGCGCGTGGGCCCGCCCGAAGCGATCGGTGTTTCGGATGGCCTTTACTCCTTCGCCGTCCGGTTGAACGAACCACCGGCCGGCCACTGGATCTATGCCTTCAAACTGGCCACGCCCGTGGCGCGGGACATCGATCCCGAGCGGGTGGTCGTCGATCCTCAGCAGGGCCTCCTTTTCGCGGCCGAGGAGTCCATGGCCGTGGCCTGGATCAATCACATCGATCTCTGGATCGCCTCGGCCAACAAGCAGGTGGCCGACGACGAGGCCGCGGAGGAGAAGCGCCGCACGGAGACTCAGGCCCGCGGCCAGCGGGACCTTCTCCTCAACCAGATGAACGAGAAGCTCAAGAACCTCTAGCCTCGGCGTGTATCTCGCTTGACCACGTCACGGGCAGGCGGAGGAGAATCGATGAGACAGGCCGTGTGGTGCGTCGTGCTTGGCTGCCTCGTCCTGTCGACCGGGGAAGCGGCCGCTTTCACCGGGAGCGACTATCAGAAATTGTCGGCCACCGAGAGGGCCTTGTACGTGGCGGGGGCCGTTGAAGGGTGGTTCGCCGCTGACAGAGTATTGAAAGCGAGGCCATCGCCGCTCTTCAACAGCATCTTTGGGAAGATCGTCCGATGCGTATCGGGAAGACTGTCTACCGTGGAAGTTCGCGGCATCGTGGACCGTTACCTGACAAAGAACCCGAACGAGCGGAAGCAGCCGATGGGAGAGCTCATCACACTCGCGCTCGAAGAGGGATGCCGGTCCTGAGGCGGAAGTGACCTTTCCCCGGATTCCTATCGATTAGCTGGTTGGTGGTGGGCCGAACGTCATGACGTAGGTGGGCCGCACCTTGAACAGCACGCGCACCTCGCCTTTGGGATCTCGCAGCGGGTACGGGGTGGTATTGATGTAACGGTGGGCCATCTCGTTCACATTGTCCGTAGCTTCGCGGCCCTTTGCGGGGTCAGTCTCCTCGATCATCTCCACGACCTTCCCGTTGATGGCCACCCAGTGGTAGGGATTCGCCGGATTGACGCACAGAATAGCCACGTCCGGCCGCGCTCGCATGTTCCGGTCCTTGAGGCGGCCCTTCTTGGTGTTCACAAGGATGTGGGTGCCATCGTGGGCTAGCCAGATCGGCGTCAACTGGGGCAAGCCGTTTCGCTTCATCGTGGCCAGCGTGGCTGTCACGTTCTTCTCGAGCATCCAGCGATAGGACTCGTCGAGCTCGGCAATGGACGATATCTGTCCACGCCGGCCGGTCTCGAATGCGTTGTCATTCCCGGGCATGATGACGTCAGCTGTTTGAATGGCCATAACGACTCCTTTCACCTTGGGTGGCAGGGTCTACCAGCCGCATTCGTGCCGAGAGCATAGGACGATCGGGATCTGGTCGCAACCTGATCGAGAGGTGGTAACGCTTTACCAAAGCTAGACCCGACGCAGATAGTCGTAGTGGTTCGTGCCCACGAGCGGTCCACGGTCCAGTACGTCCAGGCCACCCGCACGCTCTCGGATGGGCTTCGTCGGCGCCGGCTGAAGCCGTAATCAAGGGAACAATCGGTGACAATCGGACGGCTGACCTTGGAAATCGTAGTGGAAGTACCAGAGAAGATTGGCGCGCCCGGAGGGATTCGAACCCCCGACCCTCGGCTTAGAAGGCCGATGCTCTATCCGACTGAGCTACGGGCGCGTGCTTGGATTATCGCTATTTAGCGGGCGGGCGGCAACTTCTGAATACCCGTGTGTGCCCTGAAATGTGCCCGCCAGCCGTCTGGCAACGTCCTGGAGGTCCCCTGGGCTCACTATGTAGTAGCGATCGATACTGAACGCGTCTTGTGACCAGTCACCTTCATGGCCACCCGTTCAGGCACGCCAAGATTCACCATGTTCCTGACCGCTCTGCCAACGGCGTGGTGCAATCGCTCGGAAGCGCAAGCGCACTACGTGTTCCGGCGAATGTCGCCGGCGTGACGTTACATCGATCGAGGTTCCTCCCGTAAGATCGATGTCTGGCTCGAGAGTTTCCAAGGCCTACCGAGCCGTCACCGAGGATAATCGATGAGCAACGCCCGCCGGCCGAGCGGGCTTTCGCTTGATCGAGGAAGGCAAGCAAGGGAGAGCCATGAAGCCTTCGAACGAACCCGCTCAAAGGTCATACCGATCGATCTTCACCTCTGCGACCCGGCGAGAGAGGGCTGCCAATTTCGAGGCGTACTGGGCCTACTCTTTGCGCCACGATGGAGAGATCCTCCAGGATCAGAAAGATCTCGTAAGAAAGCGGGACACGCTCGCCGGCTTCCAGGCCCATCCGATTCGGGCGCGCCAGCCGCTGAACGATCCCGCGAGTTTCTATCGCAACCACGTCATCATGCAGGACGATCCTCGGGCGCTCGACCGTAAAACGCTTCTCCTGACCTTCCTCTACAAGTTTGCACGCCACGAATATGTTGGTATCTCGGCCGCCTGGGGCAGAACGGAACCGATCAGCGAGTCGACTTCGTTGATCGCGAAGATCGGTCTCTATCATCTCTGCGAAGAATTCAGTCATATGCGGCTCTTTCAGGAGATGTTCCGCACGTTTCATCTCGACAATGTGGATTATGTCCCCCTTGGCAAATGGATGGGCCGTATGTACCGTCTCTTCCCCTTGTTTCCGGAGGCACTCCTCGCGCCGCCCGCGTTTGTGAGTGAGCTGATGGGACTGACCGTGTACCGGTATATCGATGGCATCCTGGATGACATCCTTGCCAACGAGCCAGAGGCCCGAGAGCACGTTCGCATGCTGCTACGCGAAGTCATGACTGACGAACTCGCCCACGTCGGCCAGCGCCGTAACTTCCTTGGCCCGGTAGGGCTGCGGATGGCCCACATGATGCTCGAGTCGATGTATCGGGCTTTTTTCCGCGACATTCCGGAGACGAAGCTGCTCTTTGACGTGGACCAAATGGTGAAGGACGGCAAAGCGTTTGACTACAGCACTATCGCGCCCGAGATGATCGAAAAAAGCTGGGTACCCTCTTACTGTAAGACGTAGCCGGCAACGCGTCACCACAAGAGGCTTTCATGCCTTGCCAGAACTCCGTCCCGAACGGTCACGATACCGAAGCCCTTACGTCTTAGTCGGCAAGAACCCGGGCAGATGATGTGCCCGCAAATGTGCCCACGAGCGCCCTCACGCCACCGACCCTTTAGCGTAGCCAAACTTTACGATTCGAGACCGTCCGCAACGACACCGGCACGTAATACCTGATGATTGCAGCATTCGTGCCGAAGGTACGGAAGATGCACCTTCTGTCGTCTAGACGAAGAAGTGTCGGAAGAATTGTCGGAAGAACGGAGGAAGAAAACATGAATCGGACAGCATCCGGACTGACAACGCGTCGCGGTAAGATCGACGAGCTTGACATCCATCTCCTCACCCACCTCGAGGAGCGGCAGGCTCGGCTCTACGCGATCCTCAGCACAGCCACGCACTATCGGAACGTTCTCGGTGACGAGGTCAAGAGGCTTCGCGCGGGAAGCGCCCCGGAGACCAGCCGGGCTCTGGTTGCCCAGTGGGACCATCTTCGTCGAGAGATCAAGCGACTGGCCCAGGAGCTTTAGCAGGCTGCTGAGGCAACACCCATGGAGACGACACCGCCGCAAGTCGCGCAGTATTGACAGGGCGGTGTCGTCACCCACACGGGCGTCGAGTCCCCCCTCGGCGCTCGTGGTGCGTCTCGCGGCAGACGAATGTCGGTCAGGGTCGGTCGACTATCGTTTCGACAGTGGTCGATCGGAGAAGCGCCGGTCACAGTCGATGCAGCGATAGACCTGCTTGCGGCGCAGCATTAGAATCAGACGCTCGAGAACGTCGGCGGGCGGCTCACGCTGGATCGCTTTACTCCCACATTTCGGGCACACGTGTGTTCTTGTCATGTCGTCGGCGCAGAGTGTCGGTCTCGGAGGCCTTCCGAGCGCCAGGGCGAAATTAGATTGCGCAACGGCTTCGTGAATGCCTCCCATTGCGGGAGCGGGCGTTGCCAGGCCGCGGCGCGAACCGGGGCGCGCCGGCAAGCACTCTACCAGAGAGGCCAGCCGCACGCCAAAGTGGATAAGATTCAGTTCGCCACCAACGCTCGCGGCGCATGCGTCACCGCCTCCGCCCCGCGCACGGTCACGATCGACGTCTCCCCGAGGCACATGCTGAATCCCGTGCGGCTGTTCAGCAGGATCATGTGGATGAAGAACACCATGCCGGGGGCCAGCACCTGGGAGTGGTCCGCGTAGATCATCGGCTCGTCCATCCACGTGGGCGGATAGGTCGCGCCCATCGTGTAACCGCAAGCGTTGAGGAAATGCCCCTTGTACCCGGAGCGGGTGAGCACGCGGGCATGCGCGGCGAACACATCGCCTACCGTCTTGCCGGGAC
>Ga0137415_10007408_pt1 | contig 10878 bp, 10 predicted proteins | sample CZODoug3_1_1_16f_FD_183082 | JGI IMG/M metagenome (GOLD analysis project Ga0137415, IMG submission 183082) | Vadose zone soil fungal communities from Angelo Coast Range Reserve, California, USA - CZODoug3_1_1_16fungal (Hybrid Assembly) | ecosystem: Environmental > Terrestrial > Soil > Vadose...
TCGGCTGCAACAATTTCGGCCAGCGCACCGATCTCGAAACCTCGCGCAAGGTGATCCACAAGGCGATCGACCTCGGCATCACCCTGTTCGACACCGCCGACATCTATGCCGGCATGGGCGGCTCCGAGACCGTGCTGGGCGCCGTGCTCGGCGACCGCCGTAAGGACATCGTGCTGGCGACGAAATATTCCAAGCCGATGGCAACCGACGGCACCAAGCAGGGCGCCTCGCGCCGCTACATCATGTCCGCCGTCGAGGCCAGCCTGACGCGGCTGAGAACCGACTACATCGATCTCTACCAGCAGCACGATTACGATCCCTTGACGCCGATCGAGGAAAGCCTGCGCGCGCTCGACGATCTGGTCCGGCAGGGCAAGGTGCGCTACATCGGCAATTCGAATTTTCCGGCCTGGCGCATCGTTGAGGCCGAATATGTCGCGCGCGCGATGAACGTGCCTCGCTTTGTTTCATGCCAGGACGAGTACAGCCTTGTCGTGCGCGGCATCGAGCAGGACCTGTTGCCGGCAGCAACGGAATACAATCTCGGTTTGCTGCCGTTCTTTCCGCTCGCCAGCGGCCTGTTGACCGGCAAGTACCAGCGCGGCACGGCTGCGCCCGCGGACACCCGCTTTGCGAAAGCGCCGGCGATGAAGGATCGTTACGTCACGCCGCGCAACGAGGAAATCGTCGAGAAACTGCAGGCCTTTGCCCGCGCGCGCGGCCACACCATGCTCGAACTGGCGTTCTCGTGGCTGGCCTCGCGCCCGCAAGTCGCAAGCGTGATCGCCGGCGCCACCCGCGTCGAGCAGGTCGAGCAGAACGTCAAGGCGATCGATTGGGCGCTGAGCGCGGACGATGTTGCGGAGATCGACGGGATCACGAAGGGGTAGAATCGGCCGCGCGACGTCTATGTCGTCGTCCCGGCGAACGCCGGGACCCATAACCACAGTCGTTGAAGACATTAGGATCACGAGCATGATAGTTCTTCGCATCGCTGCATTTTCGGACGGCAATAAAGGTGGCAATCCTGCCGGTATTTGGATCGGCGACGATTTGCCGCCTGCATCGAAGATGCAAGCGATAGCCGCGGATGTTGGGTTCTCGGAAACGGCCTTCGCGGCTCCCGAGGGTGACGCATGGCGCGTTCGGTATTTTTCGCCACTATGTGAAGTGCCATTTTGTGGGCACGCCACCATCGCTCTGGGGGCAGCTCTTGCACTTGAACATGGCGACCGAACCTTCGAACTGAAGCTGAATCGCGCAGATATTTCGGTCACTGGCCGCCGAGACGGCCAGACAATTGCAGCTGCGCTTCAATCACCGCCGACACGCAGCGCACCCATTGATCCCTTGCTACAAGCGGATTTGCTGCAACTTCTCGACTACTCGATCGACGATCTCGACTTGAAAATTCCGCCCGCGAAGATTCACGGCGGTGCCGACCATGTCGTCCTGGCTCTGAAAGCGCGCAACGCGCTCGCTCGCATGAGCTATGACCTCAGGCTCGGCCGAGACCTGATGGAAAAAGCCGGAATAGTTACGATCGCGCTTGTTACGGCAGAGAACCCGCAATTGTTCCATGTCCGCAATGCGTTTGCAGCCGGGGGCGTGTTGGAGGACCCGGCAACAGGTGCAGCCGCAGCTGCGTTTGCGGGATACTTGCGCGACATGGGTTGGCCGCACGCGGGTGTCATTAATATTGTTCAGGGAGAAGACATGGGAATGCGATCGCTTATCCGAGCGGAGATTAGCGAAATCGCGGGCAGTTCAATAAGGGTATCAGGGACGGCACGCATTATGAACGATGCATGACGTCTCATCCGGGGCATTCGCGTCGATTTTCGCGTGCTCGCGCATGTCCGGTAAGGGGGTCATCTCGGAAATGCCGGTTGTCCGGTTTTGCCGGTTGTATCACCCCATCAGCCCCCTCATCGGCTTCACCGGCGCGCTGTCGGGAAACACGGTTTCCGCCAGCACGCGCTCGGCGAGACCGAACTGGTCGTGCAGCACGCCTTTCATGACCGCGCGCAGGTCGGTGGTCGGCGCAAGATCGCGGTTCTGATAGAGATTGGCGAGTTTCAGTCCCGGCCAGTCCGAGATCACCCGGCCGCCCTTCACCGCGCCACCGGCGAGCAGCGCGACGGTGCCGGTGCCGTGATCGGTACCTTCGGTGCCGTTGATGCGCGCGGTGCGGCCGAACTCGGTGGCGACCACGATCGCCGTGTCGCGCCAGCGTTCGCCGAGCCCGCTTTCGAATTCCGCCAGCGCGCCGTCGAGGCCCCCCAGCAATTGCGCGAGACGGCCGACCGGCCCGCCTTCATTGGCATGGGTGTCCCAGCCGTCGAAGGCGAGCGCGCCGATCCGTGGGCCGTCGTCGGCGGCCATCAATTTGGCCGCGCCGCGCGCCACCAGCCGCATCGCAGCCGTACCATTGGTGCCGGGCTTCGGCTTCATGTCGTCGCCCTGCGCGGCTTTTTCGAGCTGCAAGCCTTGCGTCAGCGCCGTTGCCAGCGCGGGATCGCGATGTTGATAGAGTTCGACCAGGCGCATCGCGGTATCGTCGGCGGCTTGCGGCAACGCCACCGGCGCCCAGCCGACGGTTGGCGCCGCGCCGCGCAGCACCAGCGGCGTGGTCGGGCCGACCGCGAGCGCGCTCATCACCCGATCGCCCTTCGGCAAGCCTTCAAGCGCACGGTTGAGCCAGCCGGACTGCACCCGGCCGGGTCCTGCAAAGCCGCTTTCAAGCACATCCTGGCCGTCGAAATGCGAGCGATCGCGATAGGAGGTCGCGACCGCATGGATCACTGCGGCCTTCCTCTCGCGGTACATCCGCGCAAATTCCGGCATCGCCGGATGCAGGCCGAAGAACGAATCGAGCATCAGCGCCGCGTTCGGCCCATCGCCGCGGAGCGCGATCGAGCCGTGCAGGCCAGCATAATCGGGATCCCCGATCGGCGCGACGGTGGCAAGGCCATCGAGCGCGCCACGCAGGATCACCACCACCAGCCGCGGATCGCGGCCGTCGGCGGCGCGCGCGAATTTCGGCAAATAGGCCCAAGCCGCAAAGGAGGCGCCGCCGAGCAGCAACGCGCGCCGCGACGGTGCCGATGCCAACAGGCTTTCACAGCATTCCATCGTCATCTCCTCTGGAATTCCGGCGACATCAACAGCAGCGCCAGGGCCTGCTGCCGCGATTCCGCGCGCTCGATGGTCCGCCGCGTGTCCGACGAGGCCGCGTCCGCCGCGACCAGTTCGAGCAGATCGCGCGGGTCGTTACGGTCGGCGAGGTTGGCGGCGATCTGGGCCGAGATATCGAGACGCAGCTTCATGCCCTCGGGCGCGGCCCACGCGGCATTGGTATCGGGGAAACCATTCGGCCCGGCGGGCGACCAGAGCGGCTGGCCCAGCGTGTTCAGCCCGCCGAGATAGCGGCTAGGATCTTCCGGGTTGCGCGCCAGCAGGCGGCCGGAGGCGATCAGGAATTCGTAAGGCGAGCGCATCTTGTTGAGCGGCGCCTGCCAGGCCTCATCGGAATCCACGAGCGCCGTCGCGAAGGCCTTGAGGTCGCCGTCGGTTTTGGTGAAGACATCCTCTAGCCGCCCCACCAGAGCGGGCGGCGGATCGTCGACGACGAAATGGCGGACGAATTTGGTGGCGATGAATTTCGCGGTCGATGGATGCCGCGCGATGTCTGCCAGCACCGCCTCGCCTTGCGCCACACCGGTGGGCTCGTAGATCTTGCCCATCACCCGCTGCGCGCCGGGCTGATGCGCATTGGCATTGAACACGAAGGTGCCGGGCGCGCCGAGCTGGCCCTGTCGCCCGGCAAAGGTCCAGCCGGTGATCACCCGCGCCAGCGACGTCACATCGTCCTGGGTATAGCCGCCGCCGACGCCGAGCGTATGCAGCTCCATGATCTCGCGCGCGAGATTTTCGTTCAGCCCCCGATTACGGTTGACCCCGGCGTGCGAGTCCGGACCGAGCGACTGCTGGTTGTCGAGAAAGAACAGCATCGCCGGATGCTGCTCGACCGCTTTGAGCATGTCGCCGAAGCGCCCAAGCACATTGGGCCTGATCGCCTCACGCTCGAACGATCCCGCCCACATCCGCGCCAACGGGCCCTTGTTGGCGGAGATGCAGAAATGGTTGGACCAGAACACGACCAGACGCTCGACGAAGCCACAATCGGCGATGACGCCGCGCTGCAGCCGCGCCAGGGCCTCGGCGCGAAACGTCTTCTGGATGATGTTGAGGGGTTGCTGCGGCGGCGGCCTCAGTGGATTGGGTTGCATTGCCTCGGCCGGCGCCATCGCCGCATTGGCATTGCCGTTTTCCGCGGCCTGCATGGCCGGTTCCTTGGCCGGTTCTTTGGCCGGCTGCATCGCCGGTTCTTTGGCCGTGATGTCCTTGGCAATCGTGGAAAGCGAGAGGTTGCGCCGCTGCGCTTTGGTATCCGGCGCCGGTGGCGGACCTTCGGCCGCGGCCGGCGGCACGGCCGATTTCGATGCCGCATCGCGCGCCTGCTGGATCTCGAACTGATAGTCGAACACCGCCTTGCCGAGCGCCGGCGTCGACAACAGGCCGGGCACTTCGAGCAGCGCGCCATTGAGGCGGCCCAGTTCGGCCTTGACGAAACCGCGCGGATCCGAGGCGGCACCGATCAAATCGCCCGACGCGCCGCCACGGGCGCCAAATCCGAAGCGATTGAGTGCAACCAGCGCTGCTTGCGAATCGGGAGTCATCGGATTTCCCTTATCGGATTTCCCTTGGAGGGCTTCCCCGCTATATGATCGGCCCGGCATCATACCGCCTGCCGGGATGAACCCGAGATTAATTCCAGCATTAATTCCAGGTTAGAATGCAGCCCTGCTCATGACAAATCCGTTAGACAACCCGCCCTCGCGCCGGCTCGCTTGCGAAAGCTGCGGCAGCGAATTCAGCTGCAACCTGTCCGGTCCGTGCTGGTGCAACGACGAATCCTTTCGGCTGCCGATGCCGGCCGATGGCGGCGATTGCCTGTGCCCGGATTGCCTGCGCAAGAAGGCAGCGCAAGCCGCAAGCGGCGCACCGACATGAGCGCAAGCTGGAACGTGCGTGCCGTCCTGCTCGACATGGACGGCACGCTGCTCGACACCGAAAAGGTCTACTTCGAGAGCCTGATCGCGGCGCTGAATTCGTGCGGCTATAGCGACGACGTCGTTCCGCTCTGCCGCGCGATGGTCGGGCTTCCCGGGCCGGAATGCGAGGCCATGCTGGTCGATCGTTACGGCGAAGCGTTTCCGCTGGCTGACATCAACCGGGCTTTCGTCGCCAACCGGGATCAAATCTTTCGCGCCGGATTGCCGTTGAAGCGCGGCGCGATCGCATTGCTCGATGCGCTGGCTGCCGCGCAATGCCCGATGGCGATCGTGACCTCGTCGTCGCGGCGCAGCGCCGATGCGCATCTCACACGCGCCGGAATCCGGTCGCGCTTTACGACCATCGTGACCCGCGACGATGTTATCAGCGGCAAGCCCGCCCCCGACCTCTATCTGCTGGCGGCCGAGCGGCTCGGCGTGACGCCGCAAGCCTGCGTCGCGGTCGAGGATTCCAACCACGGCGTCACCGCCGCCCACGCCGCCGGCGCCATCACCATCATGGTGCCCGACATGGTGCAGCCGACCGAGGAATCGCGCGCGCGATGTATCGCTGTCGTGACCGACCTCAATGCGGTGGTGGAGATGTTGCGGACGCGTGGCGGACTCGCGCGGCGTTTGTCGTAGCCGTCATTGCGAGGAGCGTACGCGACGACTTGTCCGCCGTAGCTCATGAGCGAAGGCGGAAGCAATCCATTTTACTTTCGCGGCTTTGTGGATTGCTTCGCTTGCGCTCGCAATGACGCAAAACGCGGTAGCCGCCTACACTTCATATCCCGGCGACTTCCGCGCCGTGCCATCGAACGCATCGAGCAACCGCTCGCGCCAGGCGTAGACCGGATCGTCCGCGGCGAGCAGCCTGAACGGGCTGACCACCCGCGCCCACTGGAAACCGCCGAACATGATGTAGTCGGCATAGTTCGGCGCATCGCCGCCGAGATAGGCTTGCGTCTTCAGCGTCAGCCGTAGCGGGTCGAGGCCCTTGCGGAAAATTTCGACGGATTTGTCGCGCCCGGCCACGACTTCTTCCAGCGGCTTGCCGAAGCGCGCCTCGCGGGTTTTGCGGAAATAGGCGGCGTCGACCGGCTTCAGATGTCCTGGAATATCGGCGACGATCAGCGGGAACAGGCCGCCGACCACGGCGATATCGCCCCACGCGTTCAGCATCCGCGCCATCGCGCGACCGCCCGCACCGCCGAACAGCGACGGCCGGTCCGGAAAACTATCTTCGAGATAGTTCGCGATCACCCAGGAATCGACCACCGCGGTGTCGCCATCGAGCAGCACCGGCACCTTGTCGGATTGGTGCGGAGCGATCGCCGCCTTGTCGGTGAAGCACCACGGGATCGATTCGGCGCCGAGCCCCTTATGCGCCAGCGCCATCCGCGTCCGCCAGCAGAACGGCGAGAAGGGGCGGGTTTCGTCGGTACCGACCAGTTCGAAGAGTTTGAGGGGCATACCAACATCCTGCTCGAACATCGGCGATCAGACAAGAACCGTCATTGCGAGGGGCGCAGCGACGAAGCAATCCATACTTCCTTTGCGGCGCGATGGATTGCTTCGCTTCGCTCGCAATGACGGGGATGGACGCGCGCGGCCTTCTACCTCACCACCGCCGCGGTCTGGCCGAACAATATCTTGCGCTCTTCCTCGGTGCGGTTCACCGGCTGGCCGAAATTCGGATTGACCTCTTTGGCCTTGGCGTAGGCGCGCTCGGTCGCGGGACGGGCGCGGATGGTCTCGAGCCAGCGCTTGAGATGCGGGAAATCGTCGATGTTCTGGCTCTGGTTCTTGTACGGCACGACCCAGGGATAGCTCGCCATATCCGCGATCGAATAGTCGCCGGCGATGAACTCGCGATCGGACAGACGCTTGTTGAGCACGCCGTAGAGCCGGTTGGTCTCGTTCACATAGCGGTCGATGGCGTATTTGATCTTTTCCTGGGCGTAGTTCGAGAAGTGATGGTTCTGCCCGGCCATCGGGCCGAGGCCGCCCATCTGCCAGAACGTCCACTGGATCGCGTCGTAGCGGCCATACAGATCGGTCGGCAGGAATTTTCCGGTCTTCTCGGCGAGATACAGCAGCATGGCGCCGGACTCGAAGATCTGTAGCGGCTTGCCCCCGCCCTTCGGCGCGTGATCGACCATCGCGGGAATCCGGTTGTTCGGTGCGACCTGCAAAAACTCCGGCTTGAACTGATCGCCCTTGCCGATGTTGACCGGAAAAATCTTGTATTGCAGCCCGGTCTCCTCGAGGAACATCGTTATCTTGTGGCCGTTCGGCGTGGACCAGTAATGGAGGTCGATCATGGGACGATCCTGCTGTGATGAAAGCCATGCAACGCAAAAAGGATGCGGTTGCATGAATTTGGGCAGAACCAGCGTGCGAGTCAATGGCGTCAGCACCAGACCGCGCGCGAATGTGATGACGGACCCGGCGCAAAGCGGAGCGCCATCAACTGAGGCGGCCGTTTTCCCGCAGCAGTTTTTCGCCGTCTTCGGTGACCGCCACGATCAACCCGAAACCCGCGATCGCCTCGCGCGCGACATAGCCGGAATCGGCGGCATCTTCCCAGATCGTCAACCGCGGACATGATGTGCGCCAGGTCGCGACCACCTCGGCATAGAGCCGCGGTTCCCGGGCGATCCATTCGACAAAATCGAGCACCAGTGGATCTGCCGTGTCGGCCATCGGGCTTCTCCTCCGGTCAGAACGCCATGGCGCTGAAACCCTCGCCAGAGCATCGGTTCTGATAGGACCAGAATCGATGCTCTGGTCTTTTGTCTTGACGCGTTTTCTTAACGCGAACCGGTCTCCACTTCGCTCGAAAACGCTATGGTTATCTGTGCCGCGCTTGGACGGCGCCCGCAAACTGAGTTATCTTACTCTGGCATCAGTTTTCCTGAGGGTTATGTGCGACGGCTGCTCTTTCTCAATGGCATCAAGGCGTTCGAGGCCGCGGCGCGGAGCGGCAGTTTTGCCGCCGCCGGCTCTGAGCTGAACGTGTCGGCGGCGGCGATCAGCCGGATGGTGCATCTGCTGGAGGAACGGCTCGGCGTCGCTTTGTTCGAACGCAAGGCCAACCGCCTCGTCACCACGGCGGCGGGCCGCGCCTATCAAAGCGGGCTGACGCCGATCTTCGATGCGCTGGCGAGCCTGACCGCGCAGGTGACGGTGCCTGCAAGCGTGCGCGTGCTGACGATCGGCGTCGGGCCGACCTTTGCGATGAAATGGCTGATCCCGCGGCTGGCGGATTTCCGCAAAGACCAGCCCGACATCGACGTGCGGATCACGACCGGCGGCGCCGCGGCACCGTTCGGCGACGACTGGAGCTGCGGCATCAAGCTCGGCGACGGCGAATGGCCGGGCCTCGTCGCCGAACCGCTGTTCGCGGCTGATCTGTTGCCGGTCTGCTCGCCGCGGCTCGGCTATCAGCTCAAGCGCGCGGGCGATCTGAAGGGACCGGGCCTGCTGCGGGTGGCGCATTCGCCGGACGATTGGCCGTCATGGCTCAAGGCTGCCGGCGTCACCCGCGTCGCCGCGCGCGGCCCCGAGTTCCAGTTCTACGGCCAGGCGCTGCAGGCCGCGGTCGACGGCCTCGGCGTCGCCATGGGCATCCGCCCCTATATCGACGACGATCTCGCCGCCGGGCGGCTGATCGCGCCGTTTGCGCTCAGCGTGCCCAAGGGCATGCGCTGGTATCTGGTCTATCGCAGCTTCCGCACCGAGCAGCGCGATTTTGCCGCGTTCCGGCGCTGGATCATCCGCGCCGCGGTGGAGCCCGCCGCCCGCCACAAGGGCCAGCGCAGCGCCGGTTGAAGCGATAGCCGCGACCTCGCGCCGCACAAAAAGTACCCGCAGATGTGAACTCGTTCACACCTGCTTTGGCGCCCCCGTGGTTGCATGGGGGATTAGGAAAACTCCGGGAAATCGCGACATGGTTTACGGCGGATTTGAAATCAAGTCATTTGAAGCGGGGAAGGGTTTATGGCACGCCAGGATTCAACGAGCCGATCAAAATCCAGTCGTCATCGATGGCATCTCGTTTCCGATGCTGGAAGTGGGCTTCGCATGGTCCGATCGCGACGCAGCCATCGCGGACGCGAAGGCGCTGATCGACCAGTTCCCGCAGCGTTATGGACCGGTGACGCCTTCGACGGAAGCCCGTGCCTAGTGGGCTGGAACATGGTCGGCGCCATGCCGCAATGTGAAGCTGAGCCGAGCCCGCCATCGCCGCAGGTGCTGTCGAACTGCCCGGACTGCAATGCCCAGCTTGCGGTGCTGCGCATCATCCCCGGCCGTGGCGGCGCCGAATACTGGACCCTGCGCTGCACCCGATGCGGCGGGATTCATCTCGACATCGTCCGCGGCGCGGCGCCTTAGCTCTCGTCATCCCGGCCTTGTGCCCGCCTGCGCTAGAGCTTCGGGCATCCACGCCTTGCCAGTTCCTTCGCGAAAAGACGTGGATGGCCGGGGCGAAGCCCGGCCATGACGGAAATTACTGACATCTGCTGACAACGCGGTGTCAGCATCCGAGGTTCATGCACGCAACCGCCCGCGATCGCCCTTTTCTCGCCACCGGACTCGTCCCATATTCCGGACATGGCGAAGAACCCTGACACCCCCAAAAAGCCCGGCAAAACCCCAAAATCGAAAGCGCCAAATTCCAAGGCGTCGCGGCCCGACGTGCAGCCGATCGGGCCTGCGCTGGCCGAATTGCTCAATCCCGCGATCAATCGCGGCGATGCGGGCATGGGTTCAGGTACCGGGTTGCAACCGCCGCCGGACAATTCCTGGGATCGCCGCGCCGGCGGCGAGGCGGCGGCGCACCGCGCGCGGGCCTCGACCAAGCCGGCGGAAGGATTGCCGCCCGATCCGCTGCCTGACCGCAACATGACGCGCAACGTCAAAGCCGCGCGGCACAATGTGCCGCATCCCAATCCGCAACCGCCGGGGGCGCGCAGCCATCCCGAAGGCCTCGAGGAAGCGCCGCAGGTCAACTATGGCACCTCAGCCACGATCCCGACGCTCGATCCCGAACTGGCAAAACAACTCGGCTTCACCACCGAGGAGGAAGATGCCGCAGCGATGGCGCGGCCGCCGCGCAACAAGATGGAAGCGCTTGGCGTTGCCGCCACCGCCGACGCACTGGACGCGCTGATCCGCGATGGCCGCCCGGAATTCAAGGGCGAAGATGGCCAGATCAAAATCTGGACGCCGCATCGGCCGCCCCGCCCGGAGAAATCCGAAGGCGGCCAGCCGTTTGTGATCAAATCCGAATACGAACCGAAGGGCGACCAGCCGACCGCAATCAAGGAATTGGTCGAAGGCATCGCGCGGCAGGACCGCACCCAGGTGCTGCTCGGCGTCACCGGCTCGGGCAAGACCTACACCATGGCCAAGGTAATCGAGGCCACCCAAAGGCCCGCCATCATCCTGGCGCCGAACAAGACGCTGGCGGCGCAGCTCTATGGCGAGTTCAAGAGTTTTTTCCCCGACAACGCCGTCGAGTATTTCGTCAGTTATTACGACTACTACCAGCCCGAGGCCTATGTGCCCCGCACCGACACCTACATCGAAAAGGATTCCTCGATCAACGAGCAGATCGACCGCATGCGCCATTCGGCGACGCGCGCGCTGCTGGAGCGCGACGACGTCATCATCGTCGCGTCGGTGTCCTGCATCTACGGTATCGGCTCGGTCGAGACCTACACCGCGATGACCTTCGCGCTGAAGAAGAACG
>Ga0137415_10007415_pt1 | contig 10874 bp, 11 predicted proteins | sample CZODoug3_1_1_16f_FD_183082 | JGI IMG/M metagenome (GOLD analysis project Ga0137415, IMG submission 183082) | Vadose zone soil fungal communities from Angelo Coast Range Reserve, California, USA - CZODoug3_1_1_16fungal (Hybrid Assembly) | ecosystem: Environmental > Terrestrial > Soil > Vadose...
ATGGGAACTATATATATGTTGGAAATAACCAACAACCTAATATTTCGATAATCGAAAATAATGCGTTTATTTTTAATAATATTTTTTACACAACTCCTGGGGCTGTGATTGGTAATTCGACGAGTATTACTATTGCCCCCGGCGCTACACTTACTATGTCCAATAATCTTTTTTATGGTACTATTAACAGCGCTTTTAAAAGTAGGGACACAAACCCTGTTATAGGCGACCCGAATTTTGCTGCCCCTGGTGGATTAAACGCTGTATCCTATCAATTATTAGCAGGGAGCCCGGCTTTGGCCGCAGGCAGGTCAATTTATAGCTTCGCCCCGGGGATGCCGGGTATTTTTGTGAATATCCCTGCCAACTGGATTAGCCTTAATCAGGATTTCTTTGGAAATGCCGCACCAATCAGTGGTACCCCCAGCATCGGCGCTTACAATGGAAAGCCCTAATAAATTGCGTAAGACTATAAATGACGTGTGGAGGAACTACGGCTTCCGCTTTCGTGAGCAAGCTGCAAAATACAAACTCCCTGTACAATTTTCGAACTTATTCCTTCAAGATTTACGGCGTTTAGCCAATCTTGCAATTTGAAAATGAATGCCTTCGAATATCCTTGCATTTAGCAAAGGCGGCAGGATCAATTTAAGTATTATACTAATATGAAAGTAAAAAAGATCATCCAGAATCTATAAATTTTTGATTATCAGCTGAAAGTTCGTTTTAAGCAAGCATTCTTGCCGGAAAATCTGAGGGAATGTCGATTCAGGTAAATATTTTAGGAAAAACTGTGATTTTTTCTATGCTCCTGCGAATAATATAAACGCAAACATATATTAGGGCCAATCAAGATAATCGTGGACAAAATTCTATTCACTGAACTTATAAGGGAAAATAAGGGGATTATTTTCAAGATCTGCAATGCATACTGCCCCAATAAGGAGGATCGTGACGATTTAGCGCAGGAGATTATATATAACTTATGGAAGTCCTTCTCCAGTTATAAGTCTGAATTTAAATTTTCAACGTGGATGTATCGTATTGCACTAAATGTCGCCATATCCTTTTACCGGAAGGAGCAAAATAAGAGGCGAAGGATTACATACTCTGAAAACCTGCTGGTGTTCGAGGATGATAGCTCCCCAAACACCGAAGAGGAGAAGAATCTACGATTGCTGTTGAAATTTATCGGAGAACTCAAAGAGATTGACAAGTCTGTCATACTGCTCTATCTGGGCAAAAAAAACTATAAGGAGATCGCCGAAATCACGGGCATTACGGAGTCTAATGTCGCAACGAAGATTAGTCGGATCAAGGATAAATTAAAAACAAATTTTTTAATCAATTAAAACAATTAATATGGAACTAAATGAAGTTATGCCCCTCTGGGAAATGTATGACAAAAAATTAGAGGAGGCAGTAAAACTAAACCAGCGTTTTATTCATCTGATCGAGGCTGAGAAGGTGAAATCAAGTCTTGCGCCGCTATTCTGGCGGCGAATTGCCGAAATAATTATCCAGACAGGCTGGATGTTGCTTCTGGTTGTGGTTTTAGTGAAGAATTTCTTTCAGCCCGCCTATGCTGTATCCGCTTTAGTGTTGATTGCGTTTTTTATAGTCGCCTTTATTAACAGCATAAAGCAACTTATTATCATCAAACGCATGGATTATAGTAGTGATATCGTGACCATACAAGGCAGCCTTGCAATGCTGCAGGCCAATAACCTGAACTACGCGCGAATGGTCATTTTATTTATCCCCGCATGCCTGGCCTTTCCAGTTGTTTTTTTTAGGGCGATGAAAGATTTTCATATCAAGGTTTTTGAAAACATAGACATTATAACGCTAACAGGCGGACATTGGTGGACGGCGCAACTGGCCGCCACCCTTTCTTTAATTCCCCTTGGGATATGGTGTTATACACAATTGTCTTATAAAAATATACATAAGAAATGGGTGAGAAATTTCATAGAGAGGTCTTCGGGCAGGCGGGTGAGGAAAGCGCTTGAATTTATGAAGGAGTTGCATTCGCTGAAATTTGAGAATATTTGACATAGCTATTCCGATCTTAAGCTTTCCGTTTCAATAAAACGGAGAAGTCCTTATATATTATTTGATTCCTTACGATGATTATGCCAAGGATCTCTTAGAAAAATCGGAAAATGTTTCACCCGAACAAGTTCAGTTTATTCGTGAATATTTGGCTGAACGAGATTTGAATAAATGAAGGTCACAGGATTCGAACCATTTATTCGTTGGTTAACAAAGAGATAGCGCAATTAGGCGATAGCATCGAACCGTTTTCGAACTAAGAGAACCCGCTACCAGAGCGGGTCCTGCAAAATGATGATAAAAATGGTCGACCTGGCAGGACAATTCTCGAACCAATTCGTCTCTGACTTGAGACGATTAGCGAACATAGTGATTTGAACTCCAAAACTTTATATTCCTTTTCTTGTTTACTGTCATAGGCTCAAATAAGTTAAGAAAATGTTAGCGGGCTTTTTTGGGAAGATTAGCTCAGATGCTCCTTCATCAAATTTTTCCGGATCTCATTATTGGGAAGGCGAGTATGCCCTTGTCCACTTTCCGATAATTGCTTGGATAGATTGTTTTACTTTTGCAATGTCCAGTTCCCAAAATATACGGAGTTGGTAGTAAAATAATGAAAGTCACAGAAGCCAATAAAGAAAAGTTTATAAATCTCCTGTACAGTCTCGTTCAGGCTATAAAAAGGGATACTGAGCATTGTGCTGAGATTTGCGGTGGTGTTACCGAAAAGGATATGATTGTAATCGGTTTTGTAGGGCAAAAGAAACAAGTGAAAATGAGCGATATAGCTGAAGATATCGATGCTCCCATGAGTACGCTGACCAATATTGTAAATAGGCTCGTGGACAAAAAAATACTTATTCGGGAACATAGCAATGATGATCGCAGAGCAATTAACGTTACACTATCGGCTTTGGGGGAAGCTGTTTACAAGGTACTTGCAGAGCAGAAAAAGCAAATGGCTGAAAAACTTCTTTCACAATACAACGAAAAGGAACAAGAGCTTTTCCTGAACAATCTTAGCTCGCTGATAAGCAGTTTTTAAAAAATAAAGTTGTAAACTTATTACGATTGTCGTAATATTGAACTGCGGAATCAATTAAGGCCTTTGTGGGTCGTTTTTTTGATCAAATAGTACGATTATAGTAATATTCCAACTTGGAATTAAAATAAACATTGACCAAAGTGTCTTTGGTCAACTTACATTAATCAAATAAAAAAGGAAAAAAATGAAACAATTACAAAACAAAACAGCCGTGATTACGGGAGGTAATAGCGGTATCGGATTAGCCACAGTTAAGGCATTAAAAGACCGTGGGGCAAAGGTTCTTTTTACAGGACGCAATCCCGAAACAGTTGCTGCTGCAGCAAAAGAAACTGGAACAATCGGTGTGGCTTCTGACCAATCAGATTTGAAACAAATTGAACATTTAGTAAAAAGAACATCACAGGAATTAGGGAAAGTTGATATTCTATTTATCAATGCAGGAACTCTTAAAATAATACCATTTGAACAGGTTACCGAGGAAATTTATGATGATTATATAAGCATCAACCAAAAAGGTTTCTATTTTACTCTCCAAAAGTTCCTCCCAATCCTGAACGACAACGCTGCAGTTTTCCTTATGTCGGGCAGTGGCACCAAAACCTCTACGTTCCTGGGTTCATCCTTAAAATTCCAGGCAGCATCGGCGGTTAATTCCATGGTCAGGACTTTAACACTTGAGCTTGCTCCCCGAGGGATACGAATTAATGCAATACTTCCGGCAGCTGTAGAGACTGATGTATACAAACACGCCGGATTCCCCGAAGAGGCTATTCCTCAAATCTATGAAACAATTGTTGCAGGAGTTCCTCTTAAAAGAGTTGGTAAAGCTGAAGAGGTGGCCAATTTAGTTGCATTCCTTGCTTCTGATGAAGCCTCATACATAAATGGTGTTGAATACATAATTGATGGCGGTCTTGCCCGTAAAGCGGTGTTTTAATTAACTAGTAAATCAGAAATAATGAAAAGTTTACAAAACAAAACAGCCGTAATTACCGGAGGTAATAGCGGTATCGGATTAGCCACAGTTAAAGTTTTTAAAGACCGTGGGGCGAAAGTGCTTTTTACAGGTCGCAATCCCGAAACTGTTGCTGCAGCAGCAAAAGAAACTGGAACAATTGGAGTGGTTTCTGACCAATCAGATTTGAAACAGATTGAAGGTTTAGTAAAAAGAACATCGCAGGAATTAGGAAAAATTGATATTCTGTTTGTCAATGCAGGAACTATCAAAATGATACCTTTTGGGCAGGTAACTGAAGAAATATTTGATCAGTATATTAAGATCAACCAAAAGGGTGTTTATTTCACAATTCAAAAATTTCTTCCGATTCTGAATGACAATGCAGTAATTCTTCTAATGTCGGGCGGAGGAACTAAAACTTTAACTACGCCTGGATCCTCGCTAAATCAACAAACCAAATCCGCTGCAAATTCAATGGTACGTACCTTAACCCTTGAACTTGCTCCCCGCGGCATAAGAATTAATGCAATACTTCCTTCGGCCATCGAAACCGACCTCATGAAAAATGCAGGTGTACCTGAGGAAACAATTCCTAAGACTTATGGAAAGCTTAAAGAAAGCATTCCTGTAAAAAGAACCGGTAAGGCCGAAGATGTTGCTAATCTCGTGGCATTCCTTGTTTCCGATGAAGCATCCTATATCAACGGGGTAGAATATGTTATAGATGGCGGTTTTGCCCGTAAAGCAGTATTTTAAACAGAACAAAAGATTAGAAAACATAGTAGCGTTGGTTACCGGCGGAAACGGCGGTATAGGCTATGCTACTGCAAAAGAATTTCTTGAGCAAGGAGCAAAAGTTATCATCACTGCTCGGGATAAAACAAAATTAGAGCAAGCAATAAAGTCATTAGGAAATGGAGCACACGGCATTCTTTCAGATGCTATCCTTTACCTAAATGCAGGCTACTACAATATTATTCCTTTTGAACTGAATACTGAAGAATACTATGATTCCATGAAACCAGGTTTATAACAAAGGTGTTTACTTCACCATACAAAATCTGCTTCCGGTTCTTTCCTTTGGCAGTTCAATTGTTATTACCAATACCATTGCGGTAAATAAAACAATAACCCCTGGCTTTTCCGCAATGTTGGTTGCAAAAGGTGCGGCTATGACAATGAGTCGTGTATTGGCAAATGAATTGGCACCACAAAACGTCAGGGTAAATACTGTTAGCCCCGGAGGTATCATTGATACACCGGGCGCCCATAAAACCATTTCTATGGCAATGGGTGTAAGTAATGCTACTCCTGAACAGGTAGGTGCGTTCTCACAAAACCTCTTACCCGGAATCCCCTTAAAACGATTAGGGAAAGCTGCTGAGGTTGCAAAAGCTGTTTTGTAAGGGGATATGACTACAAACTAATGGCCGAGGATTTTATAGCACAAAGTGAACTCCGGCCTTCCAAACAGAAGGCTTGTTTTCACGCTGCCCGTAAGCATTCCGTCAGTTACATATTTGAGGCGATGACGGCGGCTGTTACCTTTGCATCGTAATGAGTGTTGAGAGTAGGCGCAAGTGAGGGTAGCAGTTCTTTGATCTAATGTTATGGGTTGGCAGATGGCGTTTGATTATCGAGCCGGCCTTGCTTCCAATAAGGAGGTAATAAGTGGATAAGTCCGTGGGCCGGGCAGTCGTGGATCCTATCGTATACATCCTTCAGGTATTGATAAGGATCGATATTATTGAGTTTGCAAGTCTCCAGCAAAGAATAAAATAATGCGGCCCGTTCTCCACCATGTTCATTTCCTCTGTACAACTGTATTTTAACAGGCTGTTTTTCATGAAGTTATCGGGAACAGAGTTTTTAATTCATCATCTGATAAGTTTAGTTTAGCCAATCTGCTTCGGATGTTTTTTATCTGGGCGCTTTTACGCTTTTGGTTAATCAGATCGTAATCATACCCCCTATAGGATTGCGATTTTACAATCATATTCCAGATAATAATGGCTAGTTTTCTGGCGGTGGCCGTAATGGCAGCGCCTCTTCCTTTTCGATAGGCAATGCGTTTGAAGAAGGGAGTTAAAGGATGCTCCTTTTGGTTGCCGATGCTGTTAGCAGCCTGGCGCAGGCAGGTTGCCAGCGTGCTTTTAGATTTGGGGGTTCTGCTACTGATAATTTTACCCCCGCTGATTTTATTATCGGGTACGAGCCTTAACCAGCAGGCAAACTGCTTTGCTGATTTAAATCTGTGGATGTCATTTCCTAAGTTGCACAAAATGGATAAGACAGTATTATAACTAACACCAGGTATCTGAAACAAATCGGTTTTGAGATGAGCAAAGGCCAATTGCCGGACATTGAAAGAGGGAGAAAATTTATTTTTTTGCTTTTTTTCAGGTTTAAGTCCGGGTTGATGGCTAAGTTGGAAAGTCTGATCATCTTTAGGGGCATACTGCACCAGTAAAGATTCTATTCTCTGATCGCATACTTTGATTTCAGCAACGTAGCTATCATAAAACTTCAAACATGACTGTAATTCAAATAGCAGATTTTCCCGCCACTCCCCTTGCAGGGAATCGGCTATTTCTTCCTTAGGTTTTTTAACGCGCCAATCAGCAAGGGAAGCTAAATACTGAGGGTCTCTTTCCCCATCAAGAATGGCATTGATGATGGCTCGTCCACTTTTGCCCATGGTATCTCTCAAGGCAACGTCTAACCGAATATTCATCAACCGCAGTGCTTTTTCCATTTTATTGATATACCTGGTAGTCTGATCTACTAGATATTCCCGATGGCTAAAATATGTCCGTAGTGTTTGCAAATAGTCACTTGAAATAAAGCTGGCGCTCAGCAATCCAAGGGAATGTAATTTCTGTATCCACATGCAATCCAGCATATCGGTTTTTCTGCCACTGACATTTTTAGTACTGTCGCCTTTGACCAGGAAAACTTCGAATCCCGCCGACTGTAATGCATTAAACAGGGGTTGCCAGTAACTCCCCGTACTCTCCATCGCTATAGTAGTAATTTGATAAGAATGAAGGTATTCTATCAACCTTACATGATCCTTGGTATACACTCCAAACTCTCTGACATGCTTTGGGTCCTGATCAACGGCTACCCAATGACTTTTGGAGCCGATGTCAATTCCAGCAGCATGCGGATGAATGACTTCCATGGAAATCGTTAACTCCTTTTTCATTTTTTGGTTTTAAAGTGAAATAAAACCTTCAGGGAGAGTATGTTTGCATTTAAGACTCTTCTGTACGGGATTGCTGTGTCAACAGCCTCACCTTTAAAATCAACAAATGCCCTGCTTACTATCAGGGCATCATACTCTCCAGCCTAACTTGCGAAGGAGCTCAAAGGCATCGTTTTAAAATGATGGGCTTCTTCTGAAGGGGCCTCGAATATAGGGAAACTTCTGTTGTCGCCCAGAATCAAGGGGCGCCCCCTAGCTGAACTTGCGAACAAGGAGTTCTTTCTAAAGATCGTGACGGGCCGGATGGCATTTTCCGTACTATTGGTATCCAGGTCTATTTTCCCATCCTCAAAAAAGCGCTGCAATTTGTCCCACCGGTTGAGTGCATAATTCACAGCCCCGGCGATCGGGCTATCCGGCGGAAGATTCCGCTGCTTTTGTTCGTCGAGCCACTGCTTTATCTTTTCGAAGAACGGTTTGGTATATTTTAGCCGCATGGCCAGCCTGCCTTCACTCGTGAGCCCTTGCGTACGCGCTTGCTTTTCCAGTTTATAGATGATATTGAACCAGGTCAACACTTCCTGCACCAGTTCCCGGTGCTGCTGCTGCGCTTGTTTAAAACCCCGCCGGATATGGATCAGGCAGGCGGTGAGTTGAACGAACTCGTTGTCTCTAAATGCCGTCGCATAGGCTGAGTAGCCATCTGTTTGCAGATCCCCCTTAAAATCTTTTAATAACTCCTTGGGCACCTGGTGCCCCCTACTCGGGGAGAACTCGAAGAGGATCATCTTTAACCCGGGGGCTTCAAAAACCCAGAGCCATCCCCGGGAGGCCTTGCCTTTGGCAATGTCATTGACGTATAGGAGGGGTGTTTCGTCGGCTTTGATATAATCGGCCTGCTGGATCAGCTTCTTCAGTAGTTTTAATAACCGCTTAAGCTTATGATAACAGATCTGCTCCCAATGATTGACGGTAGAAGGTGCAAAAGAAAAGCCCAGCGTACGTTCAAAACGCTGTAACTGCCGATGGTAAGGCATCCCATATACAAAACGTTCCGTCTGCATGTGCGCTACCAGGGCATTACCCGCCTGCCCTCTTTCAATGATGCGCGGTGCTACAGCTGGGGTGATGATGGTGCCGGAACCATCGGTATGGATATACTGGATGTGTTCATCCACTCTTTTGATGATCTTGCCAGGTTCAAAGTCATAATAGACCGTTATTTTCTTGCCAAATACCTTCAGGCCAGTTTTATCACCCTGATAGTCAACGATTGTTCTGACCGTTTCCAGGTGCCTGGCCAAAGGCCTTCTCTTAATCTTTTGAGGAAGACAGCGCTTTTTATTCCTGTTGGTGGGGCTATCCGATGATTGAAGGGCATCGGTTTGTTCCTGAACAATGGCATCCACGACCTGGCTATCAAAATCCGCTCCCAATGTTTGCTGTATGGCGGCCTGGGTATCTCCTGGGGAAGGCACGAACTTTTCGCTCCGTTTCCCAAAGAGCATATCGCGCAACTGATCCAGTTGCCAGCCTTTGCGTAGCCCTTCTTCCATCTGTTCATTGATGCGGGCCAGTTCTTCCCGGAGAGAGGCGATAAGGCTGTCTTTATCTACAAGCATCTCCTGGGCCTGGGACAGCCCGCGGTTGGTTTGAACAACTTCTGCCTGTAATGCCTGGTTTTTTGTCGTAAGTTCGTATGTGACACGGCCATAGACGAGCCTTTCCTGAGCAAGCATATCTTCCAATGCAACCTGTTTTTTTTGCAGATCGGCGATTTGTTTGATCGCATCAGGGAGGGTATAAATAATAACAGGCTTCAATGGCGCAAATATACAAACGTTTATGCATATGCGCCAATTATATATACGATTAATTTATTCCTATAATCTAACCTGACGCTTCAGTCAGGGGCCTGTACCGCTTGCGATACCTAACCTCTACACCTTCCATGATCAATACTAAATCCTTTTTCTCTATTACAGTGTTCCTGGTAGCGGGATCGAATACCGGCTGTCCGAACGTTCCTCTGGATAAACGCTTGTAGTACATGGAAAAGCCATCCCCGTCCCAGATCAACAGCTTGACCTGGGTACGCCGCGCATTGAAAAATGCATAGATCGTTCCGCCGGCAAATGGATTTTCCTTCATTTCATTGAATACGATGCCCGACAAACCATTAAACCCCAATCGCATGTCTGTCGCCTGCGTCCAAAGCATCAACCGGTAACCTGTTAGTGACAACATACCTTTTAGCTTAAAAGAGATTTCAGGTAGGAAGCATCCACCTTTTGGTAAAATTTTATACCACGATATTCAGCAAATAAACCGGTCTGTTTTCCGGGAGAAGAAGTCTCCGCAGGAAGATCGACCGCAACAAAGCCTTTGGCGGCCTTTTTATTACCATAGCGAAGCAGCCAGCGTGAAAAATAAGCCTTCTTTAGCTGGTGAAGGCGACAAAACGATTTCGCTGACATCCCACTTTTCTCATACTCCGCTAACAATGACTGTATCTCGGCAGCGCTACGTCGAACCTTCTGTGCGGGCATTTCTCTTTCAGCCGATTCCATTGAATTTGTCATGCCGCAAATGTAGATCTCCAATATATTCTAACAAATATGTAGCAAACGGAATGCTTACCCTTAGTGTACATATAGCAAACTTACAAAAAAACGGTCGTCCAAGCAAATGGAGAGATTCAGACCGCACTGCGCCCCGAATCTGGAGATCCCTGCTATTGGCCCCGTCAATGGCAGTCATACAGTCACCGGCCCGGCTTGTCCAGGAAATAGTTCGAAAATTGCCCTGCCAGGGCGACACATAGACTGGCGAAGCCTCCGCGATAGCGGAGGTTTTGCCGTTTAGAGCGGAGCGCGTCGAGCTGGCTCGTAAGCGCGCAGCGATAGAACGACAAAAAAGCCCGAAGGGCTTCGCCAGGCGTTTGTGGCCTCCCCCTTGGGGGATCACCGAGTAAACACGGGAGTGTGGCGGCGGTAATCTTATCGTCCCGACAAAACAAACAGAGCCTTTGGCGATAGCCAGGGGCTTTTGTGTTTTGCAGTGGTGCGAACTTGTTCAACCATGTGGAAATGGATGATACCATGGCTGACGTATTAATAGTGACGCAGGATTTTAAATTTTTTTGCAATTTTTTTATTGATTTTGCTTTTTTTTGCGGGTTTGTAATTATCTTTCAATAGACAATTAACAAATTTTTTGGTTAAAATTAACAACTTACTAAAAAAAGAACGACAGGCATATATTCTCTACCGGCTGAACCTTCACAATAAGGTATTGAACGTCAATCTGTCTGAGGATATGGAAGTATCGGAAGACACCGTCCGCAGGGATCTGCAGGAACTGGCCGACGAAGAAGGGGTTGCCGGCGGTCTGCCGCTCCACGGCACCTGCCAGGCTGCGAGCGGCCTCGCCGAGCGGGTAGCCCGCTTGGGCCTCGAAGAGGGAGAAGACGTCCTCGGCGGAGAGGCCGGTCATCCGCAATCGGGTCCCGACGTGATCTCGTCGCAGGTCGGCGAGCGTTTCGGAAAGCGGATGGCGTGCCGAGAGCTCGGTGTGGCGATACGTCCCGAGCACGATGTTGTTGG
>Ga0137415_10007416_pt1 | contig 10874 bp, 6 predicted proteins | sample CZODoug3_1_1_16f_FD_183082 | JGI IMG/M metagenome (GOLD analysis project Ga0137415, IMG submission 183082) | Vadose zone soil fungal communities from Angelo Coast Range Reserve, California, USA - CZODoug3_1_1_16fungal (Hybrid Assembly) | ecosystem: Environmental > Terrestrial > Soil > Vadose...
CGGTCGACCGGATCGTGGTCGGCAGCCGGTGGATGCAGGACGAGTTCGCGCGCAACGGAGTGCAGGCCGAGCACGTGCCGTTGCCGGTCCCCGCGCCCGGGGCCACGTTTCGACGCCGTCCCGCCGCCGCGCCGACGTTCGTCTTCTGCGGGCGCCTGCAGCCGGAGAAGGGCGTGCCCATGCTCCTGCGGGCCTTCGCGCGGCTCCGCCGGGACGTGCCCTCGGCGCGGCTGCGGATCGTCGGTCGTGGGCCCGACGGCCCGGCGATCGCGAGCCTCATCGAGGCGCTGGCTCTCGGGGACGCGGTCAGCACGCCGGGATGGCTCGACCCGGCCGCCCTCGAAGCCCAGCTCGCCGATGCCTGGGCTCTCGTCGCGCCGTCCCTCTGGGCCGAGCCCCTGGGCTTCGTCGCGATCGAAGCCATCGTGCGCGACGTCCCGGTGATCGCGAGCGAGCTCGGCGGCTTCGGCGAGACCATCGAGCGAGGGACGACCGGGTTGCTCTTTCCCAACGGGGACGAGACGGCGCTCTACGAGGAGATGCGCGATGTGGCGCGCCGCGAGGCCTTCCCCAGCCATTCCCTACCCGCGGATGCGCGGCGGCGCGTGGCGGAGCGGCATGATCTCGCGCGCCACGTCGAGCGCGTGCGGGCAATCTTCCGCGAGATGGTCAGTCGATCTATCGGTTGACCGGCCGGCAATACGACGGGACCCAGCTCCGGTCGATCATCTCGGGCGCGATGATGCTGTAGTCGAACGTCTTCCCGTCCCGGACCATCCGGTCGAGGTCGAACAGCTGAGGCGCATGTGGCTGAATTCCTCGCAGAGATGATAGCGGCCGATCTTCCCGATCTTCGACGTCGACTCGGTGATCCGCGAGCTCGCGCCCCACGCGGCGGTGATACCGACGAACTCGTGCCGGGCGAACTTGTAGAGGAAGGTCAGGAGCAGCGTCTACCAACACCGAGTGGCGGTTGCCTTGGTAGCTTGGGGACCGACGCGTCTACCCGAGGTAGGCTCGCTGCACCCGCTCGTCGCTCAGGAGCGCGGCGGCGGGGCCGGAGATCGTCAGGCGGCCCGCTTCCAGCACGTACGCGCGGTCCGCGATCTGGAGCGCCAGACTCGCGTTCTGCTCGACGAGCAGGATGGTGACCCCGGCCGCGTGCAGGTCGCGGATGATCTGAAAGATGGCGCGCACGATCAGCGGCGCCAGCCCCAGCGACGGCTCGTCGAGCAGCAGCAGCCGGGGACGGCTCATGAGGGCGCGGGCGATCGCCAGCATCTGCTGCTCGCCGCCGCTGAGCGTGCCCGCCATCTGATGACGCCGCTCGGCCAGGCGCGGGAAGCGCGCGAACTGCCGCTCGAGGTCGGCCTGGATCTCGGCTCCGTCCGAGCGGGTGTAGGCGCCGAGCACCAGGTTGTCGACCACGCTCTGGCGGGCGAGCATGCGGCGGCCCTCGGGCACCTGGGCGATGCCCATCCGGACCACGTCGCTCGGCCGCGCGCCGCTGATGTCGCGGGCGTCGAAGGCGATGCGCCCGCGGTGAATGGGGATGATCCGCGAGATCGAGCGCAGCGTCGTGCTCTTACCCGCGCCGTTCGCGCCGATCAGGGTCACCACCTCCCCCGCGTGGACCTCGAGGCTCACCTGCTCGAGGGCCTGCACGCGGCCGTAGCGGATCGTGAGGTTCTCGACCGCGAGCAGGGGAACGCCGGGCACCGCGGGGCTCACGTGCTGTCGCCCAGGTAGGCCTCGACCACCGCGGGGTGCTTCTGCACCTCGGCCGGCGGGCCCAGGGCGATGAGCTGGCCGAAGTTCAGCACCGCGATGCGATCGCAGAGGTGCATGACCAGCGGCACGTAGTGCTCGATCAACAAGACAGTCAGGCTCAGGCGGGCGCGGACGCTGCGGATCAGGTCGCTCAGCGCGCGCTTCTCGCCCGCGTTCATACCCGCCGCCGGCTCGTCAAGCAGGAGCAGCTCCGGCTCGAGGGCCAGCGCACGGGCGATCTCGAGCCTCCGCTGGTCGCCGTAGGCCAGGTTGCGGGCGCGCTCCTCGGGCCGGTCGGCGAGGCCGACCAGGGCCAGCAGCGCCGCCGCGCGCTCGCGCGTCTCGTGCTCCTCCCGCCGGGCGGCGCCCAGCCCGAGCACGCCGCTCACGAGGCCGCTCCGTGTGCGCACGTGGCGCGCGATCATCACGTTGTCGAGCGCGGACAGCTCGCCGAAGAGGCGCACGTTCTGGAAGGTGCGCGCGATCCCGCGCTCGGCCACCCGGTGGGGCGGCAGGCCGGTGATGTCCTCGCCCCGGTAGCGCAAGTGCCCGCCGCTCGGCGCGGTGAGGCCGGTGATCAGGTTGAACAGCGTGGTCTTGCCGGCCCCGTTGGGCCCGATGAGCCCGAACAGCTCGCCCCGCGCCACCGCGAACGAGACCTCGTTGACCGCGGTGACCCCGCCGAACCGGCACGTGACCCCGTCCACCACGAGCAGGTCCGCGGCGGCCAGGGGCGCAGCGCTCATCCGGGGCGCGCCCCGCGCCGGCCCAGGCGGCGAAGGAGGCCGGGCGTGATGAGCCCGTGGGGGAAGAACACGGTGCCGATCGCGATCAGGATCCCGAAGATGATGAGCCGCCCGTCGCGCAGGAACGCGGCGAGCCACGCGGGCAGCACGTCCACCCCGGCGATCCCGCGCAGCGCCTCCGGCAGCGCGGTCAGCACGAGCCCGCCCACTACCGGGCCCACGAACGTGCGCGACCCGCCCACGAGGACGAAGGCCATCAGGTTGACGCTGGTGTCGAACGTCCCCTGCCGCGAGTTCCAGGTATTGATGAAGTGCGCGCTGACCGCCCCGACCGCCCCGGCCAGCACCGCGCTCGTCGTGAACGCGAGGACCTTGTGGTAGGTCGGGTTGATGCCCATGGAGGCGGCGGCCAGCTCGTCCTCTCGAAGCGCCACCAGCGCGCGCCCGGTCCGGGTGCGCTCGAGGCGCGCGACGAACAGCATCGACACCAGGAGCAACGGGACGGCCAGCCACATGTACTGGATCGCGCTCGAGAACGGCTGCGGGATCCCGAAGATCCCGATCGCGCCCCCGGTCACGTCCAGGTTCAGGGCCACCACCCCCAGGATCTGCACGAAGGCGATGGTGGCCAGGGCCAGGAAGATGCCGCGCAGCCGGAGCGCGGGCACCCCCACCGCGAGGCCGAGCACGCCCGAGACCACCGCGGCGACCGCCATCTCGAGCAGCACCAGCGAGACCGGATAGAGCCCGGGCCCGGGCGGGAAGATCCTGGTGGACATGATCGCCGCGATGTAGCCCCCGAGCGCGTAGAAGCCCGGGCTCGCGACCGAGAGCTGTCCCGCCATCAGCGGCAGGTAGAGCGTCAGCGCCAGCACCGCGGCGAGGACCATCGAGACCAGCAGGAAGTCGTAGGTCGCGAGGAAGCTGGCCACGCGGGCCTAGACCTTCTGCACCTGGGCGCGGCCGAGCAGCCCCTGCGGCCGCACCAGCAGCACCACGAACAGGAGCGCGAACGGCACCGCCTCGCGATAGGCGATGTACTGCGCGGGCACGAACGCCTCCGCGAGCCCGATGATGAGACCGCCGACCACCGCGCCCGGGATGTCGCCCAGGCCCCCGAGCACGATCACCGCGAGGCCCTTGAGCCCGAAGGCGATCCCGAAGTACGGGCCCGCGACGCCGACGCTCAGCCCGATGAGCGTCCCGGTCACGCCGCCGAGGAAGCCGCTGATGACGAACGTCAATAAGATCAGGCGGTCGGTATCGATCCCCAGCAGGCTCGACGTGGTCATGTCCTCCGCCACCGCCCGCAGCGCCTTGCCGGTGCGGGTAGCGTTCATGAGATACGTGAGCAGCACCAGCATCACCATCGACACGCCGAAGATGACCACCTGGACCGTGCGCACGAGCACCGGCGCGGCCGCGGTGCCGAAGTTCACCGCGCTCGGCAGCCCCTGGAGCGGGTCGGGATAGGAGTACGGCTCGGCCCCGAAGAGATACTGGGTGATGTTGACGAGGGCGACCGCCACTCCGAGACTCGAGACCAGCGTGAGCAGCGGGTCGGCCCCGCGCACGCGGAGCGGCCGGAACGCGAGGCGCTCGACGATGACGCCGGCCAGGGCCGCGACGACCGAGCCGCCCAGGAGGGCCAGGACGAAGGGGAGCCGGAACGGCAGGGTGGCGCCGGCCAGCAAGCCGTTGATGCCGAACTGCGACCCGGTCAGCGCGTAGGTCGCGTAGGCCCCGATGGTGAAGATCGCGCCGTGGGTGAAGTTGATGATGCGCAGCACCGAGAAGATCAGCGTGTAGCCGAGGGCGAAGATGGCGTACACGCTGCCGATGGCGAGGCCGTTCAGCACCTGCTGGAGCAGGAACGTCCGGTTCACTACTTGACGAAGACGAACGTGCCCTTGGTGCCGTCGGGGTCCATCTTGATCTGCGCGACGTAGGCCTGCTTCTGGACGATCTCGCCGCCCATCCCGGGTCCGGTCGTGAACGAGATCTCCCCGAGGGGGGTGTCGTACGTGCCGGAGATGAGCTGCTTGTTCAGCTCGACCCGGAGCGCGGCCAGCTCCATCTTGGCGATCGGCGACTTCTTGTCGAGCGCCCGCAGGGCCTCCACGAACACCTGGATGCCGGTGAAGGCCTGGGCGCTGAACTGCGGCGGATCCTTCTTCTGCTTGTCCTTGTACACCGACTTGAACTCGTCGTTGATCTTGCTCTTGTACGCCGGGCTGTAGGCCTGCGCGATCAGGATGCCGTCGCACTTGGCCTTGCAGATCGGGAAGATCGCGGCGGTATTCACCCCGTTGCCGCCGACGATCAGGCCCTTGTAGCCCAGGTCGCGGAGCTGCTTCACGAGATTGGCCCCGTCCACCTGCAGGCCGGAGACGATCACGAGGTCCGGCTTCACGTTCAGCACGTTCGTGATCTGCGCGGTGAAGTCGGTGTCGGTCGTCTGGAAGGTCTGCACCGTGGCCAGCTCCAGCTTGAGATCCTTCACCGCCTGCTGGAACGTCTCGGTCTCCGACTTGTTGAAGGCGTCGTTCTGGGCGTACAGCACCGCGACCTTCTTCAGATCCTTGTTGATCTCCATCGCCGCCTTGACCGCGTTGGGGGCCACGATGGCCACCGGCGAGGAGACCCGGGAGACGAACTCGCCGATCTGCGCGATGCCCTTGGCGGTGTTCGAGGGTCCGATGACCGGGACCTTGGCCCGGACCGCGAAGGGGTCGGCCGCGAACGCCTGCTGGGACAGGCTCGGGCCCATGATCCCCACGACCTTGGCCACGTTGATCAGGTTCTGGAAGGCGTTGATGGCGGTCGGCTCGTCGCTGCCGCCGTCCTGGAAGATCAGCTTGATCGGGCGGCCGTTCACCCCGCCGTGCTTGTTGAAGTACTCCTCGGCGATCTGCGCGCCGAGCACCTGCTCCTGCCCCGCGAGGGCCACCGGCCCGGTCTGGGCCACCGAGACCCCGATCGGGATCGGCGGGTCGGCGGCGAGGCCGACCATGGCGCAGCACAGAACCGCGATGGCGATCGTCGAGATGGACACGCTCACGCGAAGGCTCATGGTCGATCCTCCCCTGTCGGCGGTGGAATGCGCGGGAGTCTAGCACGAAGCGGGCCGGTCGGCTGGAAGTCCCTTGCCGGATATCGACGTTGTGCTATTCTCTGGTCATGTTCCGAATTAGTCGGCCCGCCATGACCACGGAGAACTGCCCGAGCTGACGGTCGGCACGTCACTTTCACGTATCCCACGGCCGTCAGGGTTCCTGGCGGCCGTTTCGTTTCCCGGCAACGGCCCCCGGGTCGCTCGACACCAGACAAGGGGAGGCGAGCATGTTTGCCACACCGGGGCCGCTTGACTTCGTCGCCGTCGCGACCGCCACGCGGGAGTTCTGGGAGCGAGAGCACGTCTTCTCGCATCTCGTGGCCCAGAACCGCGGCGGGCCGCGCTTTTCCTTCCTCGACGGCCCGATCACCGCGAACAACCCGATGGGGATCCACCATGCGTGGGGACGCACCTTCAAGGACGTCGTTCAGCGTTACCGGGCGCTGTGCGGCTACGAGCAACGATTCCAGAACGGCTTCGACTGCCAAGGGCTGTGGGTGGAAGTCGAGGTCGAGAAGACGCTGGGGTTCAATTCGAAGCGGGAGATCGAGTCGTTCGGCCTGGAGCGCTTCTCTCGCGCCTGCCGCGAGCGGGTGACCCACTTCGCGCAAGTCCAGACCGAGCAGTCGAAGAAGCTCGGCCAGTGGATGGACTGGCCCAACTCCTACTTCACGATGTCCGACCCCAACATCGAATACAACTGGGCCTTCCTGAAGCGGTGCCACGAGCGGGGCTGGCTATACATGGGGCATCGTCCGATGCCGTGGTGTACGCGGTGCGGCACCTCGATCTCCCAGCACGAGATGTTGGATGCCTACGCCGAGGTCACGCACGAGTCGGTGACCGTCGCCCTGCCCCTCTGGGACCGCCCCGACCACCGGCTTCTCGTGTGGACGACGACGCCGTGGACGCTGCCGGCCAACGTGGCGGTGGCGGTTCACCCGGAGCTCGACTACGTCGAATGCGTGCTCGCGGACACCGTCTACTACGTCGCCGCCGGCCTCGCCGGACGCTACCCTTCGCTCGGCCCGCCGCGGCGCACCGTCAAGGGCGCCGAGCTCGTGGGACTCCAGTACGTCGGGCCGTTCGACGATCTGCCCGTCCAGCAGGACGTGGAGCATCGGGTGATCCCGTGGGACGAGGTGTCCGCCGCGGAGGGCACCGGCATCGTTCACATCGCGCCGGGCTGCGGCCTCGAGGACTTCGACCTCGGCCGCCGGCACGGGCTGCCCGTCATCGCCCCGGTGGATCCCGAGGGACGCTACCTCGACGGCCTGGGGGCCCTGTCGGGGACGCCGGTCGTCGACGCCGCCGCACCGATCACCCGCCGGCTGAAGGAGCGCGGCCTGCTCTTCGCGCGGGCCGCGTACCGCCATCGCTATCCCACCTGCTGGCGGTGTGGCCAGGAGCTGATCTTCCGCGTGGCGGACGAGTGGTTCCTCAGCGCGGCCGAGATCCGGCCGCTGGCCCGGGCCGCCAACGAGCGCGTCACGTGGCTCCCGGGCCACATGCAGCTCCGGATGGACGACTGGCTCGCCAACATGGGCGACTGGTGCATCTCGCGCAAGCGGTACTGGGGCCTGCCGCTGCCCTTCTACCCCTGCGAGTGCGGGCGCCTCACCGTGGTCGGCTCGCGCGGCGAGCTTCGGGAGCTGGCCACGGACCCCGGGGCGGTCGACGCGGTCCCGGAGCTGCACCGTCCGTGGCTCGACGGCATCCTCATCCGCTGCCCCCACTGCGCCCAGCCGGTCCGCCGCATCCCCGAGGTCGGCGACTGCTGGCTCGACGCCGGCATCGTCCCGTTCTCGACGCTGGGGTACCTCGAGGATCGGGAGCACTGGGAGCGCTGGTTCCCGGCCGATTTCATCGTCGAGGCGGTGGGACAGCTTCGCGGGTGGTTCTACGCGATGCTCTTCATGTCCACGGCCATGGAAGGCACGAGCCCCTATCGGACCGTGCTGGCGCACGAGCGAGTGCTGGCCGCCGACGGGCGCGAGATGCACAAGAGCTGGGGCAACGCGGTCTGGCTCGATGACGCGCTCGACAACATGGGCCCCGACGTGATCCGCCACATGTTCGCGTCACAAGCGATCACCGAGCCGCTGCGCTTCAGCTTCGAGGCGGCCCGGCACGTCAAGCGGCGGTTCCTGACGTTCTGGAACGTCTACAGCCTGTTCGTCACCTACGCGAACCTCGACCGGCCCCCCCTGCAGGGGCCGGAGAGCCTCCCGCCGCACGTGGCCCCGCTCGAGCAATGGCTGCTGAGCCGCCTGCAGGCCACGATCGCCGAGGCGCGGGGCGCCTTCGACACCTATCAGATCCGTCGGGTCGTCACCGCGGTGGATGCGTTCGTCCACGACGATCTGTCGAACTGGTACGTGCGGCGACGCCGGCGCGAGTTCTGGAAGGGTGCTCTCGACGACGAGAAGCAGGCCGCGTTCCAGGTCCTGTACCACGTGCTGGTGCGGGTGTGCCAGCTCCTCGCCCCCGTCATGCCGTTCATCACCGAGCACGTGTACCAGAACCTGGTGCGCTCGGTGTCGCCGGAGGCGCCGCCGAGCCTCCACCTCACCCGCTTCCCGGAGCCGGACGCCGGACGCGTCCAGCCCGACCTGGAAGCGGACGTGGAGGCGGCGCGAAGAGTCTTGACGGTGGGGCTCGCGGCCCGCAACGCCGGCGGCCTCAAGGTCCGGAAGCCGCTCGGCCGGGCCCTCCTGGTCGCGCCCCCCGAGGTGGAGCGCGCCGCGCGGGCCTTCGAGGGAGACATCCTCGACGAGCTGAACGTCGAGCGCCTCGAGACCGTGCCGAGCCTCGCCGACCGCGTCGCCCTCTCGGTCTCGCTCGACATTGACGACACCTCCACGCTGCCGCCGAATGCGGTGCCCGCCCTTCGCGCGGCCCTCGCCGCGCGCCCGGCCGGGGTCGTCCGCGACGCCTTGCTCGCCGCCGGCCACGTCACGCTCCCGGTGGGGGACGTCGAGGTCAGGCTCGGGTGGGCGGATCTCAAGTTCACGGTGGAGGGCCGCGACGGCTTCGCGGCCGCCGTCGACCGGGACGTCATCGTCGCGCTCGACACCGCGATGACGCCCGACCTCCGCCGGAAGGCCCTGGCGCGCCATCTGGTCCATCAGATCCAGCTGATGCGAAAGGAAGCCCGGCTCAACGTCGAGGATCGCATCCGCGTTTCGGTGGAGGCGGACGGGGAGGTCGCGGAGGCGATCGAGGAGCACTCGCCCTACATCTGCGGGGAGACGCTCGCGGTGGAGCTGCGCTGCGGGGCCCCGCCCGGGGACTGGATGGCGCGAGCGGTCGACCTCGAGGAGTCGCGGGTCAACGTGGCGGTGACCCGCGCTTGACACCGCCGCGGTCAGCCGCCGAGCTGGCCCACCACCGCAGCCCAGAGCGCGTCCATCTCGCGCAGCGCCGCGCTGTCGACGGACGTCCGGTGCACGGAGGTGTTCACCATGACGAGCTTGCTCCGCGGGTCGACGTAGATCCGCTGCCCGCGCACCCCCCAGAACACGAACATGCGGCGCTCGTCGGCCATGATCCACGTCTGGTACCCGTAGCCGAGGGATGGCGTCGGCCGGCCCGGCCGCAGATGCGGCTGATTCGTGGTCGTCATGTCCATGACCCACGCCGCCGGGATCACCTGCCGGCCGCGCCAGTTGCCGTCGTGGGCCATCAGCAGTGCGAGCCGCGCGAAGTCGCGCAGCACCGCGTTGAAGCAGCAGAACGTGGCCTCCTGCCCCGAGTTGTCGACGAGCCACGTCGCGTCGGCCTCGGCGCCGATCGGCTGCCAGACCTTCGTCTCGAGATACTCGGCGGGCGGGCGACCGGTCGCACCCCGTAGCACCAGCCCCAGCACCTCGGTCTCGGCCGAGGAGTAGGAGAACCGGGTCCCGGCCGGGGCCGCCCGCTCGTTGAACGGCCTGACCGCGCTGGGGCCGCCGGCCCCGCGCAGGAGGTAGGTGTTCAGCACGAGCGTCGAGACGTCGTCGCTGCCGCTGTAGTTCTCCCGGAAGAGCACGCCGGACGACATCTGCAGCAGGTGGCGGAGCGACGTGCGTCCGTACTCGGTGCCGGCCAGCTCGGGCACGTAGGCCGCCGCCTGATCGTCGACCGAGCGGATGTGGCCCTCGGCGATCGCGATGCCGACCAGCATCGCGGTCACGGTCTTGGCCATCGACCACGACGTGAAGCGCTGCCGGTCGGTGCGGTCGTACTGGTAGCGCTCGACGAGGATGGTGTCGCCCCGCGCGATCAGCAGCCCGGTCGTCAGGCTCCGCGCCAGGTAGTCGTCCAGCGCCGGGATGCGCGGCTCGGCGACCCGCGCGAGGCGCGAGGGCTCCGGCGCCTTGTGGACGGGCCGGCTCGGGAAGAGCTCGTCCATGTGGCTGTGCGAGCCGACCGCGTTCCCGACGCTATAGAACGTCGCGCGGCTGCCCTTCGGGTAGCCCGCGGCCGCACCGAGCTCGTCCGCGTCGGGGCCGGCCGCCGCGAAGTGGGCCCCGGGCTCCTCGCGGGACGTCGACGTGTCCCGCGTCAGCGGCGCCGGGGATGCGCAGGCGACCATGCACACGAGCAACGCGAGCGTCCACGCTCGCGGTCGCGCCCGCACACTCGCCACGATGCGGATCATGGCCCTAGACGGCGTGGGCGGGCCGCTCCACGTGGGCGAAGTGGCTCAGGAGGAGCCAGGTCGGAAACGCGCGGACGAGGTCGCGGGGACCCTCCACCCGCAGGCCGCCGTCCCGGACCGCCTGCGCGAACGTGAGGGCCCCCGTCCAGACGCGGGCCATGGCGCCCGCGTCGGCCGCGACCACGAGGTCGACCTCGAACCCGGGATCCTTGAGGCAGACGTCCGATCCGCTGCGCTCGAGGATCAGCCAGCAGGTCCGGAAGGACCGGCAGCGGGACGGGAAGGCGCGAAAGTCGAAGCGGACGACGGTTCGACGGTCGGGAAGTCGGGTGAAGGCGATGCGCCGACGCACGTTCCACATGAGCAGCATCAGGTCGAGGTTGTCGGGGTCGAACTGGGCGGGGGCCCACCGCTGTCCCCACTCCCCGAGCCGCTCCAGGACCGGGCGGAGCTCCTCGGCCGCAGGCGTCGGCCGATACTCCCGTCCCCGGCCGCGGGCGAGCGGCCGGCTCTGGACGACGCCCGCGGCCTCCAGCTCACGCAGCCGTTTGCCGAGCAGCGTCCGCGAGATCAGGGGCATGCCCTGCCGGATCTCGTTGAA
>Ga0137415_10007417_pt1 | contig 10873 bp, 5 predicted proteins | sample CZODoug3_1_1_16f_FD_183082 | JGI IMG/M metagenome (GOLD analysis project Ga0137415, IMG submission 183082) | Vadose zone soil fungal communities from Angelo Coast Range Reserve, California, USA - CZODoug3_1_1_16fungal (Hybrid Assembly) | ecosystem: Environmental > Terrestrial > Soil > Vadose...
CCGTGCGTCGGCGAATGATGCTGCAAGGATACCGTAAGGCCGGTCGTGGCGCTTTGCACTGGCTGCGCCTTCTAACGTTCCAAATGAGGGGCGCGAGCCAGCAGGCGAAGCACCGCTGGCGAAGCGTCCCTCTCGATTTGGGGGTTAGACCTCACCGCTGTCGGCCTGCGTTGAGCACCGCTGCGACGCACTCTGGTTAGACCTTTTGAGCGTCATTTGTCTCTAGCCTCACACCACACGAAGGACAATATTTCATGGTTCTTGGGATCGTGAACGGGCTTCCACCATACATCACGTAATAACCAATTCGAGTTTTACAGGATGGGTACCGAATCGTCGCGTAACCGTAAACCATGGCACCAGACGCGACCGCAAAACCCAAAAGAAAAACCCAGGGAAGACTATTTGCGTTTGAGTCAACGATGACTCCTAAGAGGACTCCTACGAAACAGAGCGTGAACCCGACAAGGATCACGGACATTACGTACCGTTTTTTCCCGTTAAGGTGGTCGCGAAGAGTAGTCATCTATCCTCTCTTGAGGTCTAACGTTCGCGTTGAGCGGCGCGCCGCTTCACGGCGCGTCCGCTCTCGAACGCGCGGTTAGGGGGCGCGGCCACAAGATGACCGCCAACGGTGCGAATAAGATGATCGCGACGCCTAGCGCTAGGTATGGGCCTAAGAAATTGCTAAACGCATGCCCTTCCTCAATGCCTGATAAATAGGGGTAGGCCAAGGCAAGTAAGGCAAACATTACCATCCACAGTATTAGCGCGCTTCCAAGCGCTGTGAGGCAAAGAACCCAGCGGCGCCACGGACGACGGCGAATGTAGAGGATCAGCAACCACACTAAGCCAGCGACTGCTAGATCGCCAAGAACTGCTAACGAGGTGGCGTGCAAGTGTTTGCGCCCTCTAACGTTAGAAATCAGCGGCGGGCCGCCCGAGCATCGCTTGCAAGGCACGGCGGCTCGCGGCCCGTCCGCTCTGGATTGATGGGTTAGGCGTCATTTCTTGGGGGACGGCTTTTCTGTGGGAGGACGATCCCCGAGAGTCAGACGAACGGAAATCTCTTCAGAGACAATCTCAACGGCGCGCGAGAAGTCCTCCTTTCGCAGTAGCTTCGCAGTAAGTAATGCGTCGACCGCGAGCTCCGCTATTCTATCGTTCCATGCCTTATCCATATGTTGATGACGCCTAACCTATCGTTCCATGCCTTATCCATATGTTGATGACGCCTAACGTTCGCGGCCACCGGGCCGACGAGATGAAGAATGCCACAGCGAGCGCTGCTTCCGAGGCTCCGGGTGGGCCGCGCTGTTAGATCGCGACATCATCGGATAAGAGCGAGCAGCAGCACAGATCCAGCGGCTCCGCCAATGAGCGAGGATAGGAGCAAACCCCACGATTTCCGCTTTGCGGTCTGACCGATGATCACACGAGTGTTACCCAACAAAGGATAGTTCGGCGGAGGATAGCGGCCATGCTTGATCGCACCTACCGCCAGGAGGGCGTTATATGCAAACAAGGCCAGAGGGAAACCCAGTATCACGAAGAGCACAGTTCGATAGAGCCATTTGCGCTCAGTGGGTACGTGGCCAATTTGCTTCAGTTCGGGCAACACCACGATAGCGAGAATGAGTAGGAAGGCGAGCCAGACCAGGACCATAGCAAAGAACCATATACGGGCTCGTCGACTAGCTGGAGCTGTCTCAAAACCCTCCGGGCTTGTTGCCATTGGCGCGATCTAACGTTCACGCCCACCGGGCCGACGAGATGAAGGACGCCACAGCGAGCGCTGCTTCAGAGGCTCCGGGTGGGGCGTGCTGTTAGAGCGCACTTTATTGGAGTAGAGCAATATTCGGCCCGAGGACTAGAAGTCCCACCGCGACTAGCTGAAGCCAGCGCGTAACGCGCATTACCTCCAAGGTTCCAAGTAGCTGCCTGTCGGATATGCCCGCTCGACGAAATTTCGCGCCAAGGGTAAATCGATCGAGCCTGTTGGGGAAGACAAAGAACCAAAGACCGATAGGCCTAGGAGACCCGACCAAAGCATAGGCATCGGGTGCCTTCTCGCGAAGCTGTGCGGCTGCGCTGGAGCCCGCGCACGTCCATACGACGGCACTGACGATGAAAATGCCCACAGCCGCTTGTTGGTACATGTGCGCTCTAACGTTCCCGGTAACCGGCGCGCGCAGCGCGGTCGCTAGCAGACGCCGGCACGTCGCGCGTCCGCGTTGACCGGGGGGTTAGAGTGCACCGGTCGCGCGCCTAGGAGAAACCACGGTTCCATTTGCGTCCTTAAGCACTAGACCTTTCTCGGCTACATCGAGCAGCCCACGCTTCATTGCGCGGCGGATGTGAAACGAATGAGCAAAGGCGGGAGCAAAACGAATACCTTGGATGGTCGTGAAGAGCCAAAGGAAGTGAGCGCGAGGATAGATAAGGGGACAGAGGTACCTAGGCCCCGATTCAAACGCCTTCGCGGCCATTGCCAGGACCTCTTTGTCGTGGGGCGCGCGCCTCACAGCCTCGCCGATGTGCGCCGGGGCGTTGGCGCACTCCCCTAAACAGACAACTGGGCTAGGCACTTTCAGTCGTCGCAAGTGATCGCGTATTAGGTCTGCGGCTGCGGTTGTGATCGTCATCACAGCTGTAGTGCACTCTAACGTCCGCGGCCACCGGCGCGCGACTGCGATGGTAGCCGAACCTGCGATGCTCCACGCGCGTCCGAGTGGGCCGCGCGGTTAGAGCCGAAATATTGCATAAGCAGGGATCAAACACAGCGCGACCAACAGCATAGCCGCCAACACATATGTCGTGGGACTCCACTGCGGCTCTGGCTCGGCATGAGCTAGCTGCTCCATTGGCGCGAAGCCGAAAGAATAAACACAGCCCACTAGAACCAGCAATGCAACAAGCGAAACGAACGTTATCAACGGAACTTTCGGTCCCGCAATTGCTAGAGGCACCGCAGCAAGCTCAGCGACTACCAGACCCCCCACCACCGCATGGCGGGAAACGATGGATAAGGCACCGCAACTCTGGCATCGCACAGGTCGGAAGATGTTTGCGCGAATTTTCGCCCGCAAACTAATTGTCCTACCGTGGCAATGTGGACACGGGAACATTCGGCTCTAACGTTCGCGCCCACGCGCAGGCGCGGAAGATGATTGACCGAAGCGCGCTGCTTCTCGCCCGTCGCGGTGGGGCGCGCTGTTAGGTTGCAAACAGTCTAGGAAGATAGGGGGCAGCATAAAACAATCCGAATCCAACGAACACAGCATACGGAACAAACCAGAGGGCCAATATGAGCTTTACCCAACGATTACTCGTTACCCGAAACAGTTCAATGGTGCCATAGCCGCCGAGGACAAGACCTGTCCACAAGAGTAAGACGTCGAACACTGACCCACCATGAGCGATCGACCGGGTAAAGAGAACCGGCAGCCAACCGAATAAAGATGCGGCAAAGCATAGTTTTCCATAGGCGGGGTGAAGCGCGAGCGGATCCATTGCAACCTAACGTTCGGCGTCAGCCGCGCCGGCTTGCGGGCGTCGGCTGCACGCCGGGGTTAGCTTGCGGCTCTACTTCTCCCGTTCCCACGTTAGGACTCCACGGACCATTGGCGCTCCGGGAAGAAGAGGGCTCGGCGCCCAAGCCGATGTCACCTGGAGCCGATCACCCTCGAGTTTGTAGAAACGTACTTGCTCGGTGCCATGCCAGGCCGGATTCCAGGACACGTCGACCTTGGTGGTCCACTTGTCGCCTTCCAGGCGATACATTCCGGTATAGGCAAACACGGTACGAAACAAGGCGGCGAGCTCCTCGTCCGTTTTACCGGGTTTGCGTCCTTCGCCTTCGAGCACGGCCATCATCCTGGCCTGAGGCGTCATGATGATATAGCCCGCAGGGTTCCTGCCGAAACAAGGACGGCTGTCCCTGCCGTCCTGGAATTGCGTCTCGCACGAAATGAGCTTCCAACTACCAACGAGCTTTGCGCCATCGTCAGCGACCGCAGCTTGGGTGCCGACGAGCAGAGAAAAGAACATTGTGCTCCATTTCAGCATGCATCCCTCCATTCGTAGATCGGCTTTAGCCTGTATGGCACCTTGATGCTGCAAGCTAACGTTCGCGTTGAACGGCGCGAGCAAGGGAGCGCAGCGACGCTTGCGAGCGTCCGTTTTCGAACGCGTGGTTAGGCCTTACAGCTCTCAGGCTCGCACTACCGACTTTCATCGTCATCCAACTTTGCGCCTGATCCACCAGACATTGGCTTCGTCGGTTTTGCAGTAGCAGTGGCAAGAGGGTCTTCTTCGTCGCGGTCATCGATGGCCTGGACGAGCAGGTGGCCACGCGCCCGCGCTCTCCAAGCTCGAATTTGTTGCTCGTCAAGACCGTCAATCGCCCTGAACTCGTCAATCGGTACGTAGGCGACTTCCTCAAGAGTGGTGAACCCGTTCGTCACAAGGATTGCCGCCAACTCTTGTTCGATCCCCAGCACTCGAACGAATAAGCCTTGTGGCGTCTCGTCAGATTTGCCCATCGTGTTTCCTCAGCGGAATGCCTATTTTTAAGGCCTAACGTATAGTGAGCTTCCGAAATGTCCCCTATATTAGACACCTGCGGTTAGCTGTTGTCATCTCTTCCCAAAATCAACGCGTTGCGGTACTGTATGCATGTCCAGTATTCATTTTGTGCGCTGATTTCGTGCCTATTATCACGAGATAGGCGCCCGGGAGATGAAAAATGACCGACGAATCAAGGGAATCTACGATCGTGGTGCCGCCCGAGGGTATCGAGCCGCGAAGGCCCCGGCTGCTGGAGCAGGTGCACGAGGCGATCCGGCGGCGGTATTTCAGCCGGCGCACGGAGGAGGCGTACGCGCACTGGATCAGGCGCTTCATCCATTTCTCGGGGCGACGCCACCCCGCGGTGCTGGGCGAGGCGGAGGTGACGGCGTTTCTGAATCATCTCGCCGCGGAGCGCAAGGTCGCCGCTTCAACGCAGAACCAGGCGCTCTCGGCGCTCTTGTTCCTGTACAAGGAGGTGCTCGGTCGCGAGTTGGCTTGGCTCGACGGGCTGCAGCGCGCGACGCGTCCGCCGCGCCTGCCGGTGGTGCTGACGCGCGATGAGGTGGAGCGGCTGCTCGCCGAGCTGCAAGGGGGTGCGCTGGCTGATCGCGAGCCTGCTCTACGGCGCGGGGCTGCGCGTCATGGAGTGTCTGCGCCTGCGGGTGAAGGACGTCGATCTCGGCTACCGGCAGATCCTGGTGCGCGACGGCAAGGGCGAGAAGGACCGCGTCACCATGATGCCGGAGAAGCTCGCGGCGCCGCTCGCCGGGCACCTTGGGCGGGTGAAGTCGCTGCACGCGCGCGACCTCGAAGCGGGATATGGAGAGGTGAGCCTGCCTTACGCGCTCGCGCGCAAGTATCCGCGCGCGGGCTACGAGTGGCCCTGGCAGTACGCTTTTCCGTCCAGTCACCGATCCCCCGACCCGGAGGACGGCGTGATACGCCGCCATCATCTCTATGACTCGGTGCCGCAGCGCGCGATCCGCGAAGCGGCGCACGCGGCCGGCATCGCCAAACGCGTGAGCTGCCACACGCTGCGCCACTCGTTCGCGACGCATCTGCTTGAATCCGGCTACGACATCCGCACCGTGCAGGAGCTGCTCGGGCGCTCCGATGTGTCGACCACGATGATCTATACGCACGTGCTCAACAAAGGTGGGCGCGGGGTGAAGAGCCCGCTCGACCGCATCGAGCAGCCGCGCGCGGCGTATCGGGGCACCGAGCCGCACGCGCAAGGCGCGAGGTATTGGGCGGCGATCTCGCCCGAGCCCCTTGTGCCGGTGACTAGGGCGCGTTTCTCCTAAGACATCTGCCTTACGGTATATTGGTCTCGTCCGTCATGCTCCCACACGACTTTCATCCTGTCCTCCAGCGCTGGTGGGAAACGCGCTTCCGCGACCCCGCCAGCGCCCGCGTATTGCCGCCCACCGAGGCGCAGCTCGAAGGCTGGCGCTCGATCCGCTCGGGGCAGCATACGCTGATCGCCGCGCCGACCGGCTCGGGCAAGACGCTCGCCGCCTTCCTCACCTCGGTCGATCAGCTGCTGCGCGAGAGCCTCGAGACAGGCGAGCTGCCCGACGAGGTACGCGTTGTCTACGTCTCGCCGCTCAAGGCGTTGTCCGCGGACATCCACAAGAACCTCGCCGAGCCGCGCCGCGAGATGCGCCGTATCGCCGAGGAGATGGGCTCGCCGCCCGTGGGGATCACCGCCGCGGTGAGGAGCGGGGACACCCCGCAGGCCGAGCGCGCGGCGATGCTGCGCTCACCGCCGCACATCCTCGTGACGACACCGGAGTCGCTCTATCTGCTTCTCACGGCCGAGCGCTCGCGCGAGATGCTGAGGACCGCGCGCGTGGTCATCGTGGACGAGATCCACGCGGTGCTCGAGTCGCGGCGCGGCGCGCACCTCGCTCTGTCGCTCGAGCGCCTCGATCACGTCTGCGGCCGGCGCCTGCAGCGGGTGGGGCTGTCCGCGACGCAGAAGCCGATCGAGGAGGTCGCGCGCTTCCTGGTCGGCTCGGAGGAATCGGACTGCACGATAGTCGACCGCGGCCACAAGCGCAAGATCGACCTCGAGATCGAAGTGCCCGGCTCGCCGCTCGAGGCGGTGATGTCGGGAGAAGTCTGGCAGGAGACCTACAAGCGCCTAGTCGAGCTGATCGAGTCGCACCGCACGACGCTCATCTTCGTGAACACGCGCCGGCTCGCCGAGCGCATGGCATTCCAGTTGAGCGAGCGCCTCGGCGCCGAGCACGTCGCCGCGCATCACGGGAGCCTCGCCAAGGACGTGCGCCTGGAAGCGGAGGCCAAGCTGCGCGAAGGCCGGCTCAAGGTGCTCGTCGCCACCGCTTCGCTCGAGCTCGGTATCGACATCGGCCACGTCGATCTCGTCTGCCAGATTTCCTCGCCGCATCGCATCGCCACGCTGCTTCAGCGCGTCGGCCGCTCGGGCCACACCGTGAGCGGCCTGCCCAAGGGCCGCGTGTTCCCGCTCACGCGCGACGACCTGATCGAGTGCGCGGCGATGGTGCGCGCGGTAAAGGATGGCGAGCTCGACCGCGTTCTCATTCCCGACAAGCCGCTCGATGTGCTCGCGCAGCAGATCGTCGCCGAAGCGGCCGCCGAGGAATGGGACGAGGAGGCGCTGTTCGAGCTGTTCCGCCGCGCCCGGCCGTATCGCGGCCTGGAAAAGGCCGAGTTCGACGAGATCGTGGCGATGCTCGCGCACGGCTACGCCACAAAGCGCGGCCAGCGCGCGGCGCTCGTGCATTACGACGCCGTGCATCGCAAGCTCCGCGAGCGGCGCGGCTCGCGCATGATCGCGATCATGTCGGGGGGCGCGATTCCCGAGGTGTTCGACTACCGCGTGCGACTCGAGCCCGACGGCACCTTCATCGGTACGCTGAACGAGGACTTCGCGATCGAATCGCTGCCGGGAGACATCTTCCAGCTCGGCAACACGTCCTGGCGCATCCTGCAGATCGGCAACGGCGTGGTGCGCGTCGCCGACGCCCAGGGGCAGCCGCCCTCGATGCCGTTCTGGCTGGGCGAAGCGCCGTCGCGCAGCGACGAGATGAGCGCAGCGGTCTCGAGGCTGCGCGCTGCCGCCGACCCCAAGCTGCCGCGGCCGGATCAGCCGCGCAAGCCCGATGAGCTCGACGCCGCCGTCGAGTGGCTCGAGCAGGACTACGCGCTCCCGCGTTCCGCCGCCGAGCAGATCGCAGCCTATCTCGCCGAGGGCAAGCGCGCGCTGGGGGTGGTGCCGACCGCCGGGACGCTCGTCCTCGAGCGCTTCTTCGACGAGGCGGGCGGCATGCAGCTCGTGCTGCACGCGCCGCTCGGCAGCCGCATCAACAAGGCCTGGGGCCTCGCTCTGAGGAAAAAATTCTGCCAGAGCTTCAACTTCGAGCTGCAGGCGGCGGCGAGCGAGGAGGCGCTGGTGCTGTCGCTTGGACCGATGCATTCTTTCCCGCTCGAGGAAGTGTTCCGCTACCTGAATCCGAAGACGGTGCGCGAAACGCTCGTTCAGGCGGTGCTCGACTCGCCGATCTTCGAGACGCGCTGGCGCTGGACGACGACGCTTGCCCTGGCCGTACCGAGGAACCGCAACGGCGCGCGCCTCCCCGCGCAGATCCAGCGCATGATCGCCGATGAGCTGCTCGCTGCGATCTTCCCGGACGCCGCGGCGTGTCTCGACAACATCCAGGGCGCGCGCGAGCTGCCCAAGCACCCGCTCGTCGATCAGGCGATCCGCGACTGCCTCGAGCAGGCGATGGACCTGCCCCAGCTGGTGCAGATCCTGCAACGCGTGTTCGCGGGCGAGATCAGGTGCGTCGCGAAGGACACCCCCGAGCCCTCCGTGTTCTGCAACGAGATCCTGAATTCCGCGGTGTACACGTTTTTGGATGACGCCCCGCTCGAGGAGCGGCGCACCCGCGCCGTGTACACGCGGCGGACGACCGAGCCGAGAAGCGCCGACGACCTCGGCGCGCTCGATCCCGCCGCAATCGAGCGCGTGCGCGAGGAAGCCTGGCCCGCGGCGAATACCGCCGACGAGCTGCACGACGCCCTGCTGCTCGCCGGATTCATTCGCGCGCAGGAAGCGTCGCCCGGCTGGCGCCCGCTTTTCGATGAGCTGGTCGCCGCAGGGCGCACTTTCGACGCCGGGGGCTTCTGGATCTCGGTCGAGCGCTTCGACGAGTTGAATGCTGTCGTGCCGCAGTCCATGACGCCGTCAATCCCGGAGCGCCTGCGCAAATCATGGACGCGCGAGGACGCGGCGCGGGAACTCATTCGCGGACGGACCGAGGTGCTCGGACCGGTGACCGCGCGCGGCCTTGCCGATTCGCTCGGGCTTCCCGAAACCGCTCTCATCGACGCCGCATTGCTCGCGCTGGAGAACGAAGGGAAGCTCTTGCGGGGCCGGTTCACCGCCGGCGCGGCCCAACTCGAATGGTGCGACCGCAGGCTCCTTGCGCGCATTCACCGCTACACGCTCAACCGGCTGCGCGCCGAGATCGAGCCGGTCAGCGCCGCCGATTTCATGCGTTTCCTCCTGCACTGGCAGCACGTTGCGGGCGAGCAGCGGCTGAAGGGTCCCGAAGGACTCGCCGCGGTGGTCGAACAGCTCGACGGCTACGAAGTTGCCGCCGGCGCCTGGGAGCACGAAGTGCTCGCCGCCCGCGTCGAGGACTATGAGCCCGATTTCATCGACAGGCTGTGCCTCTCCGGGCGGGTGGCTTGGGGCCGGCTTTCTCCTGCAAATGGCTCAGGCAAGGCTCCGCTGCGCAGCTCCCCGATCGCCCTGATGCTGCGCGAGCACGCGGGGCTGTGGCGTGCCGCCGCCGAACCGCAAGCGGGCGAGCTGAGCTCGGAAGCGAACGCCGCATACGAAACGCTGCGCTCGCGGGGCGCATCGTTCTTCCATGAGATCGTGTCCGCCACGGGGCAGCTGCGCACCCAGGCCGAGCGCTCGCTCGGCGAGCTGGCGGGCCTGGGTCTCGTCACGGCGGACAGCTTCGGGGGCTTGCGCGCGCTGCTCGCGCCCTCCGACAAGCACAAGCGGCGCTCGCGCCGCCGCCGGCCCGCCTACGAAGTGGACACCGCCGGACGCTGGGCGCTGCTCAAGGGCGACGCCGCGGCCGACGACGGGAAGCGCGCCGAGGAGATCGCGCGCGTCTTATTGCGCCGCTACGGAGTGGTTTTCCGCGCTCTGCTCGCGCGGGAGTCGCGCCTGCCGACCTGGCGCGAGCTCGCGGGGGTGTACCGGCGGCTGGAAGCGCGCGGCGAGATCCGCGGCGGGCGCTTCGTCTCGGGCTTCGGCGGAGAGCAGTTTGCGCTCTCCGATGCGGTCGGGCGCTTGCGTGCGGTGAGGAAGCTGGACAGGAGCGGCGAGCTCGTCGCCCTCTCCGGCGCCGATCCGCTCAATCTCGTCGGAATCGTGACCCCGGAGGCGCGCGTCGGCGCGATCACTCCGAACCGGGTGCTCTATCGCGACGGCCTCGCGATCGCCGCGCTCGAAGGCAGCGAGCTGCGACGACTCGCGCCTTCCGAGTTCGACGACGATGCCCTGAAGACGCTCTTTTGGCGCCGCTCGAGCGCGCTCGGCTTCACGCCGAGGAGGTTCTCCGAAGCCAGCCGCAAGAGCTTGCTCGAGCGCAAGGTACGCGTGCCGCTGCCGGGCTGAGATTTACGGAGACGGGGAGAGGGGAGGTAACGGAGGGAGAGGGCTCTCCCTCTCCCTCTCCCTCTCCCTCTGTTCGTAACTTTCCAGCGGAGCGTCAGCTTGGCTAGCCGGAGGCTAGCCAAGCATGTCGCTCCAGATATTCTGTGCCCACGCCCAGCCGTAGCCGCCCTCGATCTCGCTGCGGCCCGAGGAGACGCCGCTCGCTCCCGGGACCACGGTCAAAGTCTTTTGCGCGGGATCGTAGCGGTGCACCGAGGCGACGTGGATCACCTCCTTGTCGGAAACGAAGCTGTAGCAGGTGTTGGCGATGACCGGCTGCGGATTGGGCGCCCGCCCGTTCATGAGCTCGATGATCGCGGCAGCCGCAAGCTTGCCGTGGTTGTTCGCCATGTGGCCGGACTTGGGCATTGCCGGCGCCGCGAGTGTCGCGTCGCCGAGCACGTGGACGCCCTTGTGCGCCGTCGATTCCATGCTGAGCCAATCCACGCCGCACCAGCGCGTGTTCGGGGTGAGGAGCCCTGCGGTGCGCGCGATGTCGCCGGCGCGCATGGGCGGCAGCACGTTGAGCACGTCGCCCTTGATCGTGTCGAAATCGGTCTTCACCGTCTTCGCGCG
>Ga0137415_10007418_pt1 | contig 10873 bp, 5 predicted proteins | sample CZODoug3_1_1_16f_FD_183082 | JGI IMG/M metagenome (GOLD analysis project Ga0137415, IMG submission 183082) | Vadose zone soil fungal communities from Angelo Coast Range Reserve, California, USA - CZODoug3_1_1_16fungal (Hybrid Assembly) | ecosystem: Environmental > Terrestrial > Soil > Vadose...
CGACCCAAACCCGCGAGAGTTCGCAATACCCCGCTTGGTCCAGGGCATTCAAGGCCTCGGGGCGATTGATTGTTACGATGGCGACGTCGTCATCAAGCGTCAGATCAATTGGCATGGTTGTATTTCCTTCACTGGAATTGTGCACCGACGTTTTGCGATTCCCTCTTCGCACCAGTCCTGCAACACGCCCTTCTCATCTAGCGTTCCAGCTGCGCGAACCTGGAAACGTCAAAATATAAGACTCCAACTGCAGAAACTGGTCCAGTCCGGGCTGCATACCAAACCGATCCATCCGGTGCGATATCCATTCGCGGAATGTCCGACAATTGCGGAGTTGGGTAATAACTGAAAGCGTGGGCCTGGGGATTGTAGTGAACAAGTGCGCCACCCATGGCACCATCACCGATCCAGATCGTGCCATCCGGAGCTGCTTGAACGTCGTAGGGACTGGAGAAACGAGCTGGAATACGTATCTCCTGTATCTTTCCGGTGCGCTGCTCGATTCTGCCAAGCGTGCCTGCCGAAAAGCCCCCGTACCAAGCCACACCGTCGCGATCGACGGTTAGCCGTCGGATTGCACAACGCTTCTGGAGTGCTCGATATTCGACAAATTGCTCGGTCTTGGGGGAGAACCTGGCTACCGTGCAGGACAGGTGCTCGGCAATCCAGATGTTATCACTCGAATCGACAGCCATTCCGTACGATCTTCCCGTAGCGGTCGGATATCTCCACACACCTCCAACCCGGCTATTTTTGGCGTCCCACTTGGTTATGGCGTTCGTCCCGATATCACTGAACCATACATTGTTCTCAGAATCGACCACGGGGGTGTGGACCCACCATGGGCCTTGGAATTGGTGAGTAGGGTCGGAAGGGTAGAAGTGAAGTTGCTGCTTGCCTTGATCGAACATTCCGATGTAGCCGGCGTCCCTCTCTGACCACCATACGTTATTGTTGGCATCTACAGTGATGCCATGCGGATAAGCGCGGGGCGACTGTAATAGATAGTCCGTAAACTCTGCGGTATTCGGATTGAGCATACCAACGCGAGCCGGATAGCCGTTGTCGGTATACCAAACGTTACCATTGCGATCGACGTGCGGATCCTGGGCCTGTCTGCGATTATTCGTCGCGTCGAGCTTTGGATCCAAGGGAAGATAGTATTCGATGTACATCGCCTTCCCGAGCGATTCCTCGTCGAGTGGCAACTCTTTTGGATCGACCTTTACGCCTCGCATCGGGCCAGGGCCGAAGTTGCTGCTGAGATACTGCAGGATTTGCGACCATTGACGGTCGGAATATTCCGCTCTGCCAATGAGCGGGGCACCCGGCGCGGTCCCCCCAAGAAGTCGAGAGAGCTGGCTTTGAGGTTCTCCCGGCCCCGGTGTGGGGCGCGCGTGCTTGGCGAGGACTTCGGACCAGTCTGCCTGCGATCGCGGATGAGCGGGGAGGAAGGTTTCGCTGTTATGACAGCTCATACATGCCTCCTTGATCAGACGCCTGGTTGGGGTGTTCGGATAGATCACATCGTAAAACTGATACTCGGCAACGTTCTGCCAAGCTGCCTTTGGAAACTCCGCCCGGGTCAAGAACTCGGGCGTCGCCCCGCTCGCCAGTTTGAAATCGGCAGTCGCATGCTGTCCCGCGGCGAGATCGAACGACTGCGCCGGTGCAGAAAAGCGGCTTTTCTGCACCGTGATTTCATATCGGCCCGGGAGAAGACCAAGGGCTCGATAACGCCCACGACTGCTGAAAACCATATACATAACGCGCTTATCAAGATTGAGGGCCCTGATCTTGACTGCCTTCAACGGCGAGTCCGCCGAGATCGAACCTGACAATTGCGCCCGACCCTCACTGATCTGTGGGCCAGGCTGGGTATCGGTGTTGTTCCCCTGTGCCGCAACTGCCTGACAACACAACAAGAGAAAGCTCATCGCGAGGCTATAGAAGAGGCGGACATTACTCATGAACGTAAACGCCGCCGAGGAGATGTTTGTTCTCATCGCAATCGAATCTCCAATAATCCTGTTATCGGGACACCCCAATTGCTCAGAGTCAGTGGCAAACAAGGGTGTCAATGCGCCAATGGGTTCGGTCGTACCTGGAAGTGAAATAGCACCGGCCGCGATTTGAAGCCATTTTCTGAATGCCAGACCACAATCGCGCCCTGCGTGCTCCAAACACCACGACCCTTCCATCCAGTCCGAGGGTCATCTATGCGTCCGTCCATTCCTCGGGGCATAAAGCCCAACGGATATGGCACGCGAAACACTCGAAGCATCGTTTCACCTGGGGGCAAGATCAGAAGCGAGTCCGAATTCGACCCGGTGGCAATTTGCGTGTTTCGACCCAGACCCAAGGTGTCGAAATGGTCAGACCAGGTGTAGTACAGGCGATCGGCACTCTCCGACGTGTTTCCCTCAGTGGGGCCCGGCGCTCTATACAACGTCCACCCGACCCGACAGCCCTGCCCCGTCGCGCCCGAGGACGGGCATTTGCGCCGATCGAAACTGGCGAGCTGGCCACTGTGTAAAGTTACCCAAACGACGCCGTCGACGCCGATATCGAGACCCTTTGGTGCGAAGCCTAAGCGCTCTTCAGATACGTCTTTCCCGAATGGTGGTTCATATACTTCTGCACGGCATGTCGCGGGAGGTTGGCTTCCACGGACGAAGCGCACGACGTGGCCGGGAAGGCCCTCGGCCGCGTACCACACAGCGCCGTCGATCGGGCTCACCGCGATCCCGTAGGCCCTGGTTTTGAGCCGCTCGTGTACACCTGGCTGCGAATGCCCGCTTGCATTGAAATCTGAATAAATCCCGCACCAACCCTGCGCACCCGCCGCGTCGCCGGTCCTCTCGTACGCACGTGTATTCAGCCATCCCACTAGTCCGTCTCCACCACTGAAATAGAGAGTGTTGTCCTTATCGGATGCAAACTGGAGATGATGGGTTCCGAAGCACGTATCAATGAGCCTCCATTGGTCCGTCTTAGGGTCATACATAGTGACTTGCCGGTCGCTGCTCTTTAGCGGTAGCACCCTTGCATACGCATTTGTCGCGTCCGAGCAAAATACCGGATTCTCCCCGACCGGCCGAATTCGCGACGTCACCCATACCCTGCCCTGAGCGTCCATTATCGGATTGTGCGGTATGGTCTTCCCTGGCCACACTTCGGCTGGTTTGCGCATTCCCCAAAGAGGGGAAGATACGTGCTCCGCTTTCGCATTTCCCTTGGACTCGTCGATCAGAGCGTCTGTCATCCGCTGCTCAGGAACGAGTAAAGGTACTGTCTTTCTCGACACTGTATTTGTGCGAGGATCAAGGATCACCAGTGACCCGGCACCATTGGCGCCGCCAAAGACGAGCCCATGAGCGTTAACACGCGGATCCCTCTTGTCAGTCGAGATCGCGTCGTGTGTCCAGTCGCTCGGCCCATCACCCCATTCCCACTCGGTTATAACCACATCTCGCTCCACTCCTTGTGGTCGCGGTGGCGGCGGAGGCGTGGCGCCTTCTTGTATTCGCTTCGTCCAATCAGCAAAGACAGCAACCCCCAGATCACGCGGTAACGCGGCAAATACACGATCCATATGACCACCATAGGCCCCCACCTTCAGACGATGATCCCACGCAGCTTCGACTGAGGGAAACTTGCCCAAGTCGGGGTTCAGGTTACGGGTCGCTTTCGTGCCCACTTGATGGCAGCCCGAACAGAGGCTGATCTCATGTAGGAACTCCGGTTGCGTTCTGGCTACGTCCGGCAAAAGCGGAGATCCGCCGCTGATCCCCTCCACCCGCCGAGCCCCGCGCTCAGCAAAGTGGTTCTCTGGTGGAACCTTTATCAAGGACAGCCAGTAGTTGGCTGGATAGATTTGCGCTGCCGTTTTTGCATCAGCGGCTAGGGGCGCTTTCAATGTCAGCTCGTCACCGGGAGCCGCGCTAACCGGCTCAGAGTCAGCCAGACCGTAGCCCCGCACCCATACTCGGTATTTCGCTTTCGGCAGATCAGGGAGCACGAAGCGCCCAGCCGCATCGGTTACAACCACTTTTCGATAAACAGTGGGAAGATCGTTCGTCTCGGCAATAACCCATACGCCAGCCTCCGACCCGGCGGAACTGTTGACAGTTCCGCCTATGTCGTCGGAGTCTATGACGACACTTCCCTGCTGGTCTGCTGCGCGCCCGGTCGGGCCTTCGGCGGCCTCAGCTGTAACACGAGCAGCACTCAGGCCGATGAACGCGGCCATGCCCGCCACGACTGTCAAAGAACGACGCAGATTAATTCTTCGCAGGGAGTTTACTTTCAGAGTCATTTCCAGCGTTCCTTTGACATTCAAAGCGACATGCCGAGACTTACACCGAAGGCACGTGGCTCTGCAGGTGTGGTCAGTGTTCCTTGCGGTCCGGGATTAAAACGGACGCTGCTCCAGTACTGTCTGTCAGTGATGTTCCGCATCCAGAAGAGCACGGACGCGCCGTGAAGATTCAGGAAGCTCCCAAAGTTGTAGCGGATGGACCCGTCAGCGACGGCAAAGGGAGGTTGTTTAAACAGATTCGCGGCGTCCCAGTAGTACCCGCTGTTATAGGCCACATCGCCTGAAAGGACGATGCTTCCGTTCCCTACGGAGAACTCGTAACTCAAGCCCGCCGTAGAGGTGAACTTCGCCGCCAGAATGAGCTGCTTTCTAGATGCGTTTGCGGTGCACAGATTGGTGTTGCCCCCATTTCCGGGCCTGAGGCCCGTCGCCGGGGCTGAGCAGCCGGGGACGTACAACCTGGGAACTCCCCCCGGCCCGGGTCTCGTTTCAAGATATGCGAGTGGCGCGGTGGCGGGCGCATTTAAAAACGTTTGATACCTCGGATCCAGCATCTCCGCTGACAAATTGAGCGACAGGCCTCGAGTAAGGCGCGCCGATGCATCCAGGTCTACTCCTCGCGACCTGGCGCTCGCTGCATTCGCCACAGTAGACGTACTCATCCCGGTTAGTGCATTGAGAGTGTACGCACTCACCTGGATGTTCCGCAGCTCATTCCAAAACGCAGCAACGTTCACGATGAGCCTGCTTTCGAGCCACGACGTCTTGGCCCCAATTTCATAGTTGATGTTGGTCTCAGGATTTAAAACCGGGGTGACGCCGCCGGGGAATCCACCTATATTGTTGAAGAATCCAGGCTTGTATCCCGTGCTGACCGACGTGTACAGAAGCTGATCGCCAATCTTCTGATCCACCGCGACGCGCCAGGTGCCTCGATTGAAGTCCGCCTTTCCGATCTGGTCCGGTGCTTGCGCCACTGAGAGTACCTGCGGCAATTGGGGCGGATGGTACGAAACGGTTGTCGTATTGCTTTTTCCATTCGCTACGAGTTGATCATGTGTAAAGCGAGCTCCGGCTGTAATCTTGGTTTGCGAGAATATCGGGTATGTGCCCTGGAAGTAGGCAGCAGAGGATTCAACCGATGTATTTCCCACCGATTGAGTTCCTTTTCCAATCAAGCTTTTTGAAAATATATTTGTGTTGTTGTTGTCATAGAAATCGATGTAATACAGGCCTCCCTGCCACTCGAGCACTGAACTCGGTAGTGACTGGATCTGAAGCTCCTGGCTCAGCGCCTGTGATCGTGGATTTGAATTAACCGCGAGCGAATCCGGATCCACACCCCCGTAAAATGAGGTCTCCTTGACCCACTGGTAGGCTGTAATACTGATGAGTTTCGCGAATGGCAAGCCTTGTTCGATCCGAACGTCAGCGCCGTAACCCAGGGTGTCTCTGGAGGGTGGAAGGAAGGTTCTTCCATCATAGAAGTTTACCGGATTGGTATAGGTGATCGGAGGCTTGGCAGCCAGAGACTCGCCGACGGTAGCATCAGGAAAGCCACCACCGGTCGACGATGCTGTCGCGCTGAACGCATTGACATAGTATGCCCCTAACAGCAGCGACGTGTCATCGGCGATGTCAAACTTCAATTTCCCACGGGTAACGGCGTAGCGATCACGATAGATGTCTTCATTGTTAACAAGAAGATTATGTCCCCAGCCTTGCGCTTGATTCTTGTACGTGACCGCCAGAGACCCCTGCACGGACTTACTGATTGGACCCGACACATAGCCGCTCGTATCAAAGGTGTGATAGTTGCCGTAACCAACCGAGCCTTCCGCCTGAAATTGATCTGACGGAACCCGCGTGATCAGCTGAATCGCACCGCCTGTCGAACTTCTGCCAAACAGAGTGCCCTGAGGCCCCTTGAGGACCTCGACTCGTGCTACATCGTTCAATCGCAAGAGAGCCGACAGCGGCAGCGGTTGATAGATGCCGTCGGTATATAGGCTAACGCTCGACTCTAATCCAACCACGTTCCCTATCCCGCGCAGGAAGGTCTGAGCTCCAAAGGGAGGCACCTCCTGGGTGATCTTAAAGCCAGGAACAAACAATCCGATCTGCTCCACCGTCTGAGTATTTGTCCGGGTGAGCATTTCGGCCGACACGGCTGACACGCTCAGTGGTATGTCCTGCATTCGTTCGGCACGGCGCTGTGCAGTCACAACGACCTCCTCCAAGGTCGCCTCGCTGTCAGGCGCTTTGGCTCCCTGCTGAATGTTCTCTTCGGCAGCGCTTGTCTCTACGGACAAAACTGTGCATCCGGTCAGCGCCGCAAGTAGTGCGTTTCGCGTAAAATTCATTCGGCCCCCCTCGAGTTGAAATCACATTATTTTGGATGCTCGAAGCTGCGCGAGTTCCTGATCCGTCAGGCCGACGATCTCCCCATACACATGCTGATTATCTGCACCGGGGGCCCATTTGCCAGCCCAACGAACCGATCCCGGGGTCCGCGAAAGCAATGGGGTGGCTCCCTGGGCTAGAAACGATCCCATCACCTCATCCTGATGCGCCACTAGAGACCCGCGGGCGACGATCTGCGGATCTGTCACGATGTCTGCTGCGGAATGGACAGCCCCCCCGGCGATGTCGGAGACCTCCAGGATTGTTGCCAACTCGCTGGAGTCCTTGGTCGCCACCCAGTCGGCTATCAATTGTTCCAGCGGATCCTGATTGACGCACCTCGATTCGTGCGTGGCAAAGCGTACATCGCTTGAAAGTGACGGTAATTCCATCGCAGCGCAGAGGCGCTCGAACATTCGAGACTCACTCGCCGCTATCACGAACCATTTTCCGTCTCGGGTTTTGAACACATTCGAGGGCACAACTCCAGGGATACGTGCGCCGGTCCGCGCCCGCACCTTGCCCAGAAGGTCGTACTCGGCAATTGCGCTTTCCATCATGGCAAGACACGATTCCGTCAGGGCAATATCGACTACCTGTCCTGCACCACTCTGCGCGCGTTCATGAAGAGCCAGCAGAATGCCCTGCACAGCGAACAAACCCGCGAGCGTGTCACCCAAAGACACGCCCATCCGCAGCGGAGGGCCGTCGGGCTCCCCATTTATATAGCGAAGGCCGCCCATTGCCTCTGCGAGGGCCGCGAAGCAGGGACGGCGCCGATACGGGCCGGTCTGACCAAAACCTGAAACCCTCGCCAAGATGAGTCTTGAATTCACTCGAGCGAGAACATCCGGGCCAACGCCCCATTTCTCCAGCGTCCCCGGTCGAAAGTTTTCAATGACAACATCGGCAGCACGGCACAATTTCCGAAAGATCTCTTGGCCACCAGCCTGACGAAGGTCCAAGGTGACCAACCTCTTGTTTCGAGATTGGATCGTCCACCAGATGCCTCGCTGCGCAACCGAACCCTGTCCCCATGCCCGCAGAGGGTCCGGCTGGCCTGGAGCCTCAATCTTGATAACTTCGGCACCGAAGTCGCCCAAGATGCGAGCGGCGAAGGAGGCCGCCACGAGCGTACCAACCTCAATTATCCGTAGCCCTTTGAGAGGACCTTCCATATTTGATGAATCTTTGCCGGGGGTCATGAGCTGACTTCAGTATGTTTTTTTGGGTGCGCTCAGTTCTGCGGATCAACGCTGGCTTGGGGCTCGCTCATACGAAATGGGTCCGCCGTCTTACTGGACAGTCCAATCCATACGGATTTCGTATCCAGATATTCGAGCAAGGCTTCGCTGCCGTTTTCGCGCCCAACTCCACTTTGCTTGGTTCCACCGAATGGCACGGCCGGTGAAGCGACGCGATAGCAGTTGACCCAGATCGTGCCGGCTTCAAGGCGCTCCGCCACACGGTGGGCACGACGCACATCCAAGGTCCACAAGCCAGCCGCAAGGCCATATACAGTGTCGTTGGCCATCGAAACAGCTGAGTCCTCGTCATCGAAAGGAGTGACGATTACAACCGGACCAAAAACTTCTTCACGAGCGATCTGGTCGGTCGGCTTGACGTTTGTAAGCACTGTCGGTTGAAAGTAATAGCCTTCCGAGCCGTGGCGACTACCGCCGTAGATTATTTGCGCACCTTCCGACTTCGCGGCCGCCAGCAATTCCTCAATTCGTCGCAGTTGGGGGAGCGTGGAGATTGGTCCCATATCGGTATGCGGATCACTCGGATTTCCAATGCGTATCTCGCTGGCACGTTGAGTAAGCTTTTTTTTGAACGTTTCGTATATGGACCGTTCAACGAAAACACGAGATCCCGCATGACACATCTGACCGGATGCAGCGAACACGCCCGCAACGACGCCATTGACGGCGGACTCAATGTCGCAGTCGGCAAACACCAACTGAGGAGACTTTCCGCCAAGCTCCAGCGTCACACGTCCAATGTGATCCGCAGCCGCTTTGGCAACGGCAACTCCTGTTCGTCCCGACCCGGTAAACGCAACTCGCGCAATTCTCGGATGGGCAGCGACTGCGGCGCCCAACTCGCGTGAAGAGCCTGCGATCGCATTGAATACGCCGGCAGGAAGGCCTGCTTCATGGACAACGCGCGCAAACTCCAGAATGGATGCCGGCGCGAACTCCGAAGGCTTGGCGATGAATGTGCAGCCGGCAGCCAACGCAGGTGCCAACTTATAGGTCATGAGCAACAGGGGCGCGTTCCATGGGAGTATTGCGCCCACCACGCCGATAGGTTCGCGACGGGTGTAGACAAAATGCTCATCGCAGCGATCGGAGACGACACGCCCTTCAGTCTTGTCGGCAAGACCGGCGAAGTACCTGAGCCATTTCGGGATCATCGTCACCTGGGCCTCTGCGTCGCGTCGGACTTTCCCGTTGTCGCGCGTTTCTGTGGCGGCAAGACGCGCGATGTTTCGCTCGACCGCGTCCGCGAGCCTGAGCATTGCCGTGGCGCGCCCAGCACCGCCGCAGCGAGCCCACTCACCTTTCAGCGCCCCCCAAGCTGCCTCCACCGCCTCAGTCAGTTCAGGCTCTCCCGCATCTGGAATTGATGCCCACGGTGCGGCTGTAGATGGATCGATACTCTGAAATGTTCGTCCCCCTAGGGCTTGACGAAAGACGCCGCCAATGTAGAGCTCGAACTTTTCCAGGTCGCTCTTCGGAAGTGGTCTGTTCGTGCTCATTTGCTTGCATGCCCCCCTTCGCCAGCGAGTAGGGTGCCAGAGACATCCATCGGAATATCACGACCGTCCAACATGAATCGCGGCCCGGATATATGGTTGTCGACGAAGGGAACGTCGGTGGAAATTGGTACATCGATCACATAAGGTTTTCCCGAGGAAACTGCGCGCTCCAAAGCAGGCCGAATGGCCCCAGCCGTCTCGATGCGCTCGCCTGCGGCGCCGTACGCCTCAGCAATCTTTACGTAATTTGGATTCTTGAATTGCGTCCAACTAGCCCGACCAAATTTGCCACGCATCATCATGTCGTTAGCCCCATAACGGCCGTCATTGAAGACGACAATTATGATTTGGGCTCCGCGCTCTACGGCAACGCGAAGCTCATTGAGGTGGTACTGAACTGCACCATCGCCGGTAGCGACAAAGACGTTGGACGTTGGCTGAGCCAGTTTCGCGCCTATTCCCATGGGAACTGCGGAGCCGAGCAAGCCCTCGCCAAATGACATGAGAATTTTCCGGGGCTTGCGAACGAGTATGCCTTGCAAGACCCACCATGAGTGATTGCCTATGTCCGAGACAATGATGTCGTCTTCGGACATAGCAGCACGTAGCTCCGCCATTATCCGCCAGGGACTGACTGGGAATCGGTCGTCCCTTCCCGCTTCGCTCAGGAACTCTAACCAGTCCTGCTTTCGCTTTTTGCAAATTGCGACGTGCTCGTCCCAGCGGCCTCTTTCCAGCGATTGACCTTGCGTGCCGCCGCGTAAATCCGCCACCAACGCCGCTGCAAAAGCATCCACGTCTGCCACGATCGACAAGTCCGGGAAATAGAATTCGCCGAGTCGCGCAGGGTCCGTATCAACCTGGATGAAACGGGGCAAGCGCACGGTGAAGCCTTGCGAAATACCCCAGTCAGCCAGGCGCGAGCCAAGCACCAACAACAGGTCCGCTTCCTTCAGAGCATCATTGGCAGACGCCCAGCCCGCCTGGCCTGCTGTTCCCAAGGATAGAGGATGTGTGTCCGGCAGAAGCCCCTGTGCGGTAGTTGTCGTGACAAAGGGAATACCGAGCACATCCAGTAGCTCCGCTATACTCTTGCCGGCACCACTGCGGACAGCGCCACCGCCCAGCAGCACCACAGGGCGCCGTGCCGAACGAATCAGCTGGCTTGCCTCTCGCACCTGCTCCAGATGAGGCGCTGTCCGCGCGCGAGGCACCTTCCAACCCTTTGGAACAACCACTGTTGCACGATCCGCAGTGAGATCGAACGGAACGTCCAAATAGGCTGCGCCGGCCGGAATACCCTGTGCTGTTTGAAAGGCTCGGTGAATGAGTTCCGGGAGTTTGTCTGCACGCTCCACGCGAGCATTGAACCTGGTGACTGACTC
>Ga0137415_10007419_pt1 | contig 10871 bp, 8 predicted proteins | sample CZODoug3_1_1_16f_FD_183082 | JGI IMG/M metagenome (GOLD analysis project Ga0137415, IMG submission 183082) | Vadose zone soil fungal communities from Angelo Coast Range Reserve, California, USA - CZODoug3_1_1_16fungal (Hybrid Assembly) | ecosystem: Environmental > Terrestrial > Soil > Vadose...
GAGCGATCTGGTGAAGTCGTCGAGCGATTCGCTGGAAGGCGTCGGACCCGTTATCGCGCACTACACGCTGACGGCCGAGAATGGCAACCCCCCGCCGTGCTGCGCCAGCGACAGCGCCGGTGTGCGCATCACTGTTGTCGGAGGGGCGCTGACGTTTCACGGTCCGGCGGGCTATCGGGACACCGTGTTCACCCCGGCTGGCCCGATGTCTCGAGCATGCGTACACGGCGTCCCCAACGGCGCAATCGTTGACAGCCGCACGTACACCATTACCCTCACTGACGGCACGCGTTACCTGCTGCTCCCATGCGATCGGGGCGCGTATGGCCTGATCGTGATCCGCCGGCTCGACCATGAGGGTGGCTCGTCCACCACCGACAGCATTGTGGTTTCTTCCGGGACCTTCAGCGCAAAGCCCGATACCATAGATCTCGTCGACTCGCGTAACCCGAGCTCGTTCACGGCGTCTGTCACCGCGCCGACAGTTCTCGTGACAGGACCGATCCATCAGTACCGCTTCGACCCGGGAAATTGACGTCGCCTTAGCCGCTGCGCCCGAACTGCCGCGTGTATTTCACGATCAACGATCTCGACTGGGGCCGGTTCCACTTGAAGAATCCGTCCGCTTCCTGTCCTTCATTGAAGACGACGAACAATCCCGTGCCGGCGGTGCTGAGCCAGCCGAAGCGCGCATTCGCCGTCCACGCGCCCACCTGATTGCTGTACTGCACAAGCGTTTGGAACATGATGCGGGGCGTGAAGAAGTACGCGACGCGCGGCGCGATCAGCACGCGGGTAAAGTTGCCCTGGTCGAGGCGCACGTCGTTGTACTCCGTGAGCAGCGAAGCTGATACTGAGCTCCCGTGACGCACCGAGAGCGTCATGCTTCCGCCGCGGCGGGTCCCATTGTAGAAACCGCCGACGTCGGCGCGCAGCAATACCGAAAAGGGAGCACTCGGATTGGTCCCGAAGTCGAAGCCCATCGACGTGTATTCGTACGACCCGACAGGCAATGTCACGTTGCGCGCGATGGCGAAGGGCCGCTGTAGACCCTGGTGCTCGATATTCACCTCGGGGCCAACCATGGCCCCGCTGGCGAGCGACCATTCGGTGATGTCGAGGTGGATGCGATCTTCCTGCCGAAAACCGTCGAGCCCGTAATAGCCCCGGTAGCCGACGTGCGGATGCCATTCTTTGAGCCACGTGCTGCCGGGATACCGCTTGATCCACATGACGGTACTCTCATAAAAACGATACCCGTTGGGGCGATTCAAGAACCCTACCTCAGGATCGAAGTCCCGCCCGACCTGGATGATCCGCGCCAGGTTGTTCCACGAGCCGGTCTGGTACGCGAGCCGCGCGCTGTATGCGGACGCGTCTCTGTCGGGACCGGGTGTGGCTGACGCCGCCCCCCACCAGTCGATCGTCCACGCGTCATGAATGCCGATGCGACCGTCGACGCCGGTGACGCGATTCCAGTCTCCCGATTTCGCGGTGGCCGTGCGCTGGATGGCGATCACGCCGATGCGGGAGCGGGCGGCGAGCTGGTGCTGGAGCCGCAGCACCGAGTACGACATCGCCCCCTGCGTGGTAGCCCGGTCGGTGAAGATCTGCAGCGCGCCCACGGTGACGGCCCCGACCCGACCGGTGACCCGGCCGCCACCAACGATGGGGACCGGCTGCCCCAGGGTGTCGATGCCGATGCGACGAGTGAAGAAGAGATCGACCGCCTGTGGCGTGCCCGCCGAGAAGATGCCGGCATTTTCCAGGAAGAAAGGGCGTTTCTCCGGAAAGAACAACGGAAAGCGTGTGAGATTCGTGCGCTGCTCATCGACTTCGACCTGCGCGAAGTCCGTGTTGTAGGTCAGATCGAGGGTCAAGCTGGGCGTCACACCGTATTTGATCTCTCCGCCGACATCGCTCCGGCTTTTTGCCTCCGGGTCCACCGCGAAGTTGCGTTCGACGCCGGCCAGCGCGTATGGCGTGGCAGTCAGGACCCGGCGCGCCGGCACGCGCACCCCCGTGAGCGTTCCCGCGTGCGAGATCTTCATCAGCGAGAACTGGCGCGGGACGAACGACCAGAACGATTCTTCATTCTTGCGGCGGATCGAGCGCACGAGGTTGAGTCCCCAGGTCTGCCGCTCCCCCGGGCCGTATCGCAACGTGGTGAACGGAATGCGGAATTCGGCGTACCATCCCGCTGAGTCCCTCGATGTGGCGACGGTCCACGTGCCATCCCAGTTGAGATTGAAGCCGCCGAGTGATCCCGCGCTCGCCCGCGTCTGCCCGGGCAGCTGGATGCCGCCGCCTTCGCCTTCGTTCACGACCTGCGCGTCGTACTCGATGCCGGCCGGCGTCGTGGTGAAGACGAAGCCGTTTTGCCGGTCGTGGTAGGTATCGAGCAGGATCCCGAAGTAGTCGCTCTTGGAGATGTCGCCGTCGCGGACCTTTTCGCCGGGGACGATCCCTGAGGGATCGGTGTCATACAGCCATGCGCCGACGTACAGCGCCTGGCCGTCGGTGAGGATGCGGACCTCAGTGCGCTCGGTCATGGGGGCGCCTTCGTGCAACTCGCGTTGAATGAATCCCGTGATCGGCGTGGCGTCGCGCCAGGCGGCGTCGTTCAGCCGGCCATCGATGACGGGTGGAGTAGCAACGACGCGGGCAGTGGCCGTCGGCGGATTCTGACTTGCCGGCAGGCCCCGGGCGAGTGGGAGCACTGGGAGCAGCGCGACCACGAGACGGCGCATTGACCCTCGTACGGTTCGGTGGAGAGAAAAGGCGCAAACAGGCGCCGTTGTTGCAAGCTGAAAGATTACTCACCGCGCCGTTCTGCGCAGTACCGGTGGGGATCGAGTCAGGAATACGGGCAGCTCGTTCCACATTAGATCAAAGTAGTGCGCATTCGCGTTACCGCCTGAGCGATGCAGGACTCTTTAGTTTCTCAAACTGGAGTTGCTGATGCGCGCTCGCGGCTGGCCGTCGGTTGCGATTGGAATTCTTCTGGCAGGGTGCGGCGGAAGCAGTCCGACAGGGCCATCGGGTCCCCCCGTCGTAACAGATGTTAACGGTGCCACGCTGCCGAGTGGTCCGACCGGCAGCACCATTCTCATCGAAGGATCGGCGTTCGGAAGCACGCCCACCACAGTAGCCGGCACAGTGCTGTTCTCGAACGGAACAGGTGGTACGATCGCCGCGACCATCGCGAGTCCGAGTGACTGGGGTGACACGTTCATCATAACCACCGTTCCGAGCGGCGCGGCCACCGGGAACCTCGTCGTCCAAACCAGCAAGGGCACGAGTACGCCAATCACATTCAACCTTTCAGCCGCCGCACCGTTCAGTCCATCGGCGATTTCCTGGACGAGCACGAGTGCGCTGCCCGTCGGCCTGAGCGGTCATGAGGCGGCATTCGCCGAGATCCGCGGTGCGACCACGACGCGGGTCGTGTACGTCGTCGGCGGAGCAGACAGCACGCGCGTTCCGCGGTCGACTGTGTACTATGCGACGGTGGGAGCGACGGGCACGCTCGGCGCCTGGACGGCCACCACAGCGTTGCCCGCCGCCCGTGCCTTTTCCCAGGCCGTGGTTGCGACGGGAGCAAACTCGAGCGTCGGCGGAGCTGGGTACCTGTATGTCCTCGGCGGGGCAACCGATTCCACTGGGGCACCGAGCGCGACGATTTACCGCGGCACGATCGCGTCCAATGGAACGATCAGCACATGGGCGACACTCTCGACCGCGCTGCCCGTACCGCTGCACTCATTTGCCGCGGCAGTCTTCTTCGGCAATCTCTACATCTGGGGCGGCGCCACGACCGGAAACGTTGCGGTGAAGACGGTTTACCGCGCGGGCATCGATGCTGCTGGCGCGCTCGGTACCTGGAAAGCTGAACCGGCGCTCCCTACCAAACGCGCCTATTTCGCTTCGGGCTCGTTCAGCGGCTATCTCTACGCCGTGGGCGGCGACAGCGGGACGGTCGCCCCCAACGACGCCAGTCTCACGGCCACTCGCATGGACCAAATCACGTACGCGAAGATAGACTTGAAGACGCGTGACCTTGTCGCCGCGGGCTGGGTGGTCAATGCGAGCGCGCTGAGCAAGACTCGATCCAAACACACGGCGGGGGTTGCGAGCGGGAGCGTCCTCGTCACCGCGGGACTGTACACCGGTGCGTCCAGTGGGTCATCGGAGAACACCTATTCGACGATCAACGTCGACGGCAGCATGGGGAACTTCAACGGCGCGACGGGATCGAATACGATTTCGTCCGGCGGTGGCGGCAACGTTTTCAATCAGGCCGAGGTGGGCTATACCGACGGTAACGGGGCGTTCCACGTGCTCGTCGCTGGCGGAGACGATGTCGGCACTCCCGGCACCAAGCACAAGACGGTGTTCTTCAACTAGACCGCGAGAGCACCAGACAACACAAAAGGCCAGCGCGAATGAGCTGGCCCTTTTGTCTCGCCATAGCGATTGATCAACGGGATGACGAACGAGCCGGCGGACATCCTCCGCCGGCGTTTCGCTGTTGCCCCCCTTCAACTGGAGTCCTCCCTAGTGCGACGGGCCGCTGCGCAGCAGTTTGCGGTGGACGAGACAATCGAGCAACCATCGGCTGCAAGGAGTGCTCATGACCGACCACACCCGCCGCGAGTTTCTCCAAACCAGCGCCGCCATCGGACTTGGGCTAGCGCTTGCCCCCGAGACGTCGTCCGGGCAGACGCCCGCGCCCTCAAGCACGCTGTTCGCCGCACCACCGCTCGAGCGCGTGCGCATCGGCTACGTCGGCGTGGGCGGACAGGGGACCGTGCACGTCGAGAACCTGCTCAAGATCGAGGGCGTCGAGCTCAAGGCCATCTGCGACATCGTCGACTGGAAGGTCGCGCGCGCACAGGACATGGCCGTGGCGGCGGACCAACCAAAACCCACCGGCTATTCACGCGGGCCGCGCGACTTCGAGCGCATGTGCGCCGAACAGGAGCTCGACCTCGTGTACACGGCCACGCCGTGGGAGTGGCACGTGCCGGTGCTGCTCGCCGCGATGAAGAACGGCAAGCACGCCGTTACGGAAGTGCCCGCAGCCATGACCGTGGACGACTGCTGGCAGCTCGTCGAAACGGCCGAGCGGGTGAAGAAGCATTGCGTGATGATGGAAAATTGCTGCTACGATCGCCGTGAAATGCTGGCGCTGAACCTCGTGCGCAAGGGCATGCTCGGCGAGGTGCTGCACGGCGAATGCGGGTACCTGCATGACCTGCGGAGCATCAAGTTCTCAAAAGAAGGCGAGGGCTTGTGGCGGCGCGCGTGGTCGCAGGCGCACGACGGCAATCTCTACCCCACCCACGGCCTCGGACCGATCGCCCAATGCATGGACATCAATCGCGGCAATCGGTTCGACTTTCTCGTGTCGATCAGCTCGAACCATCGCGGTCTGGAGCAGTACGCCGCCGAGCATTTCGCCGACCAAGACCCGCGGCGCCACGAGACCTACAAGCTGGGCGACGTCAACACGACGCTCATCCGCACCGTCAACGGTCAGACAATCTTTCTCAGCCACAACACCAACAACGCCCGGCCGTACAGCCGCATCAACCTGGTGCAAGGCACCAAGGGAATCATTCAGGGATGGCCCGACCGGATTTACGTCGAGGGCCGGAGTCCCGAGGATGAGTGGGAGTCGCTCGACCGCTACTACACGGAGTTCGAGCATCCGCTCTGGAAGTCGGAGCGCGTGCAGCACGCCACGGCCGGTCACGGCGGCATGGATTTCCTCGAGGATTGGCGGCTGATCGAATGCCTGCGCAAAGGCTTACCGACTGACCAGAACGTGTACGACGCCGCGGCGTGGAGTGCCATCGTGCAGCTGACGGAGCGGTCGGTCGCAGCTCGGGGCAAGCCGCAGGACATCCCTGACTTCACCCGAGGCAGCTGGGAGCGCACGCCGCCGCTCGGGATCGTCGAGTCGTGACGATCAGCGCAGACAGCCGATCCGAGTCTTGGCCACGACCACATCGTCGAACCACACGGTTCCAGCGCTTGCATCCGTGATGTAGTTCTGCAGCCAGATGTGGTTCAGTTGCAACGCCGCGCTGCTCCGGAACTGGATGTCCAACGGGCCCGGCACGGTGGGCGAGTAGTTGCATTGCGAGCCGTCGGCCCCAGCGGGGCAGTAGTGGTCCTGCACCCAGTACCCGCTGGCACCGGTCTCGGGAAACCGTTGGACGAGGACGTCATTCTTCACGTCGAGCGCGGCCCCTGCGGCGGATCCCATGTCGGTGTTGAGCCTGCGTGTACCTCCAAGCAGTCCCAGAGAGTCCATCTTCCGACAACGCGTTAGGTCACCGCGAATTCGCGTCGTCCGTTGCCGGGAAGAGAACCAGAAAAACCGGACCTTGTCGGACCTTACGGAGACAGAAACGGTGTCAGTGTCACCGGCGAAAGCGACACCGAGGTCAGCAGACGTGGAAGTATGCTCCGCGTGCAGGTGATCAGGGTCGTGGCCTCAACTCTGAACGTTCGTCCTCTTGGTCCCTTGTGGGCGTGCCGCGGAACTTGACGACCTCGACCTTGAGGTGACTTCTGCTCCCAGGCGGCGGGATATCGAGCAGAAGGAAGTGGTGAAACCCGCCGTCGGCCTCAGCAAGGCCTTTGACCAGCGGCGCCCCGAGCCCGCCGGTCAGTCGCACCTCAACACTGTCCTGGAGGTACGAAGCGTACATGTGACTGTGGCTCACGAACACCATGGCGACCCCGTACTGCTTGAAGAGTGCAAGGGCAGCATCCGAATCTTTGATGGCGTCCGCCCCATCCTCGTCCATCGCGTGCATCGTGATGGGGTTCTTCGCGAGTGGCTTGTGCATCCCGACGAGGATGACCTTCTTTGCAGCGTTCGCAGCCCTTAGGTCTCCCGCGAGCCAGGCCAGCTGTCCGGCGCCAAACCCTTCGCCGCTCGGGCTGACATTGTCCAGAGCAATGAAGTGAACGAACCCCCCGAGATCTACGGCATAAACCACCTCTGGAAGTACCGCAAGCTTCACCCCAGGTGCCGTGAGGAAGTCGTCCTTGAATTCCTGCACCGCGTGCCGACTGCCCGGCAGTTTGACTACTCCCAGAAACTCGACCTCATGGTTGCCAAGAAGGGGGTAAAAGGGAATGCCGTGAAGGTCCGCGAGTTGCGCTAGAAAGAACCTGTCGAGATGCGAATCGATCTTCATATCGCCCAAGAAGAAGAATGCCTGCGCACCCCGCCTTCTAGCTTCCCCAAACGCCCAGGGCAGAACGTGAGAGCCGTCATCCCTTGAATCACCCCCGATCGCTAGTCGGATTACGCCTTGCGGAGGTTGGTCGGGCAATGAATCCGAGTGCTGGTAAGCTGCACAGCATTTTTGGCTTCGTATGCTGCTGGAGCGACCACCTTTGCAAGCAGCGAGACAAAAGAGCGACAACACAACAATGGCTCCGTACACTGAGCAGAATTCGCGCGTGGTCTGAGATAACATTCTGCAGGATTCCCATTGGGGAATCCTAGGTCGCCGTGAGCGTGCACGCCTTGGGTCGGGACCTGGCAGGAACACAGCGCCCGACGGCTTCGCCGGGTTCTCTACAGACTCCCCACTGTTGTTCTGCTCGCGCCTCCCACTCATGGAGCCTCCTCGCTCTCAAGAGACGGTGCATATGGGGTCGTCGCGGCGCCAGAGGGTACGAAACGGCTCATCACGAGGGCGGTGGCTGTTTTCGCTACTTCGGTGCGGCGCCGACTTCGCCCGGACATAGAGACATTTCTTGCGACCTACGACATCATGCCCTGTTTCGGTGTCTTTCCCGGAGCGGGCGGGGTAGGTCATCTACGTACGACGCTCGACCAAGTGCTCACACCACTTTCCTAGACAGCCATCCTTGAAGGGGCGACGAGACCCGGCGTAGGCGTGTGCAGCCAAAAACGAGAAGCGCGACACGCAGTATCCGCGAATCGCGCTTCGAGTTGCCCCTCCTGGGATCGAACCAGGACTCTCCTGATCCAGAGCGCCGGCCCCAGGGCAACGAAAACAGACAAATTGACCGGGAATGGCGTCCCGACGAGCATCGGCGCCCTGTCGGTCTGACATCCTAGCCCGCTCGTGCCCGGAGAAACGCTTGTAAAATGCTTGCAGAGAGTTCTGGTCAACTCTCCTTATGAGTAGTCAGGAGAGCGAACCGGGACGCAGGCGTTCGATGAGTGTTTGGAATGGCAAACAGTGCGACAAAGTGTTTCGGAACGTCAGGCACCAAGTGGAGTTCGACTGGCGCCGCGAACTTGGAATCCGCAGGCGACGCCTTCGTGGGTCGCAAGCTCGTCGTGAACTCGTCGGCAGGACACGGTGACAGGTGGGCGGACCAACCTTCCCCGACCCCCCTTTCGAAGCGCGATGTACCCTCTCTAAAGCGCGCTAGATATTTTGGCGAATCCAGTGGCCCTCTTAATCACAGGCCCGCGGCCTGCCGGACCGCACACACCCGCCTCCAATCCCGGAGCGCCCTATTACCGCGAAGGGGGTTTCTTCTCCACGACCACTCTGCGCCCCACGTCAACACGATGCTTCTGATATAGTCGCAGACATTGACTGTGAACGTCTTCTACCGAGCCGTCGGGAATATCGACTTGCATGCTCTGATGGCCCTGTTTGGACAGGATGCCACTGATTCTCTTTTGACCCTGCCCAGCGGGAACCGCAATCCCTCGGATCTTGCCGGAATCATCGTATAGCACGAAGGCTTTCATGGTACTCTCTCCCTAGTTTGATTCCGTTGCCGCCTCAAGGACGTGGACGACTGTTGGCTCGAAGCTCGCGCTTCGGTTATGGAAAGTGACGTACGTCTGCAACCCGCCAGTTCCACCGGTGCCATCAAAAGAGTGTGTCCAACCCTTCGAGAGCTGATAGACATCCGTCACAGCTACGATCTTGTCGTCTTCGAAATAGTTCATCAGCGCCGGGTCCCGAATCAGCTGAGGCTCGGCGATGAACCACCGGACTTCGCCCCGTGGCGCGTATTCTTCGAAATAGGTCAACTCGCTACCCGGCTCCATGAGCAGCGTGAGCAAGACATACACATTCACATTGCTGGGATGTGGCATATAGGCCTCCTGGTTTCGCTCCAACGCTGGCTGACCGAATCTTGGGCATTCGACTGAGGCAAGTCTGGTTGCGTGACGTCAAGTATCCGTCAAGCAAGACCAGCGTTGGGTCGGTGGCCACTTATGGCCGTCTTTTCTTGGATACGCCGCGCTTAGTCGTCCCTGAAGCTGCCGGCGCCGGCTGAGTAGCGGGCATCGTTCCGTTTCTTTGCGAACCCGCTCAGGGCGGGACATCCGGGGTCCCCCGGTTGGCTCCCGGACCACGGGCCATTCACGCTGACCACCAGCACAACGGCCGCCTGGTCCGGCGGCCGTTGTGCTGATGTGCTAACGCCTAGTGTCTGATGCTGGTCGGTGCTCTCAGGCGGAGAACACGATGGAAAGAACTGAGATCTCCCGAAGCTTGGCGCGCGGAACAGGCGTGGCCCTGGCCCGCTAGGGCCGCGCAAAGCTATGGCACGATGACGCGCACGGAGTCTAGCGTGTGATTGGGCCAGAGACGGATGTCCGGCAGCCGAACGGTGTCGCGGTCCACGACGATCGGAATACGCTGCTCGATGAAACCGATGCCGCGAACCCTGAGCGTCTGGTTGCCCCGCGGCACCGCTGGGAGCGTGAACCGACCCAAGCTGTCTCCGAGCGCAAACGCGGAGCGACTCGCGAGCTCCACACGGGACGGATGCACGGGGTGCGTGCCTGCGCTATCGAGAACCGTACCGACGACTACAGCGCTCGCACCCGATTGAACGGTCGACACATGTGACGCGCCGGGCGTCCCGCACGCGCAGAGCGTCAGTAGCGCGGCAACGACCGGGCCGTGATCTAAAGCGTTCACAATCCCTGCCCTCCATCGATCATTGGACCGGCGCAATCAGCGATCGCCAGGCGTAACTCGCCACCAGTGGCTTTCGCTGGGGCTCCTTCAATGTAGCGCCGGGACTGGCGCAATCGTGCCATTTCCACGCGTGGAGTACGTGCAACCATCCGTTGTCGGAATCTGGGGCCGAACCTCGGCACCCGTCGCGAGATTTCGATAGTGAACCCCGCACCCGGTCACGGTGCCAGGGTTGCTATAGACGTACTCGTAATTCGCCCCGTCCGGGGTTGGCTGCCAGGTCCATGCAGTGGTCAGTACGCCCTCTCCCGTGACGAGCTGTCCTCCGTCCTCGGAAACTCCTAGCCCGTACACCTGTCCTGGTAGGTTCCATCGGAACGTCTCGACACCCGTGGTGAGATCGATCGCCCAGACCTTACTCCGCTGTGATACTTCCTGATAGCTGACGCTGCGGCAGCTATTCGGCGTGGTGTCCGTTGGTCCCAGACATCCCCGCCACTGACCAAAGGCCACCCATCGAGTAACCAGGTAGTTGACCGCAACGAACACAGCGGGAAGAACTGAAAGTCCCCCTGCCGGCAGTTCGATTCTTCGCTTTGACTTGGCTTAAGGGGCAGCGGATTGGTCATCCGCTGCGCGGCGCTAATCCACGCCTCTGCTTGGGATTGGAACGCACTCTGCCGTAGTGTTTGCCGCAGCGAGAAGCGCGGCCGGCTCCCGATCTCTCAGCACAGCGACGCGGCGGTGACACTGCGAGCTGGCGGGCACGTCACTTCAGGCCGATTTGCCGCGACTGGAGAGCGGAGTCAAAGAAGGCAGAAATGACAATCAGCTGATCGCCGTCCCACTTGGTGGTCTGGCCGAACTCGACGTCGAACGCCTTTCCCGTCGGCGGGATCCGGGTACCATCGGGCAGGGTCA
>Ga0137415_10007420_pt1 | contig 10870 bp, 11 predicted proteins | sample CZODoug3_1_1_16f_FD_183082 | JGI IMG/M metagenome (GOLD analysis project Ga0137415, IMG submission 183082) | Vadose zone soil fungal communities from Angelo Coast Range Reserve, California, USA - CZODoug3_1_1_16fungal (Hybrid Assembly) | ecosystem: Environmental > Terrestrial > Soil > Vadose...
GGTCGGAAAGTATCGCAAGATCCATCTTCCTACTCATACAGTCTTTGAAGAGAGGCGCTACTATCGTCCGGGGCAAGAAGCTCCCGTTTTCACGACTCCTCTCGGGACGATCGGCTTGACGATATGTTACGACCTCTACTTTCCCGAACTGACAAGACTCGAGGCATTAGCGGGAGCGCAACTGATAGTCTGCATCTCGGCTAGCCCAGGTCTGAGGCGACGATTCTTCGAAGGATTCTGCCTAAGCAGAGCAATGGAAAACGCGATCTATCTCGCATACGTCAACCGGGTGGGCATTGAGGACGGGAACCAGTTCTGGGGCGGCAGCAGAGTCGTCGCTCCAAATGGGTCCGTCCTAGTCCAGTGTAAGTATGACGTTGAGGATTACCAGCCTTGCAAGGTTGACTTGGACGAGGTCTCGCGGGCCCGAGCTTTCATACCTACGATAAAGGATCTTGAGCCTCAGCTGTTCGATCAGCTGCGGACTAAGAGCAGAGAAGCCTGAAAGTTGTCTAGGCACTTTCGCAGGCTAAGCCTGGCTCAGGGCTCGTCTCTCTGCACCGTGGGAGTGTTAGTGGGTCTTGCTCTGCTCGTTGTAGTTCCGCATATCAGATCGATTCCGGTCGATGTGTTGTTCCTGCTTGTTGCTTGGTTCTGTCTCTGGTTCTTCTCGCACGATCTTGCGCATCATGTGGTCGGGAGAATTGTCGGCGTTGGTTTCCGCTACTATTTCTTGGGACGATCGTCGATAACGAAACTGAGCCTGCCAATCGTGTCCAATTTGTTGAGAATGTTCCCGGTTCTAGGATTGAAGATCGACAAGTCAAGTTTGAAATCTGCTTCTCCGAACAAGGCGCGCGCGATGTACGCTTCAGGGGTCATCTCCTCGATGTTTCTACCATGGCTCGTGATCCCTACCGGATTCTCGCTTAGTCTTCCAGTCGGAATCTTGCTAACAATACTGACAATAGTAAACATTGTCTTTACTCTCTATTTCAGCCTCCAAGTAGGCGACCTTCATCATGCTCGAATGGTCAGAAGATAGGTCGAATAGCTTTCACGATACATTCTGAAGCTGATTGCTTAGCTTCTATCTAGAAATCCATCCCGAGAATACTATAGTATATTAGCCGGAAGGACTGTAGGTTTCAAAGGTATCTCACTTGAAAGGCAGAAACTATCGTTCTCCCTCAGGTCAGGCTTACACCCGTTTGAAGTACATTCATGGATCCCCGACCCCGAAAGTCTCGAAGTTCAACATGGGGGATCTCTCGACTCATTTTGCCCGAAGGGTCCATCTTGTGTCCAGAGAGAATGTCCAGATTCGCCATAACGCCCTCGAGTCGGCGCGTGTTTCTGCTAACAAGGTTCTCTTCGACAAGTACGGCGAGACAGGTTACAGGTTGCAGTTGTGCGTTTATCCTCACATTATTCTCAGAGAGAACAAGATGATAGCCACTGCGGGGGCCGACCGTCTCCAAGAAGGAATGAGGCGGGCCTTCGGAAAACCCACCGGAAGGGCCGCGCGGGTCCATGATGGGCAGTCGATACTCATCGTCTACGTCCCAGAAGATGGTGTAGATACTGCTCGAAAAGCGTTAGACACCGCGTCGACGAAATTCCCGATGAGAAGCCGCATAACCATTGAAGAGATTCCTGTGGAAGAGCAAGCTCAAGTTCCCATTCAAGCTCCGGTCCCTCCAGAAGAAGTCGAGCCTACAGAGGCCGCGGAAGAAGTTACTCCGATTGTAACCGTGGGAGCCTAGTCTGAATGGTCAGCTCCGACGCCATCGTCGTCTGGCTTGAAAATGTAAGAAAAGACGACATTCATATCGTCGGCGGAAAATGCGCCAATCTCGGAGAGCTGACAGCTAAGGGCATCACTGTTCCACCCGGCTTTGCAGTCACCGCGGACGCGTTCCGTCGCTTTTTGGAAGAGACGAAGATCGGAGAGGTCATCCAGAAAACCCTCACAAGCTCTAATGGTCCACGAGATCCGAAACAGTATGAAGAAGCGTCGCAAGAGATCCGGAAGATCATCGAGTCAGCCCCAATGCCATCCGACATCGCCAACGAGGTTCGAAGCGCATATCGTGATCTAGAACGGAAAACGAGCAGTCCTCAGGTCAAAGTAGCAGTACGATCCTCAGCCACTAGCGAGGATCTTCCGGACGCGTCCTTTGCTGGACAACAGGATACGTATCTTAACGTGAAGGGAGAGGACGCGCTCGTCCACTACGTACAGAAATGCTGGTCAAGCCTCTACACTCCCCGCGCAATATTCTACCGGGAAGAGAAGGGATTCCCGCACGAGAAGGTGCTCATCAGCGTCGGGGTCCAGAAGATGGTTGAATCAGAAGTCTCGGGAGTCATCTTTACTCTCGACCCAGTCAACGGGGACCCGTCCAAGATCATTATCGAGTCGAGCTGGGGACTAGGCGAAGCGCTTGTCGCGGGAGTTGTCCGGCCGGACCGTTTCATTGTTGACAAGGGGACGCTTCAGATTGTTCACAAAGAGATTGTTCCGAAGATGGTTGAGCATGTTCCGAATCATGAGACTGGGCTTACGATGGAACGAGAAGTTCCGGCGGAGCGTCGGAACGCTGCGAGTCTTGGGGATGAGCAGGTTGTTGAGCTTGCGCGGTTGGCTCGGGATATTGAGGATCATTATCAGACTCCGCAGGATGTCGAGTTCGCAGTTGAGCGTTCAAAGTCTGGTCAGAAGGTGTACGTGGTTCAGACTAGGCCTGAGACTTTCTGGGCTAGAATGAAGTCGCCCTCAGAGTCGGGAAAAAGTCCTGTGCTTGATCGTGTTGTCGTGGTTCAAGGTCTTGCGGCTAGTCCAGGTCTTCACGCGGGACGGGCCAAGATTGTGGTAGGTTTGCAGGATGCTGGGAGGATGATGAAAGACAAGGATATTCTCGTTACTAGGATGACGAATCCGGACTGGGTTCCCTACATGAAGATCGCCGGCGCGATCGTTACAGAAGATGGGGGGACGACTTGCCATGCGGCGATTGTTTCTCGAGAGATGGGGATACCTTGTATTGTCGGGGCGAGGAATGCTACGAAAGTCTTGCAGACCGGCAAAGAGTATACTGTTGACGCAAAGGCGGGAGTTGTCTATCAGGGACTCGTCGAAGACGTTCTCAAACCCCCTGCTGCTGTGGGCCAGCAAATTCCTACTGTCATTCCTGTTACCTCGACGAGAATCTACGTGAACATCTCATTACCCGAGCTGGCGGAGAAGGTTGCGCGGGAGACGCACGCTGATGGTGTGGGGTTGTTGCGGGCGGAGCACATGATGCTCTCAGTAGGGAAGCATCCGCGGCTGTTGATCGAGGAGGGTGGCGGGCAGAAGATGGTGGATGCTTTTGCGGAGGGTGTGCGGAAGGTGGCTACTCCTTTTGCGCCGAAGCCAGTGGTCTATCGTTGTCTAGATTTCAAGCCTGACGAGTTTCTCGGACTGCCTGGTGGTGAGAAGTATGAGCGGGAGGCGGGGCATGTCGGGCCCAATCCGTTGTTGGGTTTTCGGGGCGCGTTTCGGTATGTGAAGGAGCCGGATGTGTTCCGGTTGGAGTGTCGGGCGATACGGAAGGTGCGTGAGGAGTTCAAATTGACGAATGTGCATGTTATGCTGCCGTTCGTCCGGACCTTGGAGGATTTCCGGAACGCGAAGAAGATTATGGAGGAGGAGGGCTTGAAGAGGAGTCCGGACTTCAAGCTGTGGATAATGTGCGAGGTTCCCGCGACCGTGCTGCTTATCGACAAGTTTGTCCAGGAGGGTATTGACGGGATCTCGTTCGGGACGAATGATCTGACGATGCTGATTCTTGGAATTGACAGGGATGATGCGTCGATTCAGGAGATCTATGATGAGAGGAATCTTGCGGTGTTGCGGGCTATGAGTCACGTGATACGGATCTGTAGCGAGGCGGGTGTTACGACGTCTATCTGTGGGCAGGCGCCTTCGAACTATCCGGAGGTCGTAGAGTTTCTGGTCAGGGAAGGCGCGGTTAGTATGAGTGTGAACCCGGACAAGGTCATTGAAACAAAACAGCTCGTGGCCGGGATCGAGCAGAAACTGATTCTTGAGGGTATGCGGAGGATGCGGGATAGTAATGGTGATAATCCGGCTGTCTTCCAACCCCGCTGGCCAAAATAGCCGCTCTGCTAGCTCGATGTTTGATGAATTAGTAGAGTATGTCCGCGAGAACTATTCTCGTGCTTCGAAGATTGTGGAGCTGGGAGTAGGCAGCCGGATTGAGGTGGCTGAAATGATCAAGAAATCTCTTCCTCTCGCCGAGGTTCTTGTCACGGACAAAGACGAGTCCTGGGTCCGACGCTACATAACGAGTCAGGTTCGCGCAGTCGCTGATGACGTGATGTTTCCGCAGACGCCTATCTATCAGAACGCGTCCCTAGTCTACTCAATTCACCCGCCCTTCGAGATTCTGGCGCCGATGGTCGCACTCGCGGGATCAATAGGCGCTGATCTGCTTGTTGTTCCCAGGTCGGAGGAGCAAGAAATGTTCGATCATGATGAATGGGAGAAGCTTGTCCGGAAAGGAAGAACATTAGGCTGGCTGCGAACTTTCGAAAGAGACACCTCGGTCCCGTAAGGACCAATCAAAGAATAGAAGAATCAGGTCGGGCATTGCAGGAAGACGCGAGTTTAACTGAAGGAAAATGGTGGAGAAATCGCCTGGGCGCTGACAGACTCCGGATTCAGGCTTGTTCTGAACGATTTTGCTTGAAGAATTCTCCTAAATACAGTACCTCCGGTCGTCGTCGAACTTCTCACCAGATTCTCTTCAGTCCCTTGAGCTTGTCGAAGATCCTGTCGGTGGAGACAACCATCCCGTCAAGGCTCTTAGCCTCAGCGGCAACCCCAGCGTCAAAATAGTCCGTTCCCTCCTCGCCTTCAATCCTGGCCGCTAAATACAGGATGGTTGGCGAGAGCGGTCTAACCTTGACCGTGGAGAAAGGATAGTCCTTCGCGAGGAGCGAATGCTGAAGCATCCTCTGTACATGGCTGAAACCCCGACTCTTCATGACGATGTCGAATTCGAGCACTGCAAAACTCGCAAGATAGTAATCGGGCTCTCCAAGACGCACGAGAAACCGCTTCGACTTCTCGTGAGTAGAATCCTCGGGGTCCACAGCCCCGAAAAGGACCATGGTATCGAGAACAGGCAAAGGGAGCCTAGTTCTTCTTGAACAAAAAGCGAGAAGCTTCGTGAGCCCGCTCCTTATAGCGGAATCCGGGGAGAGAAGTGTTGAAGCTCTTCCCCTTAAGCGGGACCATCAAGACTCCCTCCGAAGACGGAATAGCCAGCACCTTGTCTCCGGGCCTAACTTTCAAGAATTCTCGGACCTCCTTGTCCAAGACAACCCGGTACCGGTCATCCACTCTCAGCACTGCCATTACTCATCCCACAATACTAGCGTTTCTCCCACGATTAAGGCTTTTCCTACCGGCTCAACTCCAGGATTAGCAAGACGATGGAAAGGTTTCTAGTTCAACGGCGATTCTAGGACGTTTGCAGGGGACTATCAGGCACCTACTTCCCGTACCTAGTGTGCCCCCGCCGTCTACGGTCCCTGGATCTGTTTCCACTTGCGGAGGAAGCACGGGTTGGCTATACAACGGGGGCGCATCATATTCTCCACGCTCCGAGAACTATGAACCCTATGAGAAATAGCACGAATACCAAGAACAGCACGGCTTCTAGGCGGCCGAGTCGCAACTCCAGTCGTAGAATGCGTTTTTCTGCCTCTTCAAGTCGCTTGGTCTCTGCTGGTACATCAGAAGAGCTCAACTGATTTCGAAACTTCAGGCTTCCTAGTTTCCGCAAGCGAGTAATGAAATGATCCTAATTGCCTAGGTTACGAGAGACTAATTGGGCCACAGGGATTGCAACTTATGACGAAATGGAACCTCTGAACCTAAAAATCGCACTGATTCTAATGATTATAGGGGCTGTCCTGCTAATGATTTCCGTAAGCCCATACCAATCTCCCGGACTGGGGTGTACACTAACCCAGGACGCGTGTGCTCAGGTCGCGGCACAGGAAGCGACAACGCATTTCTTCGAGTTCTTAATTTATGGAGTGGCTCTGATGAGTATCGCAATCGTCTTCCTAATAATAGGAAGAAACCAAGGACCAAGCCCGCCAACAAGCCCACCTGGCAGTTCTGTGTCGCGAGACTAGCAACATGCCCGCCCTATTCGATCATCTTCGCCAACCGGGCCGGCGTCTCAGTCCTCGAGAGTGGATAGCAAAGACTTGCCTACAGTCAGAGTAGACCTTCTCGCCTCAAAGATTACCGTGGCCCAGAAGAGACAGCTCGCCGAATCCTTAACCGACGTGGTGTCCGAGACCCTTGGCTACCCGAAGGATAGAGTGCTCATCATCTTCCGCCAAACTCCGAAGAGCGACATTGCCCGTGGCGGAAAACTGGGACGCTAACAGCCCCCAGAGTAGCCTACGCGAAGGCTCACTGATTCTCAATTATTCACTCCTGTGTCGCGGGGAGCAACTGCTTTGGGGATTTCTTGGTTGGTAACGGGTTTGGTAACCGTGAATGGTAACAGAACCCCCCTTAGAGAGTAGGAAGTCCGGGTCTCTTTCGCAATACATTCTCCTCCTCTCTTACGTTTGTACTTCGAAAACCTCACATGGGACCATGCAGAGCCTAGACTACCAGGTCTTCTGTCAAACCTGCCGCGAACCCACGTATCGAGAGATCCGATACCGATCCGACTTCCAGTTCGTAGGCAGACTACTAGTCTGCCAGAATTGCGGAGAGACAATACTCGAACCGGTCGGGTCCGGGACGGTGTGCCAAGACTGTTGACCCGCCTGGAAGACTTGTGGCTTTTGGACCTGCGAGAACCTACAGATGAGAGGGGCCGCGGACCCCAACGGGACCATCGAACCAGAAGGGTCTCTCCCAAACAGAGTGTCACGCCCAGAGTATCCAAACTCAACGATCTGTGAACGTGAAAACTCGCTGATTCTCAGGAGCAGACTGATCGGTGTCATACAGAGACGGGTCCAAGTGCCATTACCATTGAGGCAATGAATACACCAAAGAGCCAGGATGACGCGCAGCTCCTAGCGAAGCTGGACCTCGCCCATCGACCGCGTCCCTGCCGCACACTTCGAAGCGGTTGGATCCTGTAGGAAGCGATATATTCTGCATTATGTATTATGCATCCAGAACTGGGCATGGCCAAGACTGTTGCGGTCCGGGAGGAGACTTGGGAGAAGATGAAGAAACTGTTGGAAGCTGAGGATGCCAAGAGCTTCGACGAGCTGATCAGGAAGTTGATGGACAAGAGCCTTCGGGTTCCCAGCTCAATGTTCGGCGTCGATAGGGACAGAAAGGTCCGGCTGACCCTTAGGGAACACGAAGAGTTTACCAGAGATGCCCACTGAGAGACAAGGTCCACCTACTCGCCCACACGCAATCGTCCTAGATTCTTTCGCCTGGATAGAATATTTCAATGGGACTAGTGCCGGATTAAAGGTTCAGAGCTTTCTGGAAAGCGAGCATGTGGTGACCCCGGCCGTCGTTGTTGCCGAGCTTTCAGAGAAGTACAAGCGATTGAACCGAGATTTCGGATCCAAATACGATTTCCTCAGGTCTCGGACAAGCATAGTACCCCTGGAAGAGTTGCTTGCTAGGTTGGCAGGAGAGATCAACTTCGAGAGGAAGAAGAGGGTGAAAGGCTGGGGGATCGCCGACTCGATGATACTAGCCACCGCTAGGCAGTCTGGGTCCATGATAGTCACCGGGGACCCGCACTTTCGAGACCTAGAAGAGACCATCATGCTCTAACCTCAATCGCACCGTCCCGCTCAAAACCGGACAGTCCACGGACTCCGTCCCTAGCTGCTCGGACCTCGTCACATATGTTCCTAAAATGAAGCACAGCTGAGAATAGCCCGGTCTCAACGCAACGATGATCCAAGGAAGACCAGACCCCCTTGAACTTATCACAGAGGTCTCAGCCGCCAGGCTCGATAAGTCTCAGACCAGAATATCGCCACAGTGAAACCTCCGAAGATGAACGCTACGATATTATGAGCTGAAAAATCGGGAGGGTAGAGAACAGGGTAGAGAACCAGCATTACCGTGAACATTGCGGAAAAGAAAAGGTGTCGAGGCAACAAGAAGCCCAGAACACCAACAAAGTTCTGTAAGACACCCACCTCCACCTGCTCGGCCAGATGATACACACCTGTCGAGTCCTTCTCCACCAAACCTAGGGATCGCAGCTTCTCCAGATGATGCAGCGCAACGCTGGGACTGCTCATCCCCAGAGCACGCTGCACAGACCTCACGCCGATTGTTTCGTTCTTCGTCTTTAGAAGATGCCAGTAGACACGTAGGGTGACCCCTTTCAGCTCAGACTCTATGATCCTGTCCCGGTCCTCCGTCAAAAAGCGGCCTCCAGGTACAAGGATAGCGTCAGATCAATACAAGCTTACTCATTTGCAGAAGTGTTTTGATCAGTGAACACCCCGTTCTAAACACTGGCCTTAAGGTCCTCTGCCTCGTAATCAAGTCCATGCAGCCGCTGGCAGACCAGAGACTGAATCAGAATCTACATCCTAGTCATCACAGTCGTCAGGATATTCGAGCCGTAGCGAACCGCGAAGAGAGGAGGATACGGCTGTGAAGCTCGGTTCCAAAACCCGGACTACCTTCGGTCTGACTCTGGGAATCATCGCCGGACTCGCGCTAATTCTTCTTCCCGGAATAGTCGTCTTGCACACTCACCCAACCACTCCTACCGCTACTAATCAGCATGTCATGGTCCCCTTCAAATCCTATGAGGAATTGCACAGCTTCATTCTTACCAAGAGCTGCAACAGCACCGAAGTTCGCAACCTCTACAACCCCACCCCGGCCCCGGTAATCCAGGACACAAACACGAAAGGTCTCAACATCGCCGGCCTTTCCGGCAGCTTTATCACCACTTCTCTCACAGCTGGGACATCGACGAGCGCAACTCCCAGCCACTCTCAGACAAACGCTCAGGTGGCCGGCGTTGACGAACTTGACACGGTAAAGAATGACGGCACTTACATCTACACGATTACCAATAACACGGTCGCGATCGTCCTCGCTTACCCGGTCACTGATGCAAAGTTGCTGGCCCATGTATCCGTGAATGGTTCTCTTCAGGGAATTTTTGTAGACGGCAACAGGCTAGTTATTGTCAGTCAGCAATACACACAATATCTCTTTCATTATACTGGTAGCGTGCAGCCGGGGATGGGCGCCTCCATCGCCGTCTACCCAATATACCTCAACTACCCCCAGACCACTTCTCTATCGATCTTCGACATTTCTAACCATTCCAGTCCAGTGCTGACAACTACTCTGGTAGTAAACGGAACTCTCGCCGGGGCCCGACTGATAGGAGACTACGCCTATCTCGTTGCGACACAACCCGTCTATTGCAACGGTCCGATTATGCTTCCGGAAAGTGTGGTCAACGGACGCGCGTTGATGATGGGGGTTGCAAGCGTCTATCATTCTGATATCGCCGATGTCGCTCACAGCTTCACCACGGTTGTCGGAATCAACGTAACACAGGCCAACCCTACTCCAGCAGCCAAGATCTTCCTCATCGGGACGAGCAGTAACATCTACGTCTCAGTTCATCAGATCTATCTCACTCAGCCAATCTGGAGTCAGGCCGAACAGACTGCTGTTCACCGGATCACCGTTGATGGTTCAAGCATCAGATATGAAACGACGGGCACTGTGTCGGGCCACGTTCTGAACCAGTTCTCTATGGACGAGTTCAACGGCAACTTCCGCATCGCCACAACTGGCTATGGTCCCAGTCCGGCAGCCTCGACGGGAGGCGTAGGATCTACTTACGAGCAACGGACCAACGTGTATGTGTTGGATAGTGGCCTTCACATCATCGGAAGACTCGAAGGACTCTCACCCGGTGAAGCGTTCTACGCAGCCAGGTTCATGGGCGACAGAGCATACCTAGTCACTTTTCAGAGAATGGACCCGTTGTTCGTTATCGGTCTGCAAGACCCTCACCAGCCCAAGGTCCTAGGCCAGCTGAACGTCACTGGGGTCTCTGACTATCTACAGCCGTACGATGAGACTCACTTGATTGGTTTCGGAAAGTCTTCGACGAACGTTACTTGGGAGAATGCTGCACTGTTCCAGGGTCTGAAGCTCAGTCTCTTCGACGTCACCGACCCCAGTCATCCTATTGATACGACCAACTATTTGGTCGGAGATCGAGGCAGTGACTCTCCAGCTCTGACTGATCACAGGTCAGTTCTCTTCGACAGATCTCTCAACCTCCTGGTAATTCCTCTCTCGATCGCGCAAGCACAACCGAGCGCGACTTCGCCATGGTCTTACAGTCCTATCGTCTGGCAGGGAGCCTACGTGTTCAGCGTTACCGTTCAGAACGGAATCGTCTTCCGCGGCGGAATAACACACCTCGCAACAGGCCAGCTTCCGAGCTGGTACAACAGCGGCTTCTTCGTTACTCGCGCTCTCTACATCGGCAGCGTACTCTACACAATCAGCAACAACATGGTCAAAATGAACAGCTTCTCCGATCTGACAGAACTCAACTCTGTAAGCCTAGCCTAGAACCTCCAAAGTCCCAACCATCCAGCGATGGACCATATCCCTGTCCAACGCGCGAGGTTTTCGAGCACCCCTTCTCGACGAGATTCAGTCCAAGAATACTACCTTACCATCTTATATTCGGACAACGTCGAACGAGTATTCAGATGCTAATTGGCCGTCAAGACGAAATGGAATATGGAAGCGGAATATATCCAGAGCTGTAATTGTGACTGGGGGTGC
>Ga0137415_10007422_pt1 | contig 10869 bp, 8 predicted proteins | sample CZODoug3_1_1_16f_FD_183082 | JGI IMG/M metagenome (GOLD analysis project Ga0137415, IMG submission 183082) | Vadose zone soil fungal communities from Angelo Coast Range Reserve, California, USA - CZODoug3_1_1_16fungal (Hybrid Assembly) | ecosystem: Environmental > Terrestrial > Soil > Vadose...
GGCGAAAAAGTTTTGTGCGCCCTCGCGTTGCGAGCCATGTCATGCTTATGTCAGTTGTGCACTTGCGCCGCCGCGGCCGAAGGCGGGCTTTCCACGGACCATGCGGCGAACCGAGCGCCTTTTTGCCTTAGCTGAGTACCTGCGTGGTCGCCGCACCGGCGTGACCGCAGAGGTGCTCGCGGAGCGCTTTGGCGTGACGGTGCGCACCATCTACCGCGATCTGGACACCCTGCGCGACGCATCGATGCCCCTCTCCGCCGAGCGCGGACGCGGCGGGGGCTACGCGCTCGACCGAAGCTACAGCCTTCCGCCTGTGAACTTCACGGCACGCGAGGCGGCTCTCTTGGTCGCACTGGGACGCTTCGCCATCGAGATGCGCTTGCTCCCTTTCACCGACACCCTCGATTCGGGTTTGGACAAAGTGCGCGCCGCGCTCTCCACGTCCGCGCAGCGCGAGCTTCTCACGCGCCTCAAGGAGCTCTCGTTTCAGGGCGTGCCGGCACTCCCCAGCAAGAAAACGGTGCGCGCCGCCATCGAGCGCGCCTGGTTCGAGCAGCAGCCCATTCGCATTACTTATGTCGACGGCAACTTCATTCAAACCACGCGCGAAGTGCGAATCGAATCCGTGATCATGGACCGCCACGAGACGCGCATCGACGCCGTCGATTTGGTGCAAGGGGAACGAAGGCATTTCCGCCTCGATCGCATCGAGATTGCCGAAGTGTTGCGACCGCAGGTGACGTAGTTCGCGGGGGAGCACTCACCCATTGGCCTTGCGGCGGAAGAAGCGCGCGACCGGCCCAACGCCGCCCGCAATGAGCGCGCCCAAAAAGCTCAGCAAGAAAAATCCTGCGTCCCACACGCCATTGGAAAGCTCCGGCGTGCTCCGCAAGAACACCGTGTACAACACGCGCACCAATAAACTGCCCGTGCCGTACGAGACCAGCGCCGCGGCCGCGGTCCTCCGAAGGTCCACCGCGAGTTCCACCGCGCGCACGCTGTTGGGCCACACCGAGCGGCGCACGTGGAACGCGAAAAATGCCGTCGGGGCGACGGCCAAGAGCGCCGTTCCCACGACCAGAAGCACGGACTCCGTCGCGGTGATGTCGCCGGGGCGAAAGTAGCGGATGGTTCCGGCCAGGGCGTCGGAGGTGCCGCTGATGAACCAGAGGACCAATGCGGCCGTCATCGTGACGATCGTCGGTCGCGCCGACTTGGCCGCGCTGGTCGAGGCCTCCATGGCCTCGATGGCCTCTTTCGAAATGGCCGGCACCGAGCCCGATGCGCCCGGTGGGTTGCTCGCCATCGAAGCCATGGCCGCCCGCATGGTGCGCGCCGAAGGATCGTGTCCCTTCCCGTGCGCCCCGTGCGCGATGACCGCGCCGTCGCCTTTGCGCAGAATCGTTTGCATCTCCGGCGACGAAAAAGGCGCGCCCACGTCGAAGGGCGCGAGCGCGGCGTCGAATTCCACCATCGTCTGGTAACGCTCGCGCGGATCCTTTTGCATCGCGCGCTGCACCACCAGCTCCAGCGCCGGGGGAATGCTCGGCTCGATGTGCCGCGGGCGAATCGGCTCCTCGGTGAGGACTTGCGAAAGCGTCGCCGTGGGATCTTCGTTGTCGAAGGGGCGGCGTCCGGTCACCAGCGTATAAAGGAGAGCGCCCACGGCGTAGACGTCCGCGCGTGCGTCCACCCGCTCGCCCCGCGCTTGCTCGGGCGCCATGAACGATGGCGTGCCCATGATCATGCCCGTGCGCGTGAGGTGCGTCTGCCGATGGCCGACTTTGCTGATGCCGAAGTCGAGCACCTTGATGTGCGGCATCCCATCACGCGCCACCACGAAGACGTTCTCGGGCTTCATGTCCCGATGCACGATGCCCCGCACGTGCGCCGCATTGAGCGCGCGGCAGATCTGGCGCGCGATGGCGACCGCGGTGGCCACGTCGAGCCGGCCTACCTTCTTCAGGTGCTCGCCGAGCTCCTCGCCCTCGAGAAATTCGCCAACTAGATAGGGCCGCCCGTCGGGGCCTCGCGACACATCGAAGACATCGATGACGTTGGGATGGTTGATCGCGCTCGAGCTCTCGGCCTCGCGCTGAAAACGCTGCACCACCTCCGTATCGCGCGCGAACTCGGGGTGGAGGATCTTCACCGCCATGCGCCGCTCGGGCAAACGCAGATGGCTCGCCTCGTACACGCGTGCCATGCCGCCTTCGCCGACCATGCGATTGATGCGATACGTCTCGCCGAGCACCATGCCGAGAAGCGAATCGACGGCTTGCGTCGGATCGGTTTGAAGCGCGCTCGCGTCCTTGGGACAGACGAGAAAGTCGGCAGGATAGTGCGTGCCGCACGCCGGACAGCGCTTGGGACCGCCGCGCGCGACCAGCTCCTCCATCGCCTCGGCCTCAGCCTCTGCAGCCCCATTGGAGGGCGCAGGAACGGTCGCGGACAGCGGAGACTCGACAGCGGACAAAACAGGGCTCGGCGCGGGCGGAACGGCGGCAATGACGGGCTTGGTCACAGCGCGGGGCCCAGAATTGGACATGTCGCTGCATGGTAACACGGCTCGCCCGGAGCCAAGGGCATCCTGAACAACGCGTTGACGGGGACACACTTCCGCCTATACTGCCGCCCGCCTTGGCTGGCCTTTTGCGGCTGGACCATCGGCCGGATGCACAATCCCGTGCGACCGCCCCTCGACTGAGGTTTCTCGCAATGCCGCTTCATACGGAAAAGAAGTCTGAGCTCATCGATAAGTTCCGCACCCACCCAACCGACACCGGCTCCCCCGAGGTACAGATCGCGCTGCTTACCGAGCGCATCGGCTATCTCACCGAGCATTTCAAGACCCATGTGAAGGATCATCACTCGCGCCGCGGTCTTCTTCGTCTGGTCTCCAAGCGTCGCCGGCTCCTCAACTACCTCAAGAAGTCGAGCCTCGATCGCTACCGCAAGACGGTCAGCGCACTCAACCTCCGCAAATAACGGCTGCGACGCCGTCGGGGTGGCGGATCCTCGCGAGTTGGCGGGATCCGCCCCGGTGGCGTACCATTCGCCTCCCACCGCATCCAAGGTGGGGTCTCCCATCGTCCATTTTCAGCCTTCCGAGCTGCGCCCTTGCCTCTTCTCGCCTTGCTCTTCGATCCCTGCGCACGAAGCGCCCTCGCCTCACCGAGCCTGTCGCCCCACGGCGATGCCCGGCGGCCAAGGGCAATGCTTCGGGTGCAGTGACCGAGGAACGAAGGCGTCTCTCCTTGGTGAGGAAGCTCGGCGTCACGGCCGCACGCAGCAGCCAACGCGCGCTAAGGAGCGCACCTCATCATGTCATTCGTTCGTGAATCGGTCCTTGTCAACGGCCGTCCGCTCACCATTGAAACGGGCCGTCTGGCGAAGCAGGCCCACGGCTCGGTGCTCGTCAGCTACGGCGAAAGCGTCGTGTTGGTGACCGCCGTCTCGGGCGACGAACGCCCGGGCCTCGATTTCTTCCCGCTCACCTGCGAGTACGTCGAAAAGACCTTCGCGGCCGGCAAAATTCCGGGCGGCTTCTTCAAGCGCGAGGGCCGCCAGCGCGACGAGGAAATTCTCACCAGCCGCCTCATCGATCGCCCCTGCCGCCCTCTGTTCCCCGAGGGGTTCAAGAAGGACACGCAGGTCATCGCGACCGTCTTCAGCTCCGACAAAATCAACCCCACCGACGTGCTCGCCCTCACCGGCGCCAGCGCAGCGCTGCACATCTCGGATATTCCCTGGGCCGGTCCTCTCGCGGGCATTCGCGTGGCGCGGGTCAACGGTGAGTTCGTGGTCTTCCCGACCTTCGAGCAGCAAGCGCAGTCGGACGTCGACATGGTGGTCGCGTGCTCGAAAGACGCCATCGTCATGGTCGAAGGCGGCGCGGCCGAGGCCAACGAGGCCGACGTCATCGACGCCCTGTGGTTTGCGCACCAGGCCGCGCAGCCGATCCTCGAGCTCATCGAGCGCCTTCGCGGCGCCGTGGGCAAAGAGAAGCGCGTCTTCGAGGCGGTGAAGCTCGAGGAGAAGATCGCCGCGCGCGTGAAGGCGCTCTCCGATGCCGGCATCCTGGAATCGTCGCTCATCAAGGAGAAGAAGGTTCGCTACGACTCCTACAAGGCCGTGAAGACCAAGATGGCCGAGACGCTCCTCGCGGAGCTCGGCGCCGAGACGTTCGCCGCCAACGAGAAGCTCATCAAAGGGGAGTTCGAGGAGCGCAAGTACCACGTCGTTCGCGAATACGTGCTCAGCCAGAACAAGCGCATCGACGGGCGCGCGATGGACGTGATTCGTCCTATCACCACCGAGGTCGGCCTTTTGCCGCGCGTGCACGGCTCCGCGCTCTTCCAGCGCGGCGAGACGCAGGCCATGGTGACCACCACGCTCGGCACCAGCGCCGACGAGCAGAAGATCGACGCGCTCACCGGCGAGCGCTGGAAGCGCTTCATGCTGCACTACAACTTCCCGCCGTTTTCGACGGGCGAGACCAAGCCGCTGCGCGGACCGGGACGGCGTGAAGTCGGCCACGGCGCGCTCGCGGAACGCGCCATCTCACGGATGATCCCCGAGCAAGAGAAGTTCCCTTACACCGTCCGCATCGTGTCAGAGACCTTGGAGTCGAACGGCTCCTCGTCGATGGCCGCGGTGTGCGGCGGAACGCTCTCGCTCATGGATGCGGGCGTTCCCATCAAGTCACCGGTGGCCGGCATCGCCATGGGCCTCATCGCCGACGCGACGACAGGGCCCGGCCAGCGCACGGCCATCCTGAGCGACATCCTCGGCGACGAGGATCACCTCGGCGACATGGACTTCAAGGTGTGCGGCACCGCGCGCGGCATCACGGCCATCCAGATGGACATCAAGATTGCCGGCCTGTCGCGCGACATCATGCGCAAGGCGCTCGACCAGGCGCGCGCGGGCCGCTTGTTCATCTTGAACAAGATGCTCGAGTCGCTCGACGTGCCGCGCACCGAGCTCTCGAAGTACGCGCCACGCATCACCACCGTGAAGGTGAAACCCGACCAGATCCGCCTCATCATCGGACCGGGCGGCAAGACCATCAAGGGCATCATCGACCAGACCGGCGTGGCCATCGACGTGGAAGACGACGGCACGGTGAACGTGGCCTCGAGCGACTCCGACGCCGTCAAGAAGGCGCTGGACATCATCAAGGGCCTCACCGCCGAGCCCGAAGTGGGTGTCGTCTACAAGGGTGCGGTGCAGCGAGTGACCGACTTCGGCGCCTTCGTGGAGCTCCTGCCGGGAACCGACGGCCTTCTGCACATCTCGGAGATGGCCCACACGCGGGTGGAGCGCGTGACCGACGTGATGAAAGAGGGCGACGTCGTCGAGGTGAAGGTGCTCTCCATCGGCCGCGACGGAAAGATTCGTCTGTCGCGCCGCGAGCTCCTTCCCCTGCCCGAGGGCGAAGAGGGCGAGCGAGCCAAAGAGCGCATGCTCGCCGCCCGCGAAGGCGGCGGCGGACCGCCCCCGCGCCGAAGCGGTGGAGACCGCGATCGCGGCCCGCGTCGCGACGGACCGCGCTCCGGCGGCGGCGGCGACCGCGGGCGGCGATAGAAGCGCGACGCTCGACGAGCGACTTCACTCGCCCGGACGCCACCTCGACGGGTTCGACCCGGTGACACGGCGAAAGGTACGGGTGAAGTGGCTCGGGCTGACGAAGCCGACACGAAGCGCGACCTCACCGACGGACAGGCGCTCCGACGAAAGGAGCGCCTTGGCCCGCTGGATCCGCCTCTCGTGGATGTACGCAAGCGGCGTCACCCCGGCCGTGGCGCGGAAGGCCCGGTGCAGATGGCCCTCTGATACATCGATGAGCTCTGCGAGATCGGCTACGAAAATCGGCCCAGCGATGTGCGCCTCGATGTAATCGGTGATGCGGCGAATGCACCAACGGGGAAGCTTCCACGAATGGTGCGCGCGGCCTGCGGCGCACTGGCCGTAGCGGCGCGTCAGGTAGCGCGCGAGCGCGTGCGACATGGTCTCGCAATACGCAGGGTCGAGGCCGCCGTCGAGCGTGAGGAGACGTTCGAATTCGCCGACGAGACCGGCGACGAATGGATCGTCGACGTTGCTGAACGGCGCCAGATGCAAGATTTGGCCGTCTCCTTCGGCGCGGTCGAACGGATCAGGGCGCCAGGCGATGGAGCCCCACTCGGAGCAGACCCCCGAGAGCTTGAGCCTCCGTTCGCAGTCAGCGGGCACGAACGACACGGCGCCGGCGCGATCGGAGCCCGCGTAGCGGTGACCGCCGTCGGTGGTGACCTCGAGATGTCGGGCGCCGCCGCGCAAGGTGACCAAGACGAGATGATCCGGAGTGCGGATCGTGCCCTCCACGGCTTCCGTATACGAGCGGCGCGCCGTATCGAAGCTGCCGCCGGCCCAGGCAACGCTGCGCCAAGCCGCGGCGCGAGGCTCGATGATCCGTGTGTACGTGCCGTCTGTTTTCACCGTTCAAGACTCTAGGTCAGGATCGAGCGATGACGAGCAGGATCCGGCGCGCACGCCCGGCGGGTCAATGCGCAAGCTGCCACGCGATGACCACGAACGCGAATCGAAGAGATTTCATGAGGGGTGCGATCGGACTGGGCCTTGCCGCGAGCAGCGTTCCGGCGGCGGCGTGCATGGGCGCAAATTCCGCAGGCGCCGCGACGCCAGTGGGCGGCGGGCGGCCCTCGCCCGACGCATTGATCATGCGCCGGCTTCCCAAGAACAACGAAGCGGTGCCCGCCATCGGACTCGGCACGTTTCTCACGTTCGATGTCGTCCCGGGCCAAAGACGGGACCATCTTCGTGAAGTCATGCGCCGTTTCTGGGACGCTGGGGGGCGCGTCGTCGACACCTCGCCGCTCTATGGGATGGGCGAGGTCAACGTCGGAGCCTTCGCGACGGCGCTGGGCATCAATGATCAAATGTTCATCACCAACAAGATCTGGTCGACCGGCGAATACCTCGCTGACGAGAGCCACGCGCAACACAGCCTCGAGACCTCGCTCGAGCGCCTGTGGCGCGAACGGATCGACGTGATGCAATGCCATAGTTTGGTCAACGTCGACGTGATCGTCCCCATGTTGCACGTCTGGAAGAAGGAGGGTCGAATTCGATACGCGGGGGTGACGCACCACGAGACTGCGTACTTCGGTCCACTCGCCGAATGGGTCGAGCGCGGCGATCTCGATTTCGTGCAGGTGCACTACTCCATTCACACGCGACTGGCGGAAGAGCGCATTCTGCCGGCAGCCGCCGATCGCGGGATCGGAGTCCTGGTCAACATGCCCTTCGAAAAGGCGCGACTGTTCAAGATCGTGCAGGGCCGTCCGCTGCCCGACTTCGCCAAGGAGATCGGCGCGCAGAATTGGGCGCAATTTTTCCTCAAGTGGGTGCTCGCACACCCTGCGATCACGTGCGTGCTGCCTACCACATCGAACCCCGAGCACCTCACCGAAAACATCGGTGCTCTGCACGGACCGTTGCCCGATCGAGCCATGCGGGCCCGCATGGTGCGGCACATGGAAACCATCCCGGGCTTCGACCGACTCGCACAAATGCCGTGGTACCCGGATAAGCAGTACCATGGGATCATCGCGCGTTCGCAGAGCGCGCTGCGCGCGCGGACCTGAAGAGCGCGCGAAAGTGGCGGCCCATCCGACGCGCTGACGATTTCTCGACTTCATTGCCGCCATCGCGGGAAGGCTCGGCAAACGGTAAACGTAGAACCTGCATGTCCGCAGGGACCGGGAACCGCACGGACCGCCTTTGGGTGCGGAGCAAGGCGACGGCCAGCTTGCCCCTCGAGGACCGGACCATCGTGCTCGATCTGCGGCGCGGCCGTTACCGCGCGCTCGAGGCGATGGGCTCGCGCATCTGGGAGCTGCTCGAGCGGCCCCTGCGGCCCGATGAAATCGTCGATCGCCTCGCAGAAGAATACGAGGCACCGCGCACCCGAATCGACGCGGACGCGCGCGCGTTTCTCGCGGACCTCGGGCGTACCGGGCTCGCACGCTCGTGGTCAGCCTCGATGTCCGCGCCGTCGCCCGTGGAGTGCGGCGCGGCACTCGTAGGCATTCGCGGGCTCTTGAAGACGTGCGGCATGCAGCGTGCGCTGGCGGCGTTGCGTTGGGTTTCACGTGACCGGCCATCGATGGTGAATCTCGCGGTGGCGATGCGCGGCGCGCGTGCGGTGCGCGTGGCGGCGGCGTTGTATCCGGGGCGCGCGGAATGCCTCGAACGATCGATGACCCTCTGCTTCGTTCTGCGCAGAAGAGGCATCCAGGCGAAGCTCCGCCTGGGCGTCGATCCCTACCTGTTCGATGGTCACGCCTGGGTGGAACACGACGGGCACCTGCTCGACGAAACGACGGAGACGCTCAAGCCTTTCGTGCATCTCACAGATATCGAACCATGAAATTCATCTGCGCTTATCGCACCAGCCGCGGGCCATTGACCCGCGACGAGTTCGCGCCGCTCGCGCGCGACTTGGGCGATCGGCCGAATTCGAAATGGGTATTCGCCGGACCCTTCGCGGCGCGCGGCGACGATGTGGCCAGCGACGGCGCGAGAATCGTCGTTGGAAATGCCCATATGGGCCACGGGCAGAGGCTCGATGGCTTGTTGGTCTTGCTCGCGGCCGGTGGCATCGGCTCGGTGGACCACTGGACGGGCGATTTCGGACTCGTCATTTTCGAACGCGCAAACGCCGGGATCGTCGCGGCGCGCGATCCCTTCGGGGTCCAACCCCTCTTCACGGCGAAATTGGGCGATCTCGTGCTCTTCTCGTCCCATCTGCGCGCGCTCGAGAGACACGGCACAGGGCGCTACGATCCAGAATACGCGGTCGACTTTCTCGTCGAGGGGAGCACTCGAACGCGTTCCACCATTCTTCGCGACGTGGAAACGGCCGCGCCCGGGAGTCTCCTCGTCCAACGTGGCCCGCACCGGCAAATCAGAAGATTTTGGTCGCCCGAGGCGTTCCCCTCGCGAACACCTCCCACCCGAACACCAAGGGGTGCGCAGCGCGCCGAGGAAGACGTGCATCGGTTTCGCGAGCTCTTTCGCGAGGCCGTGTGCTTCAACCTTTCTGATTCCGAGACTCCGCGTTCCGAAATGTCCGAAATGCGGAACGCCTGGGCGCATCTGTCGGGCGGCCTCGATTCGTCTGCTATCGTATGCGTCGCGACGGAGCTCGAGCGCGAAGGGCTCGTATCCGCGGGCCTCGCCAACACGGTCACCTTCTGCGACGGCCTCTGCGACGGCGACGAGCGAGAGTTCTCCGACGCGGTCGTCGCCCACACCGGCGTGACGAACCTCCAGCTGGCGAGCTCTTATTCGTGGCAGCACGACGCCCCTCCGATGGACGTACCCTCGGTGGTGGGACATTTACGCGGTGCGCGGGAACGCATGGCTGCGGCGATGACTTCCGCAGGCGCCCGCGTGCTTTTGAGCGGCGCAGGCTCCGATCAGTATCTGGACGGGTGGTTCTATTTCTTGTCCGACGAATTGGCGCGCGGTTTGATTCGTGAACCTCTTCGGGACGCTTTCGCGTTCGCCGTCGAGGAAAAGCGGTCGCTTTGGGAGCTGCTCGGACGGCGCGCGGTTCTTCCGCTCTTTCCTGCGAAGGTTCAGGCGCGTTTCATGCGCATCGAGGACGTCCTTCCCGATTGGATCCGGCCCGAGTTCGTCCGTGAAACTTTCTTGCTCGACAGACTGCGCGATGCGTACTTGGCCCTGAGCCCTGCGGGCAAAAAGTTCGATTCGCACATTGCGCACCAGCTCGGAGGCATTTCTGGATCCATCGAAATGGACCGATACGACGATATCGAACAGCGATATCCGTTCCTCTACCGTCCGCTGGTCGAGCACGCGCTGACCACCCCGGCGATGCTGCGCGTTCGTCCCGACAGTCGCAAATGGATCCTGCGCGAAGCGATGCGCGGCACGCTGCCCGAGCTGGTGCGCACCCGAAAGCGAAAAGGATGTCCTGCGGCGCGGACCTTGTGGTCGATGGCGCGAGAACGAGCCCGATTGGATGCGCTGCTGCGCGATCCCATCTTGGCGCATCTCGGATGGGTCGACGCCGCAGGCTTGCGCCTCGCGCTCGACGCACTCCTCGCCGGACGGAACAAACTCATGCTCCCCGTCGTGCATGCATTGGCTCTCGAGGAATGGCTCCGCGCGAGGGAAGAACGCAGTGACCTTTTTCGTTCTTATTCCAACACCCAATACGCAATACAGGAAGGTGGTATCGCATGAAATTGGATCAGGTTTCTCGAACACCCAAAGCGCAAGAGGTCAAGAAGATCTATGAAGCACCGCGCCTCCACGATTTGGGAGACGCGGTCGCGCAGACCAAGGGCGCCGAGGGCAACATCGCCGACGGCGCGTGCGGAGCTCGGCAGATCCGCGGCTACGGGTTCTGACGACCTGGAGCACCTCACGCCGAGGATTCGTGAAAGGATGAATGCTGAACAGGAAGACGGGAAGAACTTCGGAGAATGATCTGAAACTCAGATACACAATCTCTCTTCATTTCCCGTCTTCCCGTCTTCCTGTGGATTCTCCCAAACCCGCATTCACTGCGCGCAGGGAAGCACATCGAACGCGTTGGTCACGCCCAGGTTGCGGGCGGTAGCAGGCATGAGTTGCATGAGGCCTTGCGCCCCTTTGGGAGAAACAGCTTTCGGATTAAAACTGCTTTCCGCGCGAATCACACTCTGGATTAGGTCTTCGTCGATCAAGTGCTGATCCCGTTGCGCCGGGACTTTCCGGGCCTGCGGATCGTGCTGGAACACATCACCACGCAAGAGGCGTCGGATTACGTGGCCGAAGCCGCACCCGGCA
>Ga0137415_10007423_pt1 | contig 10868 bp, 13 predicted proteins | sample CZODoug3_1_1_16f_FD_183082 | JGI IMG/M metagenome (GOLD analysis project Ga0137415, IMG submission 183082) | Vadose zone soil fungal communities from Angelo Coast Range Reserve, California, USA - CZODoug3_1_1_16fungal (Hybrid Assembly) | ecosystem: Environmental > Terrestrial > Soil > Vadose...
AGTTTTTGAGATAATCAGCCTGCTTTTGCGGCGATTCGATCCTGGCCAGAGTCTGAAACGTCACCGGAGTAGAGAGCCCTGTACCGCGCTGGTCCAGCAAAAGCACACGAGACTCTTTTAGCGCCCGCTTTAGCCAACCGGTTTTGCTGTCCGGACGCGGCGATGCAAAACCCGGTCCGCCCTGAAAGAAGACCAGCCACGGAAGGTCGGTCATGTGCTCGTGCTCGACCGACACCACCTCGCGGGCAAAGACAACTATTTTCTCTCCGCCCGGTCTTTCGTGGTTCAGAGGCAAGAGAAACTGATGATTCGAAAGGACCAAGCCGGGCAACCGGTGCGTGCTTGTTCGCATGGAACGCCTCCGCGTGAACCCGATATTATTATGCTACCTCGTACTATTTTCACGGAGTGATCAGGCGTGTACACGAGTGATCAACGCGAGACCCTGCGCTCCGCCCTGATTGCGGCTTCCCGTCAAGACGCGCGCATCAGCGGCGCCGCGGTAACCGGATCTGCGGCGGGCGGCGCGGAGGACCAATGGTCGGATATCGACCTTGCCTTCGGGATTGGCGACGCTGGCACAATGCCGGCCGCGGTCGCGGATTGGACGGAGCGCATGTACCGAGAACACGGCGTGGTCCATCACTTTGACGTGAACATTGGCGCCTGGATCTACAGGGTGTTCCTGCTCCACATCGGCCTGCAGGTGGACCTCGCGTTCGCGCCGGCACACGAGTTCGGCGCGCGGGCGCACACGTTCCGGCTGCAGTTCGGTGTTGCGGTGGAACGAGTCCATGCCTCGCCGTCCACGCCATCGGAGCTCATTGGCCTCGCATGGCTCTACGCACTCCACGCGCGCGGGTCCGTCGGCCGCGGGAAACGGTGGCAGGCGGAGTACATGATCAGCCACATGCGCGACCAGGTCCTGGCGCTGGCCTGCCTGCGCCACGGGCTTTCGGCCGTGGAAGGCAGAGCATGGACCGCCTGCCGCCCAGCGTGACCGAGCCGCTGCAGCGCGCGCTCGTCGGCCGGCTGGATCAGGCCACCCTCGTATACGCATTTCGGGGCCGCCACCGACGCCCTGATTGAAGAAATCGGATATGCCGACGCGCATCTGGCTACGCGCCTGAAGGGCGCCCTGCTTCAAATGCCACAGGACGCCCTTGGGATGCAAACGTCGAGGTAGGCGAAGGTCTAGCCGCCTGCGATTGCCCCCACAACCAGGAACGGCTCCTCGCCTTTGGCGACCGCTTCAGGCAGGGGAGTATCGGGAGCCTCGAGCGAGAAATCCTGCGAACACGCAAAAAACCTCACAAAATCTCGCCTGTGCTGCGTCACGTGGTCGCGAATCGTTCCACGAAGCACGGGATACTGTGCTTCGAGCGCGTCGAGTATCGCACGCTGCGTGACTTGCCCATCGACCAGCACCCGGACTTCGCCGTCGACCTGCGCGAGCTTGCGCAAGTGGTACGGAAGCACGATTCGAATCATGACAACGTCTGAACCTCGACAGATAACACCGGCGGGAGGTCGCGGACGATGGCCGACCAGTGGTCGCCGGCGTCGGGCGACCCGTACACCTGGCCTCCGGAGGTCCCGAAGTACACGCCGCAGGGATCAAGCGAGTCAACGGCCATGGCCTCGCGCAATACGTTGACATAACAGTTGCTCTGCGGCAAGCCGTTGGTCAGGGCCTCCCATTCGTTTCCGCCCGTCCGGCTGCGGTACACGCGCAGCCTCCCTTCAGGCGGGAAATGCTCCGAGTCGCTCTTGATCGGAATCACGTAGATGGTATCCGGCTCGTGGGCGTGCACGTCGATCGGAAACCCAAAGTCCGAGGGCAAATTCCCGCTGACTTCGTGCCACGACTCGCCCGCGTCGGTGCTCCGCATGACATCCCAGTGCTTCTGCATGAACAGGGTGCGCGGGCGGGACGGGTGCATGGCGATCCGGTGCACGCAGTGACCGACCTCGGCATCCTGATCGGGGATGGTTTGCGAACGAAGACCGCGGTTCATCGATCGCCATGTTTCGCCGCCATCATCGGTCCGGAAGACGCCGGCCGCCGAGATGGCGATGAATATGCGCCGGGAATCGCTTGGATCTTGCACGATCGTATGGAGGCACATCCCTCCTCCCCCGGGCGCCCACGCAGACCCGGTCGTATGCTGGCGCAGTCCGGCCAGTTCGTGCCACCTTTGTCCGCCGTCAATGGACCGAAAGAACGCGGCGTCTTCCACCCCTGCATAGACCACATCAGGGTCAATGAGGGAAGGCTCAAGATGCCACACTCGCTTGAACTCCCAGGGATGCGGCGTCCCGTCGTACCATTGGTGGGTGCCCATTTTGCCTTCATAGACGAATTTGTTGTCTACCGACGCCCAGGTCTTGCCGCCATCGTTGGATCGCTGGATCTGTTGCCCAAACCAGCCGGTTGACTGTGATGCAAACAGACGATCCGGGTCGACGGGGGAGCCTTTGATGTGGTAGATTTCCCATCCGGCAAACTCAGGGCCGCTGACATCCCAACGTTGACGCTTCGCATCCGACGTCAGGATGAAGCCACCCTTGTGAGTTCCAACGAGTAGGCGGACTCTGCTCATCTCCTGCTCCTCCCCGCTTGAGCATTGACGAACAATTGTCTGGGCGTTGTTCTCTTTCTCCCCGGATGCAGGACGATCCTCGGTCAGAATTCAACCGGCATCGCCTTATGGCCGCGAATGATGAACCCACCGGTGTACTCAACCGGCTCCTTCGCGACGCGGATCTCCGGAAGACGGCGCAGGATCGTGGCAAGCGCGACCTGCAACTCGAGCCGCGCGAGCGGCGAGCCGATGCAGTAATGAATCCCCAGGCCGAAAGTCAGGTGCGGATTGTCCTTCCGGGTAAGATCCAGCCCGTCCGGATCGTGGAATCGCCTGGGGTCGCGGTTACGCGACGCGTAGAGGAGACCCACCTCCATGCCACGCTGGAGGTGAACCCCGTTGAATTGGAAATCCTGCAGGGCCCAGCGTTCGAACATCGGCAGCGGAGTATCGTAGCGCAGCAGTTCTTCAGTCGCCGTTTTGAAGAACTCCAGGTTGTTCTGCTGCGCGGCCTCACAGGCCAGCGCCATCTGGTCAGGGTTGTGGTAAAGAGAAAGCAGGCCCAGCGTTGTTCCATTCACGGTGGCCTCGTGGCCGGCGTTGAGCAGGAGGATGCAGTTCGCGACGAGCTCTCGTGGCTCTTGTCATGGTTATCTGGCGCTCATTGCCCTGTCCAATGGGTTCATCGTGGCACGCCCAGCTTAAACGAAATGCGTCTCACCCGCAGCAGTTAGGCCTCCCTCTGGGTGGCCAGTTCATGCCGAATATGTTCAACGGCCATACCCGTCCTGTCGATACCTGCACTGCAATGCACGACTACCGGTTTGGCCACCTTCACGTAGGCAGCCCATACCTTTGCGAGATCCTCTTGAGACATCGCAGGATGTTGATGATCCCGAATAGGGATGTGTTCAACTTCGAAGCCGGCTTGGCGATAGTAGGACACGAGGTCGGTCGGCAGTTGGTCGTACAGCTGTAGTTGGTCGGGCCCCAGGAGGCAGATGATCGATCTGATGCCAAAGACCTTGACTTCTGCCAACCAGATGTCGACCGCGCTTCGAGGCACAGACTTTCCTCGCTCGCCCGTATAGCCGGGACGTCTATCTCGTACCAAAGTCCTTTCGATGACCCACGTGGGCATCTTCAGTCACCAAAGTGCCAGCCTCGGCAAACGACAACCAAGCGCGTACGATCGATAGAGGAGAGAACAGTTCACCCCTTTGCCTGCGACGTTCCTACGGCTGCGGCAAACTCTTGTATGGCGCTGAGGTGTGCTGCGGGCGAATTGAACCCCTGCCCCATCGTGTTGAGTGACAAATGTGTGGCGCCCAGATCTTGCCACTCGCGAATCAGGGCGTGCCAGGTATCGACATTACCATCCCCGTGGGGCACACGCGCTTCGATGGGAAACGCAGCGGGATCACGTCCGGCCTCTTTCAGGAATCGCAAGAGTAGCTGGACCGCCGGGCGCGCGTCTTCTAGGCTGCGAATATTGCTCATCCAGCCGTCGGCAATACGGGCGATGCGACGTAGTGCGTTCTCCGCGCTGCCTCCCATCCAAATTGGGATGGGCCGTTGGATAGGCAGCGGCTTGATTCCCGCATCGGGAATCGCATGCCAGCGCCCACGAAAATCGATGAGCGGCAGTGTCCACAACGCCCGCAGTACTTTGACCTGCTCCTCGATGCGCCGCCCACGATTGCGAAAGTTTTCGTTGAGGGCGATGTACTCGACCTCATTCCAACCCAGTCCGATCCCCAAGCGCATACGTCCGCCACTCAAGACGTCCAACGTAGCCGCTTGTTTCGCGACGAGCGCGGTTTGGCGCTGCGGGAGGATGATGATGTTAGTCGCCAATCGCAACTTCGTGGTGAACGCTGCGACATAGCTGAACAGAACAAAGGGTTCAAGGAAAGATGATTCGAAGGTGTAAGGTCCGCGCCACCCGCCGGGACGATTGGGATTTGCGCCTAGTACATGATCGTACGCGTCGAGATAGGAGAGACCGAGCCCTTCTACCGTCTGCGCGTAATCGCGCAGGGCGACTGGATCGGCGGGGAATTCAGTCTGTGGAAATACTACGCCAAAGTGCATGATTCAAGCACCTCGACCTCAGGATCGCTGAACGCTCACTAGATCGACAATGGCTTCGGTCCATAAGCCTTCCAACCTATTTCCTCCTGGATACCAGTTCGCCGTGCCTGTGTTGGTCCTTTTCCCTCTGGGGCTCCCGTCCGATCTGGGCCCATACGGATTGACGTTCCATGACCTGCGGCATGCGTTTGCGAGCTTGCTACTGGCCTTCGGCTTCATGATTCCTTACGTTAGTCAGCAACTGGGTCACAGCTCTGCCAAGATCACGCTTGACACCTACGGCCACATCTTGGAGGAAGGACACCGGCTGGATCGCGAGGCGACGCTACAGAGATTCGAGAACGCCTTCCACGGTGCTACTAGGGTGCTACTAAGGCAGGAAGTTCCGGGCGCAGAAACTGCAAAAACCCCTGATAAATCTGGAGCCGGCGATCGGACTCGAATCGATGACCTGCGCATTACGAGTGCGCCGGACAGCGAGTCGCAGGAGTAGGCACCTGTCTCTGCCGTCTCAAAAGCCTCACCATTCCTGGGATCTGCACAAACAGCAGTAGGCCACTGAGATTACTGATTACCCGTGAGAGAGATGTCAATTGAGAATGGTGCTACTAGGGTGCTACTAACGGTGAGCGCAAGACTCAACCGAAGGTCGTGGGTTCAAGTCCCCCCGGGCGCCCGCATTCCACAATCCTGCTAATACTTCGCAAATACCTGCGCACCTTAAACAATACTGCCTCGGCAGAGAGCCTTGATGGAGCACAAGCGGACCAATATTAGTCGGCGCAATTCTTCCTTCCCTCCCTCGAGGGCACATCGCCTCGCCGACACGCCTCCGGACGAGTTTCCTATTTCTTCTTTAGTCAAGGACTAAACCCAACGTTGGCAGGAAGCCGGAGAAGTCCGAACGAACGTTCCGGGTGTGATCACTCGACCCCAAATGTCACACGGGGAGGTGGACGAGGATGAAGTACACATGGTGGGCGGCGGTGGCAATCGTGGCAATGCTCACGCTGATGCTGCCCCCGGTTCAGGCTCAACAACGCACCGTCACGATCAAGGCCTGGACGATCGGGCCGGACGCCCCGTCGGTCACGCGGTTCAGCAACCTGCAGGCGGCAGCGGAACGGCTCAACGCCGACCTCAAGCGTGAGGGCGTCGATTACCAGATCAAGGTGGAAGGCTCGTTTGACACCACGAACTGGGATCAGTTCCTGCGGCGCCTGCTCCTGACGTTTCAGAGCGGCGACGCTCCGGATATCGTCCAGGCATCGGCCGCCTTGAGCACCACCTGGTCGGCTGCGGGATTTATCGCGCCGCTGGATGGGTACATCCCACAGTACAAACAGTTCGGCGATATTGTGCCCGCACTGTGGACCTCCGTGAAGTACAAGGGCCAGACCTGGGGCATCCCGCAAGACACAGAGGCCCGGCCGCTGTACTTCAACAAGGTCCTGCTCAAGAAGCTGGGATGGACCGATCAGCAGATCGCGGATCTCCCCAAGCGAATCACGAGTGGTGACTTCACCTGGGATGACGTGATGGCGGTGGCCAAGGAAGCGGGGCAAAAGAACGTCATCGAACCCGGCAAAGGTTACTATCACCGGCCGTTCAATGGTCCGGATTTCATGCTATGGTACCGTTCGTTCGGCGGACGCGACTACGATCCCCCGACCGGCAAGCTGGTCTTCAACAAGGCCGCCGCGCTGCGCTACTATCGCTGGCTGCGGGCCGGGGTTGACGCGGGGGGCATCGAGAAGGACCGAATCAACAGCGACTGGAACCGCTTCCACCAGCCCATCACCGACGGCGACGGGAAGATTTTGTTCTGGTCTGGTGGGACATGGAACTGGGCCGAGTGGGAGTTGCAGTGGGTCGCCTCGAAGGGTGGCGAGGCCTGGCTCTTCGACCATTTCGGCTACGCGCCCCATCCCTCGTACGTGAAAGGCGGCAAGCCGGTCACCCTGTCGAACCCGCAAGCCTACATGGTGTCGGCGGCGTCAAAGAACAAGGACCTGGCCATGCGCCTGCTGGCCTACACCACGACGCCCGACCTGGACGCCAAGCACGCAGTAGGCAGCGCCCATCTGCCGGTCCTGACGCGCACCGCAACGCTAGTCAATAACCGCTTCCTAAAGGAGGTCAGCTACCTCCTCAACTACACGACCTTCCAGCCGACGCACCCCGACCTCCCGAAGTGGCAGGACGCCTTCTTCCGGGGCGTCTCCGCGGTTGAGTCGGGCAGTGCGACACCTGAGCAGGCGGTCGATGTGGTCGCCGGAGAGATGCAGCGGACACTGGGTAATCAGGTGATCATCGAATAGCGGCAAGATTGTCGTAGCGAGCCGCAACCGGGAAACGGGGTCCCGTGAGGAGGTACTCGGCGCCACTAGTTTTTCTGCTGCCGGCCACTTTGCTAATTGCGCTCTTCTTCGTGGCGCCGGCAGTGACGACACTGTACCTCTCTCTGACTGATATCTCCACGATCACGTTCCGCCATCCCCGCTGGATCGGACTGGGGAATTACTATTCCCTCCTTCGGGACCCATTCATCGGCAAGATCCTCCTCAACACGGCCCACTATGTGGGTTTCACCCTGCTCTTCAATGTCGGGATGGGCCTGCTGCTGGCCCTGCTGAGCTCCTCAGTGCGCGAGCGCTACGGGAATCAGATCCGGGCCGTATGGCTGCTACCCCGCATCCTGCCGCCGGTTGTCTTTGTCGTGATCTTGCAGGGGCTCTCCCGCGAGGCGCCGTACGGGCTGATCAGCAACCTGTTGGGTACATCCAGGAACTGGATTACCGCGCAGCCCTGGAATGTGATCATCCTGGCCAACGGCCTGGTCGGCGCCTCGTTTGGAATGCTGCTCTTCACCTCGGCCATCCGCGCGATCCCTCAGGACTTGTTCTACGCCGCAGCCGTTGACGGCGCGACTACGGGCCAAACCGTGCGCCGCGTCGTGCTGCCGCTGCTGCGCTGGCCCATCCTGTTCGTGACCGCCTATCAAACCCTCTCACTGCTGACATCTTTTGAGTACATCCTGCTACTGACGAACGGGGGGCCGGGGTTCTACACGACCACGGTGTGGTCGCTCCATGCCTACCAATTGGCGCTTTCCAACTACTTCGGCAATGTGCAATTCGGCCTGGGAGCCGCGATGGCCGCCGTGCTCGTCGTCATCGGCATCGTGGTGTCGTTATTCTACCTGCGCATCTTCAACTTCAGGGCGCAGGTCGGCGAGCCTAAGGTGGAGGTCAACTGATTCCGCTGCTCCCTCCCCGCTGGCGGCTTCTTCTCCTTGTGGTTGCCGCGCTTAGCCTGCCGGTCATTACCGGCATCGTCTGGCTCTTCCTGACCGGTTCATTCGACGAGGTCCACGGCCTGGTGCCGACGGGGGCCCTTGCCCTCAAGAGGTGGCGCTTCCTCTGGGAATCGATCGGCAATCGGCCGCCGATCCATGTTCCCCTGCTCAACTCAATGGCGTTCTCGGTCGTGGTGGCAGTTGTCGTCGTGACGGTCGCCTCCATGGCAGCCTATGCCATCTCGCGCCTCTCATTCCCCGGCCGGTCCATGTATCTGGGGCTGGTGCTCGTGCTCCATGCCTTTCCGGCTGTCAGCCTCATCATCGCCATTTTCTACATCCTGAGGCTGCTGGGGTTGTTTGACACCTTGACCGGCGTGATCCTCGTCAAAGCGTCGCTGGAGCTGCCGTTAGGTATCTGGCTGATGAAAGGGTTCTTCGACTCCCTCTCGTGGGAGATGGAGATGGCCGCGCTGGTTGACGGTATGTCCCGCTGGACCTTGTTCTGGAAGATCGCACTGCCGCTGGTGCGTCCAGGGGTCCTGGCATTGGGAACCTTTTCGCTGCTCTCGGCATGGGGAGAGTTCATCCTGCCGTTCACGCTCATCGTCTCGACGCAGAGGTGGACAATGGCCCTCTACCTGCAGAGTTTCATCGGCGAAGTGTTCACCGACTATCGGGTGGCTGCAGCGGTCGGTCTATTCTATGCGCTGCCAGTGATCGTGCTGTTCTTGCTGGGGCAGCGGTACCTGCTGAACGTCTATTCCGGGGGCGTCAAGGGATGAAGGGCATCAGCGTCCGCCTGGAAGGGCTGACGAAGCATTTCGGCAAGGTCGTAGCGCTCCGAACGCTGGATCTGGACATCCGCGCGGGCGAAATGGTTGCCTTCCTCGGTCCCTCCGGATGCGGGAAGACTACGACGCTGCTGATGATCGCCGGCATCTATCAGTCCACTGCGGGTCAGATCTACTTTAGCGAGCGCCGCGTCGAGCATCTGCACCCGCGCGATCGCGACGTGGGGATGGTCTTCCAATCGTACGCGCTCTACCCGCACCTCGTCCTCTTCGAAAACATCGCCTTCCCGTTGCGGCTCAAGCGGACACCGCGGGTCGAGATCGAGCAGAAGGTGCGGCAGACCGCTGACCTGCTGGGTATCGGTCATGTCCTCGACCGGCGCCCGGCGCAGGTCTCCGGCGGGCAGCAGCAGCGGGCGGCGCTGGCGCGCGCGCTGGTCAAGGAACCGCAGGTGCTGCTGCTGGACGAGCCGCTCTCGAACCTGGACGCGCAGATCCGGCTACAGGCCCGGGGCGAGATCCGGCGCCTGCAACAGCAGATCGGCGTGACCAGCATCCTGGTGACACACGACCAAGCCGAAGCCCTGGCGATGGCCGACCGAATTGCGGTCTTCTCCATGGGCGAGTTGCAGCAACTGGCGACGCCCTATGATCTCTACCGGCGGCCGACCAACGTGTTCGTCGCAGGCTTCGTGGGCCACCCGCCGATGAATTTGCTCGAAGGCCGATTCGAGAATGGCCATTTCACCATGGGGTCGCTGAGCATTCCGGTGCCGACCAGGCATCTGCAGGGACCGGGATGGCTTGGCATCCGCCCGGAGGATGCGACACTCGACGGCGAGGTCTCAGCACGCGTCGTGATCATCGAACCCCTCGGCCGGGAGACGTTGGTGACCCTGCGGCTCGGCGAGGTGGATTTCAAGGTGCTCGCGGATCAAGTCGCGCGTCCCGCGCCAGGAACCGAGGTGCGGCTCGGCTACCGACAAGACCGCGTGCATCTCTTCGACCAGGCCGGTAAGCGGGTCGCGCCGTGAGCGCAGCGTCACGAGGCCACCTGGTCCACAACGGCCGCAAGGTCCTCTTGAAATATCACAGGCTGCTCAACGGAGCCCATCGCCATCCCCCAAACTCGGTAGCGGCCCTACAGCAGGTGCTGGCGGACGGTGCAGAGGTCGTCGAGTTCGATATCGGCCTCATGCGGGACGAGCAATTCGTGTTGCTCCATGACGCCACGCTCGAGCGCGAGACGGACGCGAAAAAGGGGACGTGGGTGTAAAATATGCGCTATGCTTGCAAGAGTCGAGTCAAAAATGAAATTATTAGGGAAAGGAACGTAAAAATATGCAAAAATTTACATTTGCCTATTACGGTGAGCCGAAGTTTAAGAGTCCTGAGGAAGGAGCCAAAGATAAGGAGAAATGGAGGGCGTGGGTCCGCGGTCTTGGCGATGCCTTGGTCAACCCTGGCAATCCCTTGGGAAAGCCCAAGACCGTAAGCTCCCGCGGCGTGTCAGATGGTGGTGGGTCGAATCGCTTGACAGGGTTTTCTACCGTGAAAGCCGACAGCATGGATGCTGCTCTTGAAATGGCTAAAAGATGCCCGCACCTTGAACACGGCACAGTTGATGTCGCAGAAGCGATGGAAATGGGAATGTAGTCCCCCAGCATAGCGACTCCGGCAATTTTGAAGAAAGCCAAAATCAGGCCAGGACGTACGCCCTAATCCAAGAAGAGCGGGATGGTTCCGGTCGCGATGATGTATCGCTGTGAGGTCGCATACTGAGAGAATCCCTGAAGAATTCCGGGAAGGGTCTGTTTGCTGGCCGTCGACACATGAGAATAGAAGGCACCATCCCGCAGAAAACCCGCATGGGTGCGGTTGTAGCACCCTCCAACAGCGAGTCGATCGCTGCGCTCGTCGCGGCAGCACGGCAGGGCAGCCCGGAAGCGTTCCGGCAGCTCACCGAGCCACACCGGCCTGAACTTCACCTGCACTGTTACCGGATGCTGGGGTCGCTGCACGATGCGGAGGACGCCATCCAGGAGACGCTTCTACGCGTGTGGCGGTCCCTGCGCACGCTAAGAGTGCAGGCATCTT
>Ga0137415_10007424_pt1 | contig 10868 bp, 13 predicted proteins | sample CZODoug3_1_1_16f_FD_183082 | JGI IMG/M metagenome (GOLD analysis project Ga0137415, IMG submission 183082) | Vadose zone soil fungal communities from Angelo Coast Range Reserve, California, USA - CZODoug3_1_1_16fungal (Hybrid Assembly) | ecosystem: Environmental > Terrestrial > Soil > Vadose...
GCGAAGAGCACGATGATAAACTGGCGCTCAACGCTGCCCGTTGGTGTCAGCCCGATCTCATCCTAGTCGATACCGCCGGTCAGGACCGTCGCAACATCGAGCGCCAGATTCATACCGACGCTGCTCTCAAAGACACGCCGGTCCTCTCGCTGAGTAATCTTCGCCCGGAAAGCCAGATGGTTTCCGGCGGAATCCTCAGCGGCTACAGCTTCTTCGCCGCGCCTATTCGCGTCGAAGAAGTTCTCCGCGGCGTCGACGAGCTCCTCTTCGGCAAAGACTAATTCCGAACCGCGGATAAACGATTTGCTCTCGGGAGCGCACGCGCCTCGCGTGCTGGTTTCAGCGTCTCGCCGAAACGACCTTTCGAATTGCTAGCACGAGACGCCCTCCAAGTTCATTCGGGAAGCTCAGTAATGTATCTGCGACAAGAAAACCGATATCTGGCGCGGCGTGGCCGACGATGAGACTCATTAGTCTCCTATAAAGCTATCCAATTTGTTTTTTGTAAGCCGCCGCGTCTTTCAGATTCTTGAGGTCGTCGGCGTTATCGATCTTGAGGGCGAAGATCCATCCTTGCCCAAAAGGTTCGCGATTGATCAATCCGGGATCTGCTTCGAGCGCCTTGTTTACTTCGACCACAGTCCCTTTGACCGGCGCGTAGATATCGCTCGCGGCCTTAACTGACTCGACCACCGCAATCGCTTCTTTTGGGCTCGCTTGCCGATCCATTTTGGGCAGCTCAACGAAGACGACATCGGTCAATTCAGATTGAGCGTGATCCGTGATGCCGACGCGAACTTTGTCGCCTTCGCGCTTAATCCATTCGTGACTTTCGGTGTAAAGCAGATCGTCTGGGACATTCATGATTTTTTGTAGAGCGGTTTTTTTTCGATCGCGGCCGGAAATTTCTGTCCGCGAATTTCGATCTCGATCTTCGCGCCGATTCTCGCGTGCGAGGCTTTGATGTAAGCCATACCGACGCCCCAGTTCAAGCTCGGCGACTGCGTGCCACTCGTCACTTCACCGATGCGCTCGCCATTTTCGAAAACTGAGTAGTGCGGACGCGGCGGTGGACCTTTGCCTTGCATTTTAAACGGCACCAATTTTTCGCGCGGCCCGTTTTCTTTTGTCTTCAATAAAATGTCGCGGCCGATGAAATTTGGTTTCGTTAGATCGACAAAGAAACCGAGCCCGGCCTCGATCGGATTTCGTTTCGGCGAAAGATCGGAACCGTTCAGCGGGTAACACATTTCGAGGCGCAATGTATCGCGTGCACCGAGGCCGCATGGCTTGATCCCGAGATCTTTTCCTTTTTCAAGCACTGTGTTCCAAAAGTTGGCCGCATCTTTCGCGAAAAAGAAAACTTCGATCCCGTCTTCGCCGGTGTAGCCGGTTCGCGCGATGGAAACGGACATTCCTTCCATCTCGACATCGACAATATGATTTCGCGCCGGAAGATTGACGAAGAGTTCGGCAACGCGCGGACCTTGAATGGCGACTCCGCCGAAATGCGCGCTGCGATCCCCGAGATTGACATTCTCGCTCCGATGTCGGTCCAGCCACGCAAAGTCTTCTTCGACACACGCTGCGTTAACGACCAGCAGAAATTTAGTGTCGCCGATGCGATACGCGATCAAATCGTCGATGATTCCGCCGGCATCGTTGAGCAAGAACGTGTATTGACCCTGGCCGACGTCCAATTTCTCGATGCTGTTGGTCAGCATCGTGTTCATCCATGTGGCAGCGCAGCTACCGCTAATGACGAATTGTCCCATGTGCGAAATGTCGAAGATGCCGACGTTGTTTCGTACCGCCTGATGTTCCTCGACGATGCCTGTGTATTGAACCGGCATCAGCCAGCCGGCGAACGGCACCATCTTCGCGCCGCGTTTTACGTGCTCGTCGTAAAGCGGCGTTTTTTTCTGCGCGCGTTCGTTCACGGCCCAAGCTAAGGGGCGCGTTGAACGCATGTCAAAGGTGGATCGGCCGCTCGCGGGCGATGCTAAATAAATGCGGCTTTGCCGCCTAATTGACGTCGAGCAAGGGACTGCTCGATCCACCTTGAAGCGTTTCTCGTGTTCTTCTACCGTGCGCCGGACATGAGCTTGCTCGACAAACTTGAACGCCGTTTCGGTTTCCTTACGATTCGAGGATTACCGCGCATTCTTGTCGGCTTCGCAGCGCTCGTCTTCGGCCTGACCTGGCTCCTTCCCGGTTTCACGTCCATGCTCACGCTCGATCCCGTTCGGATTCGCCACGGTGAAGTTTGGCGGCTCATCACTTACATTTTCATTCCGCAAGCGACCAGCCCGTTATGGGTCCTGTTTGCGCTTTGGTTTCTTTGGTGGGTCGGGGAAGGCCTGGAACGCGCCTGGGGATCGTTCCGCCTCACCCTTTATTTTTTGGTTGGGATGATCGGCACCACCGTGGCCGCATTTTTCTTCGGCAGTAATTTTTCCAACTCGATGCTGCTGATGTCGTTGTTCCTCGCCTTCGCCCACTTTTACCCGGAGGAAATCATCTACATCCTGTTCATTCTGCCGGTCAGAATAAAATGGCTGGCGTGGATTGCCGGCGCGTTCTTGTTGTTTGGATTTTTTACCAATTCGAACTCGTATCGAGCAGCGTTGATCGCGGCGTTGGCCAATTACCTAATTTTCTTCGGACCGGAATTTATTTATCGAGCACGGCATCGGCACGAGGTCTCCAGTCGTCGAAAACGTTACGAGGATCAGGCCCGCAATGAGACCGAACCGCTTCACAAATGCGCGGTTTGCGGTGCGACCGAGTTATCGGATCCCAATCTAGACTTCCGTGTCGCAAGCGATGGCGAAGAATATTGCGTGGCGCATCTGCCGTCCGCGCAAACCGCAAATCGGAGGTAGGGGCGGTTTACCGAACCGCCGGCAAAGGCCAATCCGGCTCGGATCGATTGAGTCAATCGCCCCTACCAGCTTGACCGCAATTCTCCAGAGCGGACACTACGAGCGATGACCGACAAGAACGCGACGCTCGTTCCCGAACAGGGCTGGCATTGTCTGCATTTGTTTTATCACGTCGAGTACGGGCAATGGCAATTGCTCAGCCGTGAGGAGCAGAATTCAGCGAAAACCAATCTTGCAACCATCGTGCAGGAAGTTCGCGCGATGGATTCGACGCAGTTGCTCACGCTCAGTGTTGTCACGCCGAAGGCAGACCTCGGCTTCATGTTGATTGCGCCCGATTTGCAAAACGCGAACAAGATCGAGAAGCAACTTTCGCTGTCCTTGGGCGCCGATGTGCTCACTCCGGTCTACAGTTATTTGTCGCTCACCGAAGAAAGCGAATACATCACGACCGAAGAAGAATACGTCGCGACCCTCGATCCGGAGGCGAAGCGCGATCCGCCAAAGCTGGAGGAGGCGTTAAACACTTTTCGCGAGCGAATGAAACATTACCGGCAGGAGCGTGTTTATCCGACGCTGCCCGATTGGCCGGTCGTCTGTTTCTATAATATGAGCAAGCGCCGCGGCGAACAGCGCAACTGGTACGCGCTGCCTTACGATGAACGCCGCAAGTTAATGAAAGGCCACGCGACAGTCGGCCGCCAATACGCGGGCAAAGTGAAACAACTCATCACCGGCTCAACCGGACTCGACGATGCCGAGTGGGGCGTGACCTTGTTTGCGCGAGACACTTTCCAGATCAAAGCGATCGTTTACGAGATGCGCTTCGATCCGGTGAGCGCGGAATACGCCGACTTCGGCGAGTTTTTCATCGGCATTCAATTGCCGCTCGACGAATTGTTCCGCCGCTTGCAACTCTGATTGTCGATCTTACGATTCCTCGATCCGTCGGGATGGGTGACAGAGTGGTCGATTGTGCACGCCTGGAAAGCGTGTGTGCCGAAAGGCACCGAGGGTTCGAATCCCTCCCCATCCGCCAGCGTTCGCTTGGAGCGAAGCGCAAAAGCGAAGGCTGCCACGCCGGAGTGAAACGAAGGCTGGCCTCACTTTTCGAAACATTGCGTCGACGTCGCTCCAAGGCTACGGCTTGGCAAGCCAGTTCACTTCCCGCGATCGCGTCGCTCTAAAATCTGGAATTCCTGCCGCAGCTTCACGACAGTTCCGTCCGGCAACACGCCGCGAAAATTCACGTTTGGATAAACCAAACAATCGCGTCCGAGAACCGAGCCAGGATTAATCACCGCGTTACAGCCGATCTCTGTTCGATCCCCAACGATCGCGCCAAATTTGGTGAGACCGGTGGCGATCGGACTTTCGCCTGCGGCTACGCTAATCTCGCCGTGATCGAGTTTCACGTTCGATAAGATCACGCCCGCACCGAGATGCGCTTTAAATCCAAGAATCGAATCGCCGACGTAATTAAAATGCGGCACCTGAGCTTCGTCGAAAATGATACTGTTCTTGAATTCACACGAGTTGCCCATAACGACGCCATTGCCGACGACGACATTCTCGCGCACGTAGCAGCCGCTGCGGATCTGGCAATTCTCGCCGATCCAGGCCGGTCCTTTCAGAACCGCGCCCTGTTCGACAATCGTGCCGCGGCCAACGAACACATTGCTGCTGATGAACGGACGACCGACGAGCTCGCCGAGTACCCCCGGTTTTAAACGAAATTGCAAATAACTCGCGATTTGTTTGAGCGCGTTCCAGACATAGCTTTGGTCTTCGAACAGTTTCGGGTGGGCCGTGTGTTCGAGATTGAGGAATTGTGCGGGCGCAAACATTTCGTTAAGCGCCGGCGCGTCGCGTAATCTTCTGTCCGTCCTTGGTGTCGCGCGCTTCCCAGCCCAGCGCATTCAACTTGTCGCGCAATTCATCGCTTTTTCGAAAATCTTTTGCAAGCCTCGCTTGCGCCCGCGCCTCGGCCAGCTTCGCAACTTCCTCGGGCAACTCGAGTTCTGAATCGAACGATCTGGTCACGTCTAATGGTGTGAACCAAAAGTGGCGACTATCGCTTTCAAAATTGAGCACGGTGTTGATTCGGCTCCACCAATTTAACCATCCGGCCGCCGTCTTCGCGTCGAGTTTGATTTGATCCATTGCCCGATTCGTCTCGCGGATGGTTTCGAAAAGGAAACCGAGTGCCGCCGAAATATTCAGATCGTCGTCGAGCGCATCTTCAAATTCGTGACCGAATTGCATGTCGACCTTACCGTTGCGCTCTTTATCTCCGGCGACTTCGCGCAAGCGTTGCAGCCAATCGTCAATCCGGCCCAACGATTCGCGCGCTTCCTTCATCCCGTCCCAGGTGAAATTTAGTGGCGTTCGATAATTCACGCGGATAAGCGCGTAACGGGTTTCGCGGCCGGTGTAGCCCTTGGCTAAGACATCGGGGATCGTGTAAAAATTTCCGAGCGACTTTGACATCTTCTGGCCGTCGACCTGCAGGTGGGCGCAGTGCAGCCACATCCGCACAAATTGTTTGCCGGTGACGCCCTCGCTCTGCGCGATCTCGGCTTCGTGGTGCGGGAAAATATTGTCGACGCCGCCGCAGTGAATATCGATCTGGTCGCCCAGCAGCGCGGTCGCCATCGCGCTGCACTCAATGTGCCAGCCGGGACGGCCAGGTCCCCACGGCGAATCCCATTTCACATCGCCGTCTTCTTTGTCCCACGCTTTCCAGAGCGCGAAATCGCCGATGTGTTCCTTGTCGTACTCGTCGTGCTTCACCCGGCCGGTTGATTGAAGCTCATCCAAATTGAAGTGAGCGAGCTTTCCGTAATTCGGAAATTTGTTGATTCGAAAATAAACCGACTTGTCGTCGGCTTGATAAGCGAGACCTTTCGCAATCAGCGTCCCGATCATCGAAATCATTTTGTCGATGTAGCGTTGATCGGTTGCGGCCGGATATTCGTCGGCGCGTTTGATCCGCAGCATATCCGCGTCCTTGAAGAAGGCGTCCTTGAACTGCTGCGTAAATTTGGTGAGCGGAACGCCCGCCTCATGCGCGCCGCGAATCGTTTTGTCATCCACGTCGGTGATATTCATCACGCGGTGAACCTTGAATCCGCGCGCTTCGAGATGGCGCTGGAGTAGGTCTTCGAAGATGTAGGCGCGAAAATTTCCGATGTGCGCGCGGCTGTAAACCGTCGGTCCGCAGGTGTAGATGTCGATCTTGTGATTGTCCGGATCCCGCGGCTGAAATTCTTCGAGCTGCCGCGAATAAGTGTTAAAGAAGCGCAGCGGCATTCTTAACTCTGTTCGACCGTCGCGATGGCCATCGCAGAGATGCCTTCGCCGCGTCCAATCGGACCGAGGCGCTCGTTGGTCGTCGCTTTGACGCTAATCTGGGTGTTGGAAACGCCAACCGCCGCGGCAATTTCTTTCCGCATCGCTGGAATGTGCGGCGCGATCTTCGGCGCTTCTGCGATCACGGTGGCGTCGATGTTCAAGACTCGCGCCTTTTTCTGGGCGAGCATTTGGCTCACTCGCTTCAAGATTTCGATGCTCCTGATGCCGCGAATTGATTCGTCGGTGTCCGGGAAATGTTGTCCGATATCGCCGGCGCAAATCGCGCCGAGAAGTGCGTCCGCAATGGCGTGCGATAAAACATCGGCATCGGAATGTCCTTCCAAGCCGAGTAGATACGGAATTTCGACACCGCCCAAAATCAATTTTCGATTCTGGCCAAGCCGATGAATGTCGTAACCGATTCCGCAACGAGTCGTGCTCACAATTTTAAATCGATTACGCCATTAGAGGCGACGATGCTGTATTTGTCTTTCATATCTTTACGCGGGCGCAAGTCGACCAGGCCTCCCGCACTCTCGACCAGAATCCATCCGGCCGCGATGTCCCACAAACTGATTCCGCGCTCGATGTAAGCGTCGAAGCGTCCGCACGCGACGTAGGCCATGTCGAGCGCGGCGCTGCCGAGGACACGACATTTTCGCACGCGATGAATCATTGCTTGAAGTAGCGGTAGATTCGAATCGATCGAGTGATCCGTTTTGGCGAGCCCGACTGAAACAACGGCTTCGGCCAGATCGGTGCGAGCGCTCACGCGAAAATGTCGACCGTTTAAACACGGTTTCTCTCCTTTCTGCGCGCTCCACATTTCGTCGCGCATCGGATCGTAAATTACGCCAACAATGATTTCGCCTTTTAAACGCAGTGCGATCGAAACGCAAAAGTGAGGGATCTTGTAAAAATAATTCACGGTGCCATCGAGCGGATCGACTACCCACTGATGGTCGCTCGACTGGTCGCCGACAACTCCCTCTTCGCCGTAGAGCGCATGTTCCGGGAATTGTTTCAGCAGTGCCTTAGTGATCAGCTCCTGTGTCTCAACGTCGATCGCGAGTTTGATATCGTGCGCCTCGGCGACGTTCACGTGTTGCGAGCGGTGAAAATTTTTGCGAAGAAGATCGCCCGCCGCGCGCGCAGCATTCTCGGCCGCGTCGAGATAATGCTTCATGGAAAGGTTGCCTGGCTGAGTTGAGGCAGAATAGCGTTTCCTCTCAACGTCTCAACAGCTCAAAGTCTTAACTCAAATAAAAACCGGGAGGAAAATAAATTCTCCTCCCGGGTTGAAGTTTGGAGTTGTGACTCCGAAAAACTTTCGAAGTCGTTAATTAAGCGACGGGCCTCAATGCCTCTTTCTTTTCTTCGCTTTTCTTTTTGCTGCTTTCCTTTTTTTCTTAGCCATCGACTTCTATTCCCCCCTTTCAATCCGCTTTCGCGGAAATTCGTGAAGAGTTGGGAATGACTTCACTTAACGACGAAGTAATCACGCGTTTTTTTTTGTCAAACGTTTTTCGCAAACATTTGCAAATATTTTTATGAGCTCGCGCGCCACAATTTTCTTCGGAGCGCGTGAAAGTTTTTTTATTTCACCGCCCCGAAACAAAATCGTGACTTCATTTTCGTCGCTTTCCATTCCCGAATCCGCGTGACTGACGTCATTCGCCACGACAACGTCACAATCTTTCTCCTCAAGTTTTTTCCGCGCATTTGCTTCGACGTTTTCAGTTTCGGCCGCGAAGCCGACGACAATATATTTTCGGTTTTTTGGCAGCGACGCGAGAATGTCGCGGGTCGGAATTAAGTCGAGAGAAAGATCGGCCTCGCGCTTTTTGATTTTGGATTTGGAAACTTTGGCTGGCTTGTAATCGGCAACGGCCGCGCACATTACCAAAACGTCGCAGTTGCGCGCTTGTTGATGCACCGCGTCGAACATTTCGTCGCTTGTTGAAATTGGGATCACCGCCGCGCCGCGGGGCCGACCAATGCCGACCGGGCCGGAAATCAAGACGACTTCGTGGCCGGCTTCGAGCGTCGCCTCGGCGATGGCGTAGCCCATTTTTCCAGACGAACGATTGCTGAGATAACGAACGGGATCGAGCGGCTCGCGCGTGGGCCCGGCCGTGATGAGAAATCTCACGCGATCAGATTTTCCTGGCGAGCGAGCAGAAATTCGGCGCGAAATGCGATGTCGTCGACTTTCCAAAGACGACCGAGTCCTTCGTAACCGCAGGCCAGCATTCCTTCTTCCGGCCCGATGAATTCGACGCCGCGCGATTTCAATGTCTCGACGTTTTCGATCGTGGCGGGATGCGACCACATTTTTCCGTTCATCGCCGGCGCGATCAAAATCGGCGCCCGGGTGGCGAGCGCAATCGCAGCGAGCGGATGGTTCGCCAAGCCGTGCGCGAGCTCGGCGATGGTGTTCGCCGTCGCCGGCGCAATCAAAAGAAGGTTGGCGCGATCAGCCAATTCGATGTGCCCGGGTCGCCAATTTTCTTTTTCGTCGAAAAAACTCGTCATCACCGGATTTTTGGAAAGCGTTTGCAAAGTCAGCGGCGTGATGAACTCGGTCGCGTCGTGCGTCATGACCGCGAAAACCTGGTGGCCTTGCTTTACCAGTAGACTTGCCAACTCGGCGGATTTGTAAGCGGCGATCGAACCGGTAACGCCGAGAACGATTGTCTTGCCGGCGCCGCGCAACCGCACAACTTTGCGCACGCCAGTTTTTTCGGGTCGCCGGTTGGAATTTTTTCTCATGTAAGGCTTGTCCTGAGCGTTAGTCGAATGGATCAACAATCACTTTTGGATCAAACGCCGGCTTAAATATCGCTCGGCATTCATGATGTGTCGAAATTTCTGCAAATCTTCCTCAGTCGTTCGACTAATGACGGTGTAGCGATATTGGGGCCACGATTCCATTTCGCAAATTGCGGTGGTGAGGCGGGCTTCGATTTGCTCGGCTGTTTCGGTGCCGCGTTTGGTTAGCCGCCGGCGCAGTTCTTCAACGTCCGGGGGCATAATGAAAACATCTGCGAGCGCGTCCCGAATGAATTTGTCTTTGGAATTACGAATCGTGGCCGCGCCCTGCGTGTCGATGTCGATCAAGACATCGCGGCCGTTCATCAGATGTTCGACAATCGGTTTCAGGAGCGTGCCGTAATGGTGTCCGTGAACGGTCGCATGCTCCAAAAATTCTCCTGCTTTGGCGCGAGCATTGAATTCGGCTTCGGACAGGAATCGGTAATCCTCGCCGTCAACTTCGCCGGCGCGTGCGGGTCGGGTCGTGCACGAAACCGAGTAAATGAACTCGGAGGTTTTTCGCAGCGCGTCCACGAGCGTGGTCTTGCCGGCACCGGATGGTGCGGAAAGAACAAACAGAATTCCGTAACGGCTAAAGCGGCTACTCAAGGTTTTGAATTTGCTCGCGAATTTTTTCCAGCTCGGCTTTGCAGACAACGACGCGTTGCGAAATCGCGGCGTCATTCGCTTTGGCCCCGAGCGTGTTCAATTCACGAAAAATCTCCTGGGTGATGAACTCCAGAGTGCGACCGACCGGTTCGTGTCGGCGGAGATGATGTGCGAACTGCGCGAGATGGCTTTCCACGCGAGTCAGCTCTTCGGAAACGTCCGCGCGATCGGCGAAGAATGTGATTTCTTTCGTTAGCCGCTCGTCATCGCTCGAAATCGGAAGGCCCGCCTTGTGAATTCGCTCGAGCAGCGCCGCCCGATATTTTTTGACGACGTCAGGGTGCAGTCCGCGGATTTCCTTGATTTGTTTGCGCATCGCTTTCAAGCGGCGGATCAAATCTTTGGCCAGATGTTTTCCTTCGCGCTCGCGCATTTTGATTAAGTCAGTGAGCGCGGCGCGTAACGCGCGCTCAATTGCCGGCCAGACCGCGCTCGAATCAACCGCTTCTTCCGGAGTTCGCATCACGCCCGGCGCCTGCAAAATTGCGCCGATCGTAATTTCCCCCGGCGCATCGAGAGTTTTTTGCAAGGCTCGCATCGCGTCGTGATAGGAGCGCGCCAGCTCGGTATCGAGCGCGAGTTTGCGCGTGCCGGCGGAGCCATTGTGATAACTCACGACGACGTTGGTCCGTCCGCGCGAAATGTTTTCGTTAATGGTCTGACGGATATGCGGCTCGAGCGCGGCCAGGTCGCGCGGCAGATTGATGACGACGTCGCTCTGCTTCCGGTTCACCGAGTTGAGCTCGACGCTGAACTTCGTGCCGTTGTAATCGGTCTCGCCGCGGCCGTATCCGGTCATCGATCTCATGGTTGTGAATTTTGCTTGAAGCCAAGCGCGCGCGCCGCCGCATCGACATCTTTGTCGCCGCGACCTGAACAATTCACGATAACAATCTGTTCGCGCTTCATCTTGGGCGCATTCTTGACGAGGTAGGCAATCGCGTGCGCGGTTTCGAGCGCGGGAATGATTCCTTCCGTCTCGGAAAGAACCTTGAATGCGTTGAGCGCTTCATCGTCAGTCGCGTAAGTATATTCTACCCGGCCGAGGTCGCGTAAGTACGAATGTTCCGGGCCGACGGCGGCGTAATCGAGCCCCGCGGAGACTGAATGAGTGAGTTCGATCTGCCCTTCCTCATTGGCGAGCAA
>Ga0137415_10007425_pt1 | contig 10865 bp, 10 predicted proteins | sample CZODoug3_1_1_16f_FD_183082 | JGI IMG/M metagenome (GOLD analysis project Ga0137415, IMG submission 183082) | Vadose zone soil fungal communities from Angelo Coast Range Reserve, California, USA - CZODoug3_1_1_16fungal (Hybrid Assembly) | ecosystem: Environmental > Terrestrial > Soil > Vadose...
CAAGAGCCGCGAGACGTACGAGTGCCCGGAGTCGGTGGCGCTCATCGCCGCCCACCAGGAGCTGGAGCGCTTCACGGTCATGGGCGATGGGCTGCGGGTGAAGGCCCAGCTCGACCAGCGCTTCGCGCAGCTCACCTACGAAGGCTTCTGGTTCAGCCCGCTGCGGCTCGCGCTGCAGGCGTTCAACGACGCGCTGGCGCAGACCGTCACCGGCGAGGTGACCTTGAAGCTCTACCGGGGTTCGATGCGCGTGGTGGGCCGCAGCTCGCCGCACGGGCTCTACAACCACGCCCTCTCCACGTACGGAGTCGGGGATCGATTCGATCATCGCGCCGCGGAAGGCTTCATCCACATCCTCGGGCTGCAGCTCCAGGAGTTCTCGCGGCAGCACGGCGGAATCGACCGGTGACGGTCGTCGGCTCCGGCGCGGCTTCGGGGGGAGCGCAGCTCCTTCCCGAGGTGCTGGCGTTTTCCAGCTCGCTGCCGCTCGATCGGCAGCTCTTGCGCGAGGACGTGATCGGGTCGATGGCGCACCTGATCATGCTCTCGCGCGCCGGGCTCGTGCCTCGCGAGGCCGCCGGCGCCATCCGGAGCGAGCTCGTGCGCGTGCTGGAGGAATCGCCCGGGCTGCCGGAAGAGGAAGACGTCCACATGGCGGTGGAAACGCTGCTCGCGCGCAGCCTGGGCGAGACGGCGGGGATGCTCCACACTGCGCGCTCGCGAAACGACCAGGTCGCGCTCGATCTGCGGCTGCACGTCCGCGAGCAGGCGGCGCTGGCGCTCGAGGAGCTCTCGCTGCTCCTCGGAGAGCTGGCGGAGCGCGCCGGACGGGAGCGGGATACCCTCTTGCCCGGCTACACCCACCGGCAGCGCGCACAGCCGGTGAGCGCCGCGTATTACTTCTGTTCCTGGGGCGCGATGTTCGCGCGGGACCTCGAGCTGATCCGGACGGCTGCGTCGCCGGAGATGCCGCTCGGCGTCGGGGCACTGGCGGGCACCTCGCTCCCCATCGACCGCGAGGTCGTGCGCAAGCTCTTGCGCTTCGAGCGGGTGACGGCGAACGGCCTCGATACCGTGGGCGATCGCGACTTCGCCCTCGACTTCGCCTACGCAGCCGCGCGCGCGCTGCTCCACGCCAGCCGGGTGGCGGCCGACGTGATCGACTTCTGCACCGCGGAATTCGGCTACCTGCGGCTCGACGACGAGATCGCCATGGGCTCGTCGATGATGCCGCAGAAGCGCAATCCCGATCTCTTCGAGCTGATCCGGGGCAAGTGCGGCCGCGCCGTCGGCAATCTCAACGCGCTGCTCGTCACCGTGAAGGGCCTTCCCGGCGGCTACAACCGGGATCTGCAGGAAGATCGGCAGGCGCTGCTGGAGACAGGGCCGCTGCTCGTCTCCGTTCTGCGCATGCTGCGGCTCGGGCTCGGGCGCGTGCGCTTCGATCCCGAGCGCGGCCGCAAGGCGCTGGAGGACGGCGCCACGGCGGCGACCGACGTCGCGGAGGCTCTCACCCAGGCGGGAGTGCCGTTCCGGACCGCGTACAAGCTGACGGGCGCGCTGGTGCGCCGGTGCATGGATCAAGGGATCGCGCTGAGCCACGTGCCGCTCGATCTGGCGCGCCAGATCGATCCGCGCTTCACGCCGGAGGTGCTGCGTGCGGCGGACGCCGCCGACTCGGTCGCGCGCAAGAGGAACGCCGGTGGAACCGGACGCGCCTCGGTCGACGCGCAGATCGCGTCGCTGCGCGCATCGGCGAAGGCAGCGGCATCGGCGGGCTCCGCGGTCCCGAGGCTGGACCGCTTGTTGGCGGAACTGAAGGAGGCGGCGCTGTGAAGCGGGATTTCCTGCGGCTCGGGGATTTTTCTCTGGACGAGCATCGCGCCCTCTTTCACCGCGCGCGCGAGCTGAAGGCGAAACGACGCCTGGGCGAAGCCGTGCGCACGCTCGAGGGGCGCTCCCTGCTGCTGCTGTTCGAGAAGGCGTCCACGCGCACCCGCATTTCCTTCGAGGCCGCCATCGGGCAGCTCGGCGGGAACGCGATCACCCTGCCCACCGCGGACAGCCAGATCGCCCGAGGCGAGACGCTGGAGGACACGGCCCGGGTCGCCTCGCGGTACGTCGACGCGATCATGTTCCGCACCCACGGCGACGATCGGCTGCGCGCCTTCGCCCGCGCAGCCACGGTTCCCGTGATCAACGGACTCTCCGACGGGGGTCACCCGGTCCAGGTGCTCGCGGACCTGCTCACCGTCGAGGAGAAACTGGGCGAGGTGGCGGGCAAGAGGGTCGCCTTTGTTGGGGACTGCGCGTCGAACATGGCACTCTCGTTTCTCGAGGCAGCTCCGATCTTCAAGTTCGAGCTGCGGCTAGCGGCTCCCAAGGGATACTGGCCTCCAGCGGAGGCGATGCGCGGCGCGCACATCGACACAGACATCGGCATGGCCGTGAATGGCGCCGATGTCGTCGTCACGGACGTGTGGACGAGCATGGGCCAGGAAAAGGAATCGAACGCGCGGCTAAGGGCGTTCGCGGGCTACACAGTGGATGAAGATCTCGTCGCGCGCGCAAACCCGCACGCGATCGTGTTGCACTGCCTGCCGGCGCATCGCGGCGAAGAGATCTCCGCGGGCGTGCTCGACGGCCCGCACAGCGCGGTCCTGGACGAGGCGGAAAACCGACTGCACGTGCAGAAAGCGCTCCTCGAGCACCTCATCCTCCGCCGCTGAATCCAGTCAGGTCGAGCTTCATGCCTTCGTGGGAGGCGCGAAAGCCCAGCCGTGCGTAGAACCGGTGCGCGTCCTTGCGCGATTTGTTCGTGGTCAGCTGCACGCGGCTGCAGCCGCGGCGGCGCGCTTCCTCGATGGCCCAGCGCATCATCTCTGCGCCGTAGCCGCGATTCCGCAGCAGCGGGTCAACGCGCACCGCTTCGATCTGCGCGACCAGTCTGCCCTGGCGCATGAGGTGCCGGATGAACGTCAGCATGAAGGTCCCGACCATACGGCCATCGGCCTCCGCCACGTACATGCCGCTTCCATCGGATGCCTGCATCTCCCGGAGCGCCTCCGCGTAGCAGGGCGCCTCGGGGCCGAGCTCGGTCGAGGGCGCGGCCCGGTGGTCGAAGAGCAAGCGAAGGATTTGCGGGAGGTCCGCCGCCGTCGCGCGCCGCACGTTCATGGTGCGGCAGTGTAGCGGCGGCAGCGTAGCGACCCCAGAACGCAGACGGCTGCACGGCATTTGAATTGGCCGGACATGGTTCAACCGGTTGAACTGGACGTTCACCAATGAACTTGACTGGGGGGCAGCGCCATTGCGGCTACGATTGCCGCAGGCGGCGACGCGCTCGCTCAACGAGCCGACTTCGCTTTGACGCCGCCGTGATCTTCGCAGGCGTTCCTGGCTCGCGGCCGCTGCGTCTGGGTGGTGCCGTCGGCGCAGAGCAGGCGCGCTCCCGCGCGCTTCTTCGCCTGAGGCCGCTTGGCGTGCGGCGCGCCGAACGCCGAGTACGGGCTCTCGTGCGCGGGACGATCCTCGGGACGCTGCGTCGGCGGCAGCGATTCTTTTGCGGGCGAGGGCTCGGACGGCCCCTCGGGAGCCGCGGCGAGGAGCGCCAATGCCGCCAACCAGGAGAGGGTTGCCATGCCTTCGAAGTTAAGGAGCGTCCACACGGGTCAGTAGTGGCAGTTCCGTTCTCGCTACGCCGCGGAGTGGTACTCCTGCAACGACTTCACCGTCAGCGGCCCCTGCGCAAGCGCCTCGACGGCCGCGACCGCCGCGCGGCAGCTGGTCAGCGCCGTGAAATAGGGGATCCCGTTCATCAGCGTCTCCCGCCGGATGCTGTAGCTGTCGTCGATGGCCTTCTTTCCGCTGGTGGTGTTGAACACCAGCGCGATCTCGCGATCGATCAGCTTGTCGACGATGTGGGGCCGTCCCTCGTTCACCTTCAATACCGTCTGGCAGGGCACGCCGCGCTGGCGGAAGAAATCCGCAGTACCCGCCGTCGCCACCACTTCGAATCCGAGCTTCACCAGGCGCGCAGCCAGATCGGCCGCGCCGGGTTTGTCCTCGTCGCGCACCGAGATGAACACGCGCCCGCCCATCGGCAGCGCGTTGCCCGCGGCGATCTGGGCCTTGGCGAACGCGCGCGGAAACGAATCGTCGAGCCCCATCACCTCGCCGGTGGAGCGCATCTCGGGACCGAGGATCGTGTCCGCCTTGGAGAAGCGATGGAAAGGGAAGACCGCTTCCTTCACGCTCAGGTGCCTCGGAAGGACCGTGCCGCGGATCCCCTGCTCCGCCAGCGGCTTTCCCACCGTGCAGAGCGCAGCGATCTTCGCCCAAGGCAGGCCCGTGGCCTTGCCGACGAAGGGCACGGTGCGCGAGGCGCGCGGGTTCGCCTCCAGGATGAAGATGCGGCCGTCCTGGACGGCGAACTGCACGTTCATGCAGCCGACCACCTTGAGGTGACGCGCCAGCGCGAGCGTCTGGCGCGAGATCTCGGCGACGATCTCCTTCGCCAGCGAGAACGGGGGCAGCGCGCACGCGGAGTCGCCGGAATGGATGCCGGCCTCTTCGATGTGCTCCATCACCCCGGCCACGACGTAGTCCCTGCCGTCGCCGACGCAGTCCACGTCCACCTCGGTGGCGTCCTTGAGGAACCGGTCGATGAGGATGGGCCGCTCCTCGGACGCCTGCACGGCCTCGGTGGAATACTGCTCGACGCCCGCGTCGTCGTAGATCACCTGCATGGCGCGGCCGCCCAGCACGAAGCTCGGGCGCACCATCACCGGGTACCCGATGCGGCGGGCGGTGGCCAGCGCCTCTTCCGGGCTGTGGGCGATCCCATTCTCCGGCTGGCGCAGCTTCAGCTCCTCGACGACCCGGGACCACAGCTCGCGATCCTCGGCGGCTTCGATCGCGTCGACGCTGGTCCCGAGGATGCGGATGCCCGCCTTCTCCAGCCCGCGGGCGAGCTTTAGCGGCGTCTGCCCTCCGAATTGGACGATGGCCCCGATTGGCTTCTCGCGGCGGGCGACCTCCAGCACGTCCTCGAGCGTCAGGGGCTCGAAGTACAGTCGATCGGAGGTGTCGTAGTCCGTCGACACGGTCTCCGGATTGCAGTTCACCATCAGGGTCTCGAACCCGGCGGCCCTCAGCGCGAAGGAGGCCTGCACGCAGCAGTAATCGAACTCGACACCCTGGCCGATGCGGTTCGGTCCCGATCCGAGGATCAGCACCTTCTTGCGGTCATCCGGGCGGACTTCGTCCTCGTCCTCGTAGCTCGAGTACAGGTACGGCGTGTTCGCTTCGAACTCGGCGGCGCAGGTGTCGACGCGCTTGAAGACGGGGTGCAGGCCCATCGCCTCGCGCTGGCGGGCGACGTCCCCCTCGGTGCGGCCGGCAAGGCGCGCGATCCGCTTGTCCGAGAAGCCCAGGCGCTTCCAGCGGACGAGATCGGGAACCTGTGCGCCTGCGCCCGACTTCCTCGAGGATTCTGCGATCTCCCGCTCCGCGTCCACCAATGCCTGGATCTCCCGGATGAACCAGGGATCGATGGCCGAAAGCCCATACATCTCCTCCACGGAGATGCCCGCCCGGCACGCCTCCGCCATCCAGAAGAGCCGGCGTGGCGTGGGCGTCTTCACCTCCTGCCGGATGCGCTCCAGCTCCGGCGCCGAATACTCCGCGCGCATGCCCTCCCGCCGGAGGGGAGAGTCCAGGCCGTCCGTCTGGTTCTCCATCGAGCGCAGCGCCTTCTGCAGCGCGATCGCGAAGGTGCGCCCGATGGACATCACCTCGCCCACCGACTTCATGCTGGTGGTGAGCGTCTGATCCGCGTGCGGGAACTTCTCGAAATTGAAGCGCGGGATCTTCACCACGCAGTAGTCGATGGCCGGCTCGAAGCTCGAAGGCGTCGTCCTGGTGATGTCGTTGGTGATCTCGTCGAGCGTGTAACCGACGGCGAGCTTTGCCGCGATCTTGGCGATGGGGAACCCGGTCGCCTTCGAGGCCAGGGCGGAGGACCGGCTCACCCGCGGATTCATTTCGATCACCACGATGCGGCCCGTCTTCGGATGCACGCCGAACTGGATGTTCGACCCGCCGGTCTCCACGCCGATGGCGCGGATCACCTGCCGGGCCAGGTCGCGCATGGCCTGGTACTCGACGTCGGAGAGCGTCTGCGCGGGGGCCACGGTGATCGAGTCGCCCGTGTGCACGCCCATCGGGTCGACGTTCTCGATGCTGCAGATGATCACGACGTTGTCGGCCTTGTCGCGCATCACCTCCAGCTCGAACTCCTTCCAGCCGAGGACCGATTCCTCGATCAGCACTTCGTGCGTAGGGCTGTACCCGAGCGCCCGCGCACCCAGCTCCTCCAGCTCCTGCCGGTTGTAGGCGATTCCACCCCCGAGGCCCCCGAGAGTGAAGCTGGGCCGCAGGATGAGCGGGAACCCGAGCTCGTGTCCGATGCGCATCACGTCGTCGGGCGAGTGCGCGATGCCCGATCTCGGCACGTCGATGCCGAGCGCGGTCATGCAGTCCTTGAAGCGCTGCCGGTCCTCGGCTTTCTCGATCGCCTCGAGCTGCGCGCCGATGAGGCGGCAGCCGTACTTCGCCAGGATCCCTTCCTTGGCGAGCTGCACCGCCAGGTTCAGCGCGGTCTGCCCGCCCATGGTGGGCAGGATCGCGTCCGGATGCTCCACGGCGATGATGCGCTCGGCCGCCTCCACCGTGATCGGCTCGATGTACGTGCGGTCCGCCCACTCCGCGTCCGTCATGATCGTCGCCGGGTTGGAGTTCAAAAGAATAGTGCGGTACCCCTCTTCCCGCAGCGCCTTGAGCGCCTGCACGCCCGAGTAGTCGAACTCGCAAGCCTGCCCGATGACGATGGGACCAGAGCCGAGCAGGAGGATGGACTTGAGGTCTTTTCTTCGCGGCATCTGGGAGGCTCGATGTAACACGGAGCAGCGGTCGTGACCACGACGGATGAGCAAGCGCTGGCGCGGAGCGATCGGTATCTGCGCGAGTTCGTCGAGGCGCTGCGGCTATGTCCGTACGCGAGGCCCTGCCGGGAATCGGGAAGGCTGCACCGCCGCGTGCTGCACAGCCGCGACGAGGCGTTCCCGGCCATCCGGCAGATCGAAGCGCTGCCGGAGCAGGCCGTGGAAGTCGCGCTTCTCATCTTTCCGGAGGATCCTGCGTCGGGAGAGCAGTCGGCCCGCGACTTCGCCTCCTTCTGCGCCGGCTTGCGCGAGCGCATGTTCGCAGCTCATGGCGGAGACGCGCCGTTCTATTGCGTGGCCTTCCACCCCGACCTGCCCCGGGACCTGCTCGATGCCCATCGGGCCGTGCAGTTCATCCGCCGCAGCCCGGATCCGACGCTGCAACTCGTGCGCGCTTCCGTGCTCCGGGCCGTTCGCGGCGGAAACGACGGCGGCTCGCGCTACGTGGACACCGCGAACCTCTCGCTCGAGGAAGCGATGGCGCTCGCGAGCCCGCTCAGCCTCGCCGACCGCATCGCGGAGGCGAACCTCGCGACCCTGGCGCGCGAAGGGCCTGACCGGCTCGAGGCGCTGCTCTTCTCCTTCCGCGGCGTCGACAGGCGAAATCCATCCTGATGGTGGCTACCGAGGGGCGGCCGATTGCGCGACCCAGAGCGGCATGCTGTGCGGATCGCGTTCGCGGATCTTGAAGATCTGGACCGCGTCCACCTCCCGGGTGATCCCGGTGTCCAGCTCGAAGACCGTCCAGTACTCGTCCCGCCTCTGCGGCCGCCTGAACCAGATCATGCTTCCGTCCGATGCAAGTTCCGGGCGGATGGCGGTCGGTGAACCGATCGGCTCCTCCTGCCCTGGCTCGAATCCAGCGGGCCGCGAGAGGAACACGCGCTCGCCGTCCGCGTATCGCACCGCGAGGGCGCCGCACGCTTCATCCCCGGGCTGGAAGCACTCGACATGCGCCACCTGCTTGCCGCCGCACTCGACCACGTTCGGGTCCGCCGCATGACAGGACCGCCAGCCCCCGCGCAGATGCGTGAGCCGCGTTGCGCTGCAGGCGGCGAGGACCAGGACCAGCAGCAGCCGCTTCAACGATGCACCCCCGAAAGCCGCCGCGAAGCGAGGGCGACCCATTGCGGCTCTATTTCGCTGCACGCGACCCGCCTTTGCAAGCGCAACGCGGCGGCAGGGATGCTGCCGCTGCCGGCGAACGGATCGAGCACCAGATCGCCCGGCCGGGACCACTGACGCAGCAGCGGCTCCAGCACCGAAAACGGCTTGTGATTCGGATGACTGCCCCAGCGGCCTGCCTCGCCGTCGTCGTCGTACCCCGCCGCGACGCACCAGACGCGCTGCACATCCCCCGCCTGCAGCTGTGGCAGCGGCGTCCTCAGGAATACCAGCGCCGTCTCGTACACGCGCAGCAACTGCTCGTTGCCCTCATGCTGCGAGGTGCGCTTCGCCCAGAGAAACTCGCCCGCTTCGCCATGGCCGAGCTCGCGGGCCACGGCGCGGATCGGCTCCTTGCCGAGGAAGTTCGTCCACACGATCAGAGGCCCTTCGACGTGCGCCGCAGCCTTGGGAAGCCATTCCTCCGTGAAACGGCGATACGCGCGGACGTCAGCGAAGCGGACGACGGGTTCCCGATCGATCTTCACGCCCGCGCGCTTGTCGCGCACCTCCCCCCCTTTGCGCCGCCGCGTCAGCAGACAATAGGGGGGATCGGTGAGCAGCAGTCGGGCACGCTCGCCCGCGAGGGCGCTGCGGTAGGTTTCCTCGACCCGCGCATCGCCGTTCAGGCATCTCACAGCCGTGCGCGGACCTCACGTCCCGCGTCCTTCGTCTGGCGACTGCGGGCTTCCGCGAGCCAGTTCATGGCGCCGGAATGTAGCCGCGCCGCGCCGCGCCGACTACACGGCGGAGACCGCGTCGCTCTTGCAGGCGTGATAGGGTTCGTGCCAGAGAGCAGCGAAATATCCCACGCCAGGAGTCCCATCCATGGCTTTCGTCGTTGCCGAGCCGTGCATCGCTTGCAAGTACACCGATTGCGTGGCCGTCTGCCCGGTGGACTGCTTCTACGAAGGACAAAACTTCCTCGTCATCCACCCCGACGAATGCATCGATTGCGGCGCGTGCGAGCCGGTCTGCCCGACGAAAGCGATCTTCCCGGAAGACGACCTGCCGGAGAAATGGAAGGAGTACGTCGCGCTGAACGCGGAGCTCTCCCAGAAATGGCCCAATATCAACAAGCAGAAGGAGCCGCTGCCCACGGCCGAGGCGAACAAGGAGAAGGAGGGCAAGCGGGGGATGCTCTCCATGGACGGCTTCTCGGGCTAGACGGTGAGCGACCTCGCCCCCGGGCTCCTGATCGCGGTACCGCAACTCGACGACCCGAATTTCGCCCGCTCCGTCGTGCTGCTCATCGAGCACAACGACTCCGGGGCGATGGGAATCGTCTTCAACCGGCTGAGCGACATCGGCCTCAAGGACATCGGCAAGGAGCACGGGATGGACGTGCACGCGGAAGCGGGTAACGCGTTCATCGGAGGCCCCGTCCAGCGCGAACGAGGCTTCCTCGTGCATCGCCGCTCGGAAGTGGCCGACTCCGTTCATCTGCAGGACGACGTCTATCTCTCCGTCTCGACCGACGCGCTGCGCACGCTGCTCGCCGGCGATCCCGCCGCATACCGTCTTTGCCTCGGCTACGCCGGCTGGGGCCCCGGGCAGCTCGAGCGCGAGATGGTCGCCGGCGGTTGGCTCAATGCCAGCATCTCCTCGAAGCGCATCTTCGATACTCCCGTGGAGAAGATCTGGGACGCGGTCATCCGCGATCTCGGGATCGACCCGGCCTTTCTCGTGCAGGGCGGAGGAAAGCAATGAGGACGGTGTTGCTGGCCGCCGCGGCGGTCCTGGCCCTTTCTTGCGGGGGCGGAGGCAAGGCCGTGCGGGCCGGCGCTCCCGACGCCACGCCGTCCTGGCTGTCGGAGGGGACGGGCGCGATTCGCACGGAGAGCGGCCGCAAGTTGCAGGGCGTAGGCGTAGCGAGCGGCGCGACCAATGAGAGGGTCCGGCGCCACCAGGCCGACGGCGCGGCGCGCGAGCAGCTTCAAGGTGCGGTGGACGCGCTGGTACGGATGCTGGCCAGAACGGGCGAATCGCCCCAGGAGGGACAAGCGGTGGCGGCGATGGCTCGCAAAGCCGCGGCGCAGGTATCCGCGATCCGCGACCATTGGGTGACGCCGGACGGCGACGAGCGGGCGCTCGCGGTCGTGGAGGTCGACGAGTTCAAGAAGGCGCTGCAGGGTGTGGACGGGGACGACCGGGTGCGGCGGGAGATGTTCGCGAACGTCGATCGGGCGTTCGAGCAGGTCGCCCGGGCACGGTAACGGCTGCAGATCAACCGCCAAGCACGCCAAGGATTTTTTTGTAAATGGCTGCGTCGCGGGTCGAGAAGCAGCAAAAAATGATGCCCACGTGCGGGTGGGACTTTTCGAACAGGCGGGCTTCGCGGACGGCGATCTCCGTGGCCGGTTCGAGCGGGTAGCCGTAGATGCCGGTGGAGATCGCGGGGAAGGCGATGCTCTCGAGACGGTGGTGGGCGGCGAGGGAAAGGGCGTTGCGGTAGCAGGAGGCCAACAGGGCGGGCTCGCCCTGATCGCCGCCGTGCCAGACCGGGCCGACGCAGTGGATGACGTAGCGCGCCTTCAGGCGGTAGCCGCGGGTCAGCTTTGCCTCGCCGGTGTTGGCGCCGCCCAGGGTCCTGCACTCGGCGAGCAGCTCGGGGCCGGCGGCGCGGTGGATGGCTCCGTCGACTCCGCCCCCGCCGAGCAGCGTCGCGTTCGCGGCGTTGACGACGGCGTCGACGTC
>Ga0137415_10007426_pt1 | contig 10865 bp, 12 predicted proteins | sample CZODoug3_1_1_16f_FD_183082 | JGI IMG/M metagenome (GOLD analysis project Ga0137415, IMG submission 183082) | Vadose zone soil fungal communities from Angelo Coast Range Reserve, California, USA - CZODoug3_1_1_16fungal (Hybrid Assembly) | ecosystem: Environmental > Terrestrial > Soil > Vadose...
GCTCCGATTCGACCGTGATCGACGTTGGGCGCGCCAAGCGGACGATCTCAGGACCTCAGCGCAAGGCGCTCAAGGTTCGGGACTGTGGATGCACCTGGCCAGGATGCGATCGGCCGGTGAGCATGACCGAAGGCCATCACCTGGTCCACTGGATCCATAACGGACCCGGCGACCTTTCGAACCTCGCACTTCTGTGCTACCGGCATCACTGGATGGTGCATGAGGGCGGGTGGCAGATCGTTCGTACCGACGACGGTCGCCTGCTCACGATTCCGCCGCTGACCGGATTCGAACGCCTGCCTCGCGGGCCCGACTAAAGAAATAGCCGGGCGTCACGCCGCCCGGCCAATTCCACCCCGACGATCAGTGGCTTGTTAGTCGCCGCTCTTGGATTCGGTGTCGGTTTCTTTCGTTGTGGTCGCTTGCGTTTGTGTATCGGTCTCTGTGTCGGCGGTCTCTGTTTCCGTGTCGCCGGTCTCGTCCGTTTCGGTCTCGTTGTCGGTGTCGGCTGCCTCAGCTGCTTGCTCGGCGGCCTTCTGGGCGGCTTCCAGTTGCGCTTCGGCCGCTGCGGCGGCCGCGTCGGCGGCCGCGTCGGCGGCGGCATCCTCGGTGATATCCGTTCCCGCGCTCGTTCCACCGGTCACACCGGTGAATACCTTCAACCCGCCCTGGGCTGAGGCGTGGGTCTGATGCGCTCCTGCCGACGAGACGACGAGGATCACGCCGACCACTGCGGCAAATCCCGCGCCTCCCAACTTCGCCAATGGACTCTTAAGCATCGGTACCTCCCTGGTAAGTTGCCCCGTCCTTGGGGTAACTCTGATAACGCGCTGCCCCGTCGATGTAGGAACTCTCAGGCGATTCCGCCGGTTCTTGTCGAGTTCCGCTCGAAGGTTCCGGAGACTCGCGATTGGGCTCGGGAGTTTCCGATGGCTGTGGGTGCGCCGGCGGCGCGGGCTGGGCGGCCGGGGCCTTCACCTGCTCCGGCGTGGGGCTGGGCGGAGCGCTTTGGGTGAGCTCCTCGACCGTGGTGACGGCCCGTTGCTGCCAGACACCTGGATTGGGGCTGCCCGAGGCGGCCGACGCGGCCACTGACAGAAGCGCCAGCGCGGCGCCGACCGCGATCGCGGGCTTCAGGGCAACCAACCAACGAGGTCGGGCCGGCATCAGGCCGAAGCGGGCCATCTCGGCACGTGGCGTCGGCGGCCGGACGCGATCCAGCTCCGCCCGCAGCCGATTGTCGAATGACGGTCCGAGTTGATCAGTCATCGGTCTGCTCTCTTGAAGACAACGAAGCAGCGTCGTCAAGTGGGAACACCTTGAGGTCGTGGGTCAAGAGCGCGCGCATCTTCGCGCCCGCTATGCGCAATCTCTTGTTGACGGTTCTCTCCGAGACGCCGATGGCTGCCCCGATCTCCCGGTTCGTGTAGCCGTGGTAGTGCCGCAGTACCAGCGCGGCGCTCAGCTTCGGTGGGAGCCGCCTGAGGGCGGCGTTCAGGTCGCGGTCCAGCGCCACCTGGGCCGGGTCAGGACCTGATGGGGGTCTGCCCAGCCGCCGTAGGATCGCGCCGATGGATCGCAGCTTCTCTTTTCGCTGGTGCGACACGGCCACGTTGATCGCGATCCTGTGCAGCCACGCCTCTGCGGGAGCATCCGGGCGCCATCGCGCCCACGCTCGGAAGGCCAGCACGAATGCGTCCTGCGTGCAGTCCTCGGCCGCGGCGGGCTCGCCCAGGACGGCCAGCATGGTCCGGTAGATGCGGGGATAGCTGTCTCGGTACAGGCGATCGAAATCGTCGCGCGATCCGGGCTCATACGCCGGGAACTCCGGTTCGGCATCGATCCCCACCATCGGCATAACGGGCGAGGTTACTACGCCCCAGTGACCGCGCCTATATTGGTCGCACCATGGACGAGGGCAGCGTCCGCCTGACCCAACCCCTCGTGAGGGACGGCGGGCGGCTGCGCCCAGGATCGTGGGACGAAGCGCTCGCTCGGGCGGCAGACGGGTTCGCGAGAGCCAGGTCGATCGGGCCGAACGCATTCGGCATGTTCAGCTGCTCCAAGACCACCAACGAGATGAACTACATGGCCCAGAAGTTCGCGCGCGTGGTCATGGGCAGCAACAACATCGACAGCTGCAATCGAACTTGACACGCCCCAAGCGTCGTCGGTCTGGCGACAGCGTTCGGTGCGGGGGGAGGAACCTCGTCGTATCGCGAGGCTGAGGAGACCGACCTCGTCCTGCTCTGGGGCTCCAATGCGCGCGAGACGCACCCGATCTTCTTCCACCACCTGCTGCGCGGCGTGCGCAATGGAGGCCGGCTCGTAGCGATCGATCCCCGCCGCACGAGTTCCGCGGAATGGGCCGACCTGTGGCTGGGCATCGACGTCGGCAGCGACATCGCTCTTGCGAACGCCATCGCTCGCGAGATCATCCACGCGGGTCTCGCTGACACCAAGTTCATCAAGTGCGCCACGACCGGCTTCGACGATTACGCGAAATGTGTCGAGGCTTACACGCTCGAACGCGCCGAGCGCGAGACGGGCGTTCCCGCCAGCGCGATCAAAGAGGTCGCCGATGCCTACGGCCGCGCCGACCGCGCGATGATCTGCTGGACGCTTGGCATCACCGAGCATCACAACGCCGTCGACAACGTGCTCGCGCTCATCAACCTCGCGTTGCTCACCGGCAAGGTCGGCCGCTACGGCTGCGGCCTGAATCCTCTCCGCGGCCAGAACAACGTGCAGGGCGGTGGCGACATGGGCGCGATCCCTAACCGCCTTCCGGGTTTTCAGGATCTCGAGGATCCTGCGATGCGCGCGCCGTTCGAGCGGGCATGGAATGCCAAGGTCCCGCCGAAGCGCGGCTACCACTTGAGCCAGATGTTCGAGTCGATGGAGCATGGCGAGATGCGCGCTGTGTACATCGTCGGCGAGAATCCCGCGCGGTCGGAGGCCGACCAGACGAGGGCCGTCCGCTTGCTCAGCGGGCTCGAGCACCTGGTCGTGCAGGACATCTTCCTGACTCAGACCGCCGAGCTGGCGCACGTCGTCCTGCCCGCGGCGGCTGGATGGGCCGAGTCTGAGGGAACGGTCACGAGCAGCGAACGCCGCGTGCAACGCGTGCGACGCGCCCTCGAGCCGCCTGCCGGCGCGCGTGACGACATCGAGATCATCAGCGAGATCGCGCAGCGCCTTGGGTGCGACTGGGGCCAGCCGACCGCCGAGCAGGTGTGGGACGAATGCCGGAGCCTTTCGCCGATGCATACCGGGATGTCCTATGCGCGGATCGACGAGCTCGGTGGCATCCAGTGGCCGTGCCCTGCTCTCGACCATCCGGGAACGCAGTTTCTGCACGCTCGGTTGTGGAACGACCCCGTGGAGGGTCCGCTCGCGCCCTTCAGCGTCGTCGAGCACGATCCTCCGGTCGACAGGTTGAGTGACGAGTTTCCGATCCGGCTGACGACGGGCCGCCGCCTCGACTCTTTCAACACCGGCGTCCAGACTGGCGCTTACACATCGCCACTTCGAAAGGGCGAGGCTCTCCTTCTCTCGCCCGCGGATGGCGCACGTTTGGGAATCGCAGACGGAGAACGCGTGAAGGCGAGCTCGCGGCGTGGGTCGGTCGAGGTGCCGGTGAGTTTCGACGCGACGCTTCGCCCAGGACTTGCTTTCATGACGCTGCACTTCCCCGACCAGGTGGCGACCAACGTCCTGACCATCGACGCCACCGATCCCAAGTCGGGCACCGCGGAGTTCAAGGCCAGCGCCATCCGGGTCGACAAGATCGCGTAGTGGATATTCGGACCAGCGGCGGGCCGCCGACCGACGCAGAGATCGCCGCCGTCGACGGTGTTCTGGGATCGCCGGCCTCGCTCTGGGAGGGCGGCCAACGGACACCGGCTGACGATCACCTCGCCCGCGGCGGCCACGCGTCGCGTTCGCGGCGCGACCTGCTGCTGCCCGTGCTCCACGCGCTGCAGGACGAGGTCGGCTGGGTCAGCCGAGGGGGCCTCGAGTACGCGTGCCGCAGGTTGAACGTTCCGCCGGCCGACGCCTATGGCGTCGCGACCTTCTACGACCGCTTCACGCTCGACGAGCAGCCGCCGCTCACAGTCACGGTTTGCGACGACATCGTCTGCAAATGCAACGGCGCCGACGATTTGTTGCGCACGCTCGGCGATGCGGCGGTGCGACGAAGCCCTTGCCTCGGACTGTGCGATCGGGCGCCGGCGGCGCGGATGGAGAGATCGGGCCGGGCGCACGCCGAAGGCCGGCTCGCACCCGCATCGATCGATGCCATCACGGAACTGCTCCGAGATGGGAAGTGGCCGGACAATGCCGCCGCACCGGTGATCGGCGGGACTCTGAAGCTTCTGCGACGCGTTGGGGTGGTCGACCCCGAAAGCCTCGACAGCTACCGCGCTGCGGGCGGCTACACCGCGCTGCGGAAGGCCATCGAGATGGGACCGGAGGCGGTGATCCGCGAGGTCACCGAGGCGAAGCTGCTGGGCCGGGGTGGCGCCGCCTTCCCGGCCGGGCGCAAGTGGGATTCCGTCGCCCGCGCGCCGGTGCATCCGCACTACCTGGTGTGCAACGCCGACGAGTCCGAGCCAGGCACGTTCAAAGACCGGGTGCTGATGGAGAACGATCCGTTCGCCGTGGTCGAGGCGATGGCGATAGCTGCTTACGCGACCGGTTGTGAAAAGGGATTCATCTACGTTCGAACCGAGTATCCGCTCGCCCGGAGGCGCATCGAAAACGCGATCTCGCAGTCACGCGGTCTGTTCGGGGTCGAGCTCGAGGTGCGGCGCGGTGCCGGCGCCTACATCTGCGGCGAGGAGACCGCGCTTTTCAACTCGATCGAGGGGAAGAGGGGGGAGCCGAGGAACAAGCCCCTTCCCGGTCCAGGCGGGCCTGTTCGGAAAGCCGACGTTGGAGAACAACGTGGAGACGCTGGTCAATGTCCTCGACATCCTGGTCGACGGCGGCGCCGCATTTGCCGCGACCGGCACTGCAGAGTCGACCGGTACGCGCCTGTTCTGCCTTTCCGGACACGTGCGCGGCCCTGGCGTCTACGAGGTGCCCATGGGGACGCCTCTGCGCGCCCTCATCGAGCTCGGGGGCGGATTGCGCGAGGGCAGGACCCTGAGCGCAATCCTGCTGGGAGGCGCAGCCGGTTCGTTCGTGACCGGGGGTCAGCTCGACGTGCCGCTCAGCTTCGAGGGCACGCGAGCGATCGGCGCGACTTTGGGCTCCGGCGCCGTGATGGTGCTCGACGACACCGCCGACATCGAAGGGATCCTGCTGCGAATCGCTCGCTTCTTCCGTCACGAGTCGTGTGGGCAATGCGTTCCCTGCCGCGTTGGAACCAAGCGGCAGGAGGAGATCCTTCACCGGTTGCTGATCGATAGGAAGACCTCGAATCGCGACGCCGACGTCGCGCTGTTGGCGGATATCGCACAGGCCATGCGCGACGCATCGATTTGCGGGTTGGGACAGACCGCTGCGAGCGCCATCCAGTCGGCGGTGATCCAGCTGAAGGTGCTGAATGGCTAGCCCTGTTTTCATCGGCCAGCCGCGTCGAATGGTCCCGGTGAGCATCGATGGTCATGACCTGCAGGTGATGGAGGGGATGACGATCCTCGACGCCTGCCGGCAGCTGCGGATCGACACGCCCACCCTGTGCAATCTCGAGACCCTGACTCCGGTCAACGTGTGTCGGGTTTGCGTAGTCGAGGTGGAGGGCTCACGAGTCCTGGTTCCTTCGTGCTCTCGCAAAGTCGAGGCCGGCATGAAGATCCATACCGACTCCGAGCGCGTGCAGCATAGCCGCCGGCTAGTACTGGAGCTGCTCGCGTCGTCGGTCGACATGTCGCTTTGCGCGCCCGAGGTCCATGGATGGATGTCGCGATATGGTGCGCAGCCACAGCGCTTCGGATCGGCAGCGGCAACGGTAGCCCAGCCGGTCAAGGTCGACAACGACCTCTACGTGCGTGATTACTCGCGCTGCATCCTCTGCTACAAGTGCGTGGAGGCCTGCGGTGTCGACGCGCAGAACACCTTCGCCATCGGCGTCGCCGGCCGGGGCTTCGATGCGCACATCTCCACGGAGTTCACTGTCGCTCTCCCGGAATCGGCCTGCGTCTACTGTGGCAACTGCATCGGCGTCTGTCCGACCGGCGCGCTGATGTTCAAGAGCGAGCACGACATGCGGCAGGCGGGCACCTGGGACGAGGAGAAGCAGAAGGTCACCGAGACCGTGTGCCCTTACTGCGGTGTCGGCTGCATGCTCGAGCTGCACGTCCAGGACAACACCATCGTGAAGGTCACGTCACCGCTCGACCACAGCGTGACGTCGGGCCATCTGTGTGTGAAGGGGCGGTTCGGGTTCCAGTTCGTGCAGCGTCGCGGTCGCGATTAGCCCAAGGCGGCCGAAGGCTGGAGGACGATCGTCAGCGAGATGTGGTCCTGCAGCACCGGCAGCCACGGAACCGCCGGCTTGACCGTGATATCCACGGTGGTGCCCGGCGCCAGGAGCTCGAGCTGGTGTCGCGCCGTGTCGACGCGCATGCCCTTGATACGAGCCTTGAGCTCCTCGGAGGTGACGTTGGGCACGATGACCCCAACTGCGGAACCCTTGATGGTGACGTCGCCGTTGGCGTTGGGCTTGTCCGCCTGGTAGCTCGTCTGGATCGGCTCCGCGGTGAGCTGGTATCCCTTGGGCACCTTCTGGTTGAGTGCTGCCCGCATGATCGCGTCCGCTTCGGACAGCGAGAACGCGGTCGCGCCCAACGATCCCGTCATCGTCATCGTGAACGTGGCCGCCGCATCGCCGACCTTGTGGTCGCTGGTGACATTGAGAGTCGGCTGTCCATCCGCCAGGTAGCCGAGGCCCTCGGCCTGGGCCTTGAGAATGGCGTCGAGATCCTGCGCGACCTTCGCGCTCAGCGCCAGCTGAGTGCGATCGAGGTCTGACTGCTGGACCACCTGCCCGGTGGCGGCATCGGCCCCGCCTGTGATGGGCTGCGGGTTGGTCACCGTGACGTTGGTTATCGGCTTGTCGATCACGGTGACCGTTTTCGCGGCGGTGTTGCCATGTGGGCCGGGCAGCAGTGCTTTTATCGCGACGGTGACCGACGTGTGCGAAGTACTCACCTCGGCCTGACCGGTCGTCGAATAGTGGACGCCGGCGGCGGTCGAGACGGTTGTTCCGTCGGGTATCGATGTCGACGTCGAGGAACAAGGGTTGCAAGTGAAGGCCGCCTGACCCGATGCATACGTGGCCGCGACCGTGCCCGTGCTGGCCTCGCCCTGCATGGTGTCCGTGACATCTGCCTGTATCTGAGTAGTCGTGAGCTCATGGCCTGCCTTGCCGCCGCTGATCGTGAGGTTGGCAACGAGCCTCGAGGTCGGCACCCACACCTTGACCGTGGCCGTCTCCATTACCACCAGGCTTCCCAGGACCGCAGCGAGCACGGCGACCGCGCTGAATACGTAGGCGAGCAGAAGAGGCTGTCTGGAGTCCATTAAGAGCGTAACGATAGACCACGCGCCATCCGGCAAGCCGGCAGGGATAATTCGGTCATGCCGATCGTCTGGACCGACGTTCCTGAAGCCAATGAGCTGCTCCAGAACGACCCGCTGGCCCTTCTCATCGGCCTCGTCCTGGATCAGCAGGTCAAGATGGAAAAGGCCTTCCGAGGACCTTACGACCTGAAGCAGCGGCTCGGTGCCCTCGATGCTCGAGAGCTCGCGACCATGGATCCGGACAAGCTCGTCAAGATCTTTCGCGAACGGCCCGCCCTACACCGCTTTCCCGGGAGCATGGCCGGCCGTGTGCAAGCACTGAGCAAGGTCATCGTCGACGAGTACCACGGCGACGCAAGCGCGGTATGGACGGAGGCCAAAGACGGCGCAGACCTGGCGGCTCGCATCAAGAAGCTGCCCGGCTTTGGCGATATGAAGGTGAAGATCCTGGTCGCCGTGCTGGCCAAGAAATTCGATGTGAAACCGGCGGGCTGGGAGAAGTACGCCGCGAACTGGCACACGGTGGCCGACGTCGACTCGGAGGAGACGATGGCCGAGGCGCGGCAGGTCAAGCGCGATATGAAGGCCGGCAAACAGGTCTGATACCCTTCACGTTCGCGGCCCGAGCAGGGGACTCGGGCGGAAGTTCTAGTCGAGACGAGGATGAGATGAGTAAAGAGTGCACACCCACCCGGGAGGAATCCCGGACCTTATCGGCTGACCACGCGCTCATCCCGGTGTTCCGCGAAGTGCTAGCCGACATGCTCACCCCGGTCCGCGCTTACTCGCTCCTGTGTCCCCCGGATTCTCCCGGGTTCCTGCTCGAGAGCGTCGAAGGCGGCGAGCGTCTCGCCCGCTATTCGTTCATCGGCTATCAGCCCGGGCAGCTCGACCTTGGCGATGGCGATCCTCTGCCCGCGTTGAGATCGGTCGCCGCCGAGGCGACCGTGCCCGGGATTCCGCGCTTTCATGGCGGCGCCGTCGGCTACCTGGGTTACGAGACCGCGCGGCACTTCGAGCGGCTGCCGCTCGCCGCGGCCGCGCCGCCGCCAATGCCGGAGTCGGCATTCTTGCGTGCCGAGGACCTCGCCATCTTCGACCACGTCACCCGGCGTCTCCGGCTGCTCACGATCCACAGGCCGGACCGCGAGGACTACGGAGACGCGGTCGCCCGCATCGACGAGATGGAAAGACGGCTGGCCTCCGACGGAGCGCCGGCGTCCGCGGCCGGCGTGGACGGCGGGCGATGGGAGCCGAACATGTCGCCCGGCCAGTTTCATGCGATGGTCGACGCGGCGCGCGAGCACATTCTCGCCGGCGATGCGTTCCAGGTCGTTGTCTCACAGCGCTTCCGCAAGCACCTCGCGGCGAGCCCCTTCGACGTCTACCGCTGCCTGCGGGCGATCAACCCTTCGCCCTACATGTTCTTCCTCTCACTCGGTGGCAACCGGCACGTGGTGGGCACGTCGCCCGAGAAGCTCGTGCAGGTCGAGGGACGCCGCGTCGAGGCCCGCCCCCTCGCCGGAACGAGGCGTCGAGGCGCCGACCCGGCCGAGGATGCTCGTCTCGAGAAAGAGCTGCTGAGCGACCTGAAGGAAAGAGCCGAGCACGTGATGCTCGTGGACCTGGGCCGCAACGACGTGGGCCGTGTGGCGCGGCCGGGGACGGTCAAAGTCGATCGGCTCATGGAGGTAGAGCGCTACTCGCACGTGATGCACATCTCGTCGACGGTGAGCGGAGAGCTGAAAGACGGCTGCACATCGATCGACGCTCTTCGCGCGGCTTTTCCCGCCGGCACGGTTTCGGGCGCTCCCAAGATCCGCGCCATGGAGATCATCGCCGACCTCGAGCCCGACCAGCGCGGTGTGTATGCGGGCTCGCTGGGCTATGTGGGATTCGGCGGCAACATCGACATGGCAATCACGCTGCGAACCATCGTCGTCGCCGACGGCGTCGCATACGTACAGTCGGGCGCCGGTGTGGTCGCGGACTCGCGCCCGGAGCGTGAGTTCGAGGAGACGCTGGAGAAAGCCGGGGCGATGTTCAAGGCCATAGAGATGGCGGAAGGCATGTGATGGCAGGCGCGCCGCAGGCAAGGCTCGCGATCATCGACAACTACGACTCGTTCACATACAACCTCGTCCAGTACCTGGGCGAGCTCGGCGTGGAGCCTGACGTGTTCCGCAACGACGCGGTCACGGTCGGGGAGCTCGCCGGCTACGACGGCGTCGTCATCTCGCCCGGTCCCGGCACGCCTGACGATGCCGGCATCTCCAATCAGGCGATACAAGAGCTGACCGGCAAAGTCGCCATCCTCGGCGTTTGCCTCGGTCACCAGTGCCTCGGCCAGGCGCTTGGCGCGAAGGTCGTGCGCAACGAGCCTGCACACGGTAAGACGTCGTGGATTCGCCACGACAACTCTGGCGTCATGGCCGGCGTCGCCGACCCTTTCGAGGCGACGCGGTATCACTCCCTCATCGTGGAGCGGGCCTCACTGCCGGACGATCTCGTGGTGACCGCGTGGACCAATGACGGCACCGTGATGGGACTCCGCCACGCGCGGCATCCAACCTACGGTGTCCAGTTTCACCCGGAGTCGGTGCTCACCAAGGAAGGCAAGAAGATCCTGAGCAACTTCATCAGGCGGGCCCACAAATGATCGAGTCGATCGCAAAGCTCGTGAGATGCGAGTCGCTCACCGAGGCGGAGGCATCAGCCGCGTTCGAGACGATCATGCGAGGCGACGCGACGCCCATCCAGATCGCGGGCTTCATCGTCGCCTTGCGCATGAAGGGTGAGACGGTCGACGAGATCACAGGCTTTGCGCGAACGGCGCGGGCGATGGCGACCCCGATCGAGGTAGATGGCGATCTCCTCGACACATGCGGGACCGGCGGGGACGGCCTGGCGACGTTCAACATCTCGACGCTGGCGGCCATCGTGGCGGCCGCATGCGGGGTGAAGGTCGCGAAGCATGGCAACCGCGCCGCTTCGTCGCTTTGCGGCTCCGCCGACGTTCTCGAGCAGCTCGGCGTGAAGATCGACCTCGGGCCGGAGGGCGTGGCGCGTTGCATTGACGACGCCGGCATCGGCTTTCTCTTCGCGCCGATCTTTCACCCCTCCTTTCGATTCGCGGGCTTACCACGTAAAGAGCTCGGCGTGCGCACCGTGTTCAACGTGCTCGGTCCGCTGTGCAATCCCGCGGGCGCTCGTTACCAGGCGTTGGGCGTCGCGGACGCGAACCTCGCCGGCAAGATGGCCGACGTGTTGGCTCGGCTTGGCGCCGAGCGGGCGATCGTTTTTCACGCCGGCAACGGGATGGACGAGCTGTC
>Ga0137415_10007427_pt1 | contig 10865 bp, 8 predicted proteins | sample CZODoug3_1_1_16f_FD_183082 | JGI IMG/M metagenome (GOLD analysis project Ga0137415, IMG submission 183082) | Vadose zone soil fungal communities from Angelo Coast Range Reserve, California, USA - CZODoug3_1_1_16fungal (Hybrid Assembly) | ecosystem: Environmental > Terrestrial > Soil > Vadose...
AGGTGCCACGCCCAGGTCGCGAGTGCACCGGCCACGACGGCGATGCCAGCCCTACCCACCACAAGCCACGGGTCGGAGGCTAGGCGATCCCACACGGCAAGCGTCGCCCACACATGCATGACGGCGAACAAGCCGAACAGCACTCCTGTAATAACGAGGTAGGATTTCCTAGCTCGCAATGCTGCCGCAACGATACCGGGCGCCTAATGGGCATGCCATCAGAAGGATTGTGCAGGACCTGTAAGGTTTCGAGCTCTGGTTAGGCGGCCACGATCAGGCGACGGTCATAGTTAGCCAATGTGGAACCTCCGCAGATACACCACGAACCCCAGGAGCGCCTGCAGCGCGCCGAGCGCCAAGATCGTGATGTCATACCGACCTCTCCAGAAGCGCCGGCCCAGGCGCTCGATGATCGCCCCCGACACGAGGGAGAGGATGAAGAAACCAGCGATGTGGTCACGGTAAGCCACAAAGCTGCCACCGGTTGCTCGCGCGGCCAGTAGATGGCCGAGGAAGCCAGCGCTAAGTAGAGTGACGCCGAGCCAGAGCTGGCGACGCTGGGCTGCGCCCGACACATCGATCGCGCGTGGCGTGCTCATTGCGTGTGCGTGGCCGCCTCACTGATCGCGGTCAAGCTGCGCCGCCCTTGGGAATGAGGAGTTGCTGATCCGTACGTAGCCGCTCGCGCATGCGGTGGAGGACCACGAGAGCCGCTCGAGCCTTGGGGGTCCCCCCGTTGCGCTCTCCTAGTCATGCGTCTCAGCACTGCATCCAGCGAGGCGCAGTGTCTTGCAGCCTCTTCGTGAAAGGCGGCGGCTAGGCGGGCGTCCTCGGACGCCATAGCCTTGAGCATGCCATCGCGGGCACTTTGCCGCTCCTGGCGCTGAACGATACGTCGAGGTGAGTTCCTGGCACGCCAGATGCCTGAGGCCGCAATAGTGCCGAGGAGGGTGACGGCCACCAGGAGTATGAGTGGGCTCACGGCGTCCCCTAACGGACCGCGCTATCGACGACGTCTTGACCCGGTATGAAGAGGAGACGAAAGACGAGGTCGTGAGGGAAGTATGTCATGAGCAGACGAAGCGGAGGGCACAGGACTCGAACCTGTACGGGCTTGCGCCCAGCGGTTTTCAAGACCGCCGCCTTACCAGTTAGGTCTAGCCCTCCCGATCTGGAGGCAAACCTAGCCGCGCGGCGGCGCGGCGGTCAACGATCGGCGGGCGGGATCAAGCCGTAGCTCGTGTTCTTGAACACCGAGTCGGCCACGAGCAGGGCGCGGCTCGCCTCCGCCGGCTTGGTCGGGCGCAGCGCCTGCGACAGGGACTGATACAGGAGCCCGTAGGTCGCGAGAATCCCTTCCGACGGTCGATCCACCCAGCCCCGCGGTCGACGGCGGGCGGCGGCGTCCGCGTGGTACACGCCGAACGCCAGCGCCTCGGTGCGCGGCAGGTTCACGAAGCCGAACACCGACAAGAGCTTGATGCTGTCCGACTCGGCGAGCGGCTGGCGGCGCAGCTTGCGCGCAAAGCCTTGGCCCTCGAGGTACCCCGTGAGCCCGAACTGGTCGGCGTAGGGGCCGACGGTGCGCGAGTAATAGATCGGCCGCTTGCCGATCTGGTCGTCGATCGCCTTCAGGACAACGACGTCCGCACGCTCGAGATACTGGCGCCCGAGCTGCTGGGGATCGAGCGTGATGGTGAGCCCGCCGAAGTTCACGTACCGCTTCTGGTCCAGCCAGTACACCGGCTCCAGCTTCGCAACCTCCTCGTCGCTGTAGCTGAGCAGCTTGCCCGGCGGCTTGGGCCACGCCCGGCCGCGGTACAGGGCCGGCGCGCTCGAGGAATCGAAGGTCGCGAGCGGGCGGCGCTGCAGCTGGCGCACATACCAGTCGGTGTTCGCGAGCGACAGGTTCACGACGGTCACGTCCTGGCGGACGTGCTCGACTTCCTGGGCGTACCACAGGGGGAACGTGTCGTTGTCACCCGCCGTCACCAGGACGCCGTAGGGCTCGACCGATTGCAACAGGTCGAACGCGAAGTCACGCGCCAGCGTCTCGCCCTTGCGCGAAGCGGTGAAATGATTTCCCCACAGCGGGACGAGCGCCAGCAGCAGCACCGGCGTCGCGAGCAGCCAGCGACGGGCACCGTCCGGCTCCCGGGCCTCGAGCGCCTCGGTGATCCACTCCATCACGGTCGCGAGGCCCATCCCGACCCACACGCCCCACAGGGCGAACGAGGCGATGAAGAAGTAGTCGCGCTCGCGCACCTCGCGCGGGAGCTGTTTGTCGGGCTGCCACGAGTAGCCGTACTTGAAGTTCAAATAGAAGATCAGGAGCAGCGTGAAGGTCGCCATGAGCACGGTCATCGCGATCGCCCGGCGGCGGTCCGCCAGCCAGTGGCGCACCGCGCCGAGCACGCCGAGCGCGCCGAACACGATCGCGAGTCCGGCCTGAAACGAGGCGGGGAAATCACGCCCCCACTGCCAGGTGAAGTATTGAAACCACATGCCGAGCTGCGCCCAGAGCGTCGCCTGCCGCTCCCACACCGGCGGCTTGCCGTACTGCTGGCGCGTGAGCACGTCCCACAGCGCCTTCAACGTGGTCGGCTCGCCTTCGTTGATGGGTGGGAAGTGTGCCGCGCGAATCGGGAGGAACAGATAAACCGACACGCCGACGATCGCGACGAGCAGCACGGCGAGCGCGAAATCCCAGTTGCGTGCCTGGAGGAATGCGTACCCCATGGCGCCGAGGAACAGCAGCGCGGCGAGCTTCAACGGCCCCGAGCTCTCGAGCCCGCTCGCCACGATCAGGGCGTACCCGCTGCAGAACACGTACCACTGCGACCACTCCACGCGCCGCGCCGCGTCGTCCGCCGGGCGCTGGTCCTTGAGGAGCGGGAACAGCAGCACGACGACCGCCGGTCCCACGAGCACGCCCATCATGTGGTTCGTGGACGTCAGCGCCAGGAGGAACACGATCATGAGGAGATGATGGTCGTGTCCCTCGCCGGCCGGCTGGTCGTCCCAGCGCACGATGAGCCACAGCACGAGGGCGATCGAGAGCAGAGACAGGGTGTAGACCTTCTCGTTCACCACCGACTGGTTCCACACCGTGAACGCCGTGGCCGAGGCGAGCGCTCCCGCCACGGCGGCAAGGCGGCGCGGCAGGCGCGCGGGGACCCACGCGCGCATCCAGCGCTCGCTCACCAGGAACCAGCAGCCGGCCGCGATCGCGCTCGTGACCGCCGCCAGCAGGTTGATGCGCATCGCGTACCCTGCCGCGAGCGGCAGCAGCCCCCATGTGTGGGCTATCAGCACGAACAGGGGGTTGCCCGGCGGATGCGGGATGCCGACCACGTAGGCGGCGGCGATGTACTCCGACGTGTCCCAGAACTGCGTCGTGGGCGCGAGCGTCCACACGTACAGCACGAGGGCGCCCAGGGCCACGAGGCCTGCGACCAGGTAGGGAGGCCGCTCGGCTCCGACGGCCGGTGTCTGTGGGTCGGTCATGCTCGCTCGGTCGGGGGGATCGGGGGAATCAGTTGTCGAGGCCGCGCCCACCCGCGGGCGCGTATGTCGTGTTGGCGAGGATGGCATCCCGCAGCGCGACCGCCCGCGCCGCGCGTGTCGGATCGCTCTCGCGCAACGCGGCGGCGATCGTGTCGTATGCGAAGACGTATCCCAGCAGACTGTTCTGCGAGGGCACGTCGATCCAGCCGCGCGGTCGCGGTCGGGCGGCGGTCTCACCGCCGCGATACACGCCGAACAGGAGCGCGGTGGAGCGCGGCACGTTCACGAAGCCGCGCCCTTCGAGGAGCCGCACGTTCGCGTTCGCCCCCACCGGCCCGGGCACGACCCGTCGCACCAGACCTTCGCCGACCAGATAGGGAGAAAGACCGAGCTGGTCCGGGTAATTGCCCGTGGAGGTGGAGAAGTAGATGGGGCGCTTGCCCAGCTCATCCTTGATGAGCTGCAGCACCGCCAGGTCGGACCGCATCAGGTACGGGCGGCCGAGCCTGCCGGGGTCGAGCGAGACCGTGATCGGGCCGAGATACCCGGTGGCCGGCTGCGCCAGCGGCACATAGTCCGGCAGCGTGTCCGCGGGATCGCCGAGATAGAAGCGACGCATCCAGGGTGTGGCCGGCCGCGGCCACGCGGGGCCGCGATACAGCTCGGGTGCGGCGCCGGCGTCGAATGTCGCCGGCGCTCGCCGCTGCAGCTGGTGCAGATACCAGCCCGTGTTCGCGAGCGAGAGTACCAGCACGCTCACGTCCCGGCGGACACCATCGACCTCCTGCGCGTACCACAGGGGGAAGGTGTCGTTGTCGCCCGCGGTCACGACCAGGGCATACGGGTCCACCGACTGCAGCAGGTCGTGGGCGTAGTCGCGCGCCAGCGTCTCGTGGTTGCGAGGCGCCGTGAATCGGTTGCCCGCGAGGGGCACGAGTGCCAGGAGGAGCACCACAGCCGACAGCGCCCACAGACGCACGGCGACGGTCTCCTCGATCCACGTCATCAGGGTCGCGATGCCCATGCCGACCCACACGCCCCACGCGGCGAACGATCCGATGAAGAAGTAGTCGCGCTCGCGCACCTCGTGCTCCAGCCCGACTCCACTGAAGGGCTGGGAATAGCCCCACTTGAAGTTGAGATAAAACACGAGTGCGACCGTGAGGGTCAGCATCAGCGTGGTCATGGCCAGCGCCGCCCGCCGATCGGCGCGCCAGTGACGCCGCGCCCCGAGCAGTCCCAGTGCACCGAACAGGACCGCCAACGCCCGTCCGATCCCGGGGAGCCAATCGCGGCCGAATTGCCACGTGAAGTACTGGACGTAGTTGAGGAGCTGTTGCCCGTAGAGGACGAGCGTGTGGCCCGGGTTGTCGGGGCCGGCCGCATACATCGGGTTGTCGAACACCGAGGGCTTGCCGAACTGCTCGCGCGCCAGCACGGCCTTGAGCGCGGGCCAGGTGGTCGCCTCCCCCTGGTTGAGATAGGGGTCGAAGTGCGCCCGAATCGGGATGAAGAGATTGACGCTCGTCCCGACCGCGACGACGAGCGCCGCCGCCACGAGGAACCGGGGGCGGACGAGCGCCCGCGGGTCGGTGGCGAGCACGTACACGAGCACCGCCGGCGCGGCGAGGACGCCCATCAGATGGTTGGTCGCCGTGAGGGCGAGCAGGTACACGATGAGGACCAGAGAATGATCGCGCCGGGTGCTCGCCGGCTGGTCACCCCACCGCACCGCCAGCCACAGCACCAGCGCGATCGTCAGCACGCTCAGGGTATAGACCTTCTCATTCACGACCGACTGGTTCCACACCGTGAACGACGTGGCCCCGACCACGGCACCCGCGGCCGCGATGAACCGTCGCCGCCACGCGGACGCCACCATGGGCCGCACCCAGCGCTCACCGATGAGAAACCACAGGCCGGCCGTGGCCGCGCTCGTCACGGCTGCGAAAAGATTGATGCGTCGGGCGTAGTCGACGCCCAACGGGAGCAGTCCCCACGCGTGTGCCAGGATGACGAACAGCGGGCTCCCCGGTGGGTGAGGAATCCCCAGCGCGTGCGCGGCGGTGATGTACTCGGACGCGTCCCAGAACTGCGTGGTGGGCGCGAGGGTCAGCACGTACAGCACGAGGGCGCCCAGGGCCACGAGACCCGCGAGCAGATAGGGAGGCCGCTCGGCGACGACGTCCGGGAGCTGTGGGTCGGTCATGCGTTCATCCCGGGTTAGTGCCTGAACTGTCGGATGCCGGTGAACACCATCGCCAGGCCTGCCTGATCGGCCGCCGCCACGACCTCGGCGTCCTTCACCGAGCCGCCCGGCTGGATGATCGCGCGCACGCCGGCCCGGGCCGCCTCTTCTACCCCGTCCGCGAAGGGGAAGAACGCGTCGGAAGCTAACACGGCACCCGCGGGATCGTGACCCTGCTGGCGCGCCTTGTGGATCGCCAGGAACGAGGCGTCCACGCGCGACGTCTGGCCCGCGCCGATGCCGATCGCCGCCTCGGCGCGGGCGAGGAGAATCGCGTTCGACTTGACGGCCCCCACGGCGGCCCAGGCGAATCGGAGGTCGCGCCACTCGACGTCGTTCGGGGAGCGTTTGGTGACTGCCTTCCAACGGGCTTCATCCATTACTTGGGCGATGCGGGAGCGCTCTTGTGCGAGGACCCCGCCCCGAATCCGCTTCCAGTCCCAACCCGCGGCCTCTCCAACGGGGAGGCGCACCACGCGCAGGTTCTTTTTCTCCCGGAACATGGCCACCGCGTCGTCCGCGAACGCAGGTCCCACTACCACCTCCACGAACAGCTCACGCATCGCCTCCGCCGCCGCGCGGTCCACCGCCACGTTGAAGGCGATCACCGATCCGAAGGCGGACGTGCGATCGGTGGCGAGGGCGCGCTCGTATGCCTCGCGCGGTGACCGGCCCAGGGCGATGCCACACGGCGTGGTGTGCTTGATGATGGCGCAAGCGGCGCGATCCGCGCGGCCCGAGCTCCAGGGCGCGACCGCCAGCAGCCCCGCGTCCAGGTCCAGCAGGTTGTTGAACGACAGCTCCTTGCCGGAGAGTTGCTCCAGATCGCGGATGCCGGGCTCCGCAGTCGCGTACAGCGCCGCCGCCTGGTGCGGGTTCTCACCGTAGCGGAGCTCCTGGCGGCGCTCCAGCGCGAGTGTGATCCGCTCGGGCCATCCGGGCGCGTCCTTGGTCAGATAGCTGTGGATCGCGGCGTCGTAGGCGGCTGTATGCGCAAAAACTTTCGCGGCAAGCTCACGGCGCATCCCCGGGCTCGCGCCCGGGGTCAGTTTGTCCGCCTTCAGCGCGGCGACCACACGGGCATAGTCGTCCGGATCGACGACCACGAGCACGTCCTGATGGTTCTTCGCGGCCGAGCGGAGCATGGAGGGGCCGCCGATATCGATCTGCTCGACCGCCTGCTCGAAGGTGACGCCGGGGTTGGCGACCGTCTCGCGGAACGGGTAAAGATTGACGACCACCAGATCGATGGGTGTGATGTCGTGCTCGGCCAGGGCGGCGCGGTCGCCGGGATGGGCGCGGCGGGCGAGCAGGCCGCCGTGCACCTTGGGGTGCAGCGTCTTCACGCGACCGTCCATCATCTCGGGGAATCCCGTCACCTGCTCGATCGGGATGACGGGGACGCCGGCCTTCCGCAACGCCTCCGCGGTGCCGCCGGTGGACACGATGTCCCAGCCGAGCGCGACCAGCTCGCGGGCGAGCTCCACCACGCCGCGCTTGTCCGACACGGACACGAGGGCTCGTGGCTTCACCAGGTCTCGGCCACTGCCTGGATCAAGTCGGCAAGACTCACCACGTCCTTCAGGTCGATGACCTCGGCGGGGGCATGGGAGTAGCGCAGCGGCCAGCCGATCGCCACGTCTACCACGCCGTATGGGGTGAATACGGATCCGTCGTTGCCGCCGTTGGTGGTGCCGACCTGCAGCGCGACGGCGCGCGCGCGCGCGACCTGGACGAGCGAGTCCACGTAGGCCGGGGGCGTGACCGACGAGTTATCGACCGCCCGCGCCACCGCTCCCCGTCCGATCGGCGCCACGGCGAAGTTGGGCAGCTCGAGCGGTGAGTCCGCGGATACGAAGGTGTCGATCGCGTACACGCGACGCGGGGTCGTGCCGAGCGATGCGGCCGCCACCGCCGCGCCCTCGAGCCCGATTTCCTCGCGTACGCTCCAGATGAAAATCACCTGGTGCTTGAGCGTCGCGCGGTCCAGGTGGCGCAGCGCGAGGAGCTGCGCGGTCGAGCCGACGCGGTCGTCGAACGAACGGCCGGTCGCACGGGTGCCGGCGAGCCGGACATATTGCTTGGGCATCGTCACGGTGGCCCCGGGACTCACGCCCCGGGCTATCGCCCCGGCGCGCGACGTGGCGCCCACGTCGACGCGCAGCGGGGGAGGGGTGTGGCGGGCGAAGCCGGAGTCGCGCGGCATGAAGACCCCGGCGACTATTGCCTTGTCGGTGTGCACCAACGCCGGCTGCGCTTCGAACAGGGAGGAGATGAATCCGCCGCGGGTTTCGAGCTCGAGCGTGCCGTCGTCGCGGATCCCCGTCACCCGGAAGCCGATCTCGTCCAGGTGCGCAATGAACACCACCGCGGGGCTACCCTGGCCGACCCGCACCCACAGGTTGCCCGCCGTGTCGGTCTCGCTCTTGACCCACGCGGGGAGCAGCCGCTTCACCGCCTCCCGCACCGGGCCTTCGGCGCTCGAGACGCCGTAGGACTCGACGAGCGGGGCGAGGACGGTCTGCACCTCGGCGATGCGCGTGGAATCCTGGGCGGACAGGCGGTCTGGCGGACCGGCGGACAGAAGGCACACCGCGATCACGAAATCCCCGACCGCTCGTCTCACCGTCCGCCCGTCCGCCATTATCTCCCCTCCATCCACTGCACGATTTCCCGGACCAACCGGTCCGCGTCCCTGAGTGCCACCGTCTCCACCGCCGTGTCCGCGTAGCGCGCGGGCAGGGCCGCGGTCTTGATGTCGTCGAATGGCCCGAGCAGCGCTTTCACGCTCGCGAGGCCCGCGTTGCTCGCATACAGGCTCTGGACCGTGAAGGCCACCACGACCGTGCCTTTCACTTTGGGCTTCGCCTGGACCGCCGCGGCGAGCGCGGCGCAGGCGGTGCGCCGTCCGGCGGCCGGCGCCGCGAGCAGCCGATCGCCGTAAAGCTGCGGCCGCTTGGCGAGCGACACGGGCGCGAGCGCCGCGATCCCGAGACCCTGCACCTCGGCCGCCGAGCTCGCGCCCACGTCCACGTAGGCGTTGTCTACGGTGAAAAGGGGATCGGGTGCCCCGGGCCCCACCCGGCCGCGCGTCAGGTGCACAGACTTCACCGCGACCACACCCGGCACCGCGCCCCTGGTCCCGAACACGGTCACGCGGTGACCTTCGAGCGGCTGATCGAACAGGGGAGATCCCGTGCGCCCACCCCCTCCTACACGGCGCAGCAGCAGGAAGCCGTCGGGCAGGACGTTGCCCACGACATACCCGACCTCGTCGAGCGGACAGGTGCAGAGTCGCTTGGGCGAGCCCTGACCCAGTGTGAGCGTGACGTTGCCCGCGCGATCGCGAGAGCTAGCGGGGAAGAGCGCGCGGAGCGAGTCCACCATCGCCTGCTCGAGACCGGTGACGGCGGTCATGGAAGCGAAGCGGACGGCGAGGTGGTCGAGGTCGCCCTGGGCGGACAGGCGGACCGGCGGAAGGGCGGACAGCAACACACACGCGACCAGCCCTGTCTTAGCGGTCCGCCCGTCCACCCGTCCGCCCGTCCGCCGCAGAGTCGAGATCGACAGCAAGCGTGTCTCCCGTGACGAATGCCGAACCTCTGGAGGAGAGCCTGACCGGCCGCTCCGGCACGCCCAACCGTGCCAGCGCCTCGACCACCTGCGGCAGCAACCGATGCTCCACCTCGAGCACGCGCGCCGCCAACGTGTCCGCCGTGTCGTCCTGACGGACCGGCACGGGCCACTGCGCGATGATCGGACCTCGGTCGTACTCCTCGTCCACGTAGTGGACGGTGGCTCCGGAGAGCGCGGCGCCGCTCCCGAGCACGGCGTCGTGAACGCGGCGGCCGTACATCCCGGGGCCGCCGAACGCGGGGAGCAGTGCCGGATGGATATTAATCACGCGCCAGCGCAGCCGCGCGACGGCGGCGGCCGGGATGCGCTTCAGGTAACCCGCGAGCACGACGAGCCTGGCGTCGCCGGTGGCCGTCACGAGCTCGGCGGGATCCTCGGGGTCCGTGAGTACGGCCGTGGGCACCCCCGCCCGCCGCGCCCGCTCGAGCGCACCCGCGCCGGCGCCGCTCGCGACGACGCGTGCCACCCGTGCTACGGCCGAGTCGCGCAGCGCGTCGAGCAGCGCCTGGAGGTTCGTGCCACCGCCCGAGACCAGTACCGCGACCGGAACGGGCGTCACCGATCGCACGGGGCGAGCGAGCGAGGCTTGCGTCCGGCGACGACGCTGAGCGTGAACGCACCGGTCGCGAACCGCTCGCTGCTCGTCACCACGATGAAATAGTCTCCCGTTCGAGGCAGTCGCACGGTGAGCCGGGCGTTGCAGTGACCGCCCGAGTCGTCGTCCTGGGGCGCGGCGGTCTCGAAGCCCGGGCCCACGAGGAACGCGTACGCGTCGAACGCGGTCGCCGCGAGGTCGATCGTGACCGTTTGGCCGGCTCGTCCTGCGAGCCGCCACTGTTGAGCGTAGGTGCTCTCCGCCGGAAGCCGTGTGTCACGGCGCGAGAGCGAGTCCCGCACCGTGTCCCCCACCGCGATGGTCCGGTTCCGCTGCGCGGCGAAAACGCCCGGGCACATGGCGAGCAGGACGACCAGTCTCCACGGCTCCATGTCGCCCCGCAATCTGCCGGCCCTAGCCGCCGCGCACAATCTGGGCGGCGGCGGCTGCAAGGTCCGCGACGACCGGGATGCCGAGGGCGCGCGCTTGCGCCGCGTATTCCGCGCCGCGACCCGTCGCCACCAGGACGGGGCGCCCCCCAAGCTGCCGCGCGGGCTCGACGTCGCTCAAACGGTCCCCCACCCAGACCGAGCGCGCGAGATCGAGACCGAGGGCGGCCTCGGCCTCGCGGAACAATCGGACTCCCGGCTTGCGGCAGTCGCACGGTCCCGTGAAATCGGGATGGTGTGGACAGAAATAGGCGCCGTCGAGACGGGCGCCATGCGCCGCCAGGAGCTCGGTGAGGCGGCGCTGCACGGCGGTGTACGCGGCCGCGTCGTACAGGCCGCGCGCGATCCCGGACTGGTTGGAGACGGTGATCACCAGCCAGCCTGCCTGGTTCAATCGGTGGATCGCCTCTCCGGCGCCGGGCAGGAGGCG
>Ga0137415_10007428_pt1 | contig 10864 bp, 8 predicted proteins | sample CZODoug3_1_1_16f_FD_183082 | JGI IMG/M metagenome (GOLD analysis project Ga0137415, IMG submission 183082) | Vadose zone soil fungal communities from Angelo Coast Range Reserve, California, USA - CZODoug3_1_1_16fungal (Hybrid Assembly) | ecosystem: Environmental > Terrestrial > Soil > Vadose...
TAGAAGCTGAACGCCACCGGGTTCGGGCCGGAGCCGATGAACCGTCCCTTGTACCGCGCCGGGATGGCGTGCGCCGCGTCTTCCACCACCGTGAGGCCATGCGCTTGTGCCACTGCCTCGACGCCGTCGAGATCGACCGGATGGCCGGCGTAATGAACTGGGAGGATCGCCCGCGTCCGCGGCGTCACGGCGGCCGCGATCTGGCGCGGGTCGATGTTCAGCGTGTCCGGCTCGACGTCGACCAGCACGGGACGTGCGCCGACGTGCTCGATCACGTTGACCGACGCGCAAAACGTCATCGGAGTGGTGATGACCTCGTCGCCCGGGCCGATCCCCAACGTCGCCAACGCCGTGTGCAGCCCGGCGGTGCAGGAGTTCAGCGCCAGCGCGCCGGGCGCTCCCACGAAGGCGGCAAACTCGCGCTCGAAGGTCCGGGTCTTCGGGCCGGTCGTGATCCAGGCCGACTTGAGCGTGTCGACCACCGCATCGATCTCCGCCTGCCCGATCTGCGGCGGGGCGAACGTCAGGAACGTGCGCCGCCGCGCCGGAGCGGGTGCAACGGGCGTCGCGACGCCGGTGCGCACGCCGCCGGCGGTCACGCGACCTGACCGGTCGTGGGCGCGATGGCGACCGCCTCGGCCGCGGCCGAACCCTGCCAGGGTACGTACTCGGGTACGAGCGCCGCGATGCCGCGCAACACGCCCGCGTCGTCGCCCAGCGTCATGAGCGAGACGAGGCGACTCAAGCCGCGGCGCAGGCCCGTCGGGTCGCCCACGCTGGGCGCGATGACGCGGATCTTCTCGACGCTGGTCTGGTGCGCGGCTTCGTCCGATGCGAGGAGCTCCTCCTCCAGCTTCTCCCCGGGCCGCAGGCCCGTGAACTCGATCTGGATGTCCTGGTGCGGCACGTACCCGGAGAGCCGGATGAGCTGTTCGGCGAGGTCGAGGATGCGCACCTGCTCGCCCATCTCGAGCATCGCGATCCGCCCGCCGGCTTCCGGCAGCGCCGCGGCCTGTACCACGAGCTGCACGGCTTCCGGAATGGTCATGAAGTAGCGTTTCACCTCGGGGTCCGTGACCGTGAGCGGACCGCCGGCGGCGAGCTGGCGCTTGAACAGCGGGAGCACGCTGCCATCGGACCCGAGCACGTTTCCGAAGCGCACGGCGCGGAAGTCGGTCCCCGACGCCGCGAGATACGGCAGCTCGAGCACGACCCGCTCGGCGACCCGCTTGGTCGCGCCGAGCACGCTGGTCGGGTTCACCGCCTTATCGGTGGAGATCAGCACGAACTTCTTGACGCCGTGCCGCACCGCGGCCTCCGCGACGCGCAGGGTTCCGACGACGTTATTCCAGGCAGCCTCAGTGACATTGGCCTCGCACAGCGGCACATGCTTGTACGCCGCGGCATGGAAGACGTAGTCCGGCTCGTAGGTCCGCAGCACCTGCGCCATCCGCTCGGCATTCGTGATGCTGGCGATCACCGGGACGACCTCGAGGGAGGGGTGCGCCCGGCGCAGCTCGACCAGCACGAAGTAGAGCGTGTTCTCGGCCCGATCGAGCAGCACGATGCGGCGCGGCCGGAAGCGCGCCACCTGGCGTGCCAGCTCTGATCCGATCGAGCCGGCGCCGCCCGTGATGAGGATCGTCTTCCCGGCGACGTCGTGCTCCACTTGCTCGAGGTTGAGCTGGACCGGCTCGCGCCCGAGCAGGTCTTCCAGCTGCACGTCCCGCAGCTGCCCGATTTCAGCGCGCTTCGCGAGCAGATCCTGGAGCGGTGGCAGGATCTTGTACTGAATGCGGGTTTCGGCGCAGCGGTCGACGATGCGTCGCAGCTGCGCCCGGTCGGCGGACGGAATGGCGATCACCAGCAAGTCGATGTGGTGGTGAGCGACGAGGCGGCGCAGATCGCGGACCCCGCCGAGCACCCGCACGCCGTGCAACGACCGGCCGTGCGTGTCCGGGTCGTCGTCGATCAGGCCGACGACGCGCAACTGTTGGCGCTTGTCGTGCGACAGCTGGCGGAGCAGCTGCTCGCCGGCTTCGCCGGCGCCGATGATGAACGCGCGCTTCCCCTGCGGCGCCCGCGCCCTGATGAAGCTGCTCGCCTCGCGGCTGACGCGGATGGCGAAGCGGAAGCCCCCCACGAAAAAGATCGCGAGCAGCCAGTCGAGCATCAGGACGGCCCGCGACATGCCTCGGACCTGGCCGCTCAGTAACAGGATCAGGACGAACGCGGCCGAGCTGAGCGTCACCGCGGCGGTCACGTTGACCAGATCGCGCATCCCCACGTGCCGCCAGTAGTCCCGGAATAGGCCGAACGACTGAAACGCGAGCGGCCGGAGCACCACGAGGTAGGGCAACGTCGCTACCAGGCGGCGCAGCTCGTCTGACGGGATGGCGAAGTCGAAGCGCAGCGCGTACGCGCCCGCGTAGGCGAGCGCCACGAGGCAGGCGTGCAGCGCCCAGGTGAGCGGCCCGCGGTAGGGGTAGAGGCGTTTCAGCAGGCGTAGTAAAGGGTTCATCCCGCTGCGCAAGATGCACATGACGTGCGCGTCCCGCGGCGCGGCTGGCGTGAATTCCCGAGTCGATTGTGCCGCAACGCGTTGCGCGCGACGGCGCGGTCGGCGCGCGCACTGACTCGTGCCGCTTACGCGCTACGAAATTGCGCGCGCGGTTGATGCGCGCGCGCCACGCGTCGCCGTCGCTCAGGCGTATTGTCTTCACGGTCCCGGCCTTGCAGTGGTGGCGTGTGATCCCGGCACATCGAGTGCCGGGCGATACGACTCGCACTCGACATGGCGCAAGACCCACTGCTGATTCCCGAGTCCGCGCGGGTCGACGAGGTGGCTCCGCTGCTGGAGCGCCGCCCCGCTCGCCCGTACGCAGAGCCCCCGCGTCCGCTGGCGGCGGGCGAGCCCGATTGGCATCGCATTCTGGGCGCCATCCGCCGCCGCCGCTGGCTGGTGCTGGCCGTCACGCTGCTCGGCACCGCGGCGGGGATCGTCGCGGCCGTCCGGTTCGTCGGGCCCCGGTACCTCGCGCGGGCCCGCCTGTGGGTCGGGGCGGCGGAGCCTGACCCCAACGCACTGCGGGGCACCACGCCCTTGCCCGGTACCGACCGGCTGCTCGGCGTCGAGGCCTGGGTCGATTTCGTGCGCTCGGATGCGGTGCTCGATACCGTCGTCCGGGATGTCCGTCTCTATCTCTTCCCCCGAAGCCCGGCCGACTCCGCCGCGCTGGTCGGCTTTGGCCTCAAGGACCGGGTGGTCCCGGGCCACTACCGCCTCGAAGTGGACCGTCAGGCTCGGGGCTTTACGGTGGTGTCGGTGGGGGGAGGCGTGGTGCAGCGCGGGGCGGTGGGCGACTCGGTCGGCCCCGCCTTGGGTTTCGCGTGGGTGCCGGGAAAGACCGTGCTCAACCCCGGTCGCACCATCGACTTCACGGTCTACACCCCGCACGACGCGGCGGAGCTGTTGGCGAGCGAGTTGCAGGTGACGACGGACCCGGGGGGCAGCTTCGTGACGGTGCAGCTCACCGGCACCGATCCGCACCTCACCACGGCGATCCTGCAGGGGGTGGCGAACCGAACCGTCGCCGTGGCGAACGAGTTGCGGCGCCACAAGGTGGCCGCGCTTGCCGACATGCTGGGCCAACAGGTGCAGCACGCGCGGGCGAGCCTCACGGCGACCGAGCTGGCGCTCAAGGACTTCCGGATCCGCACCGCCGGCGTGCTCCCGGCGGGCGTGGTGACGCCCCCGCCGTCCCCCGCGTTCACGAACGCGTTCGAGCTGCGGGTCACGCGCGATCAATTGAGCCACGACCGCCAGGCGATCGATCGCTTCCTGGCCCAGCCCGATTCGGGACTGTCGGCGGACGCGCTCGTCGTGATCGACGCCGTCCAAAAGTCCCCCGAGCTGATGCAGGCGTTGAAGGAGCTCACCGACAAGCAGGCCGAGCTCCGGGCGCTGCGCTACACCTATACCGACCAGAACTTCCCGGTCCAGCAGCTGGCCGATGCCGTGGCGACGCTCGAGCACCGCACGATTCCGGCGCTGCTGCGGGCGGTGCGCGACAACCTGGCGGTGCGTGAGCGCGACCTGGGGCAGCGGGTGGACTCCACAGTCCGCTACCTGAGCAACATTCCGCCCCTGCTGTTCGAGCAGACCAGGCTCGAGCGGGAGGTGCAGGTGGCGGGGCAGCTCTATGCCTCGCTCCAACAGCACCACGACGAGGCCCGCGTCGCCGAGGCGTCGGCCGTGCCCGATGTCCGTGTCCTCGACGCTCCGGACCAGCCGTACCGGCCGCTGGGCAGCATGGCGCCGTTCGTGCTCATCATGTCGTTTCTGGCGAGCGCCGGCCTGGGCGTGTTGGGAGCGGTGGTGGTCGACAGCCTCGATCCCCGGTTCCGAGATCCCGGGCATGTGACGCGCGACCTGGGTCTCCGGATTCTGGGCGCCCTCCCCCACCTGAGCCGGGCGAAGAACGGCGAAGCCACCACCCAGGCGATCGAGGCGATGCGCACGGTGCGCGTGAAGCTGCAGCACGCCTGCAATGGCGGCAGCCCGCTGCTCCTCACCGTGACGAGCCCGGGCGTGGGCGAAGGGAAGTCGTTGGTGTCGGCGAACCTGGCGCTCGCGTTCGCGTACGCCGGGCTGCGCACGATCGTCATCGACGGCGACATCCGGCGCGGCGCGCTGCATCGCCTGCTGCGCGCGAGCCGTCGACCGGGGCTGACCGATCACCTCACGGGGCGCGCCCCGCTCGAGCAGGTGCTGCAGTCGACTCCGTACAAGGATCTCTCGTTCATCGGGTGCGGATCGCGCATGCACAATTCGCCCGAGCTGTTGAGTGCGACGACGATGGTCGATCTGCTCGCCGCGCTGCGCAGCCGCTACGATGTCGTGCTGGTCGACACCGCCCCACTCGCCGCCGGGGCGGACCCCTACACGATGGCGTCCCACACGAAAAACCTGCTCGTGGTTCTGCGGGCGGGCGTCACCGATCTGGAGCTGGCACAGGCCAAGCTCGAGAGCTTCGACGACATGCCGGTGCGCGTCGTCGGATCGGTGCTGAACGACGTCCGGCCGAAAGGAGCGTACCGGTACTATGCCTACTATGTGCCCGGCTACGAAACAAAGGAAGAAGCGGACTTGGGACCGGAGAAGCCGGTGCTGGGTGTCCCCGGTGATTAGGCGGGCTGCGTTGTGCGCGGTGGTCGCACTCGCGCGACCGGCGGTCGCTCCGGCCCAGTCGGCCGCCGATTCTCTGGCGCACCACGCCCTCGCCACGCGCCCCGAGCTCGACAGCCTGGCGCGGGCGCTGGCGCGCGCGGATTCCTCGGGTCAAGGGGAAACGCTCGCCTACGTACGAAACCGGCTCGCGGCCGGAGACTTTCAAGCGGGCGATCGGATCCTGCTGCAAATCCCCGGACTGCAACCTCCTCCTGCGGTGCAGGTCGCCGGGCAGCCCGCCGTCGTCTCGGCTGCAGCGCTGCAAGCGCGCGTGGATACCTTCACGGTGGGGCGGGACCGGGACGTCGTCCTGCCGGTCGGGGGCGGGAGCCCGATTTCGCTGCGCGGCGTGCTGCGCTCGGAGCTGCAGGATCACCTCAGCCAGGAGCTGAGCCAGTATCTCAAGTACCCGACGGTCCGCGCTCGCCCGCTGCTGCGCGTCTCGGTGCAGGGAGCGGTGGCGAAGCCGGGTTACTACTTCGTTCCTTCGGACGTCACGCTGTCGGACGCCCTCATGGCGGCGGGGGGCACGGTACGGGACGCGAAGATGAAGAATCTGCGGGTTGAGCGCAGCGGCGCCACCGTTTTGAAGGGACGCCCGGTGCAGGAAGCGATCGCCGCCGGTCGCACTCTCGAGGACGCCAACCTGCAGAACGGGGATCAGCTCTACGTGCCGGGCAGTAGCGACGTCACGGAGCATATGCGGTTCCTCTGGCTGGTCGTCAGCCTCGCGGGCGGTATCTACGGCCTGACGCGCGTCGTCCACTAGAGAGGCCGGGGCCCACGCGTCAGCGTGGGAATGCGTGGTTCCGCATGAAAATGGTTTGGCGTTCCAGGCGCACGGCGCTAGTTTATCGCGTGTGACGAACGGTGTGCGCTCAGACCCGACCGAGTGGACCGACGACCGCCACAAGCGCGGACTCGCCGGCGAGGAACAGGCGATCCAGTATCTGTTGTCCCGCGGCTGGCACATCCTGGCGCACCGGTTCCGCGTGGGCCACAAAGAGATCGATCTCATCGCGCGGCAGGGGAGTCTTGTCGCCTTCATCGAGGTGAAGGCGCGGCGCGGGACGGCGTTCGGGAGCCCGCTCGAGGCGGTGACGGGCGCCAAGCGGCGGGAGCTGGTGAAGGCCGCACGGGTGTGGGTGGATCGGCACGGGCGGCCCGCCGACGTGTACCGTTTCGATTGCATCGCACTCATCGACAACCAGTTGGAGCACCTGGCGGACGCGTTCCGACCTGGCTGGCGGTAGCCCGGTCTTCGGTATATATTCGGGCCTCATACAGGAGGCTCCTAACCCATGTCGAGGACACTCATGCCGGCCGACGAAAAGGAAGCCCCGAGGCTCACCGAGGAGCGCAAAAAGGCCCTGAACCTCGCCATCACGCAGATCGAGAAGACCTGCGGTAAGGGCGCCATCATGCGGATGGGCGCCGACTCACCGCGGGTACGGGTGGAGGCGATCCCGACGGGCGCCATCAACCTGGACGCCGCGATCGGCATCGGCGGCATCCCCCGGGGCCGGGTAACGGAGATCTTCGGGCCCGAGTCGAGCGGCAAGACGACGCTCGCGTTGCACATCGTGGGCAACTCGCAGCGGCAGGGGGGCGCGGCCGCGTACATCGACGCCGAGCACGCGCTCGACGTGGAGTACGCCAAGAAGCTGGGCGTGGACATCGACAACCTGCTCGTCTCCCAGCCCGATACCGGCGAGCAAGGGCTCGAGATCACGGAGATTCTGGTGCGCTCCGGGGCGGTGGACGTGGTGGTCATCGACTCGGTGGCGGCGCTCGTGCCCAAGGCCGAGATCGAGGGGGACATGGGGGATTCGCTCCCCGGCCTGCAGGCGCGCCTCATGAGCCAGGCGCTCCGCAAGCTCGCCGGGGCGATCAACCGCTCGCGCACCGCCGTGGTCTTCATCAATCAGCTGCGTGAGAAGATCGGGATCATGTTCGGCAACCCCGAGACCACCACCGGCGGCCGGGCGCTCAAGTTCTACGCCTCCGTGCGGCTCGACGTGCGGCGCATCGGACCGGTCAAGGAGCGCGAAGTGGTGATCGGCAACCACGTGCGCGTGAAGGTGGTGAAGAACAAGGTCGCCCCGCCATTCCGGCAGGCCGAGTTTGACATCATGTTCGACGAGGGCATCAGCCACGAGTCGCTGCTGGTGGACATCGCCGCGGAAGCGGGGATCATCGAGAAGTCCGGCGCCTGGTACGCTTACGGCAAGGAGCGTATCGGACAGGGCCGCGAGAACGCGAAGCTCTATCTCAAGGACCACCCCGATCTCGCGATCGAAGTCGAGGCCAAGGTCAAGGAGCACATCGGCGTGAAGCCCGTCCAGGTCGCCGCCGACGAGGAGGCCGCCTCCTCCGAGGAGTAACCCACGTGCCCATCCTCACGGGCCTCGCCCCCGATCTCCGCCAGTCAGGCTACCTGCTGGTCGAAGTGGATCGGGGGCGGTTTGCGTCCCTCCCCGGTGAGGCGCTCACGTCGCTGCGGCTCGATATCGGGCGGGAGATCCCTGCGGCGGTGCTGGCACGGCTGCGGGAGCTCGCCGACATCGAGGGTGCCTTCCGAGCCGCGTTGCGCGCCCTGACCCGGCGACCGCACGCCCGCCGCGATCTGGGTCGGAAACTGGTCAGGAAACAGCATCCGCCGGAGGCCGTGGAGGCCGCGCTCGAGCGCCTGGAAGCGCGCGGCCTGATCGACGACCGCCGCTTCGCGGAGCTGTACGCGGCGGTGCGCGCCACCCGGGGGCGCGGGCCGGCGCGCCTCGTGAAAGACCTGTTGGCGCAGGGCGTGGACGCCCGCGTCGCGGAACAGTCGGTCCGCCGGGCCCTCGAAGATGAGGGCCTCACGCCCGAGATCGAAGCACGGGCCGTCGCCGCGAAGCGGGTGCGCCAGCTGGCGGACCTTCCTCCTATGGTTCGCAAACGGCGCCTGCTCGCCTTCCTCGCCCGGCGGGGCTATGCGGGGGCGGCTGCGCTCGAGGTCGTGCGGGAGCTGTTGGAGCGGTAAGGCGACTGTGGCTTCGATCAATCGGTCCGTGGCGCGCATGCAACATACCTAGCGCTCCGGTGTCACGCCACACCGCCGCCTTCCTTAGAATGATCGGCGTTCCCGAGCTGGAGCCAGCGACCAGCCCGTTCGACCCTGGGTACGACCCGGTCACGCTGGAAGCTCACCTGGCGCAGAGCGGCCACCTGATGTCGACCCTCAAGATCTCGATGGCCTGCTGGCTCATCGCGGACGAGAGCGCGACGCGTCGGAAAATCGCCGGTGGCGCGCCGGCTCGGCCTCGCTCCGTTGGGCGCGGGTGTTGCGTGGCTGCGCGACGCGTGGGGGCGCGTGGTCCACCGCCGCGTCAAAAGCCTGCTCGGGGCCGTGGCGTTCGGGACAGGGTTGCACCGGGTGCTGCTGCGCGAGAAAGCAGTGATCGTGTTGTTTCACCGGGTGGGTGAGCGCTCGGGGAAGGACGGACTGTGGTCCACGGCGCAAACGTTCAGCGGCTTCTGTGATTTCTTCGAGCACTATTTCCGCGTCATCTCTCTCGGGGAGCTGCTGTGGCCACACGGGAAATCCTGGGTTCCAAGCGTCGACTAGAGCGAGAGCTGGGCGCGACCGTGCGACATTTCAGCTATCCGTTCGGCGAACGCGATCACATCACCGAGGCAAATCGGGCCGTCGTGCGGATGGGGGGCTTCGAGTGCTGCCTCCTGCAGCGGCTGCCGGTCTCGCCGTGGTACATCTCTCCCACGCATTTCGGATTCGAGCTGTTGGAGGCGGCAATGCAGCGACCGCTCGGGTTGAAGCACGCCGTTCCGGAACGCCAGGTGCAATCCGCCGCCTAGGTCGGTAACTCCCGATGAACCTTTGAGTTGGGCGCGGGGCCGCGCTATATTTGCGCGCATGCGTGCCGCGGAAATCCGCCAGCAGTTTCTCACCTACTTCACTGCCCGGAAGCACCACCCGGTGCCCAGTTCCTCGCTGGTCCCGGCGGACGACCCGACGCTCCTCTTCACCAACGCCGGGATGGTGCAGTTCAAGCGAGTGTTCCAGGGGCTCGAGCGGCGGGATTACACGCGCGCGGTGACCTGCCAGAAGTGCGTCCGGGCGGGCGGCAAGCACAACGACCTGGAGCAGGTCGGCCACACGGCCCGTCACCACACGTTCTTCGAGATGCTGGGCAATTTCTCCTTCGGGGACTACTTCAAGAAGGAAGCGATCGAGTACGCCTGGGAGTGGGTGACGGGGAAGGACTGGCTCGGCATCGCTCCCGACCGGCTGTACGTCACGGTGCACCACAGCGACGATGAGGCCCGCCGGCTGTGGCGCCAGATCGCGGGGATCCCCGAGTCGCGCATCTACGGACTGGGCGACAAGGACAACTTCTGGCAGATGGGCGAAACCGGCCCGTGCGGGCCTTGCACGGAGATACTGGTTGACACGCGCGGGATGCGGGAGGGGGGAGGCGGGAAGCGAGAACTGAGCCTCGACGAATTCGTCGCGCTGAGCGAGGAAGGGAAGCTGCTGGAGATCTGGAACCTCGTGTTCATGCAGTTCGATCAGCAGACCGATGGCTCTCGCTCCCCGCTCCCCGCTCCCTCGGTGGACACGGGCGCCGGTCTCGAGCGTATTGCTGCAGTCATGCAAGGCGTTCCGTCCAACTTCGACACCGATCTGTTCACGCCGCTCATCGAGCGGGCGGTCGAGGTGATCGGGAAGCGATACGACCGGGGCGAGCGCGGCGCGTCATACCGGGTGCTCGCCGATCACGCCCGGGCGGTTGCGTTCCTGCTCGCCGACGGCGTGTACCCCTCGAACGAGGGGCGCGGCTACGTGCTGCGGCGCATCCTGCGGCGGGCGGTGCGGCACGCCTGGTTGCTGGGGCGCCGCGAGCCGACGCTGGTGCACCTGGTGCACACCGTCGAGGACCTGATGGGTGGCGTGTATCCCGAGCTCATCCGGAAGCGGGCGGACATCGCGAGCGTGACGCGCGCGGAGGAGGAGCGATTCTTCGATACGATCGAGGGCGGGCTCGGGCGCCTCGACGAGCTGAAAGGCACGCCGGTCATCTCGGGCGAGGACGCGTTCAAGCTGTACGACACCTACGGTTTCCCGATCGATCTGACCCAGCTGATCGCGGCGGAGCGGGGGCAGGCGGTGGACACCGCCGGGTTCGAGCGGGCGCTTGCGGAGCAGCGTCAGCGGTCGCGTGCGGTGGCGACACATGGGTCGCGCTCCGGGAAGCACGCGGGACACGCGCCGAGCGTGGTCGTGCAGCACGCCGGCGAGTGGCGCACCGTGAAGCCTAAGAAGAAGCAGAAGTGGGTCGGCTACCACACGACGCAGGCCGAGACCGAGGTGCTGAAGTTTCGCCAGTCGGACGACCGGGTCGAAGTGGTGCTCGAGGAGAACCCGTTCTACGTCGAGTCGGGCGGGCAGGTCAGTGACACGGGAAGACTGAAGGGGGAAGGGTGGGAGCTCGACGTTTCCGACGTGGAAAAGGCGGACGGCGTGAGCGCCGTCGTGGGACACTTCGAGCACGAGTTCGAGCCGACCGCCGTCGTGGCGCAAGTGGACGAGCGGCGGCGCCGGAACATCGAGCGCAACCACACGGCGACGCACCT
>Ga0137415_10007429_pt1 | contig 10862 bp, 11 predicted proteins | sample CZODoug3_1_1_16f_FD_183082 | JGI IMG/M metagenome (GOLD analysis project Ga0137415, IMG submission 183082) | Vadose zone soil fungal communities from Angelo Coast Range Reserve, California, USA - CZODoug3_1_1_16fungal (Hybrid Assembly) | ecosystem: Environmental > Terrestrial > Soil > Vadose...
GGCTTGGAGAAAAGGTATGCTCACCCTCTTTGGAACTTTCTCCGATTGAGTGCGGCACATCAGACTTACAGCGTCTTAGACAGGGGGTGAGTCTCGCATCGCCGACCAAACGACGCGGTCCCGAAGAGTTGGCGTGTGGTGCTCAACGGCACCGATCACGGTCTCCATGAACGACGAGTCGGCTAGTGGATGGACCCGGATGAAGTCCCCATAGCTTTCGGGATTCCAGTCCAGACACCGACCGTGCGGCCCCCGGACGGCGAGCGTTTCGGCCTGGTCGGGCTCGACGACAAGAAGGCGCGACTGACGAAAATCCTCGCCCTCCTGGTCAATCCGGCTGGGCTCGAAGACTGGATCGGCAAACACCACAAAGGCGCGGTGCATCTCAAAAACACCGTCCTGCGGCGCCCGCCGCTGGTGGTTCTGGCTGGCGATGTCGGATCGGGCAAGACCGAATTGGCGGAAACGATCGGCGACGCGGTGGCACGCCAGGAGAAAATCGACATCACCTTGCTACCCTTGAGCCTTTCGACGCGCGGCCAGGGCCGGGTGGGCGAGATGACCCAGCTTCTCTCGGCGGCGTTTGACTATACCATCGCCGAAGCGACGAAGCTGAAAGGCCAGAGCCGCGCCCGCGGGGCGGTGATCCTGCTGGTCGATGAAGCGGACGCGCTGGCCCAGTCGCGCGAATCCACCCAGATGCATCATGAAGACCGCGCCGGCGTGAATGCGTTCATTCGCGGCATCAACCGCATCGCCAATGGGCATCTGCCCGCCGCGGTGATCATGTGCACCAACAGGCTTGGCGCCCTCGACCCCGCGGTGAAGCGGCGGGCCGCCGACATCCTGCTGTTTGATCGTCCTGACGACCAGCAGCGGCACTTTCTGCTCTCCCGCACCCTGGGCGAGGTTGGTTTTTCGAATCCGCAAATCAGCGCGCTGGTCGCCGCCACCGGAGCGCAGAAAGGCCGCGACTATGGCCTAACCTTCTCGGATATTACCCAGCGCTTGTTGCCGGCGATTGTGCTGGATGCCTATCCCACCCGGGCCATGGACCCGGCTCGCGCCCTGGAGATCGCCCGATCTCTCCACGCCACCCCGCCGTTCCAGGACAAATCGCCATGATCTCCTGGGAAAGTGCCCGCGCCGTACTCGACTATGCTGGCTACGCCGCCACGATCATCTTGGTCCTTGGTTTCCTGTACGCGATTTATCTCTGGGCCCGGGGCATCGCACCGGCCCTGATTCGCCTCGGCAACGGCCTCTCGCGGCGCAAAATCGCGATCTTCGCCAAAGGCAACATGGCCGACAGCCTGCACAGCCTGCTCAAAGATTCCAATCTGTTCCGGCACACCAATCTGATTGGCATCCGCGATGAAGGCGATATTGGAAAGGCCGAACCGGCGTCAGTGTTCTTGGTGCATTGGCCCGATTGGACCGGCGCGATCGACATCATTCTGGCGCAGAAGAGGGATAAGACGGCACTGATCCTGTACGCCCCACCTGGCCATCACGTTCCGCCCGACGTCATGGCGAAGGTCAACGCGGTTCGCAACGCCACCCTGGTCAATCTGCGTGGCCGGTTAATGAACGATATCGTATTGAGCATGATTACGACAAGCTACGACAAGAAGTGAACCCACCGGGATGCTGCGGCGATTCCAGTCGAGGTCGAGTAAGTGACAGCGAAAAAGCACGGCAAATAGGCAGCGGCTTTCCAAGCGGACTACTGGATCAGAGACAATCGAGTTGAATGGGAACGCAGTTACCTTGATGAGGTACCATGTAGAGCGCGGGCAATCTTCTTGTCGGTCTTGTACTGGCTGAGGGCGTAGGCAGCCCAGATCGTGGCCGGAAGCCAGCCGATGATCGTCACCTGCAGCAGCAGACATATGAGTCCGGCGATGGGCCGACCGATGGTGAAGAAGGTCAGCCAAGGCAAGAGCAGCGCTATGAACAGTCGCATCCGTTTCTCCTTCCCCCGCCGTCAAGACTAAGCGGTCGCCTTCGTCCGCCTACCGGCGAAATCCCGCACCCCGCAAACCGCCGGAATGAAAGGGCGGCGACCGAAGCCGCCGCCCCAAAATGCGCCGCTATTCGACGGCGATGCGATCCGGTTCCACATCGGCCTCGTCGCCGGTCGCCTCCGTCATTGGGGACAGCCCCTGCCCGATGGGATGCGACGGGAAGGCCATCCAGCCAGGAAGCCAGCCCTCGACCTTCTGACGGCCACCGCTACCGGACAGGCAGTTCTGGACGATCTGGCGCTGGGTCTTCGCTTTTTCCGCGACATTGGCGGCGGCAATTTCCGGCCCCGCGACCTCGGCCAGCATGGCGTTGAGGGTGGCGCGGTCCCGGACCAGATCGAGGAAGCAGTCATCGGGCTGCCATGCGAGGTGGGCGTCCACTTTGAAGTGCGCGCCCATGTCCTCGACCACGTCGCCCCCGGCCTCAAGGCTCGCGGCCATGAAGAAGGCGGCGACCCGCTGGACCTCGGCATCGCTCAAGGCCAGCAAATTGGCGAACACATCTGCCAAACTGGAACACGCATCGTCTGACCAGCCCAGCAGCACGTAGACCGCCTGTTGCTCGGCCTCGAACGCCGCTTGGGCCGGACTGCGGGCGATGCTGTCGCCAATCGCCTTGCTGTTGGCCCGCTGTGGATCGGCGGACACCCGCCAGTGGCCGGTCGGCACCGCCATGTGCGCCACCGCCAGCCGCCATGCGGTTTCGGGTTTGGCGAGAAGGGTGAGGCGCACCACGGCGTGGCGGTGGAGATCGAGATAGTTCTGCATCCCCTTGGTGATGGCGGGATGGGTTACCGCTGCTTTTTGCGCGTTGCTCTCGCCTGCGTCCTTGGCCTTGGCGAGCCGCTTGGCCTCTTTCTGGGTAAGCAATCCGTCGAAGGTCGTCACCTCGCCGTCATGGCTGACGGAGATAAAGACCTTGCCGCCCTTCTTCTTAGGTACCTTCACATGGTCCCATGGTTGGAAACGCTGGCCGATCTCCAGAATTTCGACGGCGGACCAACCGGCTTTGATATGCGCGTCACGCTTGGCGGCGATGGCGCGGTTCTGCAAGGCCCAGAACAGGTCCGCGTCCGCGAAATAACTAACCTCGCCAAACAAGTCCTCGATGATCTGGCCGCTATAGTCGGCCAACTTGAACAGCGCGTGGCCGGTGGGGATTTCCTGCCCGCCGAACAGCCATTGCTTCAACTGAGCGCCGCGCGGTGCATACTGCTCGGGATCGTTAAACAGGCGCAGCCATTTCCTCTGCTGCGCCGGAGACGCCAAGGTCAGGTGCCGCACCGTCTCGTCGTCAATCTCCCCGACGCGATAGGCATCCCGGATGTTGGGCAGCAGATTGCCCAGCGCCAGACGCTGTTTGACCTGGGTGGTGGTCATGCCGAAGGTGGCGGCGATGTGATCCACCGTGCGCCCCTGTGTGATGAGACGGACAAAGGTTTCGTATTCGCGCATGGGATCGGCATCGCGGCGGGCGACATTTTCCAGCAAAGACGCCTCAATGGCATCGGCATCGTCGCCCTCTTCCATGATGGCGCAGGGCGGCGCGGCGACTTCGCCCACCTCCTCCTTGACGCTCTTGAGGGAGAACCAGCGGCGGCGACCGGCGACCACGCCGTATTTGCCGTCCTCGGGCCGCACCAAGAGCGGCATCAACACGCCCTTCTGGCGAATGGAGGGCAGGATATCGGACACGTCCGGGGCCGGATCGCGGTAACGCATATTGGTCTTGGAGATTTTGAGGTCTTTGAGTTCGATATGAGCAAGTTGCATGACATTACTCCTTTCGGGATGAACCGACCCCGGAATGAGGCCGGGCGGGGCCTCAGGGCTCCTGTTCCACCGCGTCATGCGGGGGAATTTCGGAAAGCGGCAGTTGTTGGAAGGCGAGCAGGAAATCGCTCGCCTTACTGGCTTGGCTGGCTGCATGGAAGATGGCGCGGTCATCCTCTTTGAGGATGGCCAGCCAATGGCCCAGATAGTCAGCATGGCGCACCTGCGGCGCGATATTGAGATGGGCGGACAGAAAAGCGCTAGTCAGTTCGGCAATCAGTTCTTCGCGGGCATAGGCGGAGGAACCGAAGCGGTGTGCCAGATCGCGCGCCAGCCGGGTGGGATGCGCCGTCCAGTGGCCATTATGCCGATATCGGCATAAGACCCATTATGCCGATCTCCGGATTATGCCGCGCAGTGGCCGGAAAGGCTTATCCCGCAAGGATTGGTGCCCGACGACATCCGTATAATCCGGAGTTTCCACAGGCTGCCGCGCTTCGGATTTCGAGGCGCCGGCGCATGCCGATAGTCTTCCGCTCCATCCAACAGAGGGGGCGATCATGACGAAGAGAAAGACGGACAGCTGCTGCGTCGGTGGACTGGCGCCGAACACTATGCCCTCTCGGATAGCGCTTCAACGGTACAGCGTGTCGGCATATACTTTTGCTTCCGAGAAGGCGACCTACTTGGCCCGATCATCAGCAATGCCGCTCAACTTAAGCGGGGCGAGATGATGCACCTCCTGCCTCGTTACTTGGTTGGTCTGCAAATCTGAGTTTTGCGCGCGAAGTTTACGACCCTTGGCAGCGTAGAATTGTTGATATGTAGGGCCTGCGCAGAAATTGTGCCGCTAAAGCTCTCGATGTTAGCAGGATTCTTTCCGATGGACTTGCCCGAACTGTCAACCGTGTCCTCAGAACCAGTATCTACCGAAAATTTGATCCCCGCGCTTTTGTCGCTTATCGACAACTTGCGCGCCTGGATTGGCCCTTCCATCGGTCCGTCTGACCATTCCCAAAATAGACGGTCGCCGTCGCCGTCTCGAATGAGCATTGCGCGGTTGCCTGCAGCATCGCCGCTCTCTTCTTCAATGCAATATGTGGAATAGATAAAAATGCCATGTCGCGGCACTGGCGTACCTATCGCAGAAGTGGGGGCGCTAGTGGCCCGTAGCGCGGACACTGCAGCTACCAACGCGAGCCAATGTCTTTCCATTTACTCCTCCCTTTTTTGCCTTTCTTTGGCGCCAAATGGTGGTGGGTCTGTTGGGTTCGTCTGAACCTTTCGATACGGCCTATTGCGATTTCTTTGTATTTCTAGAAATCTTGCTGAATTAGAGAGCGTCACTTCTTTTGATCACGGTGCACAATGAAAAAATCGTTTTTATCCGCATTCCTGCTTCTGAGTGCTGCAATATTGCCCGCCTACGGGGCCACACGGATTGAAATTCCTATAACCCAAGTTTCCGGCGTTAATGGCCGCTCCTATTATTACATTCCTTTAACGGTGGGTAATTCGCCGCCGATTAAGACGCTATTGGATACGGGCTCAACCGGCTTACGGCTATTGCCCGGTGTCCTCGGGGCCAGCGACGCTGTTCTGACTACCCGCGCCAGCAACTATGGCTATGGCACCGGCTCACAATTCACGGGCGTGATCGCGCGTGGGGTGGTCACCATTGGCGGCGTGCAAACTACGGAGCCAGTGGCGATCATGCTGATCAACAAAGTCGGTTGCCGTGAAAACCGTCCCAATTGTCCTGCTGCTGGCCACACCGCACAGGATTTTGGCTTCGGCGAAGAGGGGGGCATGGCAGAAGCAAACCGGGCCCGCATTGGCATTCGCCTGGCCCCCTCGGATGCAGACAATCCTCTGGCCAAAATGGGTAATGGTATTTGGATTGTGGAACTTCCGCGCCCCGGCGATGCTATGCCGGGGCGGCTGATCGTCAACCCGACGGACAAGGAAATAGCGGACTACACACGTTTACGTGCCGATTCTGAGACGGGGATGTTGGCGGGTTGTGTAATCGGCAATACCGACAATCAGAAAGTATGTGGTCAAGTTTTACCTGACACGGGCGGGAATGGCATGATCGTGGAAGCCCGCCAACGCCCTTCTTCCTTTCCCTGGCCGAATGGCACGCCTACAGTCTTGGCGGTCCAGGATGACCGAGGCAAGAAGTTTGGCATGAGCTTCACAGTGAAGCATGTGCCGGGTGATCCTGAAAACCTTCACTGGGAGCAGGCCAATTCGCCTGAGCCGCGCATATCAGGCAGCTACCCATTCTTTGGTTTTTCGGTTTTATTCGATAGCATCCACCACGAAATCGGCTTCCGGCCGCGTTAGGATGGCTGTCTGATGCGCGTTATAGCCCTTCTTGTTTTTCTTTTTCTTCCGCTGCAAACGTCGGCGCTGTCTTGTAACGACGTTTGTCGGATCAAAAAAGTGGAGCCACGATTCCTAAAACGCGGTCTCGCCGAGCGGGATGGCGACAAACTGTTTATTGCGGTGCATGGCAAGACATTGGTTTTTACCGATGATCAAAAAGCTTGCGCCGCAAGCGACGCCAACAAATGCGTTCTCTACGTTCTCATTGCCAATGTGCCGCAAAGTCATTCGCTGGTAGTTGAGAAGTTTTCCAACCTTGAAGGCAGCGACAGCTATCTGATTGATGCAATAACGGGTCGTCAGACTGAGCTTAGCGGCATGCCTGTCTTCTCGCCAGACGGGCAAGAGATGTTGATTACGCAGATGTCGAATGAAATCGACAACAACATAGAAATATGGCAGCGCGAGGCCGATACAGCAAAATTGGAATGGGCACATCCGTTCAAGCAATCCTACGTCGAGGATCACAATCTCCGGGAAATGTACGAAGCGCGCGTCGCGGGCTGGTCAGGCGATCACATCTCCCTTGCACTGAGCAGTGGTGACAAGAAATATCATTGGACTGGTGGTCTGACCCACGATGCTGCCGGCTGGCATTTGACAGCCAAATCGCCACCGGGGCTGCTGCCTTAGCTTTTAAGCCGCGAGCTCCGATTAAGAAGCCTGTAAATCACACGACTCATCTAGAGAGTTTGCGGTTAGATTACGCAATGCTCTAGCGCCTCGATGAAGCCGTCATAGCGTTCGTTGCCTTTGGCCTGTGCTGCCGGTGATGCCGTACCTGAATCGGCTGCAACGGCGCTCCCTATAAGTGTGAGGGTGCTGTCGCGCCGCTCTGGTTTGTCCACAGGAAACACATCAGGGCACCTCGCGCGAGCGGCGGCGATCATGGGTCTCTTCTTCTTCCAATCACGGAAGGAGACACCATGCCCTGGATAGTCAAGAAGCCCACAGCAACCGAAGTCGCGCCGAACTGGCTGCGGCCTTATTGCAAGCAGTTCCGGGAGAAGCTCGTCGATCAAGGCTACGCGCCGGCGACGATGCGGACATACGACACCGCGGCGCGCGTGCTTTGCGAGGAAATTGCCCGCAGGGGCCTTCGTGAAGGCGAGTTCGCCGATCGGATGCTGTCGCAAGTGCAGGCTGCTGCGCTGACGGCAATACATCCGAACAAACACACATATACAAAATACTGCCTGGAACGGTTTATCGACGCTCTTGCCGAGGCTGGTGCTGCCGAACGACCGAAGGCTCCGAAGAAGGCACCGACGGCGCTTGATTGCCTGGTGGCAGAATACGCGGCTTATCTCCGCGAACAACGCGGACTCACCGACGCTACGATCTACCACTGCGTGCGCTTCCTTCGTCGCTTCATGGCGTTCCGGTTCGGCGGCGGGCTTGGCGATCTGAACGCCATTACGGCGAACGATGTCGCGAGGTTCCTGCATAAGCTTATGGGTCGGACGAGCCCCTACCGGGACAGAACGCCACCGACGCATTTGCGCAACTTGTTCCGCTTCCTGTTCTGGAGCGGCAAAACGAAGCGCGATCTGGCGAGCTGTCTGCCGCGTGTGGCGATAAGGCGGGCGTCGCATCTGTCACGCTCGCTGCGGCCGGAGGAGATCGAACGGCTAATCGATGCAGCCTGGTCGGCGAATGCCGTTGGCCGGCGCAACTACGCGATGCTGATGCTTCTTGCGCGCCTCGGCCTGAGGGCAACCGAGGTGATCGCGATCGAGCTCGACGACATTGACTGGCAGGCCGGAACGATCCTAATCCGGGGTAAAGGCAAGCAACATGATCGCATGCCGCTTCCGGAGGATGCGGGCCAGGCCATCGTGGACTACATCCGCAACGGCCGCCGCGGACCGTCGCGCACGCTGTTCGTCTCCAATAAGGTACCCTATCGGCCCTTCGTAGACGCCCAGATCCTGAATACCGCGCTATCTGCCGCGTTCGAGGCAACCGGACTCCGACCGCCCCAGAAATACATCGGCTCGCACCTGCTGCGGCACAGTCTTGCTACAGATCTGTTGCGCAAGGGGGCGTCACTGGATGAGATTGGCGACGTGTTGCGGCATCGCTCGCGAACATCGACGGCGATCTACGCCAAGCACGACATTGAAGGCCTGCGCTCGATCGCGCGCGACTGGCCAGTTGAGGAGGATCGCGCATGATCACTCTTTCGCAGCGCCTCGCCGAATATCTATCCTTCCGCCGCAGCCTTGGCTTTGACTTGACGTTCGAAGAACGCGTCCTGCGCGTCTTCACCGCTTTTGCCGACTGCGAGGCAACAGATCACATCACGGTCGATCTGTTCTTGCGCTGGAAAGCCGCTTACGGCCATGCGAACAACAGCACGTGGGCGCATCGGCTCGGCATGGTGCGGGGCTTCGCCATGTGGCTCAAAGGATATGACGAACGCACCGAAGTCCCTCCGGCGGGGCTTGTCCCGGCCAAATGGCGTCGACCCAAACCGTACATATACTCCGGCGAGGAAGTTGCAACGATCGTCTCTCGCGCCGCCGGGCTGCCTTCACGGTACGGCCTCCGGGGCTGGACATGCTCGACATTGTTTGGGCTCATTGCCGTAACGGGGTTGCGCATCAACGAAGCCCTAAAGCTCGACGATGGCGACATTGATCTCAGCGCCGGCGTCATAACGGTGAGGCGTGGAAAGAATGGCAAAGCCCGCTTCGTGCCGATCGCTCCGAGCACTGCTAAGCGGCTAGTAGCCTATCATGCCGAGCGAACGCGACTTCTTGGGTTCGGAAAAGGCGCGTACTTCCGCAATGATGACGGCAGGCGGCCCACTGACTGTTGTGCGCGTTACAACTTTGCCGTGGTCTCCCAGGATATCGGGTTACGGCAGGCGCAGCGGTTCTGCAGGCATGGGCGGGGCCCTCGCATCCACGATTTGCGCCACACCTTCGCCGTGCACACGATTATGGGGTGGTACCGCAAGGGCCTCGATCCCGATCGGGAGATGCTGAAGCTCAGCACTTTTCTGGGCCATGTGAAGCCCGACCACACCTATTGGTACATCGAGGCGGTGCCCGAATTGTTGGAACTTGCATCGACGCGCGCGGAGCGCTCGCTGGCACTAGAATCTACGAGAAAAGGCGGTGCACAATGAAGACGCATCCACTTCCCATCTACCTTCAACGGTTCTTTACCGAGCGCCTTGCGGCGCAGCTAAAGGCAAGCCCCCACACCATCATGAGCTATCGAGACACATTCAAGCTGTTGCTGAAGTTCGCCACCATGCGCCTTCACCGATCGCCGACGGAACTGCAGGTCATTGATATCGATGCCGAGTTGATCGGCCTGTTCCTGGCCGACATCGAAAGCGCGCGCGGTAATAGCGCCCGCAGCCGCAACACGCGGTTATCGGCAATCCGTTCGTTCTTCAAATATGTCGCCGTGAACGAGCCGCAACTTCTCTACCACTGCCAGCGCATCCTCGCCATGCCAGCGAAGCGACACGAGAAACGGGCGATCGACTACCTCTCGCGCATCGAGATTGATGCCCTGATTGAGGTTCCGGACCTCTCCAACTGGTACGGCCGCCGCGACCGGGCGATGCTCTCGCTAGCACTTCAGACTGGATTGCGCGTCTCGGAACTGATCAACCTGTCGCGCGGCGATATCGTGCTCGGCGCCGGGGCACATGTACGGTGCATGGGTAAGGGCCGCAAGGAGCGGGCCACGCCAATCCGCAAAGACACTGTCAAGGTGCTGCGCGACTGGCTTGCGGAGCGCGGCGGGACGGAGACCGACCCGATCTTCGTCAGCAACCGCAATCAGCGGCTAAGTCGAGATGCCGTCGAGCAGATCGTACGACGGCACGTTTGGATGGCGTCCGCAAAATGCCCCTCTCTTAAGAAGAAGCGCGTCACGCCGCATGTGCTGCGCCACAGCGCGGCTATGCAACTTCTTCAAAACGGCGTCGATCGCACCGTCATTGCCCTCTGGCTCGGCCACGAGTCCGTTGAGACCACGCAAATGTACATCCATGCCGACATGCAACTGAAAGAGAAAGCAATGGCGCGAACGCAGCCCGCCAAAATAACGCGTGGACGTTATCAGCCCAACGACAAACTACTGGCCTTCCTGGAAGGCCTCTGATTATGCCGATACGCCGCGGCGATAGGCACGTTCACCACCGTCGATCCAGCTCCTGCGCGGCATAATCCGGAAAGCGGCATAATGACCAAGTTCATGCAGCGCGGTGCAATAGTAATCGGCGGGGCCGATGAAGCTGCCGCGCGGCGGCAAGCGAATGAAATCCTCGCCGCGATGATAATAAGCCTCGCCGCCGCCTTCGCGGATCGTGGCCCCGGTGGCGGCGATCAGGGTTTCGGCGGCGGGGAATTTCTCGGTATCCACAACGGGCGCGGGCTTGGCGGCGATGTGCGGCGGCAAGCCTTCGCACTGCTCAATATTGAATACGGTAAAGCGCTTGAGGAACGGCACGACATTGGGATCGCCGCCCTGCTCCTTGGCGCGGTCGCGTTCGGCCTGGGGAATGAAGCTGTCGGCGTAACAGATGGTGGTGCCGCGTTCGCCCTGGCGGACATGGCCGCCAAGACTCAAGGCTTGGCGAAAGGTCAGCCATTCTTGGGCTGCGAAGCCGTGACGGATCACGGCGTCCCAGAGGATTAAAATGTT
>Ga0137415_10007430_pt1 | contig 10861 bp, 24 predicted proteins | sample CZODoug3_1_1_16f_FD_183082 | JGI IMG/M metagenome (GOLD analysis project Ga0137415, IMG submission 183082) | Vadose zone soil fungal communities from Angelo Coast Range Reserve, California, USA - CZODoug3_1_1_16fungal (Hybrid Assembly) | ecosystem: Environmental > Terrestrial > Soil > Vadose...
TTCGGGCGCTATGCCGACCCGGGCAGGCCCGACACCGTCGACATCCGGCTCAAGAACGGCCAGCGCTTCTCCGGGGAGATGGCTGGTCCCAAGCTCTTCATGCACATCGAGACCCCCATCGGCCATCGGTGACTCGTACAGGCCCCCGCGCGGGGTATCAACCGCAGTGGATCGATGGCCAGGAGGTCGGCACCGGCTGGCGGGACGCCGCGGGCCGCTACGACGCCATCAAGCGCTATCTGGTGGCTCGTCAGGGCCGCGAAGACGTGGCACAGCTGTCCAGTCCCTCCGTGCTCGAGATAGGGGCCTACAACGGTTACTTCTGCCGACGGCTGGCTGATGACTTCGGTGCACGCTGTCTGGCGGTGGACGGACAACCCTTCCTGGAGCCGTACTGGTCTCCCCACGACAACGGCGGCCATGTCGAGGTTCGTCACGAACTATGGCACTACGCCGAGATCGCGGCCGCACCTGCGTTCGACGTTGGGTTGTGCCTGTCGGTGCTGCACCACCATCGGGACTGGGACCAGATCCTTGGTGCCCTGCTGGACAGGTGCACGGTGTTGTTCGTGGAGCTTGCGCACCCCGACGAGAAGCTCTCCAACGACGCCCGGACCTATGCGTTCGCCGCCAGCAGGGTGATGAGCAGCCTGGGCGGAGACGTGATCGCCGAGACTGCGCCGATGAACCTGACCAAGCCCTTGCGCAAGCTCTACGTGTTGGACAAGGGCACGGCCGCCGCTACGAAGGAGATCGAATGAAGAAGTGGTTCCACATCACGCTGCTGATCTCTCACATCGCCCGCAAGCACGACGGGCACTTCGGTGACTACGGCACTCAGGGGAAGCTGGTCGCGATGGCCGCCGAGTGTTCCGGCTGCGCCAAGCACCTGCCCAAGAGCATCGGGGGCAGGGTATGAGCATAGGTGGGCGTGGGTTCGTGGTTCTGCAGATCAGTGAGGAGAGATGGATGGAATCCAAGACGTGCGGGCATGGCCGCAGCAGTGGCTTCACGACGCTGCTGAGCAAGAGGTACGCCAACGACGAAGGCGCGCCCCTCCGGCTGGCCTATCTGCAAGTGCTCAAGGAGATACCGGCGCAGCCCATTGCTGCGGATGGCCAAACACCGATGGATGCTGGTGGTAGCGGCACCTACCGGTTCTACGAGCTCTGGAACGAACCGGTCTGGAACAAGATGGCCGAGGACGTGGAGGCAAGCCCTTGGGAGGCACTCCTGGCAGGTTTGGCCGACGGCAGCATCACCATGCACAAGATCATCCGCATACCGGGGTCACCAAACCTTCGCTCCCGGATCTACAACACCCAGGCCGCCACGGTCGAGGCCGTCGACGAGAACGACTGCGTCAATCTCTTCGCCCTGCCCAAGGACATCACCATCACCGGCCATCTCGCGGGTACCACCAACGAGATCTTGCCAGCCAGGCCGCCCATTCCTCCTCCGAGTGCCGACGACCACCCGGTGCGTGTCTACGTCGTCAAGGTCGACGGCAAGGCCGTCGCGCGGGTGCCGGAGTCGATGCTGGACAAGCTGCCCGACACGATCAGGGACCTGAAGCTCACCGACGGCCAGACGATCACCGTCACCGGCTGATGTCGACCTGGGAGGAGCGGATGGCCGCTCGAGCCAAGGAGCGGACTCAGTGCGCCGAGAATCCCGCCGAGTTCGATCGGGTCTTCTGGCGCACCCAGAATGTCGTGTTCGCCGCCGACGGCACCACGATCCTCTACCCCGGCGATCGGCGACCATGCCCCGCGTGCGGACTCGAGCTTCCCCCGGGAGACTGGATCCCGAAGGAGCAGTTCGACCACCCTTTCGAGCAGATCCCCGAGGCCGAGGGCGTGGAGGAGGTCTGTGTCTGCGGCTTCCACGAGAGCTACCATCGCGGCCATGACTGCGTCAAGGATGCTTACGAATCATTCCCCTGCGCCTGTGTAGGCGGTCAGCCCTGGTTCTGCTGCACCAATGTGCATGCCCGCCAGGAACAGTTCCTCTTCCAGAAGATCGCCAATGTGCTCGCGGCCGCGGTGACGAAGGGCGCATCATGATCTGGCTCGAGGCTCTGGCCATCTCGACGCCCATCGCCATCGTGAGCTTCGCTGTGGGCTACTGGATGGACTCGCTACACCTCTGGGTGGCTAGAGGGCGGAAGAATCGGCGACGCTGACCAGTCCCAGACGGTATGCTGGAAGACACCGACGAAGGAGACAAACGCCCGATGTTCTATGAGCTTCACACCATGCCCACCAGAGACAAGGGTGGGGTCACCGTTCGCGAGTCCCGCTCATTCATCCTCAGTGAGGGCGCGATCTTGGGGGTGGACCGGCCGTTGGCTTCTGGTTCCGATGGCCCGGACTGCGGCAGCATCATCACCATTTCCGACGGCAACGATCCCATCAAGGTCACCGAGACCTACGACGAGCTGAAGGTCGCCCTCGGGGTCAAGTACGTCGCTGCCCCGAACTTCACTCCACCGAGCGCTGTATGAACGACATGGCCTACGCCACCGGCGCGCACCCGGACTACAACCCCCAGATGGCCGAGTCCATCGTGGTGTACTCCAACGAGGCTCTGTCGGCTGCGCTCTTGGGGGCCAAGGCTGCCGAAGCCGACATGGACCGGCTGGTCTGGACGATCTTGTGGACCGATACCGACGGCAGAAAGCATGGCCGACGGTGGAGTTATTCCCGCAAGGTCGTTCAGGGTGTGGGTCTGAAGGAGGCCTTCCCCTTGGTCTGCGCCTCCACCCAGGCTGGGTGCGTGTGGATCTGGAAGCAGAGCACCGAGACCTGGGCCGAGATCCAGCAGTCTCACGACGACTACGATCGCTACCCCCGCATCCCCATTCAGCAGTTTCAGAAGTTCTTGGCCATCCCCGACCTGGAGTGGGAGCGGATCATGATGCCTGATGGACCTGGCGAGCCCCGGGTGTGGATCGGTGAGGGCCAATGACCCCCGAGGACGGCTCGCAGTTCGTCATGGTGGCCAAGCAGGTGCACTACTTCACCTGGATCAACCACAAGCGCATCGCGAGCATCGAGCCCTACGGTCCGGGCACCGAGCTGAAGGTGACCACCAACGACGGCCGCTGGACCATCGTCGATCTGCACAAGCTGCAGAGCCATCCACCCGACCGCAAGCCCGAGCTGGAATGGCACGACGCATGACCATCAGCCACAACGACCGCAAGGACTGGGGCCACGGCAACAACCCTCCGGTGCCGATGTGGACCGAGGACCAGATCCGCCAGGCCCTGAAGGGCCACGGGCCGTCCAATGACGGTTGCCTGTGCACCTGGGTCGTCCACCTTACCTACCCCGACGCCGAGTTCAACGTCGACCATATCGTCGGATTGCTGAAGGAGCTCTGACATGTGCGACAGCACCACCTTCTGGACCTGGTTCACGGTTGGGGGCAGTCACGATGGTTCCTGGCAGATCAATGGGCTCTGGCAGATCGTTCTGGCCATCGTGGTACTGGTGATTCTCGTCGGTCTCGCCGTGGGCATCGCCAAGGGTAGGGTAGAGCTCTGATGGGCAAGAAGAAGGACCCAGGGCCCTGGCACATCGTGAGCCGGTCGCTCGGCAAGTTCGCCGGACCGTTCAGCACCGAGCTGGATTGTGTCATGGCTCGCAACATCGCCGGACCGCACTGGGCCAACGGCATCGACATGGACAAGTCCACCTTCGATGCCTGGTTGATGGGGAAGCACTGATGATGCTGGTCAACCACCGCGTGGTGGTCAGCCAGGAGCAGTGGAATCTCTTGCTGTTGGGTGCCGATCCCGCACCCACTGGGAATTCCATGCACGACGAGGCCTGGATGCATCTCACGTCTCTGCCGGTGCTCATCGCGCCCGAGGACGGCACGCCGATCGACTGCGGCGACGGCTGGCTGGCTGTCTACAAGTTCGAGTCTCTCTATGCTTGGAACGACGAAGAGCTCAAGGTCAATCTGGAGCGTGCTGTTGTCGAATCGATTGGTTCGTTCGCCGTGGAGAACGGGATGGACGGCAGCAGCGTTGGGTTATTTCAGCAGAGCGTCAACGATTACTACCGGTATGCACCGCGGACCACCGACGTGGTGGATCTCTTGAGAGGCCTCACCTCATGAAGCTCGAGGGGAACAGATGAAGAAGATCCAGTCCGGCCAAGGGGTCACCGACCTTGGCAGTCAAATGGCGGCTGACGGCGACGACTTGATGGGCCGTGTGCCTGAGATCGGGATAGGGGAGGCCATCGTGGCCAACAGCACCATGGACCTTGGGGAGCCACAGCTCGGAGAGGCCGTGTACACCGGCAGCAACACCGTCGACAAGCCGGTACTGGAGGGCACGCCCGATTGGACGGTCACCTTCACCGGCCGGGCGGCCGAGGAGTATCACCGTGCCAAGGACGACGGCTTCAGCGATGAGTCTGCCTTCATCCACGCCGAGCGTGTCCAAAAGCTGATCGATGCACCACCTCAGTTCGACTTCCTCAAAAAGAGGGGGCCGGGTGTCTACACACATCGGCCGCTCGGCGTTGACCCTCAGTTCGTCGATCCGGCCGTCCAGGCGCTGCTGGACAATCAGGCTCGAGCCTTGGGGCAGCACACCTGCACCTATGATGATCACGGCGAGGACAGCGACTGCTGGGTGTGCAATCCGGCTGCTGCCCACCGTGGACAGCCGCCCGGCGTTGACCCCGAGGCGTCGGGCGGCCCCCTCATCACCACGACCTCGGAGATGCCCGGCATGCCGACGATCGTGCAGAATCCGCTGACTGACGAGGCCTATGTTGTCGGCGATGACGTGAATCACCCGCCGCACTACAATTCTCATCCTTCTGGCGTCGAGTGCATCGAGATCGCCCGGTGGATGATGTTCGACCCCGGCAATGCGCTGAAGTACGTGATGCGCGAGGAGTACAAGGGCCAGAGCCGCAAGGACGCCGAGAAGTCCCGGTTCTACCTGACCGACGCGCTGTCCAAGACAGGCGACGTGATCTGGGGCCTGGGCACTACCGGCGCGCTCGACGAGGCCAAGAAGAAGCTCCTCCAGGTCGCCGAGGGAGAGCTCGACTTCGTCAAGGCGATGTTCTACCACGCGCTCTACGAGGGCCGCATGGAGCGCGCCCTGAGAGCTGTCAACGCCCTGATCGATCGCGCCGGTGACTAGCACCTCGGAGAAGTTCTGCACCGCGGCCCTCGAGCACGGTTGGAAGACGTCGCGATTGCGAGCCAACGGAGGCAAGGTCGCCGTGGACTACTTCGGTCGTCACCAATCGTTGCTCAAGGTCATCTATGACGCCCGCGGTCGGGTAATCGAGGCGCTCTACTATCACAACAGGTTCCGACCGTTCGGCAGATCTCAACATGTCGGCCATGGCGACACGGACAAGTTCAAGACGGTAATATCCTGGCTGCAAGCCGAATCAAAATAGGAGTCCAATGAGCGTTCAGATCGACACCCTCAGCATCACCGTGCCGGGGCACGTCGTACGCAAGAACTCCGAGGGGTCTGACTCCGTCCTGATCTTCACCGGCGAGCAGGCGCGCTACGTCTACGAGAGCTTGGGCAAGTTCACCGACCTCTTCATGCCGCCGTCGGCCGCGGTGGACCTGACGCTCGTAGGGTCGGGGGTCATCCAAGACGGGGTCGTCTCGGGCAAGCTGGCTTCGGTGGGAAAGGCCCCGGAGTGACCCAGGCAGGCATTTGTGCCAGCGAGGCCGTCGCCCTGTCGGCGGCCGACCAGACCAAGGTCTTCAACGGGATCGCGGCCACCGGTGCGACCTGGAGCCGTATTGCGGTCTTCTGGTCGACCTGCAACAGCTCCCGCGGGGTCTACGCCTGGGGTCCATTGGATGCCGCGGTCAAGGCCGCTCGGGCCGCCGGTCTGCAGGTCCTGCTCAACATCGTGGGCCCTCGCCCCAACCTGGGCTTCCTGTGGTTCTCCCCGACGGTAGCCGCGGACCTCGCAACCTTCGCCGGAGTGCTCGCCCGGCGCTATGCTTCCCAGGGGGTCAGCCACTACGAGATCTGGAATGAGCCCAACGCCGCGCTGAACTGGTCGGTGCCCGGGTGGTTCGGCATCCCGACTCCGGGCATCTCCGCGGTGGACTACGTCGCCTGGCTCAAGCCCACCTACGCCGCCATCCACCTCGCCCAGCCCGCGGCCACCGTCATCTCGGCGGGCCTGGAGGCTTGCGCCTCCTGGTCTTCGACCAACCTGGATCCGGTGGTCTTCCTGACCCAGGCCTACGCCGCGGGCCTGAAGGGTTGCACCGACGCCATCGGCTATCACCCCTACTCGTTGACCACGGGCTTCGTCTACGAGCCGCCCACGGCCTCTCAGCAGTTCATCGCCGACATGACCGGCATCCACAACGTGATGCAGGCCAACAACGACGGGGCCAAGCAGATCTGGGCCACCGAGTGGGGATTTCCCACCATCACGGCTTCGACGATCGCGGCGACCAACGCCCCGCAGCCCGCGATCACCCAGGCCCTGCAGTCCCAGTATCTGGCCGCTCAGTGGGCGATCATGAGCCAGTTGCCCTTCGCCGGGCCGCTGTTCCTCTACCAGTACCGGGACTGGACCTACCCGGGCGCGACATACTCGGTGGCCTACGACGACCAGAACCTCGGCCTGGTGACTCAGGACTACACGCCCAAGACCGCTTTGGCCACGATGACGACGCTATGGAGGCACCCGTGAGTGTTCAAGCAGAACTCACTGCCGATCAGACCATCCGCCAAGAGGCGTTGAACAAGGCGGTGGCCGTGCACACCAATGTCGACGACTACGTGGCCGACCCTCAGAGCATCTTGAAGACGGCCGAGGCCTTCGCCGAGTTCGTCAAGAACGCGACCGTCCCTGATCTGGTGTCCTGATGGCCTTCAAGCTGGTGGCATTGCACGTCCCCTCCCAGGAGGAGATCATCTACGGGCCCTGGCCGTCCTCGGAGGATCCGGTGGAGAATCAGACCCGCGCCGCCTTCGCCCACGGCTTCATCTGCGGGGTGCATTCGGTGGGGGCCGCCGACGGCAAGCCCGAGGATCTGGCCTTCACCGTCGTGGAGGTGCTCGACGAGGAGCCCGAGCCTCCGACCAACGTCGTGGCCGTGCTCATCGCCGAGGCCAGCGCGACCGTGACCCACCCGGACGGGACGACGGACTGATGGCTCTCATGACTTCCGAGATGCCCACCGGCACCGTGACCTACAACCCGGAGCATGACATCTTCAATCTCAAGACGGTCAACGGCTGGGTGGTCTACCTGCCTGATCGTCACGAGACTCTAGAGAACGAGGACATGCCGCGCTGGACCCCCAACGAGAACGTCGTGGGGACGGTGAAGACATGACCGGTGGCATTGGCTGGAGTGACGGCGGCGTTGGCTGGGTGACACCGCAGGACGTGGCCGAGGTCGAAGAGAAGTACGGCAAGACCATCGACGAGCTCGCCGACGAGGCGGAGCGCGGTTACGACGTGAGGAAGATAGGCCATGGCGATCAGGGGTCTCGGGAAGTGCCCGCTCTGCTGGAAGCAGATCGAGGAGATGACCCCGGTGAACAACGTGATGCTGGGGCGTCCGGCGCGCGCCTGGATGTGCCACCAGGACTGCAAGACGAAGTGGCTGGCCGATCAGAATCGTTCTACGGAAGATCCTTCTTTGGTCCCACCGACGTTCCCGGACCCTACGATCGAGACTTCATCGAGCGAGCCCTCGGACCGCCCGGACCCTACGGTTACTACCACGCCGGAGACACCAGCCCTCTCCTCGACGGATACCCCGCTACCGTCACCAGTCCCGACGGAGACGTTTGGCGACGCAACGGAGACGGCACCTACAGCCGAGACACCTCCAGTGTCGGAGCTGATCGTCTCATCCGAGGATTCGGAATCCGAGCCGACGAGCTCGCCGGACCCAGTCCTATCCACGCCGCTTTTGCCGCCGCCGGAGACGACTACTACGCCGCCGTCCACCCCTCCGACCTCCCCCACTACGCCGAAGAAGGCACCGGCCAAGAAGGCCCCACCGAAGAAAGTCGCAGGCTAGTGGCTACTCAAGCAGAGATCGACAACTGGTACACCTACCACGCACCCACCAGCGACCAGGTCGAGGTCTACACCGCGATCCGGGCCAAGGCCAAGGAACTGGCCGAGCTGTTCAACGAGTTCGCTCCCTCATGCGCGGACAGCACCGCGGCCCACCGAGACCTTCGCGATGCCGTGATGGCGATGAACCTGGCCATCGCCTGCAATGAGTGATCTGACCAAGGCTCTGGTGACGCGCTTCGGGCCGCCAGCAGACGCCTACGGGGCCCGCTGGTTGCCCATCCCTCGCCCGGAGTACAAGGATCTTCCGCCATCGATTCAGCTCAGGATCGCTCGTCAGCAGCAGGCCGAGGAACGGGAAGGGATTGCCAGGTATGAAGCTCAGCAAAGGGAAGCGGCCGAAGGTTAGCTCCCGGATCGTCCCTTGTCCGTCGTGCTCGGCTCAGGCCGGTCAGGGGTGCTACGGCACCTTGGAGGAAGACCACTACGGCCGCCACAAGCTGGCTCTGGAGGTCGCGCGCCGTGCCGAGTCCAAGATGAGCGACGCCCGGTGACCTTCGACCTCAAGAGTGCTGAGGCACTTGTATGGGACTACTTCGTCGACGGCCGCCGCCAGATCGAAGAGTCCACGGCTCTGCGTTGGGCTGCATCCCCAAACCCCCAAGAGCGTCTGGATCCCGGCGTCGTGTGGGCCTACCACGATCCTCACCACGCGGTCAGTGAGCTACGTACAGAGCTGGTGGATTCCTACCGGTGCTGGCCGCGGGCGACGGTGTCTCGGGAGCTGCTTTCCAACATCGAAGCCGACGGCATCCGACAGCCCCTGGTGATCTACTCCAATGGCTCCCACGGTGTGCTCGGCGAAGGCAACCATCGACTACAGGCTGCCTTCGAACTGGGCCTGGGTCATGTGCCCGTCGTCGTCGTGCCCGACCGGCTCGTGCTGCCCGAGGGCATGGACGCCCAACACCTCCGTCCGCTGGACCCCACGGTCTCCCTAATGACCGCGATGGTCGCCCGGCTGCACTGGACCACCGGCGGCCACGCCCTCTCGACGATCACCGTGGGCCCCACGGTGCACGCGTTCTGCAGCTGCGGAGCGCAATGGAAACGACCCAAAGGATCCTGATGTCCAAGCTGCCCTTCAACCTCGCGTCCGCCCACCTGACCCCTCAGGGGGTCTACAGGCTCTACCGCGGGGAACTGACCGATCGGTGGGAGAGTCTCAACGAAACCGATCGCCTTCGGTGGACCGTCTTGGCCGATTGGATCAACGAGCGCGCGACGGCTCAGGTCGATGTTACTGAGAGGGTGGCCGAGAAGATGTACAGCACTCCTCGGCCCGAACTCGATGACTTCGACACGGCGATGCCCTCTGAACTGAAGAATCCCTTGGTCGGGGCCAACATCCACGACGACGACATTGCGGCGGCCGCTTTGCGCTTCTACGCCGAGTATGGGCCCAAGAAGAGGGTGGACGCCGAGGGCAACGGCGAAGGGCTGGTCAAGCCTGCCGACCCCGAGAAGGTCCAGATCACGGGCATGAGAGTCGCCATGGGGCCGTCCTCGGCCGATAAGACATCGGCACTCACCGAACGACTCATCGAGACCCTGGGTGAGGTCATCGTTCTCGGTGCGAAATTGGCCCTCCAGAAGTAGTACCGCAAGGTATACTCGAAACATGAGAGTAACCAACGAGCCTGGTGGCGGGCACCACATCATCGACGAGGAATACGACGTCGTGCTTGTGCGCGTGCGCCCTGTGGGGACGTTGGAGTGGGGGGATTTGCCGATGTTTGTTCCCACCTGGGTGCCTCGGTTGGTCGAGGCTTTGCAGCTCGCTCAGCGCATTGGCGACCGCGACAAGCCTTGGGAATCATGGGAGGAACAGTGAGTCAGGACGTTGGCGTCAACTGCCATACCTGCGGCACCGCACTCAATGACAAGACCACGCTGCCAGGTGGCTTGCAGCCCCTCTTCGAGGAGCTGGGCGCTCCCGTGGGGGACTGGAGGGGCAAGACCGGTGTGGCAGTGCTCCCGGCGCTGCAGAGTGCCGTCAAGGCGCTCGAGGACCCAGACGACCGGCAGTGGTGGCGCGAGAAGCACGACGGCAAGCCGGGTGATACTTGGTCTCGGGTCGACTTCGCCGTGGAGTTCCTGACCTCGATGCGCGATGCCGTCTGCCGGGATCCCTACGCCACGATCAACGTGAGCTGATGGTTCCACCCATCGCGATCGTCGCGCACCCCTCGCGCAGCGACATGGTCACCGAGTTGGCCGCCTTGCTCCCTGGTGTGGCGATCTGCTGGGACAACGACGGCGAGGGGGCGGAGGCTACCCACATGAAGGCTTGGCGCTGGCTGGCTGAGCACACCGATGAGCCATGGGGTGTGGTGCTCGAGGACGACGTGATCCTCTGCGACGACTTCCTGTATCAGCTCGATCAGGCGCTAGATCATGCACCCAAGCCCATCGTGAGCCTCTACCTGGGCCGCGGGCGGCCCCCGAACCGTCAGGAGGCGATCTCGGCGGTCATCACCCGTGAGGTCACCTGGATCGTGTCCCCGGAGCTTCTGAGCGCTCAGGGCTATGCCATGCGCATCGAGTTGTTCGCCTCGGGCATCAGTCCATGGTGCTGGCGCACGGGACTTCCGATCGATGAGGCGATCACCGCGTCGGTCACCACCAAGCAGACCCTGATCTACAAGGAGTCCCGGCGGCTGGGCTATGCACCCCCCCCGGGGCCCTAGCCAAACCCTTCCCTGATCACCCACCCCGATGGACCCACAATCTTGCCGCATT
>Ga0137415_10007431_pt1 | contig 10861 bp, 8 predicted proteins | sample CZODoug3_1_1_16f_FD_183082 | JGI IMG/M metagenome (GOLD analysis project Ga0137415, IMG submission 183082) | Vadose zone soil fungal communities from Angelo Coast Range Reserve, California, USA - CZODoug3_1_1_16fungal (Hybrid Assembly) | ecosystem: Environmental > Terrestrial > Soil > Vadose...
CGAGCGCACGCGGCTGTGGCACAACGCCCTGGACGCCGAGCAGTTCTACGGGCTGTTGGGAGAAGATCCGGGCGACTCGGCCGCGCGGTCCTCGCCGGCGCCCGGCGGCGACGCCGCAGCCTGGCGCGCGCTGCGCTCCCTCCAGGAAAACGATTCGGTCCGCCTGCGTATCGGCTCCGACGAGGCTTATGTCTTTCTGGCGCTCGAGAGCCGAATCCCGCTCGGCACGGCGCGCTGGGTGATCGGCATCGACACCTGGCGAGCGGACCGGGGGGAGTTCCGGATACCCGGCCTGCCCGGACGCCTGCCGCTCGGTGTGGAGTTCGTGGTGGTGGTGAACGACACCGCCGACGCCCAGCTCGAGGTGACGCGGATGTATAATCCTTACCTCGGGCCGCGGCAGGGGATGAGTCCCACGGATCTGGACGCATTCACCGCGAGCGGCGCGACCGCGGACGCCCGGCTCGAGGACGGCTCGTTCGACTCGCTGTTCACGACGACGAACCGGTTCCGGATCACGCGCACCGGACGGATGTATCCCGCGCGGGGAGTCAACCGGGGTCGGCTGCGCTACGGCCGCGCCGCCGAGTCGACATTGGCCGACTGGTACGCAGACCGGGAGGCGGGACTGTTGGAGCTGCGGTTGCCGTGGGGCTTGCTCAACGTGACCGACCCCTCGTCGCGCACGGTGCTGCTGTCGGTCAAGCAAGAGCCCCCGTTCGCCACCACGACCACGGACGGCTTCCGCGTCGTGGTCGCCGCGCTGGCGCGGTCGGGCGGCCTGCTGACCGAGCTCCCGCCCGGCGCCACGTACACCTGGCCCACCTGGGAACTGCCGCGCTCGCACGAGCGCCTCAAACCCGCCTACGCGGCCATGCAAAAAGTGTGGGGTGCATGGTGAGCCGCGCGGAGCTGCTCCTGTTGGCTGTGGCCCTGGTGGCGCGTCCGCTCGCCGCTCAGCTGCCGACCGCCGAGGAAGCGTTCCGCCAGGGACGCTACGCCGACGCTCGCGCCGCCTACGAGCGGGTCCTCGCCGCGGACTCGCTGAACCCGCGGGCGCTGTACCGCCTCGCGATCCTGGATAGCTGGGACGGCAAGCTCGCGCGCTCGTTGGCGCGTTTCGCGAGGCTGCGCCGGCTCGCCCCAGCGGACGTCGACGTCATGCTGGCCCAGGCGCGCGTGCTCGCCTGGGCGGGCCTGACCGGCCCATCGGAAGCGCTGTACGACACCATCCTCGCCCGCACCCCCACTGACGCCGAGGGCATCGCGGGGCGCGCGCGCGCCGTGGCATGGGGCGGAGCGCTGGACCGCGCCGAGGCGCTCTGGCGCGAGGCGCTCACCGCTCACCCCGACGATCCGGAGCTCCTCGTCGGCCTCGCCCAGACGCTGTTCTGGAAGGGCGAGAATCAGCTCGCCGAGAGTTATGCCGCCCGCGCGCGGCAGCTGGCGCCCGAGGACAAGACGGCGCACGACCTGCTCGATCTGGTGCGGGCCGCGCTGCGGCCCGAGCTCTCCAGCTCGAGTGACTACGCCCACGACTCCGACGACAACGCCTTCTTCTTCTATCAGGCGACCTACGCGGCATCGCTCGGTCCCATGCGCGCGAACCTCAACGCGGCTTGGCGCCACGCCACCGATCCGTTCCGCCAGGGCGACAGCTACGGCCCCGTCGGCTGGATCGTCGCTCCTGTGGGCCATGGCGCGGTGCTTCGCGCCGGCCTGGGCCTGCGACGCCTGTCCCCCGACAGCGGGGAGGGCCGCCTGCCACTCACCGCCCAGCTGGGCATCGGGCTGCGGCCCGCGCGCGACGTCTCCTTCAGCGTCGCCTACAGCCGTACCGCGTTCGACGAAACGGCGTTGCTGATCCGCCGCGGCTTCTTGATCGACGGGCTCGACTTCAGCGCCGAGCTCGCGCCGACGCCGCGTGTGTCCGTCTCGGCGGGGGGCGGCGAATCCTGGTTCTCGGACGGCAACCGGCGCTATGGCATCGTGGGCGCGATGATGGTGGGCGTCGCGGGTGGGCTACAGATCGGGGCTCTCGGTCGTGGCCTCGGTTTTCACCTGCCCAATCCCGGCCACGGATACTTCGCGCCCGACCGCTTCACCGTGTTCGAGGGTCGCGGGGTCTACACCTGGCGCCGCCGACGCTGGGGAGTTCGGGGCGACGGCGGGGTCGGCGTACAACAGATCGGCACCGGGGCGCCGACCCAGACCGCGTGGCACGCCGGCATGACGGTGTCGCGGGGGTGGGCGGCGAACAGCGAGCTGGCCTTCACCGGGGCCGTGACGAACAGCGCAGCGTCGCGCACGGGAGCCGCGGCGGCGGCGGGGTTCACCTACTGGACGCTGGGGTTGCGGCTGAGACAGGGCCTCTGACGCCTCACCGCTACACGCGAACGTGCATCGGCTCGCGCAGCAGCCGGCGCTGCAGGATCGGATGCGTGCGCCACACCTGCCAGCCCATCGCGAGCACCGCTACGAGGTTCCCCACCGCCACCGACCACCAGCCGATCGTCCCCAGCACCCATTCGGCTCCGACCGCCAGAGTGGCGACGACCAGCGCCTCGAGCACGATGAACGCGAGCACCACGAGGAACGCCATAGCGGGGACCCGCTCGACGTGCTCCGCGAGCGCGACCAGCGCGACGCCGGCCAGGACGAACGCGGCAACGTGGACCACCGTGTAAGTCGCCACCAACCCGAGACTCACCGAGACGTCGGCTGGCCCCGCGGCGCCGAGCAGCAGCGCCGAGCCCAGTGCCGCGGGAGTGTGCAGCGGCACGCCGGCGGCCAGATCGCGGACGAAGAACCACACGGCGACGGCGACCGCGCCGATGAGCCCGGTCACGAGCCCGCGCATCACGACCGGACGCTGCTGCATCACGCCGAGACCGAACGGCCGCGGGTCCCGCTCCGCGCGGTGCAGGTAGCTCATGAGGACGAGCCCCGCAGCGATATTCGCCCCGAACACGTGCGGCCACGGGACGACATCGAGGCGCGGCGCGCCCGACAGGACCAGCCCCGTGTAAAACACGACCTCCTGGAGCACCAGGCCGAACACCACGCCGAGCAACGCCCGGGGCGGCGCGGCGAACGCCGCACTCACCCAGGCCATCGCCACTCCTAGGAAGGCAAAGACGCCGAAGTGGAGCACCGAGTAGGCCGCAACGAGACGGAACGTCGCTTGGGGAAACTCGCGGTGCAGCAACACGCCCGCGAGCAACGTCGGCGTGCGGAACGGATGGCCGACGAAGACGTCCACCACCAGGAACCAGAGCGCCACCACCAGCCCCGCCAGGATCCCCCCCATCACGCCCTGGACGATCACGGCCTGCACGGGTCGCCTCATGATTCCCGACCTCCTGCGAAGCGGCTGCCGTCAATATGGCACGGCCGTCCTCCGCTCGGCTAGCGCGCCCCTCGCAAGTCCGCGGCGACGCGCTCCACGGCGCGCATGACCCGCAGGCAGTTCCGCCCGGCCACCTTCTCGACGTCCCGGTCCGTCCAGCCGCGCCGCAGCAGCTCCGCGATCAGATTGGGGAACTGCGACACGTCTTCCAGGCCGACCGGCACCTCCGAGATGCCGTCGAAGTCGGAGCCGATGCCGACGTGGTCGATGCCGGCGACGTCCCGGATGTGCTGGATGTGGTCGGCGACCTGCTGCACGGTCGCCCTGGGACCCCGGGCCATCCACGTGCGCAGCGAGTCGGCGCGCGTCACGGAGTCCGCTCCGGAGGCGCGCAGCGCGCGGGCCCAGGCCCCGACACTGTCGCCGTACGCCCGCACCGCCTCGGACACGAAGCCCGGGTTGAAGTTCACCATCACGATGCCGTCGTTCGTCTTCATCCTGGCGAGAATCGAGTCGGGCACATTGCGGCGGTGATGGGACAGCGCCCGGGCCGAAGAGTGCGAGTAGATCACCGGCGCGCGGCTGACCCGCAGCGCGTCCACCATGGTGGCGTCGTTGACGTGTGCGAGGTCCACCATCATCCCGAGCCGGTTCATCTCGCGGACGACGTCCTCCCCCAACGGCGTGAGGCCGCCGAGCCGCACGCTGTCGTTGGCGGACACCGCCCAATCGAGGCTTTCCCAATGGGTGAGGGTCATGTAGCGCACCCCCAGATCGTAGAACATGCGCAGCGCGCCGAGCGAGTTCTCGATGGCGTGCCCGCCCTCGATCGCGATCACACAGGAGATCTTGCCCGCGCGGAAGTTGCGCTCGAGGTCGGCGGCGGTGAGCGCCAGCGCGAACGTCTGGCGGTACTTGCGGCACAGGCGGCGGATCAAGTCGATCTGCTCGAGCGCGTACACCGCCGGGTGCGTGCCTTGATGCAGGGTCGTGACCGGGACGTAGGCCGCCCAGAACTGCGCGCCGACCGCGCCGCGTCGCAGTCGCGGGATGTCGGTCATCAGCTTCGGCTGCGGCAGGGCGACATCCACCGAGTCGAGACCGCCGCGCTCGCGGATCGCGTCGGCGAGGTCATTGTGCCCGTCGATCAGGGGGACCGTCTTGAGGAGGGCCAGCGCGCGGGCGCGCACCGAATCGGCCTGAGCGGACAGCCGGACCGCCGGACGGAGGACAAACAGTGCCGCTAAGGCTGAAAACACGAGTAGCGACCGTCCGACCGTCCGTCCGTCCGACATGGGCGAAAGCTGCCGTCGCATCCGCTCCACGGCAAGATTAGGTTTCCGTTCATGCCCGACGCCAAGGTCACTATCGCGTTCGAGCTGAACGGCGAGCTGACCGAGGTCGCATTCGCGCCGCACAAGACACTGCTCGAGGTCCTGCGCGAGGACTGCGGCCTCACCGGCACCAAACACGGGTGCGAGCTGGGCGAGTGCGGCACCTGCGCCGTGCTGCTGGACGAGCGGCCGGTGCTCTCGTGTCTCGCGCTCGGCCTCGCCTGCGCGGGCCGCCGCGTCAAGACCGTCGAGGGCATGGCCACGGCCGGACGCCTGCACCCCCTGCAGGAAGCGTTCGCCGAGCTCGGAGCGGCGCAGTGCGGCTACTGCACGCCGGCGTTCCTGCTCACGGCCGAGGCGCTGCTCGCAGGAAACCCCACGCCGACACGCGGCGAGATCAAGCAGGCCCTGGCCGGCAACCTCTGCCGCTGCACCGGCTACATCAAGATCTACGAGGCTGTCGAGCTGGCCGCCGCGCGCATGCGGGGCGAGGACGCGAAGCCGGCACCGGAGACGCTATATGGGAGCCGGTAAAGGGAAGGCGACGGAAGGACGGAAAGACGGCATGGGGACCCAGGACGCGCCGCCGCATCTCCCTGCCGCCCTTCCGTCATTCCGTCGAATTATCGGCAAGGCACTCCGGAAAATCGACGCGACGGCGAAAGTCACGGGCGTCACCAAGTTCGCCGATGACTTGTTCCTGCCGCGCATGCTCTTCTGCAAGCTGCTGCGGAGCCCACACCCCCACGCCCGCATCCTCTCCGTCGACGGCTCCAAGGCCCTCGCCTTGGAAGGCGTCAAGGCCGTGCTCACGGGGAAAGATCTGCCCATCCCCTTCGGCATCCTCCCCGTGAGCCAGGATGAGCACGCGCTGGCCCTCGACAAGGCGCGCTTCGTCGGCGATCCGGTGGCCGCCGTCGCCGCGGTGAACGAGGAGATCGCGACCGAGGCGCTCGACCTGATCACGGTCCGCTACGAGCCCCTCGCCGCGATCTCCTCCGCCGCGGAAGCCATCGCCCGCCCGGAGCCGCGCATCCACGACTACGGCGACCACGGCAACCTGCACAAGCTCATCAGCCTCGAGTTCGGCGACGTCGCAGCGGGCTTCGCCGAGGCGGACCTCGTGCGCGAGGACGTGTTCTTCTTCGAGGGCAGCACGCACCTGCCGATGGAGCAGCACGCGGCCCTCGCCGACTGGTCGCCGGACGGCAAAGTGACGCTGTGGAGCTCGACTCAGACGCCGCACTACGTGCATCGCGCCCTCGCCAAGGTGCTGGAGCTGCCGCCCGCGAAGATCCGGGTGATCGCCACGCCCAACGGGGGCGGGTTCGGCGGCAAGAGCGACCCGTTCAGCCACGAGATCGTGGTCGCCAAGCTCGCCATGCTGACGGGGCGGCCGGTGAAGATCACGCTCACGCGCGAAGAGGTGTTCTACTGCCACCGCGGTCGCCACCCGACGCTGCTGTGGGTGAAGACGGGCGTGAAGCAGGACGGCACCATCACGGGGATGCACTTCAAGTCGCTGCTCGACGGCGGCGGCTACGGGTCTTACGGCGTGGCGAGCACTTACTACACCGGGGCGCTGCAGACCGTCACCTATCCGGTGCCACGCTACAAGTTCCAAGGCGCCCGAGCCTTCACGAACAAGCCGCCCTGCGGCCCGAAGCGGGGGCACGGCACGCCGCAGCCGCGCTACGCGCTCGAGGTGCACCTCGACAAGATCGCCGAGCAGCTCGGCCTGGATCCCGCCGAGCTGAGGCTCCAGCACCTCGTGCCGCCCAACTCGCTCACCGCGAACTACCTGCGCATCGGCTCGATGGGTCTCGGCGCCTGCATCCGCAAGGTGGTCGGGGGCTCCGGGTGGAAGCAGCGGTTCCGGAAGCTGCCGTTCGGCCAGGGAGTCGGGCTCGCCTGCTCGAGTTACATCAGCGGCGCCGGGCTGCCGATCTACTGGAACAACATGCCGCACTCGGGCGTGCAGCTGAAATGCGACCGCGGCGGCGGCGTGACGGTGTTCTGCGGCTCGACCGAGATCGGCCAGGGCTCGGATTCGATCCTCGCCTACATCGTCGCGGAAGTGCTGGGGCTCGATCCGTTCGAGATCTCGGTGGTCACCGCCGATACGGACCTGACCCCGGTCGACCTCGGGAGCTACTCGAGCCGGGTGACGCTGATGACGGGCAACGCCGCGATCCAGGCCGCCGAGCGCGCGAAGGAGATCCTCGCGGCCCACGCGGCGCGCAAGCTCGAGATCCCCGCGACGCGCATCGTGTTCGCCGACGGGCGGGTCTTCGACGCCGGGGACCCGGGGCGCGGGATGACGTTCGCCCAGGCGGTCGAGATCGCAGAAGCGGCGCAGGGGACGATCGGTACGGTGGGCTCGTACACGCCGCCGCGCAGCGCCGGCCGCTACCGCGGCGCCGGCGTCGGCCCCTCGCCCGCTTACTCCTACAGTGCCGCAGTGGCGGAAGTCGACGTCGATCCCGACACGGGGATCGTGACGGTGCCGCGCATCTGGATCGCGCACGACATCGGCCGGTCCATCAATGCGGCCGCGGTGATGGGACAGGTCGAGGGCTCGGTGTACATGGGATTGGGCGAGGCGCTGATGGAAGAGATGGCCTACCGCGGCAACCGCAACGTCGTCCACAAGATTCCCAGCCTGCTCGAGTACAAGAGCCCCACGACGCTGGAAATGTGCGACGTCGTCACCTATCTCGTGGAGGACCCGGACCCCAACGGGCCGTTCGGCGCCAAAGAGGTCGGCCAGGGGCCGCTGCTCCCGGTCCCGCCCGCGATCGCCAACGCGGTGTACGACGCGGTGGGCGTCCGCGTCGACGAGGTGCCGATCACCCCGGAAAAGGTGCTGAAGGCCCTGAAGAAGAAGGCCAAGGGGGAAGAGGGACGGGTCGGACCCACACGCTTCCCCGACATCGCCTGGCCGGAGCCGATCCGCGTTGCGCCGCCGTGGGAGGGGGGCGATGGTGGCGCGGTACCGGTTGCGGCGGCCGCGCCCGAGCGCCAGCACTAATGCTGCGACTCCCCCAGTTCACCTACCTCCAGCCCACCTCGATCGCCGAGGCGCTGCGGATGAAGGCCGACGCTGGTCCGGACGGGAGCTACGTCGCGGGGGGGACGGACCTGTATCCCAACATGAAGCGGCGGCATCAGACGCCGGCCACCGTCATTTCGTTGATGGGCATCGCCGAGCTGCGGGGAATGCGGAACGCGGAACGCGGAACAGCAGTGGGAGCGTCGATCACGCTGACCGCGCTGCACGTGGTGCGCGATCGTTATCCGGCTGTCGCGAACGCCGCCGAGCTGGTGTCGACCCCCTTGCTCCGCAACATGGGGACGTTGGGCGGCAACCTCTGCCTCGACACGCGCTGCAACTATTACAACCAGTCGTACGAATGGCGGAAGGCGATCGACTTCTGTATGAAGAAGGACGGCGCGATCTGCTGGGTCGCGCCGTCCTCGCCGCGCTGCTGGGCGGTGAGCTCCTCGGACGTGGCGCCGGTGATGGTGGCGATCGGCGCGGAGTACCAGCTGGTCGGTCCCAAGGGCGAGCGCTTGGTGCCGGCGGCCCGCTTCTATCACAACGACGGGATCAACTACCTCACCAAGCAACCCGACGAGATCCTCGCCGAGGTGCGGCTGCCCGCGCCCGACGGCTGGGACGCGGTCTATCACAAGCTGCGGCGGCGCGGCTCCTTCGATTTTCCCGTGCTGGGCGTGGCCGCGTGGGTGAAATACGAGGGAAGGGGGAAGGGGGAAGGCGGCCGGGTGACCGACGCCAGAATCGTACTCGGCGGCGTCGCCAGCTGGCCGCAGGAAGTGCCCGAAGCGGGAGCGGCTCTCAAGGCCACCGCGCTCGAGGACGACGCGATCGCCGCGGCGGCCGAAGCCGCGTACCGCCCCTCCAAACCCCTCGACAATACGGATTTCGAGCTGTCGTGGCGGAAGCAGATGACCCGCGTCTACGTGACGCGGGCGCTGCAGGAGCTGCGGGGCCGGCGTCGCGGATAGACGCCGGCCGCCGATTACTCGTGCGCCAGAGCGTCGACCTCTTCGGTCGTCCGCTTCAGGATCTCAGCGATCTTCTGCCGCACGGTGTCGTCACGCGCCTTCCAGCCGGTGCGATACACCTGCTTGACCAGCCGTCCCACGGCCTGGTTCAGCTCGGACATCGAGCCGCCCAGGGCCTGGTCCACGGCGTCCTTCACGCGGTCGAAGATGTCCTCCACCACGTCCTTGTGCTCCTCCAGAAACTGCCGCCCCTGGTCCGTAATCTCGTAGACCTTCTTGCCCTCGACGTCCTTACCAACCACGAGCCCTTCGTCCTCGAGCCACTGCAGCGTCGGGTACACGGTCCCCGGCGAGGGGGAGTAGCAGCCGCGCATGCGCTCCTCGAGCTCTTTCATCACTTCGTAGCCGTGGCGCGGCTTGTCCTTGAGGAGCTTCAAGATCACGTACTTCATGTCCCCGGCCTCGAACCACTGGCGGCGGCGCGGCCCCCGGGCCCAGGTGAACCCCCGCGGCCCGAACCCAAAGCCGAACCCTCTCCATCCGCGATGCATACCGTTCCTGCCTTCTGAAGATGTAACGGGACGATACTATGTCACGATATATCGTGTCAAGGCCGCCACAAGCGCCAGCCGCTCCGCTCGATACATTCCCCGAAGCGCCCCCCGGTCGTCGCCCAACGCCGCGCCCTGACGAGGGACTCGGACATGTCCGTGCAGGTGACCCCCCACCCCGAGTGGGTCGTGGACCTGGACCGCGAACTCGAACCGCACCGGCTGGCCGTGCTCACCACGCCGGTCGTCGAGCACTCCGCGGAAAACACGCTCGACGAGCAGCGGATGCAGGATTTCCTGGTCGCGTTCTACCCCATCATCCGCGACTTCCCGCAGTGGCTGCAGCTGTTGCTGGATCGCTCCCCACCTGAGAGCGGCGTTTTCTTCCGCGATAACATCCGGGTCGAGCGCCGCCACGACGCCATGTGGCGCGCCATGGGCGATGCCTTCGGAGTGCCGAAGGGTCGCTTCCAGCGGCAGGAGCCAATGCTGGCGGCAGTGCGCGACTTCCACGACTTCCTCTCCGCCTCATGCCACGTGGCGTCGTTCGCCGAGGGGGTTGCGGCGACGAACTACGCGGTGGAAGGGGTGGCGCAGCGCATCTCCGAAAAGGCGCTGCGCGGCCTCGGCAAGAACGAGAAGCTGGGCCCGCGCGGTCGCTGGTGGCTGGAAGAGCACGCCAAGTACGACGACGAGCATCCGGTCCACGCGCTCGAGATCATCAAGGCCCGCGTGACCCGGGGCGAGGACCCGGAGGCGGTCACGGCGGCGGCGATCCATAGTCTCACCCTCATGCGCGACGCGATGCTGGAGTCCTACCGGCCATGAGCAAGCGGCCGACGTCGTCCTCGCGGGGCACGCGCGTCGCCGCGGGCGGCGAGGGAGGCCGTCCGCCGCTCGACCTGCTCCGCGTCGCCGCGGAGCTGGTCGCCAACCTTCCCGACGCCGTCGTGGTCACAGGCCTGGACCGTCACATCCTCACCGCCAATCCGGCGGCGGCGGAATTGCTAGGGCGGGCGCTGGATGAGCTGCCCCATCTCACCATGGACGAGATCATCGCCCCCGCCGAGCGCCAGCACGTGGCGAGCCGGGAGCAGCAGGCATTCGGGGGCGAGCCGCAGCGCTACGAGACGACCGTGGTGCCGAGCGACGGCGAGCTCCGCGAGGTGGCCGTCTCCAACTCTCCATTCACGGTGGAGGGAGAGCTGGTGGGCACCGTCGCCACGGTCCGGGATATCACCGATCAGAAGCGGGCACAGGAGACCCTCGCCCGCTCGGAGTCCCGCTACCGCAACCTGTTCGAGTCCGCCTCCGACGCCATTGTGACGCTGGACGCCAACGGCCGGTTCACGACCGTGAACCACGCGGCCGAGAGCATCTCGGGCTTCAGTCGCGACGAGCTGGTCGGCCAGTGGTTCGCCCCGATGATTCCCGACGACGACCTGCCCAAAACGCTGGCGCATTTCCAGATGGCCCTGTCGGGCGAAACGGGGCTCTTCGAGACACGGTTTTTCCGCAAAGATGGCGAGCCGCGGACCATTCAAGTCACCTACTCGAGCCCCCAGAAGGACGAGGAGGTGCTATGCCTGATCCGCGAC
>Ga0137415_10007432_pt1 | contig 10859 bp, 10 predicted proteins | sample CZODoug3_1_1_16f_FD_183082 | JGI IMG/M metagenome (GOLD analysis project Ga0137415, IMG submission 183082) | Vadose zone soil fungal communities from Angelo Coast Range Reserve, California, USA - CZODoug3_1_1_16fungal (Hybrid Assembly) | ecosystem: Environmental > Terrestrial > Soil > Vadose...
TTGCGCAAGACGCCGCGAGCCACGCGATAGGCGAGCGGGCCGCACTCGGCGAGGCGCTCCTCGAACTCGCGCCTCGTGTCAGCCTGGGCCGCTCGCTGCGCCAGCTCATCCCCGACCGTGCGACCTGGTTGGACCAGAACCAGCTCCTGCATTTGTTATCGTGCGCGAGCCTCGAACGCGCGTCCTCCCCATACACCTAACCAGACGCCGCGACTCGAGGAATGGTTCACTGGAAGAAAGCTACTGATGTGAATACGCATGGCCGCTGCCTCGAGCCCGGTCGCAGGTTTTCAGTCTTAAGTTTTAAGTTCTTAGCCGGAGAAGACAAGAATTCTCTATTTGTGGCCATTTCTAGTCTGTCCGCCGCCTGTTCACGATTGAATTGCGGGCAGTTCGATGTCGGTCAGAGGCCCCAGTGACTGTGCCGGAAGACCGGTCGTCCGGGAGTTGTTCGCGAGGCCAGAGGGGCATGGATGGCGAGGCTAGATACCGAGTTGTCCGAGCAGATCTTCAAGATTGGATTCGTCGACGAGCACTTCTCCGGGTTGCTTGCCCCCTGGTGGGGCCTGGACGGAACCTTCATCGAAAGCCTGAAAAAGACGCATTTTGGCGACGGCATATTCCTCGCTGCTAGTGAGCGGGCGACCGTTCAGCTTTGCCCAAGCGTCCAGTGCCGATTGCTCGACGAAAATTTTGAAGGGGAATGCGGAGCGGCGGTCGGCGGAGATCACGTAAGTAAATTCGCCACCGGGACTGCCATCCCTTTGCGCACGATTGCCTTCGAAGAAGTAGTACTGATAGACGTAGCCGTCGGCTGCAGAGTAGCTCTTGACGCGGCGGACGGCATCGGGGCGAGGCATGGGCGGATTATTGGAGGCGCGACGGGAGAAGTCAATGCAGGAATTTGGGGCGAGCGGTTGTCCCAATATGAAACAGCGCACTTCCGTCCGGTTCCAAATCAGAACGAAGTTTGGCCGAGGTGAAACACGGAGCACCATTCTTGCGTTGCGCTTACTTGTAGCACTCGAAGCTTGGAACGCGGTAATCTACTGATTCGATGCGGCTTCTTACGGGAAGTTCTCTGAGGCTGCCTGCCTCATCCTCATTCTCGATTTTCTTTTTTTCGCTGGCCCTTCGCCTGCTTTGCCGATGGCATGCGGTCCCTCTCGCGAAGCAACGGAAAAAGATCCAGGACGGCGACGATTGCGATCGCCGCGCTTCTTGCGGAGGGGACGTGGACGATCGGCTGCGGTGCAGGAGGCGCGTCGCTCCCGCCTCCGCCTCCTCCAGTGATTGAGGTGACCGTGAACCCGGCGAACGGATCGGTATTGCTTGGCGGCCAGGCGACTTTCACGGCAACAGTAACGAACACAACTGACACCGCCGTGAGTTGGAGTGTAAATGGCGCGCCGGGCGGAAATGCGAGGTTGGGAATGATCACGCCTGCCGGCGTGTACACCGCGCCCGCTGACATGCCATCTCCCGCGACGGTGCAAGTCACAGCCACGAGCCATGCCGATTCGACAAAATCGGGCACGGGCACCTTGGCAATCACGAGCGACATCGCGCTAGCCTTGACGCCCAATCCGGCAAGCGTGGAACTCGGGGCGACGCAATCGTTTCAAGCCACGGTAACGAGCAGCGGGCATCTGGATACCTCGATACGCTGGAGCCTCTTGGGCCCGGCGTGCGCCAAGGGGTGCGGGACGGTGGACGCGAGCGGGAACTACACCGCGCCGCGGGCTCTTCCCTCTCCTGCAAGCACGACGCTGACAGCGCAAAGCGTGGCCGATCCTTCGAAGCAGATTTCCACCGTGGTGGCCATCACCAGCAGTTTTTCATTGCAACTCTCCGCGCCATCCAGCGTGCCGGCAGGAGGGACGACGACCATTGTCGCGACGATGACTCCCGTTCCGGGTTCGAATCCAGGCGCCGCGCTGACTTGGGCGCTTAGCGGTCCGGGCTGCAGCGGGAGTTCCTGCGGAACGTTGACGGTGATGACGACGCAATCGGCGAGCGGGAGTACCGTCGCGGATTCGGCGACTTACACGGCACCAGCCACGCCGCCAAGTCCCAACACGGTTACGGTTACGGTAATTTCACAAGCGGACCCATCGAAAAAAGCGCAAGCGACATTGGCGATTCAGCCGGGAGTCAACGTGAGTGTTTCGCCGTCGACGGCGACACTGGCGGCCAATCATCGCGTGATGCTGAGCGCGCAGGTGAATGGAACCTCGAATACCGAGGTGATCTGGAGCGTGAACGGAATTGCGGGAGGAAACACGGCGTTTGGGCAGATTTGCGCCGTGGGTTCGAATCCCTGCCAGACGGTGACGAGCACCAACACGCCGCAGGCGGATCACCATGCGCCGGGCGCAATTCCCTCACCGAATCCGGTGAGCGCGGCAGCAGTGAGCGCGGCGGATTCCACGAAGAGCGCAAGCGCGCAAATCACGGTGATCAATCACGTGCTGGTGTCCGTGCAACCCGGAAGCGCCACACTGTCGCCACTAGCTGTGCAGGCCTTCACCGCGTCGGTGCCGGGAACCGCCAACCAGAACGAACTTATGAGATCGATGGCCTGGCGGTGGGGCACAGCTACACTGTTTATGCGGAGGCGCTGAACGCGGCGGTGGATCCTTCGCAGTTCGAGAACGCCATTGTCTCGCTTTGCCGGAATCCGGTTAGCGATCCGGGCTGGCCGCCGCTGCAGGGATGCGTGGTGCCCGCCGTGGACGTAAGTTTCACGGCTCGGACACGGCCCGGGCCTTGAGGACAGTTTTCACTTTTCAGTTTTCAGTTTTTGGTGTTCAGTATCTAGTTTTTAGCATTTAGTTTTTGGCTTTTGGTCTCTAGTTCTTGGCTCTTAGTCTTAAGACTTGTGGATGTGGCGCACGTGTTTTGGTTTCTGCCCCGATCACGAAGTGGGATAGAAAGCTCAATCGTGAGGAGTGAGCCAGCCTCCGCCGAACAGAAGGCCGGGACCGAGCGAAGCAAGAAAAATCGGCCGGCGATCGCGGCGCGCTTGCTTCGAGGCATTCCGCAAAGCTTCATGCAGGGCCGCGCCGCATGTCGAGGAGCCGAGGTTGCCGTAAACTTGGGCGACCGGCGGAAAAGTGTTCGGGGAAACGCCGCATTGCTTCGCGAGCAGGGCCACGAGGCGGGGGTTCGGTTGGTGCGTCGCAAAACCGCCGACGGAGGCGCGCGGGATGCCGCTGCGCAACTCGACGGAGGCAAGAACTTTTTCCATGCGGGTGATCGCCGCGCGAGAAAGGGCTTCGCCGTCGAACTGCACGGTGAGGCCGCCATCCTTCGTATCGCTGACCTGGATGGCGGCAGCGTACTGGCCCGCGCAGCCGAAGAGGAACTCACCGAGGCGATAGCCTTCGTTGGAATCGTTGCCAGCGGCGCTTCGAAGGATGAAAGCACTGGCGCCGTCGCCAAACAAACCTCCAAATTCGCCGGCGACCCGGCCGGGAGTGAGTGTCCGGCTGTGGACATCGGCGGTGACGACGGCGACGGCCCGAGCCTGTCCCGATCCGATCAGAGATTGTGCGAACACCAATGCGTTGAGCAAACCGAGGCAGGCGCCGCCGACATCCAGTGCGCCGCAATTTTCACGGACGAGTAATCGAGAATGAAGTTGAGCCGAAAGCGAAGGGTAATCGTGATGCGTTTCGCTGGTGGTAACGATCCAATCCAGCTGTTGCGCTCCGCATGCAGCTGCGCGTAACGCTTCCTGTGCGGCTTTTGCGGCGAGTGTTAGCTCGTTCTCGCTTTCGGCAACGTAGGCAAGAGATTCGATGCCCGCACGGCTGCGCAGCTTTCCGGCAGGCATGCCGAAAGCGCGATCGACTTCCTCGGAGGGAACTATGCGCGAACCCACTGCCGCGGACGATCCGGTGAGGATTGCAGGGACTATGGTCTTGGAAGCGTTTGGCTCTGCGTCATAATGATTCACATCAGTAGCGATGGACTCGCGGTTGCGCAACTCCGCCAAAACGGCCGCGAAGCTGGCGGAGCGCTCGCTGAGACTGGAACCAAATTCGCCAGCCCCGCTTGCAGATTCGATGGATCGGAGAAAACTTACCCAGCCCATGGAATCAAGGATGCCGGTTTCAATCAAGTCCGTGTTTTCATCGGGGATTGGGACGGACAAACCGGCCTCCCGGTGAAAGCACTCTTCGACAAGGCGGCGCAAGGGATCTTTGTCAGCGGAGCGAGTGTTGGGGGGCCGAGTCATCAAAACTCCTCGAGCCACTCCGGGCTGGGCAGCGGGAACAAGGTGTCCAGCATTAACCAGCAGAGATCATGAAACGGCCTCGTAAGGCCGAGCCGGATGAAGTGATGCGGACAGGACATGATCTTGTAGTGGAATCGCGAATTCAAGAAGCGATCGAGGCGACCGGCGCGATTGGCGCCGCGGCCAGGAGAGAGAGAGGCTTCGATGAAGTCGCGCCAGTCGCGGTCGACAACCGGAAGATCGCGCAAGGCTTCTCCGGAAGGGAGCGCGAGCGTGGCGCGGAGTTCGTTGGCGCAAAGCTCCAGCCGGAGATTCTGCGTCTCACAACCGCAGATCGAGCGTTTGGCTTCGTGCGGCATCGCGAAGAGACCACTACCCTTCTTATTTTCGTGGATGGGGCAGTCGAAGAGATCCGGCAAGGATTGCGCCATTTCTGCTTTGCGGAGAAACGTGACGGTTTCGGCTTCGCGCAATGTGGACGATTTCTCAAAGCCGCGGGTTGAAACGCGGTCTTCGACATGAGGTTTGGCTCCGGGAAAGGGCGCGAGGGCGCATTCGAGGATGTCGCCGCGTTGGTGCGGGAAGTGCTTCCAGCCATTAGCGAACGCGGGCACCGGCCGGATCGATTGAATTTTTTCCTGCTCGCGCTGCAGGCCGATGACGCAAAAGGCCGGGCCCATGCGCGTAATTTCGGTAATGAGCAGTTTGGTCATGAGGCGGGGCCCATTGATTTGTGCCGGGGCTTCGCAGGCTTTTGGCGCGACGAGACGAGATGGCGAATTTCGACGGCGTAACCTTGCTCCCGCCAGTAGCCGGCGAGAAGATCGGCGACGAGGCGGCGATGGCATTTCTCCGGGCCGGGTTCGGAGCAGAGAAGAGAGACCCGGGGAGACCACGAAGTCGTGTCGAGACTTGCGGGGACACGGCGCTCTTTCATCACTGCGAGAAAATCTGCTTCATAGGCGGGCCAAACTTTCGTGCGGCGATACGTCTTGAGAAGTTCCGGGGGAGGGGCGAGCAGCGGCTCATGCAGGTATTCCATTCCGGCGATTTTTCTCAGAAAGAAGGAGAGGTCGGGATGCTTGGAGAATCCCGAGAGCTGGCCGCTGCGATTCTGGCGCACGTCGATGACTTGCCGGACCCCGGCGCCGGAGAGCAAAGTGAAGAATTCCTCGGCGGTTTTTCCGGTGAAGCCGATGGTGCAGAGGAGGCGTTGCATCATATTCAGAAATACTCGGCAGCTTCGGGAGAGGCACGGAATGCGAAATCCTTCGACTGGAGGACCAGGGCGTCATTCAGAGCGGCATCACGGCCAGAGACGAACAGCGAAGTGCTGGTGACGTCGTCGAAGCCGTGGAGGACGAGGAGGCGATCCTCGGCGTCGCGTTGAGATTCGAGGAAGCCGCCGCGCCGAATATGGGCGGGTGTGGCGCCGCGGTCCAGGAGCGCAGGGCAAATCATCAGGAAGCGATGGCATTGCAGGGGATCTTCTTCAGCGCACATGAGGGCAATGACGTTGGTCCGGGAGAGGGCGAGGGCGCGATCGATACCTTCGGCGAAATCCGGGGCGCGACGGCGTGCGGCGTAGTCAACGAGCCCGTCTTCGCGGTAGACGCGCGGATCAGCGGGCCTGCCGCCCAAAGTTTCCCCGAGAAATTCGTAGCGTATGCAGGCCGAAGAAAGACCCGCTTCCAGTGGCTCGCGATTGAATTGCGGAAAACGAAAACTGGCGGGGCGGCTGCGGACATCGCACAGCGACTGGACACCATGCTGCGCAAGGAGTGCGAGAAAGACTTCCAGTTCGAGATTTGAATGACCCACCGTGAAGAGCAGATTGGCGTGGTCGGAGTGGGTATTCATGAAATTTACACCTATGGCAAAGGGTATTTTGCCGGAAGGCTACACAGACGGCAAGTGTAGAGGCCGGCAGACAGTGTTTGCATTTTGCAAGCGAGGTCAGCCGGGGGATGCAAGATGAAATCAAGGCTGTGCTAACGTGAATCGATGAAGCGGAAGAGGTTTTCACAGAGAAGGGTACGCACAGAACGGCTTGAGTTGGCTGCCGAGAGCGACCGATAGAAATGTTTCACTCGAAAAAAATGCAGGTCATCGCGATCTCCGCGCTTTTCTTTATGTGCACGTTGAACGCGTGGGCGCAGCGCGTGCGGGGCGAACTCCGGCTTGAGGTGCATGACCCGCACGGGACGCCAGTGCCGTCCCCCGGCGAGCTGGTCAGCGAGTCCAATGGGTTTCGCAGAACTTTTGTCGCGGGATCCGAGGGGCGCTACGTTGCGCAGGATCTCCCGTTTGGAGTTTACCGGGTGAGTTTGCAGGCGGAAGGATTCGCACCGTGGAGCGATCTGGTCGAAATACGCTCCGAGCTGCCGGTTCGCATGGACGTGACGCTGGGCGTTGCGCCGTTGACGACACGGGTGGAAGTGAATGATTCGGCGACGCTGGTGGATCCCTATTCAACGGGATCGATGTACTCCATCGGGCGGCAGGCGATCGAAGAGCATGACGCAGCGCAACCGGGGCGCGAGCTGCTGGACTTGGTGTCCGAACAGCCGGGATGGGTGTATGAAGCCAACGGCGTGCTTCATCCGCGAGGTTCGGAATACGACGTGCAGTTCGTGGTGGACGGACTGCCGCTGACTCAGAATCGTTCGCCGGCGTTTGCGCCCTCCTTTGATGCGGGCGACGTTGAGTCCTTGCGCGTATTGACGGCAAGTTTTCCGGCGGAATATGGGCGGAAATTGGGTGGCATCGTCGAAGTCACGACCAAGAAAGATGTCCAAGCGGGATGGCACGGGCGGGTCGACGCGGCCGGCGGAAGTTTCTCCACGCTGAACGGCGCAGCGGGACTTTCCTATGCGCGGGAGGCAGAGCGGTTTTCGGCCGGCGGCGAGGGATTTCATACTGACCGCTACCTGGATCCTCCGGTGCTGGGAAATTACACAAACCGGGGAAATGGCGGTGGGTTCTCGTTTTCTTACGAGCGAGATTTCTCAACGAGCGACCGGTTGCGCGTGAGCGTGATGCACAATGTCGTCCGCTTCCTGGTGCCGAACGAGCTCGTGCAGCAGCGAGCCGGCCAGCGGCAGGATATCCAGAACACGGAGACAAGCGGACAGATCTACTTCCAGCACACGATTTCAGCTGAATTGTTTCTGAGCTTTTCGGGAAGCGTGCGGGATTCAAGCGCAACGCTGGCGTCAAACGCGCAGGCCACGCCGGTGATCGTTTCGCAGGACCGCGGCTACCGCGAAGGATATCTGCGCGCCGACCTAGCGGGGCACCACGGACATCACGATTGGAAAACGGGCGTGGACAGTATTTTCAGCCCGGTGCATGAGACGCTGCAGTACGCGATAACCGATCCGACTCAATTCGATCCCGGGACACAACTGAACTTTTCGTTTCCTTATCAACAGAAATGGGATGTCGAGCCTTCGATTTACATGCAGGACCAGATGCGCCTGGGCCGGTGGAACATCAGCGCGGGGCTGAGGTTCGATCATTATGGATTTGTCGTACACGAGTCGGCGTGGAGTCCGAGAGTCGGTGTATCGAGATTCGTTCCAACGCTCAACCTGCTGCTTCATGCTTCTTATGATTGTGTTTTTCAAACGCCCGCTATCGAAAATCTGCTTCTTGCGAGCTCGCCACTTCTCGATGCCATCAGCCCATCGGTGTTGCGATTGCCGGTGAGGCCGGGGCGCGGAAACTTTTACGAAGGCGGAGTGACGAAGGCATTTCTTGGCAAGCTGCGCCTGGATGCCAATGTTTTCCGCCGGGATTTTCGCCACTATTCCGATGACGATGTGCTGCTGGATACGGGCGTGAGCTTTCCGATTGCGTTCGCGAAGGCGCGGATCTTCGGAGAAGAAGTCCGCGTGGAAATCCCGCAGTGGGGACGCTTCTCCGGATACCTGAGCTATGCGAACCAGTCCGGCTACGGGCAAGGGCCGATCACCGGCGGGTTGTTCCTTGGAAGCGATGCGGCCAATGCGCTGACCGATACGAGCAGGTTCGCCGTGACGCAGGATCAAAGGAATTCGCTGCGCGCTCGCGTACGTTTTCAAGCGCCGCGGCACGCCTGGCTGGCGATGGGCGCGCAATACGGCAGCGGGTTGCCGGCGGATATTGGCAACGCCAACGTCAGTGACCTGCTGGCGGCTTTCGGACAACAGATTCTGGATCGCGTTGATCTGGCTCGTGGGCGGGTGCGGCCGAATTTTTCCCTCGGCGTGGCCGCAGGCGCGGAAATCTATCACAAGGAATCGAGGAGTGCCGCACTGCAGATTCAAGTGGCCAACTTAGCGAACCGGCTCAACGTGATTAATTTTGCGAGTCTGTTTTCCGGGACCGCGCTGGGAGAACCGCGGAGCGTTTCGGCGAACTTGCGGCTTACGTTTTGAATCGCGGGGGCGCAGCATCCTGGCAGGGTCGGGACAGGTGCTGCGCACCTACTTGGCGAGGGATTCGAGTTCCGTCACGACGCGGTCGAGTTCGTCGATGAGTGGGTTTGAGCCGGCTTTGCGGAATACATTGACCAGCGTGCGGTAGTACCAGAGCGTGCCGACCTTGCGGCCGGTGAAGCGGTCGAAGACGGCGTCGCCTTCCAGGCGATAGTCGGAGAGGATTTCGCGGGCGTTGGCCAGTTTGTCGGCGGCGGATACAAGACGGACATCTTCGGCCTCATGCGCGACCTTTTCGATGTAGGCGCGTTTTCTTTCGCCCCATTCCCGTTTTTCGCCGGAGACTTCGTAAGAATCCGTGCAGCCGTCGACGATATGCGCAACGCGGCCGCCGAATTTTTCGCGGATTTCATCGAGGCGCGGGAGGCCGCCCTGGTCTTCGACGGCATCATGCAACAGCGCCGCGATGACTTCATCTTCACCGCCGCCGTGTTGAATGACGATGGCCGCAACACCGAGCAAGTGGCCGACATACGGCTGGCCTTTACCCTTGCGGCGCTGGTGCAGATGCAGTTCCGCCGCGTATCCAAGCGCCTCCACGAAACGGTTTGTGAGGACGGGCTTTTCGATGATGGATCGTCCGCTGGTCAATGGTTTCGCTTATCTGCGGCGCATCTTGCCGAGCAGGCGGAGAATTTCCAAATAGAGCCAGATGAGCGTGACCATCAGGCCGAACGCGCCGTACCACTCCATGAATTTGGGCGCGCCATTCCGCACGCCAGTTTCGATCATGTCGAAATCGAGGACCAGATTTAATGCGGCAATAACGACCACAAAGAGGCTGAAACCGATTCCCACAACACCGCTGCCGTTGATCGCCGGGACCTGCATGTGGAAGAAACCGCCAAGAACCATCTCCAGGAGATAAAGAATCGCGATGCCGCCGGTGGCGGCGATCACGCCGAGCTTGAAACCTTGCGTGGCGCGAATCATTCCGGTCTTATAGGCGAGCAGCATGACGAAAAGCGTGCCGAACGTGAGGCCGACGGCTTGCATCGCGACCCCCGGGTAGGTGCGCTCGAACATGGCGGAGATGCCGCCCAGCGCCAGGCCTTCGAGGAGCGCGTAGAGCGGGGCGGTGAGCGGAGCCCAATTTGGTTTGAAGATGGTAACCAGCGCTACGATGAAGCCGCCGAGAATGCCGCCTATCATCCACGGAATGGCCGCCTCCGGCGCTTGGGAATGAGACAGACCCCAGGTCCACGCGGCCGCGGCCACGACGAAGAGCAGCAGCAGGCCCGTTTTGTTGACAGTGCCTTGCAGCGTCATCGCTTCGCCGTAGGCGACTTGGCCTTTGAATGCCTTTTCATTCAATGCCGGATTGGATGTGCGCATCAGATTTGCCATTCGCGAAATTCTCCCTAACGACGTGTTTCTAATCTTTCCAAATCCTGTGCTTCTAAATTCTACTCCCTGGTATCTGTCATTTCCATCGCGCTCGGCACAAGACGAAATCGCTCAGGAGGATTTTGGCTCCCCGGCGATCTGGCGCTGGACTTGCTCTCTGAATTCCAGGGGCCGGGCAATCTGCGGAAAAACTTCTGGCGTCCCACCCGTACCCCTCACGATCACTGTTCCGTAGCCCAGGAGCCTTCCCAGCGCGGGCTCCTCGATGGCGATGCTTTCGATTCTTGACAAAAGAAGTTCGATGGTGCGGCGATTTGCGAGCCCCGATTTTACGATGACTCTTTTATTGGTAACGGCCATCTCCGTAGCGCTTCGGCGTACAAAACCAATTCCGAAAAAGATCGCTGCCACCACCACACAAGCGACGCCCGCCCATCGCAGTGCACCGGCAGAAGAAGCTTCGCCGCCGTTTACAGAACTCCACGGCGTGATGAGCAGGCTCACGCCAACCAGCGCCAGGGCTGCGGCAATCAGCGCGTGCCCCAACATCACGATCCAGTGGAGCTGAGTCTCATACTGGACGATTTCGCCCGCGATGAGATGTTTTTCGGCGTAGCTCAAAGGGGCTCCTTGGAAAAGGGCGTCATGAAATATGCCATTGGGAACCCGCGGCGGATGATGGCCCGAAGTTACAGCTGGTCAACGGCCAGCTGTGCAAAACAGAAAAATCTCGAACTCAATTGGTAGCGCTAACGGGAATCGAACCCGTATTTTAGCCTTGAAAGGGC
>Ga0137415_10007433_pt1 | contig 10859 bp, 9 predicted proteins | sample CZODoug3_1_1_16f_FD_183082 | JGI IMG/M metagenome (GOLD analysis project Ga0137415, IMG submission 183082) | Vadose zone soil fungal communities from Angelo Coast Range Reserve, California, USA - CZODoug3_1_1_16fungal (Hybrid Assembly) | ecosystem: Environmental > Terrestrial > Soil > Vadose...
TCGGCCTCGTCGGGCAGGACCTGGCGCAGGGTGCGGCGGGCGTACTCGTGGCCGGGCGTCTTGCCGCTGGCCCTGATCGACTCGGTGATCGAGCCCAGCCGCTCCAGCCCGTCGTGCACGGCGGGCCGGGTACGCACGAACGTGCCGACGCCGTGCTGGGTGCGCACCAGGCCGAGCACGTCGAGCTCCTTGACCGCGCTGCGCACGGTGGCCCGAGAGACCAGGAAGCGCTGGCAGAGCTCGGCCTCGGTGGGCAGCCGGGCGCCCGATGGGTGGACGCCGTTGCGGATCTCCGCCTTGAGCGTCGCCGCGATGTCGTCCGCGAGGGGCCGACGACCGTTGCTCTGCATAGAACCATCTTGACGTGGACACCGGTTGTCCGACAACCTCGGCTGCGGTGCTGGTCACCCGATTGAGACCGGCGGCGGGGTTCTGGGCGGAGTTCTAGCGGAGGGTGGCGGATGCGCACGATCGACTGGGTGCCGGCGGACGGTGGCCCGGGGCACATCCGGCTGGTCGACCAGACGTTGCTGCCCGGCACGCTCGCCGAGCTGGATATCCGCACCGTCGATGAGCTGGTGGACGCGATCGCCCGGCTGGCCGTGCGGGGCGCGCCGGCGCTCGGCGTGGCCGGTGCGATGGGTGTGGCGCTGGCCGTGCAGACCTTGCCCACCGCGCAGCTGCCGGCCGCCGTGGCCCGGCTGCGTGCCGCCCGTCCCACCGCCGCGAACCTGGCGGTCGGGGTCGACAAGGCGTGGGCGCAGGCGCGCGGGGGCGGCGGATCCGCCGCACTGGCCGCCGCACTGGCGATGCGGGACGAGGACATCGCCGGCTGCCGGGAGATGGCGCGCCGGGGTGCCGAGCTGTTGCGCCTGCTGGTGCCCGAGCCGCCGAGGCTGACGGCGCTGACCATCTGCAACACCGGCGCGCTCGCGGCCGTGGAACACGGCACCGCGCTGAGCGTGATCGAGCGGCTGCACGAGGAGGACCGGCTGGAGCGAGCGGTGGTCTGCGAGACCCGGCCGTTGCTGCAGGGCGCCCGGCTGACCGCGTGGGAGCTGTCCCGGATGGGCGCGGCGTACGAGCTCATCGTCGACTCGGCCGCCGCGAGCATCCTGGCCGCCGGCGAGGTGCACGCCGTGCTGGTCGGCGCCGACCGGATCGCCGCCAACGGGGACACCGCGAACAAGATCGGCACCTTCGCCCTCGCGCTGGCCGCCGTGCACGCCGGCGTGCCGTTCCTGGTGGTGGCCCCGGAGACGACGGTCGACCTGGCCACCCCGACCGGCGCCGAGATCGAGATCGAGGACCGGGGCGCCGACGAGATACGGGCGTTCCGGGGTGTCGCCACCGCCCCGGCCGACGCCCCCGCCCGGAACCCGGCGTTCGACGTCACCCCGGCCGACCTGATCACCGCCATCGTCACCGACCGCAGGGTCGTCGACCTCGCGGCGCACCGGGAGCGGTCCGCCCGGTCCGCCTACCTTGGCCCGTCCCTCAACGAGGAGGAAGCATGAGAACCATGCCGTTGCGTGCGGCCGGCGTCCTGGCCGCACTGGTCGCAGCCGCGCTCGCGCTGGTCGGCTGTGCCCAGAACCCCGCCGGTGGGGGTGGTGGGGGCGGTGGCGCGGCGGCCGCGGGCGGGCCGTGTCAGCGCACGGTGCAGAACGACTTCGTGCTGCCCGGGGAGAAGCCGCCGGCCGCGAAGGCGAACTTCAAGGTCGCGATGGTCCGCCAGTCCGGGGTCGGCGACTACTTCGAGCAGTGGGGCAACGGGGCCGCCACGCAGATCAAGGCGGCCGGCGGGCAGTTGGACGTGTACGACGCGCGCGGCGACAACGCCAAGCAGGTCGCCCAGTTCAACGACGCGATCACCGCGAAGCCGGACGTGATCATCGTCGACCACGGGCTGGCCGACTCGGTCAACCCGAAGATCGACGAGGCGATCAGCAAGGGCATCCCGGTCGTCGTCTACGACGTGAACATCGCCAACTGCAAGGCGATGTACATCTCGCAGGACGACGCCTCGATCGCCACCAAGATCCTCGACTACCTCAAGCAGGACAACCCGGGCGGCGGCAAGATCGCTTACGTGAACGTCTCCGGGATCGCCCCGCTGGACTCCCGCGACGCCGTCTACCAGCAGTTCCTCAAGTCCAACCCGCCGTTCACGCAGAGCGCGCACTTCGGCAAGTACTCCGAGTCGGTGGCCGCCGACACCGCGACCGAGGGCGCCGCCGCGCTGAAGGCCGCGCCCACCACCACGCTGTCCTTTGCCGCCTACGACGAGCTGGCCAAGGGCACGCTGATCGCGCTGCGCCAGGACAACATGGCCGACAAGGTCAAGGTCTACGGGGTGGACATCTCCACCGCCGACATCCAGCTGATGTCCGAGGCGGGCAGCCCGTGGCGGGCCACCGCCGCCACCGACCCGGCCAACGTGGGCGCGATCGTGGCGCGCGCGGCGATCGGCGCCGGCGCCGGCGTGGTGATGCCGCAGAAGATGACCATCCCGGCCGCGCTGATCACCCAGGACATGCTGCGCGAGCGCAAGGTGACCAACATGGACGACCTGCGGGCCGCGCTGCCCGACCTGAACACGCCCAACATCCTCGGTGCCACCTGGGTCCCGAAGATCCAGCCCGGCTCGTAGGTCGTGAGTGGCGATGGTCGCGATAGCGACCATCGCCACTCACGAGGTAGGGGGAGGTGGCTGTGGACGCGGTGCTCGAGGTGCGGGACATCTCGAAGAGCTTCGGGCCGAACCGCGTGCTGCGCGGCGTCAGCTTCGGCGTCGCGCGCGGCGCGATCTACGGGCTGATGGGGGCCAACGGGGCCGGCAAGTCGACCCTGATCAAGATCCTCTGCGGCGCCGAGGGCCCGGACGGCGGCCAGATCCTGCTAGGCGGGCGCGAGGTCAACTTTCCCGACCCGATCGCCGCGCACCGGCTCGGCGTCGGCACCGTGCACCAGAACCCGAACGACGGCGTGGTGCTGGACATGACGGTGGCCGAGAACCTCGCGCTGGACACCCTCACCGACGGTTCCTCGCCGCTGCGGTTCAGCCGCCGGCGCACCGAGCGGCACGCGGTGGCGGTCGCCGACACGCTCGGGCTGCGGCTGACCCGGCAGGTGCTGCGCGCACCCGTGCGCGAGCTGGGCGTGTCCGAGCGGCAGCTGCTGGTGCTGGCCAGGGCGCTGTCGCGCCGGCCCGACATCCTGATCCTGGACGAGCCCACCTCGGCGCTGTCCGCGCAGGAGACCAGTCGGCTGTTCGAGCTGGTCCGGTCGCTGGTGGCGGACGGCATGACGGTGCTGTTCGTGACGCACAAGCTGGCCGAGTTCGACCAGCTCTGCGACCACGTCGGCGTGCTGCGCGACGGCGCGATGACCGGCGAGTTCCACCGGGCCCACGGCCGGCTGTTCGACTGGCCGGCGGCGTTGAAGGCGCTGTTCGACCGCACCCCGGCGGAGCTGAACCACGACGAGCTGCCCGGCGGGCGGGAGGTGTTGGCGCTGCGCGGCGTGCGGCTGTTCGCCGACACCGCGCCGTTCGACCTCCAACTGCGCGACGGCCAGGTGACCGTGCTGCTCGGGCTGCTGGGCAGCGGCAAGACCGAGCTGCTGGAGTGGGCGTTCGGGGCGCGGCCGATCGCGGCCGGCGAGCGGGAGCTGGACGGCGCGCGGTTCGCCCCCCGCCATCCCGGCGACGCCGTCCGGGCCGGCGTCTACCTGCTGCCGGAGTCGCGCCACGAGCAGGCCATCATCCCGGGCTGGCCGGTGTACTCGCAGATGACGCTGCCGTTCCTGAAGCGGTTCTCGACCGGCACCCTGATGCGCACGCTGTCCGAGCGCCGCGCCGCGCGGGTCATGATGGACGACATCGGCGTCGTGGCGCGCGACCCGTCCAGCCCGATCCAGACCCTGTCCGGCGGCAACCAGCAGAAGGTCGTGATCGGGCGCTGGCTGCTCGGCTCGCCGAGGGTGCTGCTGCTGGACGAGCCGTTCCGCGGCGTCGACATCAACGCCCGGCACGACATCGGCACCACGGTACGCACGCTGACCCGCTCGGCCGCGGTGCTCGTGGCGACCTCCGACCTGGACGAGGCCCTCGAGGTCGGCGACCGGATCGTCGTGCTCAACCACGGCGAGGTGGTCGCCGACCTGCCCCGCTCGGCCGCCTCCCGGGCCGCCGTGATCGAGGCGATGAGCGCCCGGCCGTCCGCGCTGCTCGATCCCGATCCCGAACCCGATCCCGAACAGACAGCCGCGGCCGAGCCCACGGCCGCGGCACAGCGAGGAGGACCCGGCGATGGCGGCTGAGGTGGCGGTCGGGGAGCGCACCGCGTTCTCCGGCACAGACTTTGTGGTGCGCTACGGCGTGGTGCTCGTCGGCGTGCTCGTCGCGATCGTGTTCTCCTTCGTCATCCCGGGCTTCGCCACGCTGGACAACGCGGTGTCGATCCTGCAGACCCAGGCGGTGGCGGCCGTCGCGGCGCTGGGCATGACGCTCACCGCGGTGGTCGGCGACCTGGACCTCTCGGTCGGCGCGGTCGCCGGGCTCTCGGTCACCGTGGCGGCCGTGGTGATGATCCGCCAAGCGCTGACCGGGCCGAGCGCGATCGTGGCCTGCCTGCTCGCCGGGGCGGTGGTCGGCTGCTTCAACGCCGGCCTGATCGTGCTGCTCAACGTGCCGCCGCTGCTGGCCACGCTCGGCACGATGTTCACGATCCAGGGGCTGAAACGCTTCCTGGTGGACGGCCAGACCCTGATCACCGGCATGACGCTGCCCAACGGCACCAAGGTCAGCGGCCGGTTCACCGACGACTTCACCGCGATCGACGGCAACCAGGTGTTCGGCATCCCGATCTCGGTGTACCTGTTCCTGGTGATCGCCGTGCTGGTCTGGCTGTTCTTGGAACGCACCCGGTACGGGCGGGTGTTCTACGCCGTCGGGGGCAACGCGGAGGCGGCCCGGCTGGCCGGCGCCAGGGTGCGGCGGTACCAGTTCGCCGCGTACGCCATCTCCGGCGTGCTGGCCGCGGTCGCCGGCATCATCCTGGCCTCCCGGCTGCGTCAGGGCGACGTCACGGCGGGCGACTCCGCGCTGCTGGACGCCGTGGCGATGACGCTCGTCGGCTACGCCGTGCTCGGGGCCAAGAAACCTAACGCACTCGGCACGGTGGTCGGCGCGATCTTCCTCGGGCTGATCCTGCAGGGGCTCACCCAGCTCGGCCTGCCCTACTACACCCAGGACCTGATCAAGGGTCTCGTGCTGATCTTCGCGCTGTTGATGTCGTTCTCCCTGCGCCGGTCCCGCCGGCGGGCGGGCGCCCGATGAGCGCTCAGATGCTGACTGAGGCGACGGTGCCCGACTACGTCGCCGGGCGCCCGGCGCTGGACGGGTTGGTCGATCCGGGCACGCTCGCGGTGTCCGAGGTCGGCGACGGCAACCTGAACCTGGTGTTCCGCTGCGCCGACGCGGCCGGGCGCCGATTGGTGCTCAAGCAGGCGCTGCCCTACGTGCGGCTGGTCGGGCCGGCCTGGCCGATGACCGAGCTGCGGGCCACCCGGGAGGCGAACGCCATCCGGGCGCACTCGGCGGTCTCCGACGACGTCTGCCGGCTGATCGACTTCGACGAGCCGAGGCACGTGCTGGCCCTGGAGGACCTCTCCGACCACGAGGTCTTCCGCACCCGGCTGAACGCCGGCGGCCCGCACGGCCAGGTCGCCGAACGGCTCGCCGAGTATGTGGCCGAGGTCGCGTTCGGCACCTCGTTCCTCGGGCTCGGTGAGGAGGAGTTCCGCCGGTGCGCCGCCTCGGCGGCCAACCCCGAGCTGTGCGCGATCACCGAGGACCTCGTGCTCACCGAGCCCTACCTCGGCGCGGAGCGCAACTCGGTACGCCCCGCGCTGGAGCCCGTGCTGGCCTGGCTGCAGGTCGACGGCGCCTGGCTGGCCGCCGCGATGGCGATGAAGCACCGGTTCCTGACCGCCGGTGAGGCACTGCTGCACGGCGACCTGCACACCGGCAGTGTGTTCGTCCGGGGTGATTGCGGCGGTCGTGGCGGTGGGGTTGGACCTGGCGGTGGGGCTGGCTCTGGCGCCGGCGGGCTTTCGGTGAAGGCGTTCGACTCGGAGTTCGCCTGCTACGGGCCGGTCGGCTTCGATCTGGGGCTGCTCTGGGCGAACATGCTCTTCGCCGGTACCCGCGCGGCGGCGCTTGGCGAGCTGGACCGGGCGCGCAGCCTGTTCGGCACCGTCGAGTCGAGCTGGCGGCGGTTCGTCGCGCGGATGTGGCAGCGCTGGCCGGACCGGCGCTCGCCCGCCAAGTACCCGGACTCCTACCTCGCCGGCTGGCTGCCGGAGATCCTGCGGGACGCCTTCGGCTTCGCCGGCTGCGAGGCCGCCCGGCGCACCATCGGGCTGGCCAAGGTCAGCGACCTGGAGACCCTGGACGACGACGCCTACCTGGTCGCCGGTACCGCGATGCTGCGACTGAGCCGGACGTTGCTCGTCGACCGGCACACGCTCGCCTTCGACAGCCTCGTGCGCAATTGCCGGGCCGTCTCCCTCGGCTAGCCTGGGCGGCGGCGCCGACGCGCCGGATCGGCGCCGGCAGGGCACGATCGGGGCATGGGCGAGCAGCTGGTGCGGACAGAGCGGGACGGGCACGTGCTGGTGATCCAGATGTGCCGGGCGAACAAGCGCAACGCGGTCAACCGGGAGCTGGCCGACCAGCTGGACGTCGCGTTCAACCTGTTCGAGGACGACCCCGAGCTGTGGGCCGGCGTGCTGACCGGATCCGACGGAGTGTTCTCGGCCGGCAGCGACCTCACCGCGAACGGGGACTACGTCACCGAGCGGGGCGGCGAGTACGCGCTGATCCGGCGGCACCGGAGCAAGCCGCTGGTCGCGGCGGTCGAGGGCCCGGCGCTGGGCGGCGGGTTGGAGCTGGTCCTCGCGTGTGACCTGGTGGTCGCGTCGAGCACCGCGCGGCTCGGGCTGCCCGAGGTGAAGCGCGGCCTGGTGCCGGCGTGCGCCGGGCTGTTCCGCGGCCCCCGCGCGCTGCCGGTCAACCTGGCCCGCGAGCTGGCACTGGTCGGCGACCCGATCGACGCGGCCCGGGGCTACGCGGCCGGCCTGGTCAACGAGGTGACCGAGCCGGGCGGCGCGCTGGCCGCCGCGCTCGCCATGGCCCAGCGGATCGCCGCGAACGCGCCGGTCGCGGTGCAGGCCAGCCTTGTCGCGATGGACCACTGGCTGGCCGCCGGCGACGAGCTGGGCTGGCGGGAGACCGACGTGGCCACCGCCTCGGTGCGCGCCTCGGACGACCACCGCGAGGGCATCGCCGCGTTCCTGGAGAAGCGCGAGCCGAAGTGGTCCGGCCGCTGAGCGGCGCCGGTAGGCTGGCCGGGTGAGAGCGGCGCGGGCGGGCGAGGCGCGGCCTGGCCTGCGGGAACGCAAGAAGCAGCTGACCCGGCAGGCCATCCTGGACACCGCGAAGGCGATGTTCGCCGAGCGCGGCTACGACGGTGTCACGGTGGCCGAGATCGCGGACGCGGTGAACATCGCGGCGAAGACCGTATTCGTCTACTTCCCGTCCAAGGAGGACCTCGTCTTCGACGGCGAGGCCGAGATGCGGGAGCGGATCGTCGCCCGGATCCGGGACCGCGCGCCGGGGGAGACGCCGCTGCGCGCCATGGGTGGGCTGATGGCCGAGCTGATGGCCGAGTCCGGCGCCGAGGTCGTCACCGAGCTGGCCACGTGGCGGCGGATGATGGGCGACAGCGCGGTGCTGCAGTCCCGGATGCGGCTGCTCTGGGAGCGGTTCGAGGACGCGCTGGCCGCCGCGCTGGCCGAGGAGGCCGGCCGGGAGCGGTACAACCCCGTGTCCCGGGTGGCCGCCGCCCAACTGATCCTGATCTTCCGACTGGGTGTGTCCGAGGAGATCCTCGACTACGCGCAGGCCCACCCGAGCGAGGGGCAGCGCGCCGCCGTGCAGGACTGGGTGGACGTGTCGCTGGCACTGGTCGGCGGCGGGCTCGGCGAGTACGCCCGGCGCTCGATGTCCTGAGGGCGCGCGGGGGGTTGTTGTCGGGCGAGTTGCCGAAAGCGCATCTTGGCGGGCGTGACATGCGCTTTTCGGCAACTCCCGCGAAATGCAGTCCGCCCTCGCGGGGCCGTTCGCGACAGGTACGGCCACGCCAGGGCTGTTGGGGTGACGCCGGCGGACGCAACCAGGTCGCCGTCCTGGGCGATCGACGCGCAACTATGGTTGCGTGCGGGGCGGTTCCGGCGGGCGGAGGGTGTGGCATGACCGAGGCGATCGCCGGGCCGCCGGCGACCTATCAGGAGCTGCGCGCCCAGCTGCAGGACCGGCAGCCGACGATGGCGCCGGGGCAGCGCCGGATCGCCCGGCTGCTGCTGGACGACCCGGAGGGCACCGCGTTCCGCAGCATCGGCGAGACCGCCAGGCTGGCTCAGGTGCACTCGTCCTCGCTGGTGCGGTTTGCCGCGCTGTTCGGGCTGTCCGGCTATCCGGCGCTGGTCCGGCTGTGTCGCGAGCAGCTCGCCTCGGAGGCGCAGCTGGTGCACCGGCTGGAGCGGGCGCAGCGGCACACCGCGACCGCGGAGCTGCTCGGTGCCGTGGTCGAGCACGACCAGCGCAACCTCTCCCGCACGTTCGCCCAGCTCGATCATGCCGACTGGGACCGGGTCGTCGAGCTGCTCGCGGACGCGCCGGCTGTGTCGGTGATCGGGCTGCGCAAGTGCTTCTCGGTGGCGTACCTGATGTCCTACCTGCTGCACCTGGTGCGGCCGAGGGTGCGCCAGATCGGTGGTGGCGGTGGGCTGCTCGTGGACGAGCTGCGCGAGCTGGGTCCGTCGGACGTGCTGGTCGCGGTGTCCATCCGGCGCTACGCCAGGGACACCCTGCGCGCCGTGGAGTACGCGCGGCGGGTCGGCGTGGTCGTCGTCGCGCTGACCGACGACCCGTCCTCGCCGCTGGCGCGCCTCGCCGATGTGACCTTCTACGTCAGCACGGCCGGCGTCACGGTGCTGCGCTCGCTGTCGGTGTTCACCTCGGTGGTGCAGGCCCTGGCTACGGCGGTTGCGGTCCGGCTCGGCACCAGCAGTCGGGACGAGCTGCTCACTGACGAGCGGCTGCTCGGCGAGTTCGAGACGTATGTCGAGCCGTCCTGATCTTCTAGAAAGTAAAATTGCGCACACAGGTTGATACGCAATTCTAGTTGCGTCATGCTGGGTGCATGACCCCCGTGCTCGTGAAACGCGCCGGCGCCGTCCGCCGGCTGACCCTGAATCGTCCGGACCGGCTGAACGCGGTGAGCGAGGAGCTCTACCGCCGGCTGCTCGCCGAGCTGCGCGACGCTGACGCCGACCCCGGGACCCGGGCGGTGCTGCTCGCCGGCGCCGGCCGCGCGTTCTGCGTCGGCGCCGACCTCAAGGCGCACAGCGCCGGTATCCGGACCCCCGCCGAGCGCGCCGAGTACGTCGAGCTGGCCTGGCGGGCCTGCGAGCAGATCCAGACGATGGGCACGCCCGTCGTCGCCGCGGTGCACGGCTACGCGCTGGGCGCCGGGGCGGAGCTGGCCACCAGCGCCGACTTCCTGGTGATCGCCGAGGACGCCCGGATCGGCTTTCCCGAGGTGTCCATCGGCACCTTCGTCGGCGGCGGCGTGACCCACCGGCTGCCCCGGCTGGTCGGCCTGCGCCGGGCCACCGACCTGCTCGTGCTCGGCGAGCGGTGCACCGGAGCGCAGGCCGCCGACTGGGGACTGGCGCACTCCGCCGTGCCGGCCGACGCGCTCGGTACCGCCGCCGGCGAGCTGGCCGACGCACTGGCCGCCAAGGCGCCGCTGTCCCTGGCCAGAATGAAGGCGGCCCTGCGCGCCGACGAACCGCTGGCGGCCGCGCTGCGCTCCGAGGCGCGGGACCTGCTCGCGGTGATGGGCACCGACGACTGGGCCGAGGGGGTCGCCGCGTTCGCGCAGCGGCGCAGCCCGGTCTTCCACGGCCGGTGACCGGCACGCTGCCGGTGCGGCCGGCGCCGGCCCTCAGCGCGCTGGACCGGAGCGCGCTGGATCGGCTGTTCGAGCCACGTTCGATCGCCGTGATCGGGGCGTCGGCCGACCCGGCCAAACGCGGCTACCAGGCGGTCCGGGCACTGCGCGACGCCGGCTACCCGCATCCGGTGTACCCGGTGAACCCGCGCGGCGGCGTGCTGTTCGGGCTGCCGGTGCGCACCGGGATCGACCAGCTGCCGGCCGGCGTCGACGTGGCGCTGGTGGCCCTGCCCGCCCGCGCGGTCCCCTCGGCGCTGCGCGAGCTGGCCGCCGTCGGGGTGTCCGCCGCCGTGGTGCTGGCAGGAGGCTTCCGCGAGTCCGGGCCGGCCGGCGCCGCGCTGGAGGCCGAGCTGGCCGCCGTGGTCGCCGACACCGGGATCCGGGTGGTCGGGCCGAACACTTCCGGCCTGCTCAACGCGGCGACCGGGGCCAACCTGGTCGGCGTGCCGGACGTGCCGGTCGGGCCGGTCAGCGTGATCACTCAGAGCGGCAACATGCTGCTCTCGCTGCTGGCCGACGACCGCGCGCTGCACGGGCCGGGGTTCCACAGCTACGTCGGGCTCGGCAACCAGGTCGACGTGCGCGCCGACGAGTGCCTGCGCCAGCTCGCCGGGCAGCCCGGTACCGGCGCCGTCGCCGTGCACACCGAGGGATTCGTGGACGGGCGTGCGTTCCTGGTGGCCGCCGCCGAGGCCACCCGCCACCGCCCGGTAGTGCTGCTGCGCGGCGGCCGCTCCGAGGTCGGCCGGCGCACCGCGGCCTCGCACACCGGCT
>Ga0137415_10007436_pt1 | contig 10858 bp, 10 predicted proteins | sample CZODoug3_1_1_16f_FD_183082 | JGI IMG/M metagenome (GOLD analysis project Ga0137415, IMG submission 183082) | Vadose zone soil fungal communities from Angelo Coast Range Reserve, California, USA - CZODoug3_1_1_16fungal (Hybrid Assembly) | ecosystem: Environmental > Terrestrial > Soil > Vadose...
GCGCGCAGGCGGGCCGCCAGAGCGCGGACCAGGTGTCCGAGCTCACGACCAACCGTCTCTCCGTCTACCTCCGCTGCCTGAATGTGCTCGAGAGCGTGGGCGTCCGGACGATCTCCTCGCAGTCGCTCGCCGAACAGTTCCACCTCAACGCGGCGCAGATACGCAAGGACCTGGCGTACTTCGGCGAGTTCGGCGTGCGCGGCGTCGGCTACTACGTCCGCGATCTCAAGCGGCACCTGCGCCAGATCCTCGGCCTCGATCGAAAGCTGCGCGTCGCGATCATGGGCGCGGGCAACCTCGGGCTGGCGCTGGCCGACTATCCCGGCTTCCGCCAGGAAGGCTTCGAGATCTCGGCGCTGTTCGACAACCTGCGCGAGAAGGTCGGCCAGCAGTCGCGCGGCGGCGTGCCGATCTACGACATCCACGATCTGAAGAAGATCACGCGGAAGGAAGGCATCCGCATCGCGGTGATCGCCGTGCCGGCGCCGTCGGCGCAGCACGTCCTCAGCCTCGTGGTGGCGGCCGGCATCAAAGCCGTGCTGAACTTCTCGCCGGGCGCGCTGCAGGTGCCGCCCGACGTGAAGCTGAAAAGCGTCGACCTCACCGTCTCGCTCGAGAGCCTCTCTTTCTTTCTCGCCCAGGAACAGGGTGATGGCGACTAGCAAGGCAGGAAGGCAGAAGCGTGGAAGCCTCTCGCATGTCGACGCGCGCGGGCGCGTCAAGATGGTGGACGTCGGCGAGAAGCCGGTGACCGATCGCGAGGCGATCGCGCGCGGATCGATCGCCATGTCGCGCGAGGCGCTGCGGCTCATCCGGCGCGGCGCCGTGAAGAAAGGCGATCCACTGCAGACGGCGCGGCTCGCCGGGATTCTCGCGGCGAAGCAGACCGCGGCGCTCATCCCGCTCTGCCATCCGCTGCCGCTCTCGAGCGTGAACGTGGAGCTGACGCCGACGCCGCGCGGCTACGACATCGAGGCCCGCGTGAGAACCACGGCGCAGACCGGCGTCGAGATGGAAGCGCTCACCGCCGTCGCCGTCGCCGCGCTCACCGTCTACGACATGGTGAAGGCGGTCGACAAGACGATGGTGATCGGTGACATCCGAGTGATGTCAAAAATCGGAGGGCGGTCGGGCACTTATACAAGACCATGATCCCGACTGTCCGACCTGCCCCACCCGCCCTATGAATGTCCTGGTCGGCGTGATTAGTCCCGCGGTCGCGTGGGTGATGCCGCGGCCGTTCGTCGAGCAGCTGCGCCGCGATTTTCCACAGCACACCTTCCTCGACGCGTGGGACCGCGACACGATCCGCCGGCTCCTTCCCGAGGCCGACGTCGCGTTCACGCCGTTCGTCGATCGCGACATCTTTCCGTCGGCGGCGCGCCTCCGCTGGGTGCAGAGCCCCGCGGTCGGCGTCGGCAGCCTCATGTTTCCCGAACTGCTGGCCAGCGCCGTCGTCATCACGAGCGCGCGCGGCATCCGCGCCCGCGCGATCGCCGAGCACGTGATCGGCGTGACGATTGCGCTGGCGCGTCAGCTGCCGGTCGCCATCCGCGCGCAGGCCGGGCACCGCTGGGCGCAGGACGAGCTCGAGGGCGCGGCCGCTGACGTCCGCACGCTGCAGGGCCAGCGGATGGGCATTGTCGGGCTCGGCGCCATTGGCCTCGAGGTGGTGAAGATTGCGGCGCCCTTCGGATTTCGAATTACCGCGATCCGCCGTCGCGCCGACGCGGAGCCGCCCGAAGGGGTCGACGAGATCTGGGCGCCGGATCGGCTTCTCGATCTGCTCGCGCAAAGCGACGTGGTCGTCCTTGCGGCGCCCCACACGCCTGAAACGAAGCGGCTGATTGGCCGCCGCGAGCTCGATCGCATCAGGCGCGGCGCGCTGCTGGTGAACATCGCGCGCGGCAAGCTGGTGGACGACGCGGCGGTCGTCGAGGCGCTCGTCGACGGCCGCCTTGGCGGCGCGGCCCTCGACGTGTTCAGCGAGGAGCCGCTGCCCGCGTCCAGCCCCTACTGGGATCTGCCGAACGTCATCATCACGCCGCACACGTCGGGCGCGATGCAGGACTACTGGACGCCGCTCGTCGCGCTGTTTGCGGAGAATCTGCGCCGCTTCGAAGCGGCACGCGATCTGCTCAACGTCGTCGACAAGGTCGCCGGCTACTGACCGTACGCATATAATCTCTGGATGCTGCTCCGTCTCGCCGGCTCGATGGCATTGACGATGGCTCTGGTGCAACAGGTTCCGAAGCCGACGCCGAATCTTCTTCTCTACGGGTATCAGATCGTGCACGTATACCCGCACGATCCGAAAGCCTTTACGCAGGGGCTGCAGTACGTGGATGGAGTGCTGTACGAAGGCACCGGCCAGCACGGCCAGTCGTCGATCCGCCGCGTCAAGCTCGAGACCGGCGAGGTTCTGCAGAAGCGCGATCTGCCCGCGGAACATTTCGGCGAAGGCATCACGGTCTGGAAGAACGATTTGATCGAGCTCACGTGGCAGACGCACGTCGCGTTCGTGTACGACCGGACGACCTTTCAACCGAAAAAGCAGTTCTCGTATCCCGGCGAAGGGTGGGGCCTCACGCACGACGGCACGAACCTGATCATGAGCGACGGCACCAGCGAATTGCGCGTGCTCGATCCGGTGACCTTCGTCGAGAAGCGGCGCATCAAGGTGACCGCCGCCGGCGACGCGCCGCTGAACAACCTGAACGAGCTCGAGTTCGTGAAGGGCGAGATTCTCGCCAACGTCTGGATGACCGATTACGTCGCGCGGATTGCGCCGGCGACCGGAAAGGTCACCGGCTACATCGATCTACGCGGTCTCCTGTCGCCTTCGGAGCGGGCGAACACCGACGTGCTCAACGGCATCGCGTACGACGCGTCGCACGACCGCCTGTTCGTCACCGGCAAATGGTGGCCGAAGCTGTTCGAGATCACGGTGGCCGCCAGGGCCAGGTAGGGCCGGGTAGGGCCGGCTAGGGCAGGTAGGGCCGGGTAGGGCAGGAGGGCACTAGGAGACGACGAGGTGTTGAAAGATGACGCCCGTATCCTGGCCGCTGCCGTGCTTGCGCACGACCTCGCGTGCCGGCAGCGGCTTTGAGTAGAACGGCGTATTCGGTTCGCCCCCCGGCTGCGGCGCCGTCGTCAGGTAGACATCCTGAATCAAACCCGCGTCGATCAGCTGTTCGGCGATCGTTCGTCCGCCGATGCAGGAGATCCGCTGAATGCCAAGCTCGCGGAGCTGTCGAAATGCGAACGGCAGCTCGTGCGGAGTCGGCATCGCGATCGGCATGACCCACGGCCGGTCGGCAAGCTGCGTCCGCATCAACTCCGAACAGGCCGGAAGCGTGAGCAGAATCACCCGCAGCTCGGGCACGTTGAACAGCAGGCCGTCGTCGAGCTTCAACCCCCGCAGCGTCGCGACGATCTGAATCGGATGGCGCGGCAGGCCCAGCGACCGCCGAAGCTCCACGAGCTCCGGACGCCAGGTCGACAGAACGATGTTGCCGCTTCGCACGGTCTCGGCGCCCGCGAGCACGGCGTCGGCGGCCACTCGGGACAGGCCCTCGTAGATCAGATGCTTGTCGGCCTCGCCGCCGCCCAGTGAGGCTGGATCCGTCGCGCCGGTGTTACCGTCGCGCGACTGCACGAAGACCAGGCTCGTGGCGGGCAGGTCCAGCGACAGAGCGGCCGAGAGATAGAAGGGGCCGTCGAACATCGTGCGTGACCACGCGTTGCCCATCGCGACGAGCGCGGCGTCGGGCCGGTCGGCGTCAGTGATGAACGCGGCGATGGCCGCGTCGCGCGCCGCCGCTTCCTTGCGTGCGACGAGCCGCTCGAATCGAACGCTGCGGTCCGCACTCGGCATCCCGCAATCTCAGTCTTCCGGTGGTCTCGGCCCCTGGCCCGCCGAAGCCTTCGGGGGAGGGGGCTCGATGTGGATCACGGCGTCGGCGATCTGGGGATAGCGCGCCATCACGCGGTCCTTCACGATGTGCGAGAGGTTGTGCGCGTCGGTGAGCCGCATGTCGGGCGGCAGCCAGACGTGCAAGTCGAGGAACACGTGGTCGGCGGCGCCGCGCGTCCGGATGTGGTGGCAGCCGAGGACGCCGGGCACGCCCATGACGACGCGCTCGAGGTCGGCGTCGGCAATCACGATCCGATCGCTGAGAATCCCCGTTGTCGCGCGCGCGACCTGATAGCCGTAGTAGCCGATGAAGCCGGCGACGATCAGCGCGGCGAGCGGATCGAGGATCGGCATTCCGGCGCGCGCACCCACGAGCGCCGCGATGACGGTAAGCGACGTCCAGACGTCGCCGCGCGTCTGCATCGAGTCGGCGAGCAGAACTTCGCTGGCGAGCCGCTCCGCTTCGCGTGATTCATAGGCGACGACCGCCAGGTTGATCGCGATCGTCACGATCATCACGACGAAGCTCGCGATCGAGATCTCAGGCGGCAGCGATCGGCCCGTCAGGTGATTGAACGCGTTCCGCAGCACCTCGATCACGACGAGCAGGAGGAACACCGTGACCGCGGCCGCCGCGACCGTCTCGTACTTGCGGTGCCCGTACGGATGATCGGCGTCGGGCGGCTGTCCCGCGGCGCGCACGCCGATCAGCCCCGCGACGTTGGACGCCGCGTCGGTGAGCGAATGGAAGCCGTCGGAGAGGATGCTGATCGCGCCGCTGGCGTAGCCGAAGCCGATCTTCGCCGCGGCAACCGCCACGTTGAGGACGAGAACACGAACCAGTACGCCGGAGACAGCGGCATAGCGATCGGAGACGGGATTCGGGGTTGGGGATTCGGGATTCGGCGAAGGTGATCGGGGACTCGGGGATCGCGAACCCGGAACCGCGGAGTGGCGTTCGAATCCCAAATCCCGAAGCCCAAATCCCGTCAGAAGACCCGCGCCGTTGGAACCGGCCACCAGCGCAGCTGCACTTTGCCGATGATGTACTTCTTCGGCACCATGCCCCAGTGGCGGCTGTCCGAGCTGTTGTTCCGATGGTCGCCCATCACGAAGTAGTAGCCCTCGGGGATTACCTGCGGACCCCAGTCGTCATGGCTGCGGAACTCGGTCGCCACATAGTCGTCCTTGAGCGGGATGTCGTTGACGTAGACACGGCCGTCGACGATCCGCACCGTGTCGCCTTCCTCCGCGATGACGCGCTTCACGAACGACTTGTCGGGGTTCAGCGGGTAATAGAGCATGACGATATCGCTGCGGCGCGGTTCGCTGATCCGGTACACGAGCTTGTTGACGATCAGCCGATCCTGGTCCTCGAGAGTCGGCGCCATGCTCTGGCCCTCGACGCGCGCCACCTGGAAGCCGAACGTCACGATGAGGACCGCGTAGACGGCGGCCGACATCAGCGTCTTGACCCACGCGACCAGCTCTTCCTTCACCTGCGCGAGACGAACGCCGGGGCTGGTCAGACGGAGATCGGGCTGATCGCTCGCCTGCGGGGTAGGCGCTCCGTAGGCTCGCGCTTCATCGGTTGGCGCTCCGGCCGGAGAAGGTTCGATCTCGAGCTGGGGCGCGAGGCCCTCCGCCGGACGATCGGCTTCCGCTTCGGCTACAGCTTCAGGTACTCCCGCAGGCGCCGCGTCTGCGTGCGGCTCACGGGAATCTCCGTCGACTTCTCGTCCTTCATCCGCAGCATGTAATTCCGGCTGAACCAAGGGACGATCTCCTTGATCTTGTTGATGTTCACCAGATGTGACCGATGGACCCGCCAGAAGACCGTCGGGTCGAGCCGCTCGTGCAGCTCGTCGAGGGTCCGGTAATTCGACGTGCCCGCGTGCTGGCTCGTCACTACGCTAATCCCTTCGTCGGCCAGCGACGCGTAAATAATATCCTCGGCCTGCACGAGCAGGAACCGCTCGCCGACCTTGATGGCCAGCCGCTCGCGCCGGCTCTGCCGCTCGGTAACGAGCTGAATGATCCGCTCGAGGTCCGCGTGGTTGACGCCGTCGACCGGCCGGTCGGTGGCGACCCGCCGCCGCGCGCGATCGACCGCCATTTCGAGGCGCGCCTGGTCGACCGGCTTCAACAGATAGTCGACCGCGTTGACCTCGAACGCCTCGATCGCGTGCTGATCGTATGCGGTGACGAAGATGATATGCGACGCGACCCGGTTGCTGAGCAGCCGGCGCGCCACCTCGAAGCCGTTGAGCCCGGGCATCTGCACGTCGAGGAACACGACGTCGGGCTGAAGCCGATCGATCGTCGTCAGCGCCTCGACGCCGTTGCCGGCCTGCCCGATGACTTCAACGCCGCCGACCTGGTCGAGCAGATAGCCCAGCTCGTCGCGGGCCAACTGCTCGTCGTCGACAAGCACCGCGCGCAGCCCCATGGTTATGCCGTGACCCGCTCGGGCAGCGCAAGCTCCGGAATCTCGATGCTGGCGCACGTCCCTTCACCCGGCACGCTCGTCAGCTTCAGATGGTAGTTGGCGCCGTAAATCGTGCGCAGGCGCTCGTTCACGTTGCTCAACCCGATCCCGTCCCCCAGCGCCCGCCCCAGCCGCTCCTCGGTCATGCCGAGGCCGTCGTCGTGCACCTCGATGATCGTGTGGCCGTCGCGGACGATCGTCTTGATGGTAATCCGGCCGCCGCCCACCTTGCTGGACAGGCCGTGCTTGATCGAGTTCTCGACGAGCGGCTGCAGAATCATGCTGGGCACGACGATGTCGAGCGCGGCGGGGGCGATCTGCTTGTCCACCTTCAGGTGCGGTCCGAAGCGCACCACTTCGATGGCGAGATACTCGTCGATCGACTCGAGCTCCTCGCGCAGCGTCACGAAATGATCCGTGCTGCGCATCAGCCGGCGGAGCAGGCCCGACAGCTTCCCGATCAGCGTGCGCGCCGTTTCCGGCTGCGTGCGGATGAGAGAGGAAATCGACGTCAGCGTGTTGAACAGGAAGTGCGGGCTGATCTGATTGGCGAGCGCCTCGATCTTCGCCGCGAGCAACAGCTTCTCCTGTTCCTGCAGACGATGCTCGATTCGCGCGTTGTTCCAGATCTTGATGGGCGTCGCCACGGCGAGCACCGTCGCCAGCAGAACGACGAACATCAGCCAGGGCGAGCTGGGCGGCGCGGCGTGCAGCGAGAAGAGACCGTGGTTCCAGCGGGCGCCGACGCCCTGCCGGAGCAGCTCGAGCCCGACCGGCGCGAGGAGCAGCACGACCTGCCAGTCCACCGTGACGGACCGGAGCATCTGCCAGGCCCGGCGATGCAGGCCGGTGAACACGAACGGCGAGAAGTGCCAGATCGACTCCTTCGGGCAGAGCTCGCGCAGCCCGCCGCCGGCGAACCCGCAGCCGACGGCAAAGGGCAGCGCCCCCCATTCACCGGCACCGAGCGGCGGGATGCCGACCAACGTGCCGACCAGCGCGCCGGCGTACGGTCCGGCGATGAGGCCCGCGAGAAACGAACCCTCGAGCGTCAGATCCGCGGCGTTGTAGTTCAAGAGGAGCCTTGCGGCGACACCGGCCATGAGGGGAATGCCAAGGCTGAGCGCGAAGATCAGCCGGTCGGGCCATGCGCGGCGCTCGAAGATCAGGATGTGCCGGAACCGGTGGTAGCGCACGAGCGTGGTCGCCAGCGCGGCCATCACCGCCAGCTTGACGACGAGCGTCGTGAGCAACACCTGCTCGACGGACAGGAACTGCGGGCCTGACATGATTTACATTGATCTTATCGGCCGGGTAAACTGAGAGCAATGGCTGTGATTCGACCGCTGCTCATCGGGTTTGCCACGACGTTCAAGTACCTCTTCAAGAAGCCGATCACCGTGAACTACCCGGATCAGAAGTTTCCCATGTTCCCAAAATGGCGCGGGAAACAGGTGCTGATGCGCGACGAGAACGGGCTCGAGAAGTGCGTCGCCTGCGGCCTGTGCTCGGTCGCGTGCCCGGCGGACGCGATCTACCTCGAGGCGGCGGAAAACGACGGGACAGTGCAGGCCGGCCCGCGCTACGCGTCCGTGTATCAGATCCACAAGACGCGCTGCATCTTCTGCGGCTACTGCGAAGAGGCCTGTCCGGTGGGTGCGGTCTTCATGGGCAAGGACTACGAGCTCGCCGTCTACAGCAGGGATGACTTCGTGTGGGACAAGGCCGATATGCTCGTGCCGGCGTCCACGACACCGACGGGCGCCTGATGGGCGCGTAGGCCAGGTGAGGCAGGTAGGTCTGGTAGGTCAGGTTTTGCCCCACCCGGCTTACCCGGTCCGCCAGCCCCACTCGACCTACTGAGATGCAGATCGGCGCGCTGGGCGACATTCACGGCGCCTTCGAAACCGTTCACATCATCATGAAGCGGCACGCGGACGTGCCGCTGTGGGTCTCGGTTGGCGACGTCGCCAGCAACGAAGGGGAGTACTTCGCGCCCGCGACGCCGCTGTACTTCATCAAAGGGAACAACGAAGACTTCGACGTGATCGCTGCGGCGATGAACGGGCAGCCGCCGGCGCCGACGCTGTACTACCTGCCCAATGGCGGCCCGCACCTGGTCGGCCCTTGGCGCGTGGCCGCCCTCGGCGGCACGTTTGCGCCAAGCTGGTACAACATGCCCCCGTCCGCGCTGCCGCCGTCGAAGGGGCGGAAAACCTCGGCGGCGTCACTCAAGCTGGGAAAGAGCCGCGACGACAAGCGCCGGCACTTCGTGCGCGACGAGGTGCTCGTGTGCAAGTCGCTCACGCACATCGATCTGTTCATGACGCACGAGGCGCCGCGGCCGTTTTATCCGGCCGGCCGCCGCCTCGACGCCGGCAAGACCGTCCTGAACGACGTGCTGGCCGCAATGAAGCCTCGCCTGCACCTGTTCGGGCATCACCATGAGTTCACCGACTCGGCCCGCCAGGGCGTCCGCTCGATCGGCCTCGACGTCGTCACGAATTCCTATCTGCTCATCGACGCCAAAACGTTCAAGACGGAGCGGCTGGACACCTGAATCTGGTAATCTGGTAATTCGGTAATCGGGGAATTGAATTGCCAGATTGAACGGATTGAATTGGCCGATTGAATCACCAATATCCCAATCAATTACCCGATTACCCGATTACCTAATGCAGAAACCCTTTCTGGACGCTCTCGATGAGCGGGTCCTCGTGTGCGACGGCGCGATGGGGACGATGCTCTACGCGAAGGGCGTCTTCATCAACAAGAGCTTCGACGCGCTGAACTTCACGCAGCCGGATCTCGTCGCCGAGGTCCATCAGGAATACGTCCGCGCCGGCGCCGACATCGTCGAGACGAACACGTTCGGCGCGAACCGCATCAAACTGGGCTCCTTCGGCCTCGCCGATCGGCTGCAGAGCATCAACGAGCAGGGCGCGAAGATCGCGCGCCACGCCGCGCGCGAGCAGGCGTACGTCGCGGGAGCGATTGGGCCGCTCGGCATCCGCATCGAGCCGTGGGGGAAGACCGGCATCGACGAGGCGTGCGACTACTTCCGCGAGCAGGCGCAGGCGCTGGTCAACGGCGGCGTCGACCTGTTCATCCTCGAGACGTTCCGCGATCTCAACGAGATCGGCGCCGCCATCGACGCCGTGCGCAGCGTGTCGGATCTGCCGATCGTCGCGCAGATGACGACCGAGGAGGACGGCAACACCCTGGACGGCACGCCGCCGGAGCGCTTCACGCCGGATCTCGAGCGGCGCGGCGCGACCGTCATCGGCGTCAACTGCGCGGTCGGTCCGGCGCCCATGCTCGACACGATCGAGCGCATGGCGGCGGTGACGAAGCGGAAGCTGTCGGCGCAGCCGAACGCAGGCCAGCCGCGCGACGTGGAGGGCCGGAACATCTATCTCTGCTCGCCGGAGTACATGGCGTCGTATGCCCGGCGCTTCATCATGCACAACGTCCGGATCGTCGGCGGCTGCTGCGGGACGACGCCGGAGCACATCCGGCAGATCAAAGCGGCCGTGCGCGCGATGGCGCCTGCCGTCGTGCGCTCGTCCGAGACGTCGGCCGCTGCCGGTCGCCCGGCTGAAGCCGTCGCGGCGCGTAGCGCGACGCCTTCAGACGAGCGGGTGCTCGTCGAAGGGCCCCTTGTCGCACGGGATCACAAATCGCGCCTCGCCAATGCGATGGCGCGCAACGCGTTCGTCGTCGCCGTCGAGCTGTTGCCGCCGCGCGGCTATCAGACCGAGCAGGTGGTCGACCGCGCGCGGCGGCTGAAGATCGGCGGCGTGGACGTCATCAGCATTCCCGACGGCCAGCGCGCCGGCGCCCGCATCAGCGCGCTGTCGCTGGCGGTGCTGATCGAGCAGCAGGCAGGGATCGAAACGCTGCTGCACTATGCCTGCCGCGATCGGAATCTGCTCGGGATCCAGTCCGACCTGCTGGGCGCGCACGCCATGGGATTGCGGAACCTGATGCTCGTCACCGGCGACCCGGGCCGCGTCGGCGACTATCCCGACGCGACAGCGGTGTTCGACGTCGACTCGATCGGGTTGACCAACGTCGTGTCTCGGCTGAACCACGGGTGCGATCTGGGCGGCCAGGCGATCGGCGCGCCCACCGGCTTTCACATCGGCGTCTCGGTGAACCCGGCCGCGTCGAACGTGGATCAGGAGCTGCGGCGCTTCGAGTACAAGGTCGAGGCCGGCGCCGAGTTCGTCGTGACGCGTCCGATCTTCGATGTCCGTGGCTTCGAACAGTTCCTCGAGCGCATCGAGCACGCACGTCTGCCCGTCGTCGCAGGCGTGTTTCCGTTCGAGAGCGCGCGAAACGCTGAGTTCATGGCGAACGAAGTGCCTGGCGTGCGCGTGCCGGAGGCGCTGCTCGACCGCATGCGCCGCGCCGACGGTCAGGCGGCAGCGGCGGAGGAGGGCATCGCCATC
>Ga0137415_10007437_pt1 | contig 10858 bp, 13 predicted proteins | sample CZODoug3_1_1_16f_FD_183082 | JGI IMG/M metagenome (GOLD analysis project Ga0137415, IMG submission 183082) | Vadose zone soil fungal communities from Angelo Coast Range Reserve, California, USA - CZODoug3_1_1_16fungal (Hybrid Assembly) | ecosystem: Environmental > Terrestrial > Soil > Vadose...
CGTGGTGGTGGGCGTCTACCGCAAGATGCACCCGTAGGTCCGGGCTCCGAGAACGTCTGCTGTCCGACAGCCGCCTGTACGAATTTCAGGACTGCGATCTGGGCCGGAACCAGGGACACTCGCGCACCGGCTGGCGGGGATACTTCTCGGGGACGATCGGGCAGAGGATGAAAACGCTCGTGTTCGTGCGGACATAGCGCGGCGGCGCTGCACAGCGATGACAGAGGCTCTCCGGAAACGGCAGCTCGCCGGCACGCGGATTGCTCATCCTCGCTCCATGCCCAGCGACCTGCCTGACGATGCGCGCGAGCTGATCGGCCATTTCGCCGAGCTTCCCGATGAGGATCGAGCCCGGATCCTCGCGTTGGTCCGCGGTCTGAGCTTGTGCCGCACGGTCGAACTGTATCGTGGACGCTGGGCCGCGCCTCGCTTTGCGCGCGAAAGCCCCTCGCGCCGGCCGCCGCAAGACCCGGCATCGCGGAGCAATGGCGCGACCGATTGAAGGTCATGCTTTGGTAGGGACAGCGGCTACGGCTCCGGCACCGGGTCGATATCGCTGCCGGTCTGCGATCCCTGGGTCTGGTCCTGCGACCCGCGCGAATCGTCCGCCTGGTTCAGATCCGGGTTGCGCATCAGCTCTTCGCGCTCGGTGCGAGTGCGGTGCGCCCGGCCCGCTTCGTTGATCTCCGTCTCGTTCTGGCGCTCAGGCGCGCCGCCCTGCCGGCTGCCGATGGAGGGGCCACCCGGCTGCCCGGTGCTCATACCGCGGTTCTTGACGTTGGCCATGCCGCAAACGTGCGCACTGCCAGGGCGTAGCGCTGCCGGCGTGTCAGCTCGGTGCCACGGACGAGAGCGCCATCACCTCGAGCACTGCATCGGCGAATGCATCAGCCCGGAACGGCTTCACCAGGTACCCGTTCGCGCCGGCGACCTCCGCCTGGACGCGATCGATGGGCCGCGTCAGCGCCGTGATCACGACCACCGGCACATCGCGCAGCTTCGGGGTGGCCCGGATCCGCTCGCAGAGCGCGACGCCGCTGGCATCGGGCAACCGCAGGTCGAGGCAGATCAGGTCGGGGGTCCCGCGCTCGAGCAGGGCAATGGCTTCAGCGCCGGTCGCAGCCTCGTGCACGCGCAGCCCTAGCCGCCGCAGGCATCCGGCCACCAGCCGTCGGGCGTCGGGATCGTCCTCGACCACCACGGCTTCCCGATCCCCCTGCGGTGGCGAAGCGTTGCGCACGTCCGCATCAACGCCCAAGGACAGCGCGCGCGCAACGGGTAGGTCCGGGGCCGCGGATGGAAGCAACCGCCCTACGACCTTTTTTCCCTTGGGCGCCAAGCGGATTTGCGCGCAGCAAGAGCGGTTGACACGCGGCAGGCGCGCGCGTGACACGTTGCGCATGCCTGGGCTCGAAAGCGGCCTGCGGCGCGCGCGGCAGAGGAGCGGCCTGAAGCAGGCCGAGCTCGCCGCGCGCGCCGGCATCAGCCGGCAGACCCTGAGCGCGCTCGAGGCCGGGCGCGCCCAGCCTTCGACCGCGATCGCGCTCAACCTCGCCCGCGCCTTGGGCTGCCGCGTCGAGGAGCTCTTCTGGCTTCGCGAGGAGGGCGAGGTGATCCGGACGGGGTTGGCGTCGCCGGCGCGCGGCTCGCGCCGCGTCCTCGCCGGGCGGGTGGCAGGCCGCTGGGTGGCCCATCCGCTGAGACTCGACGATCCGCTCTCGGTGATCACCCCTGCGGACGCGCTGCTCGCGCGCGGCCGCCTGCGCCTCTTGCGCCCCCGCGAGTCGGTGGAAGCGAACGTGCTCATCAGCGGCTGCGACCCCGGCCTCGCGGTGCTCGCGGGTCGCGTGGCGGACCGCTGGGCAGGCCAGCGCCTTTGCTGGATCGGAGCTTCCAGCGCCGCCGCGCTCGCTTCCCTCGCGCGCGGCGAGGCGCATGTCGCCGGGGCACACCTCTTCGACGAGAGCACGCGCGAATTCAACGTGCCGTTCGTTCGCCGCGCTCTCGCCAACCGGCCGATGGTGGTGGTCACCTTCGCGCACCTGGAGGAGGGCTTTGCGGTCGCGCCCGGCAATCCCCGCCGCATCCGCAAGCCCGAGGACATCGCGCGCCCTGGCGTCCGCTTCGTGAATCGCGAACCGGGCGCGGGAGCACGCCGCCTCCTCGATCGTCTTCTGCGCAAGGCGAAGGTGCCCACGTCCGCGGTGAAGGGCTACGATCGCCTGCTCGGCGGGCATCTACAAGTAGCGCAGGCCGTGGCCATGGGCGCTGCCGACGCCGGGGTGGTCGCGCGCAGCGCGGCGGTGGCGCACGGACTCCATTTCGTCCCTCTCTCCGAGGAGCGCTTCGACCTGGTGTTTCCCAAGGAGTGGAGCGGCGATCCGCGCGCGGCGCGGATCGTGGAGACCCTGGAAGGGCGAGCCTTCCGGCGCGAACTGGCGAGCCTGGGCGGGTATGACACCCGCCAGTCCGGACATCTGGTCACGGAGCTTCCGTAAAGTACGCTTGACAGATTGTCGCACGTCAGCGCATGGCGCTGCCCTGCGCGATCCTCGCCGCGACGCAGCTGACGGTGTTCGCCGCCTCCTCGTTGCGCGACGCGTTCCAGGAGCTGGCCCAGCGCTTCGAGACCGAGCACGCGGGCGCGGCGGTCTCCTTCAACTTCGCCGGATCGCAGGAGCTGCGCACGCAGGTCGAGCACGGCGCGCGCGCCGACGTGCTCGCCTCGGCGGATGAGCGGCACATGCGCGCGCTCGTGGAGGCGGATCTGGCGGTGGAACCGCGGACGTTCGCGCGCAACGAGCCGGTGATCGTCGTCCCCGCCGGCAATCCAGCGGCGATCCATGCCCTGCTCGACCTTCCGCGCGCGCAGAGGATCGTCGTCGGCGCGCCCGACGTGCCCATCGGGGCGTACACGCTGCGCATCCTCGAGGCCGCATCCTCGCGGTACGGCCCCGGCTTCCGCGCCGAGGTAGAGGCGCGCATCGCGTCGCGCGAGCTGAACGTGCGGCAGGTCCTCGCCAAGGTCCGACTCGGCGAGGCGGACGCGGCGATCGTCTACCGCACCGACGCGCTCGCTGCGCGTGAAGCCGTCGAGACCATCTCCATCCCCGCGGACCTCAACGTCGTGGCGGAATATCCCATCGCGGTCCTCCGCGGGGTGTCGCAGCCCCAGCTCGCGCGGGCCTTCATCGGCCTCGTCCTCTCGCCCGCGGGACAGGCGTTGCTCGGGCGGCACGGATTCCGATGACGTCCCGTTCCTGGAGCGCCGTCCAGCAAGGGGCGACGATCATATTGGTGTCCTTCCTGCTTTTGCCCGTCGCCGCGCTGGCGTTGACTTTGAGCTGGAGCGACCTGGTGGCGGGAGCTCGCCATCCCCTCCTCCTCCCGGCCCTCCGCCTGTCGCTCGCGACGAGCACCTGCAGCCTGACCCTCGTGGTCGTGCTCGGCTCTTTGGTCGCCTGGTGGGTGGCGCGGCATCGGGGGCGGCTCTCGCGCCTCGTCGAGTCCGTCACCCAGCTCCCGGCGGTCATCCCGCCCGCGGTCGCTGGCGTGGGGCTGCTCCTCGCATTTGGCCGCCGGGGCCTTCTCGGTTCCTTTCTCGCCCGGCACGGCCTTTCGCTCGCGTTCAGCACGCCCGCCGTGGTGCTGGCGGAGACGTTCGTCTCCGCTCCCTTCTTCATCCAGGCGGCGATCGCCGCGTTCCGCCGCGTGGACGAAAATCTCCTGACGGTCGCCCGGACGCTCGGGGCGTCTCCGTTCCGCTCGTTCCTTCGGGTCGCGCTGCCGCTTTCCGCGCCCGGGCTGGTGGGAGGCGCGGCGATGAGCTGGGCGCGGTCCCTGGGTGAGTTCGGTGCCACCCTGCTCTTCGCCGGCAACCTGACAGGCCGTACGCAGACCCTGCCCCTCGCGGTCTACACCGCGATGGAATCGGACCTGCGCGCGGCGCAGGCGCTGGCGCTGATCATGGTCGCGGTGGCCTTCGCCATGCTCCTCGTGCTGCGGCGCATGGCGCGGGAGGCGGGCGATGCTTGAGGTGAGCCTCGCCAAGCGCATCGGGACGCTCGATCTGGCGCTCGAGCTGTCGGTCGGCGCCGAGACGCTCCTCGTGGCCGGACCGAACGGCGCGGGAAAGTCGACCCTGTTGCTCCTCCTTCTCGGCGTGTCCCGGCCGGACCGCGGGCGCATCGCCCTCGATGGGCGCACCCTCTTCGACACGCATGCCGACGTGCCTGCCGAAAACCGGCGCCTCGGATACCTGCCACAGGACTACGCGCTCTTCCCCCATCTCGACGCGCTCGGCAACGTCGCGTTCGGGCTCGCCGACTTTCCACGCCGCGAGCGCCGCCCGCGCGCTGCGGCATGGCTCGAACGCATGGGCGCGTCACACCTGGCGAATCGCCATGTCGGGGCGCTCTCGGGTGGGGAGCGCCAGCGCCTGGCGCTCACGCGCGCTCTCGCGCGCGAGCCGCGCGCGTTGCTCCTGGACGAGCCGTTCGCCTCGCTGGATTCCTCGGCACGCCTGGAGTTGCGAGCGAGCCTGCGCCGCTCGCTGCTCGAATGGCGGCTTCCGGCGTTGATCGTTTCGCACGATCCCGACGACGCGATGCTGGCCGATCGCATCGCGGTGATGGAGCGTGGCCACATCGTCCAGCAGGGAACGCGGGACGAGCTTCGCGCCGCGCCATCGTCCCCGTTCGTCGCCGCGTTCGCGGCGACTTCGCGCGAGTCCCTCTGACGCCGCCGACTGAGGAGCAGGCGCCCGTCCGATCGCTGGGCATCACTGTGAGGAAATCGACTACGCGCGCCGGCGGAATCCGTGTATTCAGCCGCCCGCATGGAGAATGAGACGATGCAGGGACAGTTGCAGCCGCTGCTCGCTTCGGCGGAGCTGCGGGCCGTAGCCGACACCATCAAGGATCATGCGATCTTTCTCCTGGACTCCGAAGGGGTCGTCCTGACCTGGAACACGGGCGCGCAGCGCATCAAAGGTTACGCGGCCGACGATATCGTCGGACAGAGCTTCTCTCGCTTCTACACGACGCCGCCCGCGAGCGCGACGAGTTCATCTCCGTCGCCGCGCACGAGCTGCGCACGCCGCTGACGGCGCTGCAGCTGAAGCTGCAAGCCCGCGAGCGCGGTCTGGCCGCCACCGACGCGAGAAAGTTCCAAAGGCTGGAAGGCGCCGTCCGTCAGACCGAGCGCCTCTCGCGCCTCATCGATCGCCTGCTGGACGTTTCCCGGATCGCGCAAGGCCGCCTCGAGCTGTCGCCAGAGGAGTTCGATCTGGCTGTTCTCGTCCGGCAGGTGGCGGACGACTTTCGGGAGCCCGCCGCGCAGGCGAGAGCTCCGCTCCAGCTGGAGCTGGCGGACGAGGCCGGGGGGTCCTGGGATCGACTCCGGATCGAGCAGCTCCTCGTCAACCTGCTCTCCAACGCCGTGAAGTACGGAGCCGGCAAACCAGTGAGCGTGAAGCTGGAGGTGGAGAAGGATCGCGTACGTCTCACCATCCGCGACCAGGGGACCGGTATCGCCGCGGATGACGTGGGCCGGATCTTCGGGCGATTCCAGCGGGCTGCTTCCATCCGCACTACGGCGGGCTGGGCCTCGGGCTCTTCATCACGCGGCACATCGTCGAGGCGCACCGCGGGACCATCACCGTGGCGAGCACCGTCGGCGAAGGATCCACCTTCTCCATCGAGCTGCCGCGATTCAGCCTGACGCCGGCGGCGAGCCCTGACAAGACCCGGCGGGCCCGCGCATGACCGATCCGGGTTGCGAGAGGACAGTCCTCATCGTTGAGGACGACGTCGAAACGAGCGAAGCGATCGCGGAGGTGCTGGAGGACCGGGACTACTGTCCGCTGCGCGCCCCGAACGGCGCGGCTGCGCTCGACGAACTTCGCTCGGCGGAGCGAGCGCCGTGCCTCATCCTCCTCGACATGATGATGCCGGTGATGGATGGACGGGAGTTCCGTGCACAGTAGCGGGGAGATGCGTCGCTGCGCACCATCCCGGTGGTGGTCCTGAGCGCGCACGCCGACGCCGTCTCCTACGCCTCCCAGATGGACGCAGCGGGGTACTTGCGAAAGCCGATCGACTTGCGCACGCTGATCGAGACCGTCGAGCGCTTCTGCGCGCGCGGCGGATAGTCGCGGCCGCCGAAGGCGGCTTAGCGACTATGCTCTGAGACTGTACATGCAATGAAATGTGTTCTAGTTCGAAGTGAACGGAGGCCGCCATGCGCGCGGGTCTCGCGGGATTTGCCAGATCGGGAAAGACCTCGCTGTTCAATGCGCTCACGGGCTTGAAGCGGGGGCCGGAGGCGAAGGTGCACCTCGGCGCCATCAAGGTGCCGGATGCGCGGCTGGAGAGGCTGAGCGCCATCTTCAAGCCGCGCAAGACCACGCCCGCGGAGGTGTTGCTCGCCGACCTGCCCGGGCCGCGGAGCAAGGGCGTGTCTCTCGAGATCGAAGCGCTGCAAGCGCTGCGCGAGGTCGATGCTCTCTGCCTCGTGCTCCGCGCCTTCGACGCCGACGCGGATCCCCTGCGGGATCTCCGCGACTACGATTCCGAGCTGATCCTGTCCGATCTGCAGGCGGCGGAGAAGCGACTCCATCGGCTGCGACAGGAGCGGAACTCGGGCGGCGAGACGCACGAACTGCAACGGGTGGCGAAGCACCTCGAGCAAGGCGCCCCCCTGCGCACCCTGACGATGAGCGACGCCGAGGAGCACGCGCTCGCGCATTTCGGCTTTCTCTCGCGCAGACCGCTGCTGGTGGTGGTGAACGTCGCGGAATCGGATGCGGCCAGACCGGTGCCCGCGGCGCTGCAGGACGCCCCGGCGGGCCTGGGAGCGGATGCGATCGCCCTCTCGGCGGAGGTAGAGGCCGAGATCGCCGAGCTTCCGGCGGAAGAGCAGCCCGAGTACCTCGCGTCGCTGGGGCTCGCGGAGACCGCGCGGGCCCGCTTCCTGCGCGCCGTCTATGCCCTGCTGCATCAGATCTCGTTCTTCACGGTCGGCGAGGACGAAGTGCGCGCCTGGACCGTGCGCAGGGGCGACCGCGCCGCGCGCGCGGCGGGAAGGATCCACTCCGATCTGGAGAAGAGCTTCGTCCGGGCGGAGGTCGTGCACTACGACGACTTCATCGCCGCGGGCAGCGAGCACCGCGCGCGGGAGATCGGAAAGCTGCGCCTCGAAGGCAAGGACTACGTGGTGCAGGACGGCGACATCCTGCACATCCGCGCCGGCGGGGGGAAGCGGTAGTTGCGGGTCGCATCCGCGGTGCGCGTGTAGGAGCGCAGGTCCCTGACGGTTTCTTGGCACGGCGCACGCGAGAACCGACAATGACGCGGTGGGCGGCAATACACCCGCTGACCCTTCGAATCCGGGGGGTTCGAAGAAGACGGGCGTCGCGCTCCAGGTGAAGCTTCCCTGCGCGAAGCTCGACGACGTCCGCACACGCCACCCCGAGCTGAGCACACGCCGCTTCTTCCTCCGCACGGCGACGCCACGGCCGGTGGAGACGCCCATCCGCCTGACGGCGGTGCTCAGCGACGGCAAGCACTGCTTCCGGGCCAACGCGATCGTCGAGAAGGTCCACCAGGCCGGCGAATCTCCCGGACGGAGCGATCCCGGCATGACGCTGTGGCTCGCCCGCATGGACGATCCCGGCCGCGAGCTCGTGGCGTGGATGGGCGGCCAGCCGCCCCCGCTGTTGAAGCAGCCGGCCGCGGCGGAGGGTGCGGGATCGGGGGCGACGCCGGTGAAGAAGGCGGTCACCCCTCCGGCGGGAAAGCCGGCGGCGGCCGGGAAGAGCGCGCGACCCGCGCCGAAGCCCACGCCTCCGTCGCGTCTGCCGGAACCCGGGAGCAAGACGGTCGTCGAGGACGATTTCGAGGTGACACTCGATGACGCGGAAAGCGTCGTGCCACCTCCAGCGGCAGCGGCGGCCGCGCCTGCGGGTGCACCGGCCAGCGCGCCCTCGGCTGCGTCGGCGCCGATGCCGCCGCCACCACCGGCCGCACAGCCCACGGCCGCATCCGCTGCCCCGCCTCCCGTCGTACTGCCGGTCGCCGCCGATCCTGTCGCGTGGCCCGAACCTCCCCCTCCCGACGCCGCAGCCTCGCCGGCTGCCGCGGCGCCCGAGGCGACGGCCTGGCCCGCTCCTCCCGCCCCTGAACCTGCCGCGAAGCCCGTTCCTGCACCCGTCTCGCCGGCTCCAGCGGCCCGCGTTCCCGGTGCGAGCACTGCTCCGGGTGCGCTTCCTCCGCCGTCGAGCAACGAATCGCGACGGCCCGCTCCGCCGCCGCTGCCGAGGCCCACGCTCGCGCCCGGCGCCCCGCAGCCGCAGCCGGCGGCGCTGCCCGCGGACGAGCCCGACCAACTGCCGCAAGCCCGCCCCACCAAGCCGACCGGCCCGGTGATCGGAATCGACCTGGGCACGACCAACTCCTGCGCAGCCGTGGTGAAGGACGGCAAACCGTTCGTGATTCCCTCGCGCGAGGGCTACAACACCATCCCTTCGGTGGTCGCGCTCAGCGACAAGGGCAAGCTGATGGTCGGGCATCCTGCCCGCAGCCAGCTGCTCATCAACCCGAGGAACACCGTCTACGGCGCGAAGCGCTTGATCGGACGTCAGTTCAAGTCGCCGGTGGTGACGGACCTGCTGGGCCGGTTCAGCTACGAGATCGTTTCCGGCCCGCGCGGCGAGGCGGCGGTGAAGATGGCCGATCAGGTCTTCTCGCTGCAGAAGATCTCCTCGCTCGTGCTCTCCGAGGTGAAGGATCTGGCCGAGCGCTGGCTCGGCGCCCAGATCTCGCGCGCGGTGATCACGGTTCCCGCCTATTACAACGACAACCAGCGCCAGGCCGTCCGCGCCGCTGGCGCCCTGGCGGGGCTCGACGTCGAGCGCATCGTGAACGAGCCCACCGCGGCGGCGATCGCTTTCGCGCAGGGTCGGACGCTCGAACAGCGGGTGATGGTCTACGACCTCGGCGGCGGCACCTTCGACACCAGCGTCCTCGAGCTGCACGGCAACGTCTACGAAGTGATCTCCACCGGGGGAGACACCTTCCTTGGCGGCGTCGACTTCGACCGGGCGCTGGTGCAGGACCTGCTGGCCCGTTTCCGCCAGAAGCACGGGATCGCCTTCGAGGGCGATCGCATCGCGCTCCAGCGCATCGCCGACGCTGCCGAGCGCGCCAAGATCTCGCTCTCGGAGCGCTTGACGGCGCCGGTGAGCGTCCCGTTCGTCGCCATGGTCGGAGACAAGGGCTACAACCTCGACACCCAGGTGACGAGAGCGGAGCTGGAGAAGCTGACCGCGCAATTGATCGACCGCACCCTGCGCGTGTGCGACGACGTGCTCAACAACTGCGGTCTCAAGCCGGCGGAGGTCGGCGAAGTGCTCCTGGTCGGGGGACAGAGCCGCATGCCGCTGGTCCGGTCGAAGCTGCGCGAGTTCTTCGGCAAGGAGCCCTCCAAGGCGGTGCACCCGGACGAGGCGGTCGCGCTCGGCGCCGCGATTCTCGCGCACTCCATGCAGTCCGGCGACATCGGCGGGATGGTGCTCGTCGACGTGCTGCCCATGAGCATCGGCGTCGGCCTGCCGGGCGGCCGGTTCAAGAAGGTGGTCGAGCGCAACACCTCGCTGCCGCACAAGAAGACGTATTCGATCTGGACGTCGCAGGACAATCAGAAGACGCTCGAGATCCCCGTGTTCCAGGGCGAGGCGGACCGCGCGCAGCAGAACGAATACCTCGGCACGCTGGTGGTGCCGGACCTGCCACCCGGCAGCAAGGGCAGCGTGGTGTTCGACATCATCTTCGCGGTCTCGCCCGAGTCCATCCTGACGATCACCGCGGAGGAGCGTGGAACGCGCAGATCGGTGAGCGCCACGTTTAGCACGCAGGACTCGCCGGAAGCCGTCAAGCGGCGCCTTTCCGGCGGCTCCGATGCGGAACCCGAGCGCCTCGATGCGCCCGAGCCCGGCAAGAGTGGCTGGATGTCGCGCCTCTTCGGCCGACGGGTCTCCTGAGCTACGCCTAAAGGCTGAGGCTGTCCTCGGTCACGAAGCCGGTCTTGCCGTCGGTGAACGTCACTTGCCGGTACCCGTATGCGTGCGGCGAGAACGCGGCGCAAACCGGCGTGTCTTCCTTCAGGACGGCGACCATGCGGGTGCTCGGGCCGGGTCCCTCGTAGACGTCGGTCCCGCGGTACGCGACCGCCGGGATGAGGGAGTCGGCACACCTCTGTACAGCGGGGTTCGGCGACGACGAAGCGCGAGAATCCGCCGATGTGCCGGCGCACGATGCGGCGGCCATCAGCGCGAGCACGAGTGCAGCCTTCATGATCCAACCTCCTCGGCGAGGGCCATCGACGGGCCCTACGCGGAGCGGTGGACGCTATTTCGCTAGAGCGCAGGTGCGCTCTACGCTAGGCGCGCGCTTCGGCGGTAGGGGCCTGCCGGACCCGCTCGGCGGCGAGCTCCGCGAGCGCCCGATCGATCCGCGGGAGGACGTCCTCGCGCGTGTAGCGGATCAAGTGCTCCCCCTGCACGGCGATCGACATCGCCCGCGCGAACGCATGGGGCCGGCGCATCGCCTTGAAGAACAGGCGCCAGAAGAGGAACCGCCGCGGCGAGAGCAGGCCCATGCCGACGAGGATGCGGAAGAGCACCGGGATGGCGTCGAGCGAGAACCTGCGCGGACGGCCGCGCCCCACCTCGCGGACCAACCTTTCGCAGCGGGCGTAGAACGCTGCCGGCTCGTAGATGTCGGCGAGCAGGTCCCGGTACCCTTCCAGCAGGACGCGCTCGTCGAGCACCGGCTCGAAGTTCGGCCGTCCGAACTGATCG
>Ga0137415_10007438_pt1 | contig 10856 bp, 16 predicted proteins | sample CZODoug3_1_1_16f_FD_183082 | JGI IMG/M metagenome (GOLD analysis project Ga0137415, IMG submission 183082) | Vadose zone soil fungal communities from Angelo Coast Range Reserve, California, USA - CZODoug3_1_1_16fungal (Hybrid Assembly) | ecosystem: Environmental > Terrestrial > Soil > Vadose...
CATCACACCGAGCCGGTGCGCGCAGATAACGCCGTCGGAGACTCGGCCTGTCTTGGTTGTCACACGGCGATGGCGAGCTTCGAGCAGACCGCTCACCGCCTGACTTCTACCCTGCCGACGCGCGCGTCCATCCAGGCCCGGTTCAACGCCGGCGAGAATGTGCTGCGGACCGTGAATCCGAATCTGTATTTTCGGATGGACTCCACCGCGGCAGGCTTTTACGAGAGTGCGGTCCAGGGACGCGCCCCCGACACGTCCGTCCGGCGCGAGCGGATGGACATCGTCACCGGCGTGCGGAAAGGCCAGTCGTTTCTCTACTGGCGCGGTGACCGGCTGTACCAGCACCCCGTGTCGTATTGGGCCGGGGTGGGATGGACGAACAGTCCCGGATACCGCGATGGCATCGCGTATTTCGATCGCCCGATTCGTCCGCGATGTCTGGAGTGCCACGCATCCGGGTTCGAGTCGGTGGCTGACTCCAATGTCGTCAATCGCTATCAGCCCGCTGGCGCGCTACTGGGGATAACCTGCGAAGTCTGTCATGGCTCGGGTCGGGATCATGTGGCGCGCGAGCGCTCGGTGCTCTCCGGCTTGCGGTCCCACGCGATCGTGAACCCGGCGCGCTTGCCTCGCGCGCGCCAGGTGGACGCGTGCGCCCTGTGCCATAGCGGGACGGCGCCGCTTCGGACGGCTCCGTTCTCGTTCGTGCCAGGGCAGCGTCTCGAAAAGCGATTTGACCTGTCGAGCCCGCCCGACACGGGCCTGGCCGACGTGCACGGCAACCAGGTCGCGCTGCTGGAGCGCAGCGCATGCTTCCGTGCATCGGCAATGACCTGCGCCACCTGCCACGACGTGCACCGCGAGCAGCGGGACCTCGTCGCGCTCTCCGGGCGTTGTCTCACCTGTCACACGGTCCAGAGCTGTGGACTCTTTCCGCGCCATGGAAACCAGCTGCTGGGCCGCTGCGTGGATTGTCACATGCCGCTGCAGGCGTCGCAGATACTCGTGTCCAACTCCCTCGGCCGTCAATTGCGCCCGCAGGTACGTTCGCACTGGATCAAGGTGTATCCGGAGTTTCGGTCGCCGTGATCCCGGGGACGACATGACCCGTCGTTCGGCGCTTTCATTCGTCAAGCGCAACGGCATCGTCCTCGAAAGCGCCCGTGGGCCGCTCCCGAATCTCGCCGAGGCGGTCGCCGACGCGCGAGCGGCTCTGGGGCCGGCAGGCGAATTGCTACGATGAAAGACCGTCCCCGTCACGGCATGTACCCTATGATCTCCCAGCCTGCGCCTTTCGCCATGTCGACCGCTCGAACCACCTCAGCGTATGGCCGTCTTGGCGCGGCTCGAACGAAGATCAACTTTCGATTGCCACCATCAGTGAGCTCGCGCAGTCGCGCGGCGAGCTCAGGCATACTAACTGAACCTCCATTGATGGCGTAGGACCCATCGTCCTTGAGCTCAAGGACGACCTGTGATGGCGTACGTGGAGGCCGGCTCGCATGATCGGCCGGCAGTGGCATGTTGACGGGAAGAACCGATCGGAGCTGAACGGACAACATGAAGACGACGAGAAGCACGAGCATGACGTCGATCATCGGCGTGACATTGATTTCGGAGTTGACGCCCATGCGCCGCTCGAGGAAGGGGATACTGGGAGATACCGCTGCCCTGTTGCAGTTTGGTAACCCGGCGATGTCGATTTGATGAACACCCTGTGGCGGTTGGATCCCAACCTAGATTAAGGAACATGCGTCAATTCGCAGTTGTGCTCGCGTGCTTGCTCTTCGTCGCCTGTCACCGTCCGACCGAGGTCCGTGCCATGTACGTCAATGACGACAGCTCGGGCACCCTCTTTCCTTGCGATGACCCCAAGGTGGCGATTGCGGTGCCGGATTCGGCGCTCACGGCGCGCTACCGCGCCACCGCCGTGGCAAGCAAGCCGGTGTTCGTGCGTCTGCGTGGGATAAAGAGGCAATCGGGCAGCATCTATAGCGGACGACCCTACTTTCAGGTGCAGCAGATCCTCGAAGTGCGGCCACGGGCGGCGGGCGAATGTCCTGGGGTCGCCGAGTCCATCACACCCTTCTTGCCTGATCGCTAGACGCCGTGGGCAAACTTCGGGTCAGCAGCTTCGCGGTCTCAATCGACGGCTTCGGCGCCGGGCCAAACCAGGATCTGCAGAATCCGCTCGGCGTCGGCGGCGTCGCGCTCATGGATTGGTTCTTCCCGACGCGAACCTGGCAGCACATGCACGGTCATGAGGGTGGCGAGACCGGCACGGATGACGAGATCGCCGCGCAAAGTCTGGCGGGCCTCGGTGCCTGGATCCTCGGCCGCAACATGTTCGGCCCCGTCCGTGGACCGTGGCCGGATGAAAGCTGGAGGGGCTGGTGGGGAGAGGAGCCACCGTATCACACTCCCGTCTTCGTGTTGACACATCACCATCGGCGTCCGCTGCGGATGGCGGGTGGGACGGAGTTTCGCTTCGTTACCGACGGCATTCAGTCGGCGCTCGAGCAGGCCACAGATGCCGCAGGAGATCGCGACATTCGACTGGGCGGCGGGGTCTCGACGATTCGCCAGTTTCTGCGCGCCGGGTTGATCGACGAGCTGCACCTGGCGATTAGACCGGTCCTCATGGGCGCTGGAGAAGCGCTCTTTGCGGGTATCGATCTCCCCGCGTTGGGCCACGAAACGGTCAAGCATGTCGCCGGCGAGCGTGCGACCCATGTGTATTTGCGAAGGCGCGCCACGTGAACCCTGTTCCGGGACAGAACCCGATCGTCGTTCGGTATCTGCGAGGAGAGGTATCACTCGAGTCGGCCGCGAACGCGTTGGCCCGAGCGATTCGTGAGTTCAGCGAAGCGTTCGAACGGGGCGAGCGGGGAATCCCGAAGCACCTCGTCGAGCCGAGCGTCGCGCCGTATGAATTTACGGAAGCGGATCATCTCCGATTGCGTACGTTGTGGGACCTGGTCGAAGCGAAAACAGACACGACCGACGAACGCGCCCGGGAATACCTCGCGAGCGCCGGCGATTCTGCGTTCGACCAAATCGTTCGTGCCATCGCCGCTGACGTAAGGGCGACCCTCGGCGAGACATCCCTCAGAATCGTCTGGAGTTTCGCGGCGGACGCGCGGAAGCTCGATACTGACGATCCCTCATGGCAGTTCATCGAGAACGTCCAACAATATTTCCAGGACACATTCGTGGACACGACCTGGCCCGCGTGCCCTCGGCATCCGAACCACCCGCTCGATCATGTCGACGGCTTCTGGCATTGCCCGCGAGATCACACCGCGGTCGCACGACTCGGCGAGCTGCGAGCTCGGCAGAGCTGACAACGCCGTGCCTACGCCCATCTCACATGCTGCCGTCGGCTTCGCGATCGCTGCCTGGACGCAGCAGCGACCGCCGACGCGTCGAGTATGCCTCGTCGCCGCTGCTTGTGCCGCCTTGCCCGATATCGATTATTTCGGATGGCCCGTCGCGCACCGCGCGATCACGCATTCGCTGGCGTTCGCGGTCGTCGGCGCCGTCGCGGCGACATTCACCTTCTTCCGTGGCCCGCAATGGGCCCAGCAGCGTGCGCGCCTGGCCCTGGTTTTCGGTCTCGCGCTGCTGTCCCATGGCTGTCTCGATGCGCTGTCGACGTATTCATTCGGTATTGAGTTCTTCGCGCCGTTCTCACAGCAGCGCTTCCGCTTTCCATGGACACCGCTGGGCGACCCGAATGGCGACTTAGTGGGACAACTCGTCCAGGAGACCATCGTCGTACTTCTTCCGGCGGTCGTGCTCGCATGGCTGGCGTTCAGGGTCCGGGGCCGAGCGGCCTCAGCGCAGGCCACATCAGGGTGATCAGGATCGTTCTGGCGCGACACGGCAGACCCGCGTGGGACTTTCGGACGCCGATCCCGGGCCACGGACTGGGCGACTGGCTTCGGGGCGAAGGGGAGGCGCCGCTCGACGCGTCTCCCCGTCCCGGCGCGGAGCTCGAGCGGCTCAGCCGGGAGGCGAAATGTCTGGTCGCGAGCCCGCTGCGCCGGTCGCGGGACTCGGCGCGGCTGCTCGCGCCAACAACGCCGTCGCTCGTCGATCCATGCTTTCGCGAGGCCGAGTTGCCGTCGGCGATCCGGTGCGGCCTACGCCTCCGCCCGGAGCTGTGGGCGTTGCTCGCACGCACGGCGTGGTTCTGCGGCTGGTCACCGGGCGTGGAGAGCTTCACGGTCGCTCGCGAGCGTGCGGCGAAAGCGGCGTCGGTCCTGACGGGCCACGCCGAGGAGGCCGGGGCGGTGGTGCTCGTGGGACACGGACTGATGAACATCCTGATCGCACGGCGACTCCGTGCCGCAGGATGGCGCGGTCCGCGCTTCCCGTCGCCGCAATACTGGACGTTTGGAAGGTATGAGCGAGCCGCGGCGTAAGGGGCCGCCGGTTCGCGTCCGCCTGGCAACCTCCGCCGATGCCGGCGCTTGGTTACGAATGCGCAGCGCGTTGTGGCCTGAGGGTTCGGAGTCCGAGCATCGCGATGAGATCGACCGATTCCTGGCCGGTCAGTTGTCGCAGCCGCTCGCGACGCTCCTGGCGATGAATTCTTCCGGTGACGCGGTCGGGTTCCTCGAGCTGTCGATACGAGCGTATGCGGAGGACTGTGTCACCGACCACGTCGCGTACCTCGAGGGCTGGTACGTCGTGCCTGAGGCGCGGCGCCAAGGCGTCGGGACGGCGCTGGTGCGCGCCGCGGAGGAGTGGGCCAGATCCCAGGGGTGCACTGAGTTTGCCTCCGATGCGCTCATCGATAATCACGTGAGTGCCGCCGCGCACCGCGCACTCGGCTTTCAGGAGACGGTCCAGATCCGGTGCTTTCGGAAGGTTCTCGACTAGGCTGTCAGCGTTATCAGTCGATCTGCATGCCCCCGAGCGAACTCCGTATCGTGCGTCGCAATAAGCAGTCCTCGCCCCTGTTCGCTCAGACGACGCAGCGTCGTCCCCAGCGCGCTCCGGCGCGCTGGGTCGAGCGCCGCCGTTGGCTCGTCCATCAGCAGTAGCGGAGGATTGGGCGCGAGTGCGCGCGCGATCGCGACCCGCTGTGCCTCGCCCCCGGACAGTTGACTGGGCCACGCAGCGGCGCGCGTGCCGACGTCCAGCGACGCGAGAAGCTTCGCGGCGATCTCCTCCGCCTCGCTGCGGCTCTGGCCGAGCACGTGCCGCAGCGCCAGTGTCACGTTATCGAGTGCGCAGAGGTGGGAAAACAGCGCGTGCGCCTGGAAGACGAGCCCGACTCGGCGCCGCAGCGGAACGAGCCGCGACTCGGGCGGCACGGGCCCGGGCGCGAGCGCGAATCCATCGACGACGATGCGTCCCTCATCGAACGGCTGCAGCGCGGCCACCGCGCGCAGTGCCGTCGACTTCCCCACACCCGACGGGCCCATCAACGCCACGATCTCGCCGCGTGCGACTTCCAGCGAGAGCCCTCGCAGCACGTCGCGCGAGTCGTAACGAACCGTGAGCCGGTCGATCGCGAGCAACGCGCTCATGTGGCCGGCCGCCAGCGGCGCTCGAGCCGTCGTGCCAGACGCGCGAGCGGCAGCGACATCGCCAGGTACACCGCGGCGCACAGCGCGCCGGGAACGACCCAGCTCCCCACGTTGGTCGCGTAGATCGCCGTCTGCTTGGTCAGCTCGACGACCGTGATGACCGATACGAGCGCGGAATCCTTGAGCAGGGCGACGAAGTCGTTCGTCATCGGCGCAAGCGCGAAACGCAGCGCCTGCGGCCCGCGCACCAGCCGAAGGATCTGGAGCTCGGACAAGCCGAGGGTGCGCGCCGCCTCGAGCTGCGCGCGCGGCACCGCCTCGAGCGCGCCGCGATAGATCTCGGCCTCATAGGCGGCGTAGTTCAGGCCGAGGGCCAGGACCGCGGCGAGAAACGCCGGTAGCCGCACCACGCCTGCCAGCCCGTAGTAGATGACGAACAGCTGCAGCAGCAGCGGGGTACCGCGAATCACCTCGACGTACACGGTCGTCGCGACGCGCAGCCAGCCCGGTCCGTACACCCGGGCCGACGCCAGCGCGAGTCCGGCGATGACCGCCAACAGCATCGAGAGCACCGAAACCAGTGCCGTTACGCCGGCCGCCCGGGCGAGCGAGGGGAGATAGGCCAGTGCGTGCGAGGCGGCGGCTGTCCCGGCCGGCGCGTTGGCGCGGACGGCGCGTTCGAACAGCGCGCTCTGGCTCTGATCCCACACGTCCCAGCGGCGGAAGATCTGCTCGAGCGATCCGTCGCGCATCGCCTCGCGCAACACGGCATCGACCGAATCGCGCAGGATTGAATCAGCCCGTGCAAAAACGCCCACGTAGTGGCCCAGCGCGACCGGCTGCGCCAGGATCACAAACCCTGTTCCGCCGCCGCGGCGCAACGCGCGCTGCGCGATGATGTGATCCAGCAACACCGCGTCCACGCGGCCCGCGATCAGGTCGGCGTAGGGATGAACGTCGTCGTCGTACGAGAGGGGGATCAGACCCATCGAGTCGCGCGCGGCAACGAGCAAGTCGTACGCGATCGTGGCGCCGAGCGTCGCGACACGACGGCCGCGCAGGTCGGCGAGACCATGGATGCGGGCGGCGTCTCCGGGCCGTACCGCGAGCACTTCGCGAAACTCGAAATACGGGATGGTGACGGCGTGCCGCGCGCGGCGCACGGGCGTGTCCTCGACCCCGGAGAGGCCGAGCGTGAAGTCACCGCGTTCGACGGATTGGTCGATGCTGGACCATTGCACCTGGACGAACCGCGCCGCGCGGCGCCCCAGGCCACGCACGATGCGCTCGGCGACCTCGACGTCGAAGCCACGGACGCGCGACGGATTGGCGGGGTCGGCCTCCACGAATGGCGCACCGCCTTCGGCGTCGCCGCCCCACACGAGCTCCCGACGGATCGCGCTCTGCGCTCCGAGGCTAGTGGAGAGGCAGAGAGCGAGCCCGGTGACGCCGAACGTGCGGGCAGCTATCACGGCACTTAAGTTATGACCTCAATGAAAGCCATGCTGAGCCTCGCCGTCCTTGGCCTCGCGCCTCTGCTCGCTGCTGAGGGGCAGTTCGCGACGGCGAGCGCGGGTATGCTGGTGAGCAATCGAGTGCCCGACGTAATCGGCGAGCTGCATGCGGAAACACCACCCTTCCGTGCTACGCGGGGGTGGATCACGCTCTCGTGGACCGACGAGAGTGCCAAGCCGACCGTCATAACGGCCGTCGAGCACGCGCTGGTGCATGTCAAGGACGCCGGCACGGGACTCGGCGTGGGAGTGCTCTGGCTCGAGCCCGACAACTACAAGCCCTACCCGATCATCGTGAGTAGTACGGTTGTGCCGTTGCCGATTCCGCGTACGTCGTTCGTGGCAATCGCTTCGACACAACCGTTTCAGAAATTCGACTGGTCGCTCGCACTGGAGGTTGGCGTTACGCTCTGGTTCGTGCGCTAAAACCACGAGCCCGGCGTTCTCGACCTTTGCGCCGCAGGTCTCGCACGTGCGTGTCGGTGGTGGACACTTGGAACCAGGAAACGTCGCCGAGCCACAGCTCGATGCCGTCGAATCCGGCCCGCTTGACGAGGTCCAGGCCTCGCTCAAATCCCCAGTCCTTCGGAATCATGTTGTCGCCGATGGATTGTTTCATAGGCCGGGCAGGTTCCTGGTCTGATCGCGGTTGAGATGCACGAACGCTTCGGCAGCGGCGACACCGACTTCCCGCCCGCGCCACTGCGCCATGACTTCGTGATGCTCCCGCCAGATCCCCTGGCCGTCCTGACTGACGTGCGCGAACAGCGCCCGCTTTTTCTGATCGAGCACCGGCGACACGTCGACATAGGTGTTTGGCAGGAACCCTTCGGTTTGACTGCCGGTGTCGACTTCAAAGAAGTAGAGGAGTGGGGTCCCAAGGCTTCCCCCCATCCAGGCGCGGATCGTGAGCATACTCGCCACTTGATGATCCATGTGGGTGTCCACCGGCCAGTGTGTGTACAGCACATCGGGGGTCTGGACGGCCAGCAGTCGCTGCATCGCGTCCACCTGTGTCCGGGTGACTTCAGTGGCGCCGTCGATTTGGCCAACGAAGACGGGCTTTGCACCAATGATTCGGCAAGCGGCTTCGCATTCGGCCGTACGAATCCGCGCCGCTTCGTCCAACGACTTTCCGTCGATACCACGCTCGCCACGGGTGAGATAGACGATCGTCACGGCGTGGCCGAGTGCCGCGTAGCGCGCGAGCGTACCGCCGCATCCGGACTCGGGATCGTCCGGATGCGCGCCGACACAGACGATTTTCAGACTGGCAGCGCGGGATTCGGCCGGCGTTGATGCGAGCGGCAGCGTGGTTACCGCTGCCAGAGCCGACTGTTTTACGAAGCCGCGGCGGGTGAGGCCCCCCTCTTTCATCGATCTAGTTTGGTGGCATGTTGTTGAATCCCGCAACATCACCCGCCGTAGGGCCTATACCCTCTCGGCCGGACACACATGACTCGCGGGACGAACGCGACAATCGCCGGCATTGCCTACCTCCTCTACATCGCGGCCGCATTTCCCAGCATGGTGCTGAGCGGGCGAGCCACGACTGGTGAGGGAATGACCGCGAAGCTCGCGACCATGGCCCAGCATGCGACGGACGTGCGCCTCGCCGCGGTGCTGTCGTTGATCGGTTGCCTTTGCGCGCTGGTGTTGGCGGTGACGCTCTACGCGATCACACGTGAGCAAGATCGCGATCTTGCCATGCTCGGACTGACGTGCCGGGTAGCCGAAGGCGTGGTAGGCGCCGCCTCGATCCCCACGACGCTGGGCCTGCTCGCCATCGCCACGGCTGCCGGCGCCAATGCGCCGGATCCCGCGGCGGCCGGAGCACTTGGCACGTTCGTGCTCAGCCAAACCTGGCTGATCGGCGCAACGCTCTTCGCCGTCGGCAGCACGCTGTTCTCCTGGTTGTTATTGCGAGGCCACATGGTTCCGGGTTGGCTCGCTACGCTCGGTGTCATCGGATCGGCAGTGCTCGTGCTAGGTCTGCCCCTGCAGATCATGGAGCTGGTGCCGGGGCTCGTCACACAGCTGATGTGGACACCGGTGGCGGCCTTCGAGCTCGTGGTGGCGGTGTGGCTCATCGTGAAAGGCGTCGCAACGCCGCAGCCGGAGGCGCGATGAACGACCTACGTCGGACCGCGCGGCTGGCAGGGGTTCTTTGGCTGGTAGTCATTGTGGGGGGTGTGGTCAGCTTCGTCACTCAGTCTGGGCTACCCCGTCTGGCGTTTGCCGCCAATCTATTCAGCGGTCTGTGTTATCTGGGTGTGACGGTCCTACTGTACCAATTGTTCAAGCCGGTGGACACGAGCGTTTCACTCTTCGCGGCGTTCTGCGGTCTCGCCGGAGTCGCAAGTGGGGCGGCGCTCTCACTGGTTCGATCCGACCCACCGGCCCAGGGCTTCTACATCTCGATGGTGTTTTTCGGCGCGCAGATCATCTCGATCGGCTATCTGATCACCCGGTCGACCTTGATTCCGCGGGTCCTGGGTGTGCTGCTGCTGCTCGGCGGATCGAGCTACGTCATCAACTCGTTCACGAACTTTCTCGCGCCGGTGCTCGGGGCTCATCTGGCGCCGTTCGTCATTCCCGTCGCTATTTTGGGAGAAGGCGCGTTGACGCTCTGGCTCCTCGTGAAGGGCGTGAACGTTCCCTGACGTCCAGATCTTCGCGGCCGTGTTCACCGCCATACTCGTTCTGGTCCAGCCGAAGGCGTATACTAAGGAATGCCTCCTCCCACTGCGGCGCCTGCCGGGTTGGATAGCTGGCTAACGAAACCTCCAACACCCGGGAGCTTGTCCCAGCAGGGGCATCGTCGGCTCATCGGGATTCTTGGGCTTCTGCTCCCGATACTCGTCTATGTGTTGGCTGGCCTGCTTCCCACTGTAGGACTGCCACGCTGGCGGGTGTTGCACTCCCTCAGCGCGTACTACTACACGGGGGCGATGAGCGTCTTTGTCGGTGTGCTCTTCGCGCTCGCGCTCTTCCTGCTCACTTATCCGGGATACCGAGAAGTCGTTGCGGACCGCGTGGTCGGACGGGTGGGCGGTGTGGCAGCGATTGCGCTCGCGCTGTTTCCAAGCTCGGCTCCGGCCGGGCTATCGGCGCCATCGTGGTGGCATCCGACCATGGCGGTGGTTCATCTTGTGGCGGGCGTGATGCTGTTCACGTCGTTCATTCTGTTCGCTATCTGGCTGTTTCGAAAATCGAATATTCCGCGTCGCGAGGACCGGTCGCCTGACAAGCGTCGGCGCGATGACATTTGCCTCGCTTGCGGCATCCTCATGATCGTGGCCGTGCTTTGGGCAGTCAGCTCCCTGTTTACACACGCTCCGATCTTTCTTCCAGAATCGATCGCCATTGGCGCGTTCGCCGTCTCATGGCTGACGAAGGGAGCGGTGGACAAGCCGGTGATGCAGTTTGTTCGGAAGCTGCCTCTCGGGATTCTCGGGGAAAGGTGAAGGCGCTGCTCAGCGCCTGCGGGGTCGTGGCCGCAATCGCCTGCACTCGACCGACGAGACCCAGCGCCTCACCCGACGGGAGCGTCGAGCAGACGGCGCAGGGGAGCCGGCCGCCTGCTTCGCTCGTCGTCAGCTTCGACGGCCTGGGCGTCGGGCTCCAGGGTCCCCACGGCCGCTGGGAAGGACGCAACCCCTCCGACAACTCGCTCGCTTTGGGACGCGACTACGTCTTTCAGATCGTCAACACCCGCATGGCGAGCGACGACTTACTCCACGCGGATCGGGGCGTTCCGGCTGTGCCATTGAAATCAGCGAGGTCCTGATGGAATATCGTC
>Ga0137415_10007440_pt1 | contig 10854 bp, 10 predicted proteins | sample CZODoug3_1_1_16f_FD_183082 | JGI IMG/M metagenome (GOLD analysis project Ga0137415, IMG submission 183082) | Vadose zone soil fungal communities from Angelo Coast Range Reserve, California, USA - CZODoug3_1_1_16fungal (Hybrid Assembly) | ecosystem: Environmental > Terrestrial > Soil > Vadose...
TTGGGCCGGAACAGGATCGACATGAGGATGAACAAGAAGATCGCGGGGATGGCGAGCACCGTGTCGACCAATCGCATCAGGATGTCGTCCGCCCAACCGCCGTAGTAGCCGGCCAGCATACCCACCGCGGTCCCGAGCGTCAGCGAGATCGCCACCGTGAGAAACGCCACGCCGAGCGTCACCTGGCCGCCCCAGATGAGTCGCGTCAGGGTGTCGCGCCCGAGCTCGTCGGTGCCGAGGGGATGCGAAGCACCCGGCGCGACAAAAGTCGTGTCCAGGTTGATCGTCTGCGGCTGGAAGTGGGTCACAAAGTGAGAAAGGAGAGGCGCCATGATCGCGATCAAGGCGAAGAGAAGGATCAGCAAACCCGCCGTCATCCCAATTCTGTTGGCGCGAAGGCGCTCCCACGACTCGTTCCAGTAGCTCTGCGCGGGCCGGCCGGCCGCGGTTTCAATCGCACTGCCCGGCATGTCCAGCTCGGCGACGCGGCTCTGGCCGATCACAGGCTCGTCATCCGTACCTGATCCGAGGATCGAGCACGCCGTACAACAGGTCGGCGAGCAGATTGCCGGCGACGACAAGCAGGGTCGCGAAGAAGGTGACGCCCATCACCGTCGTGTAGTCGTACTGGAGCGCTCGCTCGAAAGCGAGCTTTCCGATACCTGGCCAGCCGAACACGACTTCCACCACCAGGCCGCCGCTGACGAGACCGGGCAGCTCGAGACCGATGAGGGTGATGAGCGGGATGAGTGCGTTGCGCAAGCCGTGGAGGTAGACGACCCGGCGCTCGCTCATGCCCTTGGCTCGCGCCGTGCGGATGTAATCCTGCGACAGCACCTCGAGCATGCTCGAGCGGATGAACCGCGACCAGAGCGACGTATAGAAAAAGGAGAGCACGGTCGCCGGGAGGATCAGGTGCTGCACTCGGTCGAAAAAGTCACCCCCGTTAACAGCGCTGAACGCACCGCTCGACGGCAACCAGGGCAGGCCGTGCTGCTCGAGGGTGACAGAGAAGATGAGGATGAGGATCAATCCCATCCAGAACTGAGGCACCGCGAAGCCGGCCACTGAGACGACTGTCAGGGCGTGGTCTGTTTTGCTGCCGCGGCGGAGCGCGCCAATCACGCCCAGGGGTACGGCGATGACGACGCCGATCACGATCGCCGTGGCCGTGAGCTCGAGCGTGTTCGGGAGCCGGTCGAGGATGTGGCTCATGACCGTGCTCCCATCGATCATGGAGTGGCCGAAGTCACCGTGCAGAACACCCCCGATCCAGGTCAGGTACCAGACGTAGAAGGGGGCGTTGAGGCCGAGGTTTTCACGCAGGTGCTCGATATCCTCAGGGCGCAGAGCTGGATTGAGGTCGATGCCGGGTACGTACGTGCCTCGGGTGCGGTCCATCAGGACGAGCGTGATCAGGGTCACGCCCAGGACGACGACGACGGAGGCGAAGAACCGCCGGGCTACGTACTTGGCGAGCATCAGCCCCTACGAGTAAAACCCGGCGGTTCCGGAACTACCTCCACTTGTCTTACTTGCCGTCGGTGACCCAGGTGGCGTGGTTCCACGGCCGGGTCGCATATTGGTTGTAGGGCCCGAAATCGGTGCCCTGGACGCGGGTGTTGACGCCCCAGATGCCGTGGTTGAAGAGGATGATCGGCGCCGGCACCTGGTCCGACATGAGGTCCTGGAACTGAAAGTAGAGCTGCTTCCGTTTGGTCTTGTCCAGCGTGCCGACCGCCTGGTCCAGGACCGAGTCGACCTGGTCGTTCTTGAAGTCGAAGCCGTTGAAGCCGCCCGGCACTGTGTTGCGCGAGTGCCACAGCTGCCCCTGGTCGGGGTCCTCGTCGAAGTTGAAACCGACCAGGAATACGTCGAAGGTCCGGATGCTGACGATCTGGCTGACGAGCTGAGGAAACTGGATGAGCGAAGGCGTGGCCTCGACCCCGATGTCGTGCCAAGACTGCTGCATGACCTGAAGCATCGCCTCGCGCTGCTTGTTGCCGGCGTTGGTGATCATCGTGAACTTCATCTTGGTGCCGTTCTTGGCCCGAATCCCGTCTGACCCCTTGGCCCACCCGGCGCCGTCGAGCATCGACTCAGCCTTGGCTTTGTCGAAGCTGTACAGCACCTGGGGCTTGTCCTTGTACGCCCACGAGATGGGCGGCTCGACCGAGTTCGCCACCGAACCGTGGCCGAAATAGACGGCGGAGACGATCTGCGGCCGGTTGAGAGCAAAAAGAAGCGCCTGGCGGACCGCTTTGTCCTGGAAGAACGGACCAGCGGGTTTGTTCGGGTCGAGCTGATAGGCGTAGAACGTGAAGGTCGGGACAGGGAACTCCGACAGCGCGACGGTCGAAGTCGTCTTGAGGGCGTCGAACTGACCCGGGTCGACCGGGCCGATGTCGATCTCGCCGGTCTTCAGCTGGTTGGTGACCGCGACCGAGTCGGGCAGCACCTTGTAGATCCATTGGTCCAGGTATGCGGGACCCGCCCAGTAGTTGTCGTTGCGCGCCATCGTCACCTGCTGGCCCTTGTCCCACTTCACGAACTTGAAGGCGCCGTTGCTGACTGTGGGTGCGGTGTTGAAGTCGGCGGTGTTGATCGCCTTCGCGTCGAGGCTCCCCAGCACGTGCTTGGGCAGGATGCCGTAACGGCCATGAGACGAAAGGAATGGGGCGAACACCTGCGTGGTCCTGACGACAACGGTCTGGGGGTCGGGCGTGTCGATGCCGGCGATGTACTTCGAGAGGTCGCCGCGTCGAGGTGACGAGACCGCCTTGTACTGAGCGTCGTAGGCGAGCTGATAGGTGAACTTGACGTCGTCAGAGGTGAGGGGTTGGCCGTCCGACCACTTCAGGTTGGGCCGCAGCTTGAACGTGTAACTCATTCCGTCGGAGCTGGTCTTCGGAAGGTCGGCCGCGAGCGCCGGGATGAGGCTGCCGTCCTTCTTGTAGTTGAGCAGACCGTCGAACAACATGCCGATGACCTGGTTGCTCGCCGTGTCGCTGCTCAGCATGGAGTTGAGCGTGCGGATGTCGCTGAAGTTGCCTTCGACCACATGACCGCCTTTCTTGGGCGTCACGCTGGTGGTGGTGGTGGGTCCCGACGCACACGCCGCCAGAAACTCGGCGCCGCCGGCCATGAAGGCCATGTAGGCGGCTGCTCCACCTGCCCGCTTCAGGAAGTCCCGGCGGGACCACTCCTCGAGAAACCGTTCAAACTGGGCAAAACCACTATCCACGGCATCCCCGTCTCGGCTCATCTGCAACCTCCCCTTTTTTGCGCCCCCGCTGCCGGCGCTTGGGCGCTACCAACCCTAGAGCCATGATTATGAGTAGTTGCGTCAAATGGTCAAAAAGGATCTTCGGTGGCCTCGGGCGTCGCGTTAGGCGTCGCGCGGGTCGTGCTGCACCTGCCTGACTCCGAGTCGCTCAAGTCCAAACGCCAGGTGGTGAGCGGGCTCCTCCGCCGCCTGCGTCAGGAGCTCAAGGTCAGCGCCGCCGAGGTCGGGGAGCTGGACCAGTGGCAGCTCGCGGAGCTGGCGATCGCAACCGTAAGCGGCGACGGCCGGCAAGCTGACAAGGTGCTGGCCGCGGCGCTGAGGTACATCGAGTCGCACTGCGACGGGGCGCGGATCACCGACGTGTCGACGGAGCTCGTCCAGCTGTGAAGGCGGTCCAGTCCCCCGCTGCGCTGATCGACGAGTTCGAGGAGACGTTGCCTTTTACCCTCGACCCGTTTCAGCGCGAGGCGATCGAAAAGCTGGAGCGCGGGCGAGGCGGCGTCCTGGTCAGCGCGCCGACCTCGAGCGGCAAGACGATCGTCGCCGAGTATGCGATCCACCGTGCGCTGAAGGACGGCGTCAAGGTCCTCTACACGACGCCGCTCAAGGCTCTGAGCAACCAGAAGTACCACGACTTCGTCCGCGCTTATGGCCCCTCAACGGTCGGTCTTGTCACGGGCGAGAACACAATCAACGATGACGCGCCGGTGGTCGTGATGACGACCGAGATTCTGCGCAACCTCATCTACGAGGATCCCAAACGCCTCGACCTGGTGCGCTACGTCGTGCTGGACGAAGTCCACTACATCGATGACTTCCCGCGCGGATCGGTGTGGGAGGAGATCGTCATCCAGGCGCCCCAGACGATCAAGCTCGTCGGTCTCTCGGCGACGATCGGCAACTACAGAGAGATCGCCGACTGGATGGCGGAAAACCGCGGCGGCATGGAGACGGTGTTCCACGACGTCCGCCCCGTCGAGCTGAAGATGTGGCTGGCGATCAACAACCACTTCTATCCGCTGTTCAAGGCGGATGGCGGAATCGACCAGCGAACATGGAGCAAGGCGGCGCAGGAAGAAGAGGCGTCCTACCGGATCGGCGGCTACAGGGGCCTGCCGTCCAACGACCTCCTGCACGTCATCCCGGAGCTGCGCAGCCTCGACATGCTGCCGGCGATCTACTTCATCTTCTCCAGGCGTGGTTGCCGCGAGGCGCTGCAGCGGTGCGCCTACCACGAGATCGACCTGACCACCGCCGCGGAGAAGGAGGCGATCGACATCGTCGCGGCCGAGCGCCTTCAAGGCCTCAAGGACCATGACGAAGAGGCATTGTTCCGCCGCATGGTCGACGCGCGGTTGCTGCGCCGCGGCCTCGCGGAGCACCACGCCGGTCTTCTTCCGTACCACAAGGAGATGGTCGAGGAGCTCTTCCAGCGGGGCCTGATCAAGGTCGTCTTCGCGACCGAGACCCTCTCCCTCGGGATCAACATGCCGGCGCGCGGCGTCGTGGTCTCATCCTTCACGAAATTCGACGGCGTCACCTTCTCGACGCTGACCACCGGCGAGCTGACCCAGCTGATGGGCCGCGCGGGGCGGCGCGGCATCGACGTGATCGGCCACGGCGCCATCCTCAAAGAGTCCGACGTCGAGGTCGGGACCATCTACGAGGTGGCGATGGGGCCGACGCTCGTCGTCGAGTCGAAGTTCCTCCCGAGCTACAACATGGCGCTCAACCTGCTTCGCGTCTACACGCCCGAGGAGGCCGAGGCGCTGATGCAGCGGTCCTTCGGCCAGTTCCAGAAGCGCCTGGCCGCGACCGAGACGGATGAACGGCTGGTCAACGTCCGCGAGCAGCTCGCGGACATCCGGCGGATGTGGGACGACCCGCAGGTCTCGATCGAGGACGTCGCGCAGTACTACAAGCTCGAGGACCGCCGCCGCGCGATCAGGATCGAGCTGAGGCGCCTGCGGCGCGAATCCGGCGGACAGCGGCGAGGGCGGCGTGGGCGCCAGACGCGGTCGATGAGCCCGGCAACGCGAGTCGCCCAGCGCCTGGAGATCGAGGCCAAAGGGCTGCTCGAGCGACAGCGCAAGCTGAAGGTGGTCCGCTCACCGCGCTTCGGCGAGCTGCTGCAGAAGTACGGCGAGATCCGCGGCCTGCAGCAGGAGCTCGAGAAGAGCCAGCGTGAAGTCACCGGCCAGATGGACGAGTACCCGCGCAAGCTACGCCGACTGTCAAAGATCCTGGCCGAGACCGGCTTCCTACACAAGGACAAGCCAACCGACAAGGGCCTTTTCGCGGCCCGCGTATACGGAGAGAACACGATCCTGGTCGCCGAAGCGGTGTGGCTGGGCTGGTTCGAAGGCCTCACGCCCGAGGAGCTCTGCGCGGTCATGGTCATGCTGGCCGCGGAGGATCGCGAGCGACGGGGCGACCGACAGGCGCGCGGGCCGCGGCGATATCCGACCCCCGCGATCGCGCAGACCGCCCGGTTGATTCGCTCGCTGTACTTTCGCTTCGCCGACATGGAGCGAGAGCTCGACGAGCCCAACCTGCGCTCGCCGTCGCATGACTACATCGACTTCGCGTATCGATGGTCGACGGGAGAGTCGCTGGACCGCATCCCGCTGCCTGCCAACGTCGACATCGGCGATGCGATCAAAGCGATGAAGGCCCTTTACTCGCTCCTCCGCCAGCTCGAGTTCGCCCTTCGCCAGGCAAAATCGCCGCTTCTAGAAACTGTGTCGCGAGCCGTCCTCCTGATGGAGCGAGACGTCATCAAGAGGACATACTGAGAGCCGGACATGGCCAAGAAGCGACGGGTTCTGGTCACGGGAGTCGCGCGTTGGTGGGGCGCGCTGGTCGTGCAGCGCCTGGTCGAAGACCCCGATGTCGCCGAGGTCATCGGCATCGATATCCGCGAGCCTCGTTACGACCTGGGCCGCGCCGATTATCTGAAGCTCGACATCCGGCACTCGCTCATCGGCAAGCTCGTGCGGTCCGTCGGTATCGACACGGTCGTCCACACGCTGACCCGCGTCGACTCGTTCGACATGGACCCGGCGCGGGCGCACGAGATGAACGTGATCGGCACGTTGAACCTTCTCGCGGGATGCGCGGGCGAAGGCAGCCCGGTGCGGCGGTTCGTCATCAAATCGTCAGGCCACGTCTACGGCTCTCGGTTCGACCTTCCCACCGTCCTGCGTGAGGACCAGCGCCTGGATGTCAACTCCGGCCACCAATTCGTGCGCGACATCGTTGAGGTCGAGTCTTATGTCAGCGACTTCGCGGTGCGCAATCCGAACATCACGATCCTTGCGCTCCGCTTTGCCAACAGCCTCAATCCGGATGAGCCCCAGCCACTGGCCCGCTACCTCGACCTCGAGGTCGTTCCGACGGTGATCGGGTACGACCCGCCCCTCCAGCTGATTCACCGCGACGACTGCGTTGAGGCGATGGTCCTCGCCACCAAGCGCGGGCCAGGCGGCGCTTACAACATCGCCCCCTCGGGCAACGAACCGCTGTCGAGCCTTCTGGATTCCGCAGGCAAGCTTCACGCCCCGCTGCTGCCGCCCTTCGGCCTGGGCGTGGCGGCCCTTGCGATCCGCGCCGCGGGCGTTGCGTTTCTCTCGCCCCAGCTGCTCGACCTGCTGCGCTGGGGGCGGACGCTGGGGACCACCAAGGCGGCGCGCGAGCTGGGCTTCCGCGCCGCCCGCGACACCCGCGCCGCCTTCGAGGATTTCACCCAACGACGCCGCGTCCTCCGCTACGAGCCCGACCGCCATGCATATCAGTACGAGAAGGAGCTCGAGGACTTCATCCACAGCCGTCAGCCGGCCTCCGCGAATGGAGACGGTGAAGTCGCCGGCCCCCTCGCCGAGGCTTCAGCCGAGGCTAGACCTCGCCGCCGCCCCCATCAACGACGAGCACCTCACCGTTCACGTAGCTAGCGGCGTCTGAGACCAGGAACAGCACCGCTCCCGCGACCTCGTCGGGGACTCCGATCCTGCCCATCGGGTTTTGGGCGAGAACCCGGTCGAGAATTTCCTGGTTGCCCCACAATGCCTCGGCAAAACGGGTCTTGACCAGGCCGGGAGCGACCGCGTTGACCCGAACCTTGCCGCCCAGCTCTCGAGCGAGCTGCCGCGTGAGCATGATCACACCGGCCTTGGTGATGTTGTAGACGCCCAGCCCGATCCCCGGCCTGATACCGCCGATGCTCGCGACGTTGACGATCGCGCCGCCATGCGACTCCATCGACGCCTCATAGACCAGCTTGGTGAGGACGAAGACACCGCGCAGGTTGACCTCGAAGGTCTTGTCCCACGCGGTCAGCTCAGCGCCCAGGACAGGTCCGAAATACGGGTTTGTCGCGGCGTTGTTGACCAGGATGTCGATCCGCGAGAAGCGTTCCATGACTTCGCGGACGAGCCGTTCTAGGTCATCGGGGCGGCCGGTGTGGGCGGCGATCGCCGTGGCGCTCTCGGCGTACTTGGCGTTGATCCGGTCCGCCTCGGCGTCCAGGTCCGCCTGCTTGCGACTGCTCAGGACGACCTGCGCGCCGTGCTCCGCCAGCGCCTCCGCGATCGCGCTCCCGATGCCCCGGCTGGCCCCCGTGACGAGCGCGACACGCCCTGAGAGGTCGAAGCGGGAGCCTGCGGGCACGGCTGATACGATAGCCCGACTTAATTCATTCACGACTTAGGGGATAGATGGCGATCACCGGGAAGGCTGCCGAGGACATCCTCGAGCGCATTTTCCAGCCCACCACCAAGCCGACCGCCCGGGACCAGGCCGAAGAAACGCTTCGCCACCCCAAACGGCTGGTGTACGTGGCGATGTCGAACAAGAGCTTTTACTGGCGCGCGCACATTCAGAAGTTCGTCCTCGACTCGGGCTTGGTGCCGGTCAGCCCGTTCATGTTGTTCGACTACTACCTGATGCACACCGTAGACAAGGACGTCGTGCGCGAGGCGATGAACAACCTGCTGTCACGCAGCGACGAGGTCTGGGTCTTCGGCCGGCTGTCGCTGGGCGTCAAGGTCCAGGTCGGGATCGCCAAGCGACTCAGCAAGCCGGTGCGGTACTTCGACATCAGCGACCTGCCGGTGGCGGTGATGCCGATCAGCGAGGAGACGGCGCAAGAAGAGCTGCGCGACTAAACGGCTACGCGGCGGTACCAGGCCTCCGGGTTGCCCAGCTCGTTGAGCCTCGGCACTGACTCAGGCCCGTCCCACACGCGGTTCAGCACCGCCACCCCGTGCTGGTCGAAGACTGCCTGGCAGAAGGCCTCCCCGCGCCGGTACTGCTGAAGCTTCAGGTCCAGCCCGGTCAGCTTCCAGATCAGCACCTCGAGCGGGCTTTTGCCCGAGCTTCGCTCCCGGTAGGCCTGCTCCAGCCGATCAAAGCCCGGGAGCAGCTTTTTGCCAAGCTGGTTCATGACCAGGTTGCTGTAGCCCTCGATCAACGACATGGTGCCCTGCATCTGGCGCATGACCCGCCACTGGGCGGGCAGCACACCGGCGAGCGCCGCGAACCTGGCGACCGACGGCCCGCGGCGCGTGACCGACTCGATCAGTGCCTTCATCGACTCTTCCATGTGCGGGCGGACCCATGGGTGGGCCGCGAACTGCCAGGCGTGTGTCATCTCGTGCAGGATCAGCCAGCGCCGCAGGTCGTCGCCGGGCAGGTTGGCCTGCTGCGCCCAGTCCTCGACATTTGGCTCGACCAGATAAAGACCCTCACCGCCGATCGGCTCGGCGCCGAACAGCTGAGGGTCGTACTGGCCCAGGACTCGGCGGCCGAGGAACCCGAGCATGTATCCGACGTAGCGGTCGACCCCCATCCTGCCGACTTCGACGATCAACGAGTTGGGCATGCGGCCTGTCTCGAGCACAGGGTCGACAACTCGCCGCAGGATCTTCAGGTTGAGGTCGAGCCAGCCTTCGCGGTCCAGCGCGTCGAACGCCGGCATGGAAGCGCCGCGCGGGAATCCGCCCACGAAGCTCAGCAATGGCTTCTCGAGCTTGCCGGCGAAGGATCGATAGTGCAACGTTGCCGTCGCGAGCGCACCGCCTCTTTCTGTCGGGCTCTCCAGCCGAGCGCGCGCGGTGCGGCGCACCTCATCCCAATCCAGCGGCAGGGTGGTGCCACCGCGCGGCCGGACCGCTTCCGCCACCGCGGCCGTCGCCAGCCCAAACAGGACTCCGTAGAAGGCCGTCCTCCCGTATCGCCTCACTGCCCCTTCAGGCTACGAGGGCCGAACAGCTAGTAGATGTACGGCCAGTGGCGGTTCCGCTTGAAGACGACCTTGCAGCCGTCGCAGCGGAAAACGATCTGCACATGCCTCCGCCCGATCGCCTGGGCGTCGCGGCCGCAGACGGGGCAGGACGCCGTCTCCTCCATGTACATCGCCGGGATCGGGTCGACCTTGATCTCTAGACGCCTTCTTTTCTTTGACATTTGCCTCTTTGTTGCCTTCTTTCCTTTAAACCAGGTTTTTGCTTAGACGTCGAGCTGGGTCACGTCCAGGTTCTTCAGGTCCTCCGGGGGGTCTACTCCCGCGTTCTGCAGCCGCTTGAGCAGTGCGAGGATGTAGCGAACGCCAGCGAGATTGACGTGATGCTCTCGGGTCAGTGTCTGGATCGCCTGCAGCTTCATCACGTCCCGGCGCGAGTAGCGCCTTCGATTTGTAACGGTCCGCTTGGGCTGAATCATGCTCAAGTGCTCGTACATCATCAGAGTGCGGGGATGCACTTCCAGGATCTCCGAGGCCACGCTGAGCGTGAAAATCGGCTTGTCGATATCGATCGACGAGTCGTGGTTGTTCGCAGCCGAAGCCGCGAATGGATCGCGTGACTTGACCTTCATTGCTTTCTGTGGTGGGCGGGTTGTGGGCTTTAAGCGATTGTGGGCCTAACTTTGGGTGACAGGATCAGTTGCAGGTTCGCTGCAATTCTGGAGGGTGCAAATGGGGCAGGCAAAGTATTTTTGTTAAGGAGTGCAGTCATATCGCCTAACAACCTGACGCCTGGCGGCGTTTTGTAGCCTACCGGCGTGCACGCGCTTCTGAGTCTGCTCCTGGTCTGCATCTCGGTCGGTCTGAGCAACTTCGCCGGCTCGATCGGGATCGGCCTGAGCGGGATCAACGTCCGGACCCGGATCCGGGTCGGCATCGCCTTCGGCTTCTTCGAGGCCCTCATGCCGGTCATCGGCCTTGTCCTCGGACACACGGTCGCGGGCTTTTTCGGCCAGTACGGCAAGTACGTCGGCGGGGCGATCCTGATCCTGACCGGCGCCTACACGATCATCCAGGCCCGCTTCATCAACGTCGAGCAGAAGTCGCGCATGCCTCGCAGCGTGCGCACCGAGAGCCTTCTCGTGACCGCCCTGGCGCTGAGCATCGACAACCTGGCGGTCGGCTTCGCCCTCGCCGTTTATCCGGTCGACATCTGGCTCGCGGCGCTGAGCTTCGGCGTGGTGAGCATCGTGATGTCGCTTCTGGGCCTGGAGCTCGGCAATCGCCTCGGCAAACGAGCGGAGGCCTGGAGCGAAGTGATCGGCGGCTC
>Ga0137415_10007441_pt1 | contig 10854 bp, 4 predicted proteins | sample CZODoug3_1_1_16f_FD_183082 | JGI IMG/M metagenome (GOLD analysis project Ga0137415, IMG submission 183082) | Vadose zone soil fungal communities from Angelo Coast Range Reserve, California, USA - CZODoug3_1_1_16fungal (Hybrid Assembly) | ecosystem: Environmental > Terrestrial > Soil > Vadose...
TTTTATCGCCATTACTTTTCCGTCGAGACGCACGGTCTGGTGCACATCCCGCCGCGCGGCCGCGCGATGCTGGTGGGCAATCACTCCGGTGGCGTCGCCATCGATGCCGCCATGGTCTGCGCCTCGGCGTTCTTCGAGATGGATCCTCCGCGTTTGGCGCAGGGGATGGCGGAGAAGTTCATCAATCGATTTCCCTTCGCCGCGCCCTTGTCCGCCAGGATGGGGCACTTCACCGGCCTGCCCGAGCACGCCGAGCGGCTCCTCGAGGAAGACCGCTTGCTCCTGGTGTTCCCGGAGGGCGCGCGCGGCACGGCCAAGCTTTTCAAAGAACGCCATTCGCTGGTCGACTTCGGCACCGGCTTCGTTCGATTGGCCCTCAAGACGAGGACGCCGATCATCCCTTTTGCCTTTCTCGGCGGCGGCGACGCGCTCCCCACCGTGGCCAACGCGTACAAGCTCGGCAAGCGCCTGGGCATGCCGTACATCCCGATCGTCGCTTATTGGCCTCCCGTCCCCCTGCCGGTGAAGCTCGAGATCCACTACGGCGCCCCGCTCGTATTCCACGGCACCGGCAACGAAGACGACCAGCTCATCGCCGGCTACGTCGAGGAGGTGAAGTCGAGCATCTCGCGCCTTCTTCACCACGGGCTGGCTTTGCGCCGCGGGGAGCCCACGGCCTCGGTGCGCTTCGGTGACGAGGACCGCGCATGAAGATCGTCATTGCCGGCATTGCGGGCGGCGTCGGACAGAAGCTCGCGCGCAGGCTCCTCCAAGAAGGACACGAGGTGGTGGGCATCGACGTGCGCCCCTGGCCCGATGCGCCGCCCGAGATTGCCCTTCACCAAGTCGACATTCGCAAGCGCGGGGCCGAAGAAGTCTTCCGGCGCGTTCGGCCGGAGGCCGTGGTGCACATGGCCACGGTGACCTCCCTCATGATGCGCGGCGAAGAGCGCCATCGCATCAACCTCGGCGGCACGCGCGCCCTCTTCGAACACTGCCGAACCTACGGGGCCAAACATTGCATCTTCGTGGGGCGTCATACGTTCTACGGCGCCGCCGCCGACTCACCGCTCTTTCATACAGAGGACGAGCCGCCCATGGCGCTCTCCACATTTCCCGAGCTGGCCGATCTCGTCGCCGCTGATCTTTTCGCCGCGACCGCACTCTGGCGCTTTCCCGAATTGGTCACCACCGTGTTGCGTGTATGTTACACACTCGGCCCCACGGGCCATGGTACGCTTGCTACGTATCTTCGCGGACCCACGGTCCCGAGTTTGCTCGGATTCGATCCGCTCTTTCAATTCATGCACGAGGATGACGTTGTGACGTCCATCGCGCTCTCCCTCGAGCGGCGCGTGCGCGGCATCTTCAATGTTGCAGGACCACCGCCCGTCCCCTTTTCGATTTTGGTGCGAGAGTCCGGGCGCAAGCGCCTTCGTTTGCCGGAATTTCTCGTGGATCGCTCGCTGGGGCGGTGGGGGTTGCCGCGTTTGCCACGCGGTGCGTTGAGCCACGTCAAATATCCCGTGGTGGTCGATGCCGGCGCGTTTCGCAAGGCGACCGGCTTTCGCCATCTGTACGACGAAGTGGAGACGATCACGTCGTTCCGCAATGCATTCCCAACGCCCGTTCGAGAGCACCGCGTGATAATCTAAGCCGCCTTGAGCTCGAAGAAACGCGAGAGCCCCGCCTCCGGCGGCGGCGAATCTGGGGGGCTCGAAAAAACTCCCGAGGGCGCGGAGAAGGGAGTCGTCCAGCCCGCCGCCACCGACAGCGGGGCTCCTTTCGAGGTGGGCGAGATCATCGCTGGCAAGTTCCGCGTCGATCGCGTTCTGGGACAAGGTGGTATGGGCGTGGTGGTGCTGGCCACGCACTTGGTGCTCGAAGAGCAATTCGCGCTCAAGCTTTTGCGTCCGGAGATCCTCGAAGACAGCGAGACGGTCGAACGCTTCGCGCGCGAGGCCAAGGCGTGCGTGCGCATCAAGAGCGAGCACGTGGCGCGCGTGCACGACGTGGGCACCCGCGAAGACGGCACGCCCTTCATGGTGATGGAATACCTCGAGGGGATCGATCTCGGCACGGCCCTCCAGGAAACGGGGCGGCTGCCCGTCGAGGAAGCGGTCGAGTACATCATCCAGGCGTGCGAAGCGCTGGCCCAGGCGCACGCCATCGGCATCGTGCACCGCGACATCAAACCCGAAAATCTCTTCATCGTGAATCACACGGAAGGGTGGCGGTCGATCAAGCTCCTCGACTTCGGCATCTCCAAAGCGATCCCCGCGCCGATGTCGCGAAACTTCGTTCCCGGCAAGGTGCGCGAGACGCGCATGATGGGAACACCGCACTACATGTCGCCGGAGCAGATGCAGCAGCTCGAGACCATCGACGGCCGCTCGGACATCTGGTCGCTCGGCGTGGTGCTCTACGAGCTGTTGACCGCCCACTACGCCTTCGACGGCGGCAGCGTGCACGAGGTCACGCAAGCCATCTTGAAGGGCAAGGCGCCGTGGCTCGACACGGTGCGGCCCGACGCGCCGCCGGGTCTCGCGCAAGTCATCGAGCGCGCGCTGCAAAAGGATCCGGAGCAACGTTTCGCCAACGTCGCCGAGCTGGCCATCGCCCTCCTGCCTTTTGCTCCGCGGCGGGCGCGCGTCTCCGCGGAGCGCTCGGCCTCGGTGATTCGCGCCGCCGGGCTGTCGAGCCCCGGCATGAAGGTGCCCACCTCGATCCACCCGCCGGCGACCTTGCGGTCTACCGGACCGGGCCAGGAGTGGACCGAGGCCGCGGGCGCGAGCTCCGCGCTGCGTCCCTCGTCGATTCCCGCCATCTCGCGCGATCCGCGCACGCGCGACGCTCCCACCATGCCCGATTTGAGCGCGGAGCTCGCGCGCGACTCGGCGCCTGCCAAACACGCGCGCGCGATTCTTTTCTTGGGAGTGGGTGCGGGCTTGTTGGTCGTGGCCGCGACCCTTTGGTTCGTCTTCGGACATCGCGCTTCGCCGCAGGTCCGCGAAGGTCCGCCGCCATCGAGCGCCTCGTCCGCGCCGCTCGTCAACGCCGCGGCGGCCGGTGCGCCTTCGGTCATCACCGGCGGTGAGGCGTGCGACAAGAACGACGACTGCATCCGCCGCCACGGCGGGGACTGGATCTGCCGCCCTTCCACGCACGTGTGCGCGAACCTCAAGTCGACCGACTGCCAGCGCGTGGTCGGCGACGCCACCAACGACGACGCGGTCATCTTCGGTTCCCTTCTGCCCATCGAAGGCATGGGCGCCACCGCGGGCATTCCCATCGAAGACGCGATCGAGCTGGCCATCGACGACTTTCGCATCGCGGGGTCGATTCCGCCGGCGCCCGGGAAGACGCGGCGGCGGCCCATCGTGCTGGTCTCCTGCAACGACGGCGCGGGTGCCACTGCCGTGCGCGCCGCCCGTCATCTCGCCGACGATCTGGGCGTGGCCGCGATCATCGGCGCGGGGCGCAGCGGCGTCACCACGCAGGTGGCCACCGAGATCACCATCGCGCGCAACGTACTTTTGATTTCGCCGTCGTCGACCAGCCTCACCTTGACCAACCTCGCCGACAAGCGCGGCCTCGTTTGGCGAACGTGCCCCTCGGACAGCATTCAAGCCGATGCGCACCTGGCGTTGATGCCACTCATCGAGCAAGAGCGAAAGTCGCGGCTCCCGGCGGGAACGAACCTCAAAGTGGCCGTGCTCCACAAAGGCGACTCCTATGGAAACGGCCTCGCCGAGGCGCTCAATCCCCGTCTGAGTTTCAATGGATCGCCCGCCCTCGATGCCGCGAATACCAACTACTTTCGCCGCCTCGACTACGGCGATCCGGGCGATCCCAAGAAGATGCCCGATTACCCCGCGGTGCTGGGACAGATCATCCCCTTCGCACCACACGTCATTTTCCTACTCGGAACGGGGGAGGACTCGGCCGCGCTCCTTTCCGGCATCGAGACCAAGTGGCCCCGTTCGCTCTCGTACCGCCCGATTTACATGATGGCCGACGGCAGCGCGGTCGCCGAGCTGCCGCAATACCTCGCGCACGTACCCGACGAAGCGCGAAGACGGATATTGGGAACCAAACCGGGAACGAAGGGAAAAGGCTTCGCCGCCTTCAAAGACACCTACCGTTCGCGCGTGCACGACGGCTCGTCGCCAGAGGCCGCCGGCGCGGCCAATGGTTATGATGCGCTCTATCTTCTCGCGTACTCGGTGGTCGCCACCGGTGCGGATCCCATCACCGGTCCGAACCTGGCGCGCGGGTTCGCCCGGCAGGTGTCGGGCACCCACGTTCCCTTGGGCTCAGCGAACATCGGCACCGCCTTCGAGCTTCTGCTCTCGGGACAGTCCTTCGATTACGACGGCGCCTCCGGCCCGCTGGACTTCGATTTGAACACCGGCGAGGCCGCCTCCGACATTCAAATCTGGTGCGTGCAAACCCACCACGGCGCGCCCACCGAACCGCGGGCGAGCCCCGTTTACTACAGCGCCACCAGCCGCTCGCTGGTCGGCACCATGTCGGAGCTTCGCGCCTTCTGCGGATTCTGATCGCGCGTAGGAATCACACGTGCCGGGGTCGGGGCGGCGGCAGCGCGTGCATGGCTTCTTTCTCTTTTTCGGTCCGGAGGTGCTCGTCGACCGACCAGCGTCCTCCGCCCGCGACGGTCAGAAGCCCCAGGATGAAGAGCACCAGAAGGTCGAGCTCGAGGGTCTGCGCGGGCTGAAAGAGGCCTTCGTTCCAGTGAACGAAGAGGACGGCGCCCGCGAGAATGGGGACTTGCACGGCGGCGGCCAAGCGTGTGAGCACACCGAAGACGAGCATGATGCCGCCAGCCGCGTGGGCCATGACGACGTAGTGCGCGAGCAGCGCTTGCGCGAAGGCGTCCGATTTGACCGGCATGGTCTCGATGAAAGCGGACATGTGGCCCATGAAGGAGATGGCCTTGAGCAGGAGAGCCACGCCCATGTAGATGCGAAGCATGTCGAGCCAGCCATCGCGGTGTTGATCGATCCATGCTCGGAGCTTGAGAATCTTGTCCATGGCGCCACCTTTCTTCACTGGCCTTCTGGATCAGAGAGGCTCGCAAAAATGTGGCTCCACGGAAGTCCTTCGTCGAGCACCATTGACCGATGACATCGCGAATCGTAGAGAAGGGAGTGGTGACGGCCATCAAACTCGGAAGAAACGACCCGTGCCACTGCGGCTCGGGCCAGAAGTACAAGAAGTGCCATTTGCCCGCCGACGAGGCGAAGCGGTCCGCTGAGCTAGCGGCCATTGCAGCGGCAGCGGCGGCGGCAGCTCAAGCCCAAGCCGAAGCAGAGGCGGCGGCGCAAAAGCGAGAAGAGGGAGAAGAAGGTGCCGACGCGCCTGCGCACGGCTTCCGTGCGCCGCCCTCGAGAAAGCAGCCGAAGCCGAGCCCCACGGCCCATACGGCGCCTCCGATGTTTCGTCGACGCTCCGTGTAGTCTGGTATTGCGCGGCGCGCGTCACTGCCCCAGCAGGCCGTACGTGCTCGAGGTGCCCTGGCCGGGCAACGTCCCCACGGTGTTCAAGCCGAATGCCTGCTGGAACGTGAAAAAAAACGTCGCGGGGCCAGCGCCGGCCGGACGCGCGCCCAAGGGAAAGCCGAGATCGCCCCGGAAGACGATGCGGTCGACCTGCGGAAAAAGCACGCGGAAGCCCGCACCCACCGATTGATGCGGGTCCACGTGATCGAATCCGTTGAAGGCACTGCCGACGTCATAGAAGGCGGTGCCCGCGAGTTGAACGGAAAAGATGGCCACGGGCTTCGTCCGAAACTCGACGTTGGTGACGAACAGATCCTCGCCCGAAAATATTCCGCTGGGATACCCACGCAAGCGACTATCGCCGCCGAGAAACGACGTTTGATTGAGATAATTGCGATAGCGATTCAGCACCGCGCTGTCGATCACCAACCGCCCAAAGCCGATGTGCGGTGTCGCGATGCGGAGATCGAGCAGGACGGACGCGTCGCTGATGCGATCGGACTCGAACTCGTTGGTTGCCTCCACCGATCCGCGAATCAGTCCATCGCCGAAGGCCATGGTGTATTGCGCAGCCGCGTAGACGCCGAGAAACGTGCGGCTCGAGCCCAACGCGTGCGGCACCGGATAGACGCGCAGCCACAGATCGTGACCCAGGCGATAGTCCTCTTGGAGCGCCAGCGATTCGAAATTGAGCACGCGGTGAAAGCGCGTGGTGTAGCCGCGCCATTGGAGGAAGGGCCCCACGCGCGTATCGCTGGTGGGAATCACCGCCTGCGTGAATCGGCCGATCGCCGCAGGATCGTAGGAAGGACGAGGCGCGCCATCGCGGAGATCGGCATAGAAATCCGTTTCGTAGGCGCGCCGATTCACCTCGGCGCCGAAGGTGAAATCGTTTTTTACCTCGACCCCGAACGAGCGGGTGACCGAGTGGGTGGAAGTATAGCGTCGCTGGCGATATTGGTTTGGCAGGAGATCGGCGGATGGAATCGTTCCCGTGCTGGTCCTGGCGCCCCCCGACGCGTCGTAGTGCGCCACGTTGACCCCGACGTAGCGCCGATACACCTCGTCCCGCCACGCTAGCTGCGAACTCCAGGCCCACTCGACGTACATCGAATAGAGCGGGCGCGAAGCGGACACGATGCCGTACGATCCCTCGGGCGTACCGCGAACGCGATTCATGATGATGTTGGCGTCGGCGTTGAGCGTGAGCCGGAGTCCCTGCAAACGTGGAATGCGGTACGCGAGCCCGAGCGAATAAGCGTTGGGCCGATAGGAGAATCGACCGAGAATCGTTTGGTGACTCCCTGCCAGGTTCGATTCGGTGGGCTCGAGCAAGAGCGATTCGAGGCCCGCCGAGCTCAGACCGATATCCGACCCCAAACGAAGCGACCACACGTCCTTGGTGACGACCAACAGACGAATCCGATCGGGCGCACTCCCCTCGACGGGCAAGAGAATCACCAGCGACAACTGCACGAGTTGCCGCAGATTGCGCGCCGTTTGGTCCACGAGGACCTGCTGGTACACGTCCCCTTCCCGCAGCAGTATCTCGCGGCCGACGATCGATTCCTTGGTCAGCGTGTGAAAGACGTTGAGGAAACCCGGCGCGGGATCGCGATCTTCGAAAACCTCGAGCCGCAGGATGTGGACGCGCTCGATCTTCTTCCCTTCGGGCGCCGGATCGATCTTCGGCACCCGCGCGCTCCCTTCGCCGAGCTTGTCGAGCGCCGCATCGATGGTCTGCTGTTCGTACGCGGAATAAGTATCGGCAAAGCACGGCCGCGAAACGAGCGAGACCAGCAAGAGGAACGGCGTAAAAAGCGCAAAGAAAAGACGAGGCCAGCGGGGCACGGCCGCAGACTACACCGAGAGCAGCACGCCGCGCGCCCGCTCGTGCGTCGAAAGACGAACCGCACGCACGTAGAGCATTACCTGCGCCTCGTATTCCCTCACGCGACCCGAAAGCTCCGCGTCGGTCTTGTAATCGACGACCGTCCACACGTATCCGGCCTCGTCCCGCTCACGAAACGCAAGATCGAGCACCCCCTCGAGCAGGACCCCATCGTCCATCCTGCAAGAAATCGGCGATTCCCTCCTGCATTCCACCGCGGCCCGCGCGCGCGTGAAGATCGGATGCTCGAGCGCCCCCCGCACCGCCACCACCGCCGCTTCTATTTCCGCCCCACTCGCCCCAATGAGCCGCGCCTGGGCCCGCACCCCGCGCCCCACCGCGTCATCGCCCGCCCCGAGATCCACCACCGCCAACGCCGCATGAACGAGCACCCCAAACCGCTTTCCTCTCGGCCTCCCTTCCCTTCCCCCCGGAACGACGAAGACCTCGACCCCCTCCGCCGAGCCGGCGCCATCCCCATGCGCCACCTCGGTCACCGTCCGCACCACCCGCGACGCCGGCCCCCCGCGCGCCAGCGCATCCTCCCGCTCCTTCCGCCACAGCGCGTGCAACCGCTCCCCCGCCTCCGCCACCGTGCCTTCTTTGTCCGCCTCCAAAATGCGCTGCTGCCGCAGCCCCACATCGTGATGCTTATCGAGCCCCAGCACATTCGGGTCCCACCACACGACCCCATGCTCCCCCGCACGCGCCCGATGCAGCCCAGGCTTCACGGCATCGAACACGTCGACCCGCGCATTCTCCGGGCGCTCCCGCACACTGTCCTCCCCAAACGCCGGACACCCCGGCGCGGCCACCGCGCTTCGCCGCATGTCATCCGTCGGGTACACCACCGGGTTCATCGCACTGGTCCAAAAATCCCCGGACGCCTCATCGCCCAGCACCGGCACCACGAGCATCTCTCGCGCGCGCGTCGCCGCCACGTAGAGAAGGCGCAGCGCCTCCTCGCCATCTTGCTCCAGCACGTCCTCGCGATGCACGAGCAGCTCGCGCGGCGCCGCACCCGCCAGCGGCATGGCCCAGAGCCGCCGCCCGGCGTCCACGTAGCGCGAAGGCTCGGACAACGTCGGCTTGGCCGTCGGATCGCACAAAATCACTACCGGGAACTCGAGCCCCTTGGCCCGATGCACCGTCATGATGCGCACCCCCTCGGTCCCCTCTTCCACCACCGGCGCCTCGGCCACGCCCCCGCGCTCGGCCTCGTCTTTCATGTACTCTACAAAGGACCGGAACGACGTGGCACCCCGCGCCTCGAAGCGCCGCGCGATGTCGAGCACGCGCAAAACATTGGCCAGCGCCTGCTCGCCCGTGGGCCAGATGGCAATCCCCGCGTGCGCGCGCGTCGCCTCGAGGACGTGCACGATGGTGTCGGCGATGGGCCGTCGATTGCGCCGCCGGTGCAACTCCGCCAGCAGCACGAGCGCGTCGCGAACGGGCCGCGTGAGCTCCGAGAGCAGCTCCGCGTCGATCTTGCGAAAGGGATTCAAATCGCCGCGGGTCCGATGTCTCCAGGCCAAAAGCGCGTCGTCGCCCAGTGAGAAAAAGGGACCGCGCAGGGTGGCGAAGACCGAGAGCTCGTCATCGGGCCACTCGATCGCGCTCAGCGCATTGACGATGGCCACCACCTCCTCGCGCGCGTGGTACGAGCGCCCGCCCACGAGCACGTGCGGAATGCGCCGCGCCTCCAGCGCCCGCACATACGGTCGCGTGACGTCGGCGCCGAAATTCTGCAGCCGCTTGAACAGAAGGCACACGTGGCGCGCTTCGATGGGCACCACGCGACCGCCTTCCCGCTCCGTGATGGTCCAGCCGCTGTCCGAAAGAACGTGCTCGACGAACGCCCCCACCGCATCGGGAAACGAATCATCGATGCGAAAGTTCACGATCTTGCCGAAGTCCCCCCAAGGGCGCGGCACCGGAAGGGCCACCACACCCGGCATCGGGTGCGCTTTGGCCGTGCCCGAAGCGCCCGCACCGTCCGGCTCCTCGCGAAATGCCTCGAGCGCCACGTAGGTCGCCTGCGAGCCGCGCGCGTTTCCTTGCATGAGCGGCTCGAACGCCGCATTCACCGCCTTTTGAATCGACGGAACGCTCCGAAAGCTGGTCGAAAGGTGCAACACCTCGGCCCCCGCTGCCGCGAGCCGTCGCTTGACCGTTTCATAGAGCGCAACATCGGCGCGTCGAAATCGGTAGATCGACTGCTTCGGATCGCCCACCACGAAAAGCTTGCCCGCGATCACGCCCACCCGCGCCGGATCGCTCTCGGCAGGATCATTCGCGGCCAACAGAAGCAAGATGTCCGCTTGCAGCGGGTCCGTATCTTGAAATTCGTCCACCAGCAAATGCGAAAAGCGCTGCTGGAGCTCCTGGCGCGCGCCCGGGTGATCGCGCAGCAGGTTGCGCGTCAGAAGGAGCAAGTCCAGAAAATCCAACTTGCCCGCGGTCCGCTTTCGCGTCTCGTACTCCGCCACCAGCGGCCACAATTCTTCCCGCAAACCGGCGGCCAGATCCGCATCGGCCTGCTCGAGCACCGCTTTGAGCCGCTCGTGCACCCGCGCGCGCTCGTCGAGCACCACACTGCGCTCGAGTCCTTTGCCGTAATATCTTCCGCTGCCCTTCCAGCCCCACAGTTTGTGGCGCGACAAGGTGCGCAGCTCGGCCTCGAGACGGTCGTGATCGCGCCCGCCCCGCACGGCCTCGCGTCGGTCGAGCTCCTCGAAGAAGCGCGCGATCTCCGCGAGGCTTTTGGCCAGCCAGGAATCCTTGTAGTCTGCACGCGGTGCGAGCTCGCCCAGCGTGCGCAGCGCGACCAAAATTTCGTCGATGGCGCCATGCCGATCGAAGGGCACGCGCTCCCACGGCGCATCGAAGTCGCGCTGTTCGATGAGCGCGGAGACCGCGTTGGAGAGCACCGGACGCGGCCCCGGAGCGTCGCGTTCGCGCGAACGCCGCCGCAAAACGCGCTCCACCGCGGGCAACGGCGACGCGAGCTGCGTTTCGAACCACGGATCGAAGCAATCTTGCAAAATGCGCTGTTTGCCGTCGTCGTCGGCCACCTCGAAGAGCGGGTCGACGCATGCTTCCACGGGCCGCTCCCGAAGAAGGTCGGCGCAAAACCCGTGGATGGTTCCGATGTGCGCGGCCTCGAGCTCGGCCAAAGAGGCGTCCAGATGTGCGCGTTCGCCATCGGTCACCGTCTCGCTGCTGCGCGCCTTTTCTATCTCGGTGCGGAGCCGCAGCTTCATTTCACCCGCGGCCTTTTCGGTGAAGGTCACGGCAACGATGCCCGAGAGGCGCGCCCTTCCCTTTTTGACCAAGGCGAGCACGCGCCCCACGAGCTCCGTCGTTTTCCCGGTACCCGCCGCCGCTTCCACGACCAAGGTGGTGTCGAGGTCCTCGCGAATGCGCTCTCGGGCCGCGGCA
>Ga0137415_10007443_pt1 | contig 10853 bp, 5 predicted proteins | sample CZODoug3_1_1_16f_FD_183082 | JGI IMG/M metagenome (GOLD analysis project Ga0137415, IMG submission 183082) | Vadose zone soil fungal communities from Angelo Coast Range Reserve, California, USA - CZODoug3_1_1_16fungal (Hybrid Assembly) | ecosystem: Environmental > Terrestrial > Soil > Vadose...
CTCCGATGTCACGATCAAGGTCGAGCGGGACGATTCCGGCGCGACTAGTCAGCCCCATGGTCGAACGGATGCCTACAAGACTTGTGTGCGAAGACGGCCCCCGAATGGAGTCTTCGGTATCGCTTCCTAAACCCACGGCGCCGAAGTTCGCCGCCACGGCCGCCGCAGTGCCACCGCTCGATCCCGCAGTCACGCGGTCCAGCGCATACGGATTCTTGGTATAGCCCGGCAGTCGCGAAGAAACCGTCTCCACGCCACTGGAGGCGAACTCCGAAAGGTTCGCTTTCGCCAGCACCACAGCACCCGCCTCGCGGATTCTCCTGACTTGAAAGGCATCGTGAGGGGGAGCCGATCCTGCCAGAGCGAGAGAGCCGGCGGTCGTCTCCAGTCCAGCGGTATCGAAGTTGTCTTTCACGATAACCGGGATGCAGTGGAGAGGCTCGGTGAGACCGCGCATTGCGAACTCGGCATCGAGCTCGTCGGCACGGGCAAGGGCCTTAGGGTTGATTGTGATGATGGCATTCACGGCCGGGCCGCGCTTGTCGTATCTATCAATTCGATCCAGGTATTGCTGGACCAGTCCGTGGCACGTGAGATTTCCCGCCTTCATGGCTGAATGGATACCGGCAATGGTTGCCTCTTCGATCCGGAACTGCCCCTGCCCCGAGCCCTGGTTCCAGGCGGAGAACGCCAAGAAACAAAGCGCTGCGACGTGAAGTCTGTGGTTCATGTTGAGTTCCCCTTGCTTGCAGGCCGCTGTTTTGTGGGACCGTATTGCAGACTACTCACGCCATTCAGGGCTCGGCTCGCCACACAATTTTCCCACCCACAATGGTCAGTTGGACTTTGGTCTCTCCGATCTTAATGGCCGGCACGTCGAACAGGTTCTGCGACAAGACAATCAGGTCGGCAAGCTTGCCGGGCTCGATGCTTCCTATCCGTTCGTCGAACGAGGCGGCGAAGGCAGCATTGCGCGTGTAGCCTGCCAGCGCCTGGTCGAGCGTTAGCTTCTGTTGGCTGAACCATCCCTCCGGCGGTTTGCCCTGCAGGTCCTGACGGGTCACAGCAGTTTGGATTGCTAAGAAGGGATTGAGTGAAGCCACGGGCCAGTCGCTGCCGAACGCCGGGTGTGCACCGGATTCCAAGAGATCGTGCCAGGCAAACGCGGAGCGCAGTCGGGCTTCCCCAAGATTGCGTGCCCAGACACCACCCTGGTTCGGGCACCCCCCTAGACAAAGATGGAAAGGCATCACACTGGCAATCACCCCAAGCTGCCCGAAGCGCGGGATGTCAGAGGGATGAATGGTTTCGATGTGCTCGATTCGGAAGCGACGGTCGCGCTCCCCATTCTTTGTCTCGGCAGCCTGATAGGCATCCAAGGTCATGCGTACCGCACGGTCGCCGATGGCGTGAGTCATTATCTGGAAGCCACGACGGTCCAACTCCATTACAAATTTCCCAAATTCTTCCGGCGTGTAGTTGGTGGAGCCGAGAAGCCGCGAGTCGTCCGCGTAGGGCTCCAGCATGGCAGCAGAGTGGGTTTCCACCACGCCGTCGGCGAAGAACTTAATTAGACCGGCACGCACCCAGTCATCGTGAAACCGTTGCCGCGCTTCCTCGAAACCTTGCAACTCCTCTGGCGTTAAACGGTGGGGAACGGCTTCGTGAGCAAAAGCGGTAGTGGTGCGCAGCGTTAACTCACCACGCTTGTGCAACTCTTCGTACAACTCCATCTCATGGAGATCACCGGTCGCATTGACCACCGCCGTCAGCCCGAGACGATTCGCCTCCGCCATACCTGCTCGCAGAGTAGCAAGCTCGTCCTCGCGTGGCGGCTCAGGCATCACACGCTCAACCAAAGCCATGGCAGCTTCTTTCAACAGGCCGGTGGGCTCTCCAGTTTTCACATCATGAACAATCATTCCTACAACGACACCATTCACGAATACGTCGGGCGTCTTGCGGGTGATGTGAGCCAACGCCAACGCTCGCGAGTTCACCCAGAGGCTGTGCATGTCATAAGAGACAAGCGCGGCGGGGCGGTCCGGTACTGCCTCGTCAAGTAACTCCTTGGTTGGTAACCCAGTGGGAGGAAAGATGCCGTAGAGCCAACCGCTGCCTCGTACCCAGGTGAGTTTGGAGTGTGAGAGTGAGTAAATTCGGATGCGTTCCGTGACCTCCCGAGCAGTGGCCGCCGTTTCCAGCTGTACCCAGCTGAGTCCCTCGCTGCCTGCTAAGAAATGGGTATGGCTGTCGATGAGCCCCGGCATGACCATTCGACCAGCAAGGTCAATGACCCGGGTCTTGGGGGCACGATATGGCGCGATTTGGCGGGCTGAACCCACGGCCAGAATTTTTTCACCTGAAATGGCCAGCGATTCCACCCAAGGTTCTGCCGGATTGGATGTGTAGATGTGACCGTTTAGCAAAAGCAGATCGGCCGGTTGTGTTTCCCGTGCTTGCCCGGTAGCGGAACTGAGCGCCTGGCACCAAAGGAACAGCCAAGTCACCACTTGTGGTAAGAACCGCACCCCGCACCTCGCATATCCCTCCCTGCCTAACCGAAAGAAGCTCATAGCCCTCATCCCAGCGAGCCGGCACCGTCTAATGAAGCGCTGAGAATGAGATCGCTTGGCATCAATCAGATTCCATCCCGCCACACGATTTTGCCCCCCACCATGGTCAGCAACACTTTGGTCTTGGTAATGGTGTCGGGTGGAACCTTGTACAAATCTTGCGATAGCACAATCATGTCCGCGAGCTTGCCAGGCTGCAACGTTCCCAGGCGATCTTCCATGAACTCGCCGTAAGCGGCATTACGCGTATAGCCGGCGAGCATTTGATCCAGCGAGAGGGCTTGCTTCGGGAAAAAGGCCTCCTCGCTTTTCTGGAATGTACTCTTTCGCGTAGCACCCATTTGCAGGATGGGAAACGGATCCAGGGATTCGACCGGCCAGTCACTTCCCAGGATCAGGGTCGCGCCGGTGGAGACGATGTCCTGCCATGGAATTCCTTCGCTCAGCCGTTCGGGACCAATGTTGTCGGCCCACGGCTCACCTTTCTGAGGGCAGCACCACGGCTGGATGGCGGCCAGGACCCCAAGCTTGCCGAGCCGGGGCCGGTCTGCCGCATCCACCGTCTCCAGATGTTCAATGCGCCAGCGTCGATCGCGCGGACCATGTTGTTTCTCAACTGCCTCATACGCGTCCAATGTCGTCCGTACAGCGCCATCGCCAATCGCGTGGGTCATTACCTGAAAGCCGCGGCGGTCGAGCTCCAGAAAATACCGCTTGAACTCTTCCGGCGTGTAGAGCGTGTCACCCTTCTGCCCGGGCGTGTTCGCATAGGGCGCCAGCATGGCCGCAGTATGGGTTTCGATCACGCCATCGGCAAAGAACTTAATAATTCCTGCACGTACCCAGTCATCGTGAAAACGCTGCCGAGCGTCCTCGAAGTTCGCCAGCTCTTGCTTAGATAAAGTGTGGCGCACTCCCACATCATCGGCAAAGGCAGTGGTCGTGCGGACAGTCAGCTCGCCGCGCTTGTGGAGTTCCTGATACAACTCCATCTCCGCAATGTCTCCGGTTGCGTTCACGATGCCGGTGATGCCGTGTTGGTTGGCGAAGGTCATTCCCAGGTGAATCCTCCGAAGTTTCTCCTTCTGTGACACGGCAGACTCCATCACATTGAGCACGAGACGCTTTGCGCCCTCTTCCAACACTCCCGTGGCTTCACCTGTCTTGCCATCCCGAACGATGATGCCTCGTGCCGCGCCGCCCGGGTCCGGAGTGTTCCGCATTATTTTCGCCGCAGCCAGGGCTTTGGAATTCACCCAAATACTGTGCCCATCCTCCGACATAAGGGCCACGGGACGATCCGGGAATACCAGGTCCAGCAATTCTTTGGTGGGCAAGCCAGTGGGCCAAAAAGAACCGTAGTGCCAACCCGCGCCGTAGACCCACTTCTCGTCAGGATGGGACGTGGCGTACTCGCGGAGTATCTTTTGCACTTCATCCACATTCCTGGCCTCGTAGAGTTGAATCCCGGCCAAGCCGTAACTTCCCCACAGAAAGTGCGTGTGCGTATCGATCATGCCTGGCATGGCCATGCGTCCAGCCAGGTCAATCACCTGTGTATTTTGTCCACGGTATTTGGTCAGTACTTCACTTATGCCAACCTCCAGAATTCTGCCACCCCGGGTCGCCACTGCTTCGACCCAGGGTTGCGCGGGATTCGAGGTATAGACATGCCCATTGATGAACAGAACGTCCGCGTATGCAGCGGGTGTTTGCGCTCCCGGTTGAGCAGATGATGGCAGGGCACAGAATACGGCCAACGACAATATTGTCAGGATATCCATAGGGTGCCAGCGCATCAGTTCATGCGTCATCGCAGTCTTTACAAAATTAACGAGGTTCGCGACGTTACTACAAGGTTTGATTTCACGCAAGACTTGCGACCCAGCCACGACAGCCCGTACTGCGTGAAGCGCGACGGGCAAGAACCGGGCAACTCCAGTACCCGGAAATCATCCAGCCCGCAGTGCGCCAAGGAGACCTCATTTTTCCTTGACAGCTCTCGGCAATCCCCTCTAAAGTGCGTGGCTACAGCAACCATTCGTAATTGCAGTAAGCTCGGGTTGCTAGCGGACAGCCGTTTGCAGTTCTGAAAAAGACCAGCTGGCTGCTCGTACCTTAAACAACTTAAGCCGCACTGCTCTGCCAGACACATGCACTCGACGAAGGAGAGATGCGGTTCTCCTGGTCGCTGGTGGTCCGTCCGGCTTCGTCCTGATCCAGAGCACCGCGGACTACATACGCTGCGCAGGTTCGACCAGCGCTATTGAACCAACCAGACTCACGCGGCAGGAGGTTAGCTATGAAACGCTGGCATCAACTCACGCTGGCAGTGCTTTGCCTGGCATATGCCACTTTTGTTTGTTCTCAGACCGCTGTTACTTCACTGCGGGGAACGATCACAGATCCCTCCGGCGCGCTGGTAGCGGGTGCCGAGGTCGCCCTGGATAACCCGGCGAGCGGGCTCCGGGCGATGCGGACAACGGATGCAAACGGAGCTTACAGCTTCCTCCAGCTTCCACCAGGCAGGTACATCATCAGGGTGAAGACGGCAGGCTTCGGGGAGCAGTCCAAGGAAGCGGAACTGCTGGTGAGCCAGCCGGCCACCATCAATTTTTCTCTCTCGGTGCAAAGGTCGGAGACGACGATAGAGGTTAGTTCGGAAGCACAGACAGTGAACACGACCGATGCCACCATCGGCAACGCCGCGGGAAACGCGACCATCCAAGCGCTTCCGATGGAAGGACGAAATGTCCCCGACCTGTTGAGCCTGCAGCCAGGCGTCGTGTATCTCGGGCGCCAAATCAATCAGGATCAGGACAGCCGCAGCGGTTCGGTATCGGGCGCACGTTCCGACCAGAGCAACCTGACCCTGGATGGCGTGGACAACAACGATCAGAGGCAGGGCTACGCTTTTAGCGGCGTGTTGCGATCAACTCTGGATTCGGTTGAAGAGTTCCGTGTCACAACCACTAACTCGAATGCGGACAGCGGACGTTCGTCGGGCGCGCAGATCAGTCTGCTGACCAAGAGCGGGACCAATCGCTTGCATGGCAGCCTCTACGAATACAACCGCAACACCTTGACCGCCTCGAATGATTGGTTCAACAAGCAGGCCGAATTGTCTGCGGGATTGCCCAACCGCCCAGGCCAGCTCATCCGCAACACCTACGGAGCCACGCTTGGAGGGCGAATCAAGAAGGACCGGCTATTCTTCTTTTTGAACTAAGAGGGGCAGAGGACCGCTGAAAACAGGCAACAGACCTGGGAGGTGCCGACCGCTTCTTTCCGGCAAGGCACCATGAAGTATGTGGATGTGAACGGGAATGTTGTCACTTTGACGCCGGCACAACTGGCTCTGATGGACCCAGGCTGCTATCCGAAGACGTGTCCCTGGGGGGCCGGAGTAAACCCAAATTCGCTGGCCCAATTCAACAATTATCCGCTACCGAACGGATCCAACCTCGGGGATGGTCTGAATACCGGATCGTTCACCTGGTCGGCGCCAAACCCCATCACGTTGAATACCTACATTGCCAAAGTCGATTATGCGATGTCGACCAAACAGCGTTTGTTCGCACGCGGCAATTTGCTGAGCGACAGAACCTCGCAGCCACCACAATTTCCTGGGGGGACCCCGAGTTCGGCCCAGGTCAACAACTCCAAGGGTATTGCCGCAGGGCACGTTTGGACCATAGGCGATAGTCTGATCAACAATTTCCGCTACGGATACATTCGTGAGGGATTAACCAACACAGGTTCTGGAAACGCCTCGTTTATTGATTTCGCGGAAATCAGCCCCCTGGTGGCAGAGAACAGAAGCATAGTTCTCAATGTGCCGGTGCATAACTTGGTTGATGATTTCACCTGGGTCAAGGGCAGGCACACGCTGCAAATCGGCGTAAATTATCGCCTGATTCACAACAATACCCTTTCCGATGCTACTTCGTTCAGTTCCGGCACGATGATCGCCGGGTTGCTCAATCCCGCCAGTGTCGCTAACGCCAGCAACAGCACCCGTACGATTAACTTGGATCCCAAAGGTTTTGGTTATCCGGCTGTCAGCCAAACGTTCGCAAGCTCCTACGACAACCAAGTACTGGCTCTAGCCGGCATCATCAGCGGTGTGACCGACAACTTCAACTACCAGGTAGCGCACAGCGGAAGCAGTGCTTCCCTTCTCCCCACGGGAGCCTTCATTCCGCGCAATTTTAAGAACAACGAGTACGAGTGGTACGTGCAAGATTCATGGCGCATGAAACCAAATCTCACGATCACGTTGGGCGTCCGGCACACTCTCCTGCAAACTCCTTACGAAGTCAACGGTCAGCAGGTCGCGCCCAGCATCAGCGTCCACGACTGGTTCCTCAACCGCGGCATGGCCGCGGCTCAAGGTTTGATTAACCAGCCCGAGTTCAGTTTTAGCCCTACAGGGCAGTCCCGCGGCAGCAAACCATACTGGCCGATGAACAAAAACAACTTCGCGCCTCGCCTAGCCGTGGCATACTCGCCCAATCATGACCGCGGCTTCCTGCACACCTTGTTCGGAGGTCCTGGAAAGACTTCGATCCGCGCCGGAGCCGGCATGTATTACGACCATTTCGGTTCGGGTGTTGTCAATTCCTTCAGTCAATTCGGATCCTTCGGCCTTACCACCGGATTGAGCATGCCGCAGAACTTCTACTCGATTCAGACTGCACCTCGCTACACCGGCCCAAACGGCATTCCCAGTTACGCCAGCACCACCATCACGCCGCCTCCAACCGATCAACCCTATCCGGTGAAGCCTCCGGATAATGTTTCTGGTTCCGGCTTTGCGATCACCTACGGCGTCGACGACAAACTCAAAACGCCGTACTCGGTCGCCGCCGATCTCTCCGTTCAACGCGAACTGCCGCGCGGATTCACGCTAGAGGCCGCTTATGTGGGAAGGTTTGGTCGTCACCTGCTGCAGCAACTCGATCTCGCCCAGCCCACCGACTTCAGGGATCCGAAGTCGGGGATGGATTACTATGGTGCCTCACAGATGCTCGACCGGGCATTCGACGCGGGAGCAACAACCGTCGCCCCGATTTCATACTGGGAAAACCTATTTCCGTATGCAGCAGCAGGCGGGCTAAGTGCCACTCAAACCATCTACAACAACCTGTTTCTCGTCGAACACGGCAACGATATTGCCAACCCTTTTTACCTCGACGTGATTTGCATATACCCCAGTCTTGTGCCGATACCCGCTCCTTGTCCCCGCGGACTCTTCTGGTCTAACCAGTACTCGTCCCTGTACGCTTGGACCAGCAACGGGAGCAGCAACTACAACGCGGGCCAGCTCATGCTGCGACACGCGATGAGCCATGGGCTGCAGGTGGACTTCAGCTACACCGTCGGAAAGTCCATCGACTTGGAATCCGATGCGGAGCGTACCAGTACATTCGGCACCACCTCCACCACGTCGAGCATTGGTGGCAAGACGACTTTCAGTCAGATTCTGGATGCGTGGAATCCCTGGAAAAACCGAGGACCGTCAGACTTTGATACCCGGCACCTCATCACCGCCAGTTGGGTCTCCGAGTTACCCTTCGGAAAGGGAAAGGCGTTTGCAGGCAATGCGGGGAGCTTGGTTGACGCGGTAATCGGTGGCTGGCAGTTCTCCGGTCTGACTCGCTGGACCAGCGGTTTTCCTTTCAGCGTGATAAGTGGAATGAATGGGGGTTGGCCAACCAACTGGAACTGGCGCAGCAACATGGTACAAACCGCTCCCATTAAGACGGGGCTTTACTTCAATTCTTCCGGCTCGCCCATGGTCTTTCCCGACCCGCAAGCGCTGGCGGCGGCGATTCCCACGGATACCCCGTGGCGCACTCCTTACGCTGGGGATGCGGGCAATCGCAACAATTTCCGCGGGCAGGGCTATTTCGGCGTGGACACGGGGTTGGCAAAACTGTGGAAGATCCGCGAAAGCCTGTCCGTGAAATTTTCTTGGGAGGTGTTCAACGTCACCAACACTGTACGCTTCGACGTCAACCCCCTGACCTCGCTGGGAACTCTGTCGAGCACCGGCAATTTGGGTGTGTACAGTAAGACTCTTACAGCTCCGCGGGTTCAACAATTCGCATTGAGGTTTGCATTCTAGTAGAGCGGCACACAGCAAATGGGCACGTTCAGCGACGAAGAACTTGGGATGAATCTCCGGATCACGCGCCGCGACTTCCTGAACGGCGCAGCCCTGGCGATCGGCACGAGCCTACTGCCGAGAAGCATGATGTTCGGCTCGGCAGACGGCTCAGAACCGCAAAACCATCCGGGGTACAGCCCTCCGAAATCGACGGGACTACGAGGAAGTCACCCCGGCGCGTTCGAAGTGGCCCACAGTCTGCGCGACGGCACGTTTTGGAGCCAAGCCGGAAAAGCTGCGGACACAGGGGAGCACTACGATTTAGTCGTGGTGGGAGGCGGAATCAGTGGTTTATCGGCAGCTTATTTCTTTCGGCAGGCGGCGGGCTCTCAGGCAAAGCTTTTGGTTCTCGAGAACCACGACGATTTTGGGGGTCATGCCAAGCGCAACGAGTTTAACGTCGGCGGCAGGACGCTACTCGGTTTCGGCGGAACGTTCGCCATTGAAAGCACTGAGCCCTACACTCCCGCAGGGAAAGCCCTGATCAAGGATCTCGGCATTGAGGTAAGCCGCTTCGCCCAGTTGCACGACACCCGGCTGTATTCCTCCCTGGGGCTGCAGCCAGCAATTTTCTTCAACAAAGAGAACTTTGGTGCCGATCGATTAGTGAAGAACCCTTTTTCACTATGGGGAGACTCGGACGCGAGCCCAGCGGCACGTGCGAATTTATGGAAGCATTTCAACGCGGACGCGCCGCTGAACGACAAGCCCAAAGCGGATCTGAAACGGCTGTATTCATTGAGCGACGATCTGCTGCCAGGCCTGACTGACACCGAGAAGAAGACACGATTGGCCAAGATGAGTTATGCCGACTACCTCACGAGCTTGGTCAAGGCTGACCCGCAGGTGATCGAGGTGCTGCGGCCCATCATTCATGCGTGGTACGGGGTCGGAATCGAGGCCGTCCCGGCACAGGATGCTTGGGGAATTGGCTTACCCGGATTCGATGGCTTGGAACTGGCACCGTCGCCGGGCCCGGGCATGGGGCGCGATGCCATCCGCTGGAATCAGGAAGCAAAAGACTACTTCTTCCATTTCCCGGATGGCAATGCATCAGTCGCGCGTCTGCTGGTGCGTAATCTGATTCCGGCGGCAATTCCGGGCAACACGGCCGACGATGTAGTCACAGCTCAGGTGGATTACTCCAAGCTTGATCAGACAAATTCCCACGTCCGCATTCGATTGAACAGCACAGCCGTGCGGGTGCGGCACCTGGGCGAGGTTTCGACCGCCAAAGAAGTCGAGGTCTCGTATGTCGAACAGGGCAAGCTCTGCACGGTCCGGGCAGCGCACTGTGTGCTGGCCTGCTGGAATTCGATGATTCCGTATCTCAGCACGGAGTTGCCGGACAAGCAGGCCCAGGCGATGGCTTCAGCGGAGAAGGTTCCGCTTGTTTACACCAATGTCGTCATTCGCAACTGGGAGTCATGGGTGAAACTAGCGGTGGATTCCATCTACGCTCCCGCGGGCTATTTCTCCTACTACAGCCTTGATATGCCGGTCAGCATCGGCAAGTACCAGTGCACCAAGAGGCCGGACGAGCCGATCGTGATCCATATGCAGCGTGTGCCCTGCGCTCCTGGGCTGCCGGCACGAGTGCAACATCGGACTGGCCGTGCGAATCTCTACGCTACCACCTTTGAAGTCTTCGAGCGCAACATTCGTGAACTGCTGCTGAGAAGTCTTGGCGCGGGCGGATTTGACGCGGCACGAGATATTGCCGCGATCACGGTCAATCGCTGGCCTCATGGCTATGCCTATCACTACAACTCGCTCTACGATTCGTTCTGGATGGATGGAGGGCCATTGCCCTGCGTAATCGCGCGCCAGCCGCACGGGAGAGTTGCCATCGCTAATGCGGATTCGGACGCGTTCGCATATACGCATGTCGCGATTGAGCAGGCGCACCGCGCGATCGACGACTTGGGGATCCAAGTCCGTGCTGCGTAGGCAGATCGGACGACCACAATCACTCCAGGCGTCACGCGGTTCCGGGTGACCTTCACGAGGCCAGGAGTCTTCAATTGGATTTCATACTGGGCCGCACCCGCGGGCGGCGTCTTGGCGCTGCCGTATGGCCGTGCGGATCAGTCCTTCTATACACG
>Ga0137415_10007445_pt1 | contig 10851 bp, 7 predicted proteins | sample CZODoug3_1_1_16f_FD_183082 | JGI IMG/M metagenome (GOLD analysis project Ga0137415, IMG submission 183082) | Vadose zone soil fungal communities from Angelo Coast Range Reserve, California, USA - CZODoug3_1_1_16fungal (Hybrid Assembly) | ecosystem: Environmental > Terrestrial > Soil > Vadose...
GCAGAAGGCGAGGCAAGAGGCGGCTGACCAGAACGAAGCGATCGACGCATTCCGTGCGGAGTTCGAGGCCGGCGACCCCGACGCCGTCGTGAGCTATTTCGACATGGTCTTACAGGCCTCCGACTATCCCGAGGACTTCCCGCGTACCTTCAAGCTCGCCTACGTCCCCACGTCTCGCCAGGTCGTGGTCGAGTACGAGCTGCCCGGTGTCGAGGTCGTTCCGGGGGTCAAGACGTTTCGGTACGTCAAGTCAAGCGACACGGTCAACGAGACCGCGCGGCCGAAGTCTCAGATCATGTCGACCTACGCCTCGGTGCTCGCGCAGATCACGCTGCGGACTCTCCACGAGATCTTCGAAGCAGACCGCGCCATGCTCGTGGACACCATCGTGTTCAACGGGATGCTGAACTCCATCGATCGCAGCACCGGGCAACCCGTCCGCCCGTGCGTCATCACCGTTCGCACCGTTCGTGACACCTTCACCGCGCTCGACCTGGGCAACGTCGACCCGATGCCGTGCCTGAAGCATCTGTCGGCCAGCGTGTCTCGCAGTCCCGCCGAGCTCGTGCCGGTCCGCCCTATCCTCGAGTTCTCCATGGTTGACCCTCGGTTCATTGCCGAGACCGACGTCCTGACCGGTCTCGACCAACGGCCCAACCTTATGGAACTGACACCGAGCGAGTTCGAAAGCCTCATCCAGAACCTGTTCACGAAGATGGGCCTAGACACCAAGCAGACGCGCCCATCACGCGACGGTGGCGTCGACTGCGTCGCCTTCGACACCCGCGCAGTCCTCGGCGGCAAAGTCGTCATACAAGCCAAGCGCTACAAGAACACAGTCGGCGTCTCGGCCGTCCGCGACCTGTTCGGCACCGTCATGAACGAAGGTGCCTCTAAAGGCATCCTCGTCACCACCAGCGGCTACGGAAAGAGTGCATTCGAGTTCGCCAACGACAAGCCGCTTGAACTGCTCGACGGAGCAAACCTGCTCGCGCTACTCGCCGAACACGCCAACATCGAAGCGAAGATCGTCCCCCCAGACGACTGGCGTGACCCGAAGGCCGACACACCTGAATAACCACACCCGCAGATCGAACGTGTCTGGCACGCAGCAAGCCGTCAACCCAGTGGACCCATCCAGGGGCTTGCGGCCGACAAGTCGGATTTGATCGCCGAGGGACGGTCAGCTACTGATCAGGATTAGTCCTTCGTGTTGAACGAAGTCGTCGAAGTCCTTCGTGCCCCGAGGATTCCGGGTGACGTGCGCCTAGCCTAAGAGATTCAGAGGAGGCCCAGCTCATGGCCTGGATCGAGAGCAACAAGCGCACCGACGGCGGCACGGTCTGCATCGTGCGCTGGTGTGTTGGGTGGGGTTAGGCGCACGCCGTGGCCGAAGGGGTACAGGGGATTGCTGGATTCCTGCGGGACGTCGGGCCGCCCGGCGAGCACCTCATCCATCGACCGCGGCAGCTGGAACGGCAACCGGCCCTGCGGTGGCACCTGCCCGGTCAGGGCGAGGAACAGGGCCTCGTCGCTCACGCCGAAGACAGCCACGAGCCCGGTGCTCGCGTCGGCGATCTCGGGAATCACCGCGGCCCGGTCGAGATAGATCACCACGATGGTCGGAACAGCGCGCGTGATCGCCAGGATCCGGCGGATCTCCGGTTCGGGGAAGTCCAGCCGGCCGGCGTGGAAGCCGGACTCGTGACCCGGCCTGGGCTCGTATGGTGCGGCGATCCGCAGTATCGCCACGTCGGCCGCCTGCGGCGTGTCGACGATAGCGGCGTGCGCCTGGGCGATGTCGCGGTCCACGTTCTCGACGTAGAGCAGCGGCCGGCCGGTGAGGGGAAGGATGCGGTCCCGACTGCCCTCCGGCGCGCCGTTGTTCAAGACGGTGACCGACCGCGCCTGCGCTCGCCGGCCCGCCTGCCGCAAGCCCGGGTGTCCGACGACACGCTCGGCCTCGTCCGGGTCGACGTAGCGCTGATCGTCGAACAGGCCGAGGGCGAACTTCTCCGCTAGCAGACGCGCCGCCGAGTCGTCGATCCGCGACTCGGACACGGCACCGGACCGGACCAGATGTTCGAGCAGGTCCGAGCAGGATTCGCCGCCGAACTGATCGACGCCGGCGTCGACTGCCTTCAGGACCCGCTGCTCACGGCTGAGCTTCTCCACCCCCCACGCCCGGGCCTGGAACACCCCGCGATCGGTGGGCACGTCGGTGATCAGGCACCAGTCCGTGCACACGATCCCGTCGAAGCCCAGCCGGCCGCGGAGCAGGTCACTGACGACACCGCGGTTGAAGCCGAACCCCACCTCTTCGTAGGAGGTGCCGACGGGCATGCCGTAGTACGGCATGATCTGCCGGACTCCGGCCGCGATCGCCGCCCGAAACGGAGCGAGGTGGTAGTCGAAGCGGCCGCCCGGATAGACCTGTTCGCGTCCCGTCGAGAAGTGCGGATCCTCGCCGTCGCGCTGCGGACCACCACCCGGGAAGTGCTTGACCATCGCCGACACGCTGTTCGTCGTGATCCGGCCGGCCGGCCCGCGCAGGCCCTCGATGTAGGCGACGACGAGGTGGGAGGCAAGCTTCGCGTCCTCCCCGAAGGTCTCGATCATCCGGGGCCAGCGGGGCTCGGTGGCCAGGTCCGCGCCGGGGTGCAGCGCGACCCGCAGGCCGACGGCGACGTACTCGCGGCGAATCGTGTCCGCGTACTCCCGAACCAGGTCGTCGGATCCGATGGCGGCCAGCCCGAGGGACTCCGGCCACTGCGAGAACGTCCCCGAGCGCAGCGACGTCAGCGGGTTGTCGGTGAAGGAATGGCGCGGATCGCTGGACAGGGTGATGGGAACGCCGAGCGGCGTGTCCGCGGCGAGCGCTTGCAGATTGTTGTGCCACTCCGCCTGCGCTCGCGGCGGCAACGGCACGTCCGGCAGGAAATGCGTGATGCCGCGCTCCAGTACCAGCTCGGCGGCGGGTATGCGCGTGGTCGGATCCAGACTGCTCGCCGCGGTCACGTCGGCCGGGTCGTTCAGCGAGATGGACGGGTGGAACATCAAGCCGATCTTGGCGGTGACGGTCATGCGCGGGAGTAGATCGGCAACCCGTGCCTCGATGGGCAGCTCGCAGTTCTGGTAGTCGTGGGTGGCGCCGGGGTTCATGGGCTTCATCTTCCCTGTGTGGGCTCGCAAGCTTAGCCAACCGGTCGACCAATTTTGTCGACCGGCAACGCGCCCGTCAACCTCGTGTGGACCGCGCCGGCTGGCATATGCGGCAAAACCGAACCCCTGGCCTACTAACGCGAGTCCGCGAGACCGATCACGCTCGGCTTATTGACGCGCCGATTACAGACCGGCAACAATAGGTCGACCAGTTCACCAATCTGTCTCCAGGAGATGTAATGGCGGACGGCGCGCGCGAAACGGGACTGAGCAGGCGAGGCTTCATGGTCGGCGCGGCGGGCGCGGTCGGTGTCGGAGTGCTGGCTGCTCCGTTGCTGACTGGGGTGGCCCGGGCCCAGACGACGGTGAACGTCAGGAATGTCGGCGCGGTCGGTGACGGCAGCCACGATGACGGGCCGGCCATCCGCACGGCGGTCAGTCAGGTGAACAGTGCGGGCGGTGGCACCGTCTACTTCCCGGCCGGCACCTATCGCTGCGTCGCGACCAGCGCGCTGCTCCTCGGGTCGAACCTCACCGTGCTCGGTGACGGTGCCGCGCAGAGCGTCATCGCGTTCGAAGCCGCTGCCCTGACGACCTTCGCGCAGAACACCGGCGACGCCGTCACCGTCAAGAACCTCACGGTCAGAAGGAACAGTGACTTCGCCGCGGTGCTGTTCGAGATGCTGAGCCATAACGGCTTCACCTTCGACGGCGTCACGCTTGATGGACGCCGCGACATCTACCCCAACAACTACTGCCACGGGCTGCAATTGGGAGTCGACAACGGCACCGCGTCGAATCTCAAGCTCATCAACGGGACGAAGCTCACGAAGATCAGCTACGGCCTGTTCCAGGCGAACCCGTCCACCGGTACTACGAACACGATCGAGGTGCGTAACTGCACGTTCACTCAGAATTACAACGATGATCTGGAGTTCAATGCACCGAACGGGTTGATGACGGGGATCACCGTCGATTCCTGCACGTTCTCGAACAACCAGCAACAGGTCGAGGGCCAAGGTGGTTTCGGTGTCGGAATAGCGCACTGCAGTAATGCCACGGTGTCGAACTGCACGTTCACCGACTATTACCACGAGGCAGTACACATCGAGGACCGTTCGAGCAACATCAAGGTCCTCGGCTGCACCTTCACGCGATGCGGCAAGATCCAGTACGCCGACATCCACGTAGTCTCCAGTTCTGACACCGTGCTGATCCAGAACAACACGATCAACAGCGCCGACAACACGAGCGCGAACTTCTCCGGCTGCGTGGTCTGCAATCAGGCCGGCGCCGGAAACCCTCCGTCACACATCACGGTCGACAACAATCGCATCAACTGCGGCCCGACAAACGGCGTCGTCTTCCAGGTGAATACCGGCGCCGTCACGAACAACACCTTCACCACCACCTCGGCCGCCCACGACTACATCGACTGGGGCTCTACCAACATCACCATCTCGGGCAACACACCGTGATCGGGGGAACGAATGACTGAGCGTATCGGGTCGGGAATCGGCCGCCGGGCCTTTCTGGGTGGCGCCGCGGCAGCAGTGGCGGCGGGTGTTCTGGCCGATCCGCTGACCTCGAGCGTCGCGAGTGCCGGCGCCGTCGGTCCGTCGTCCGCGCGATACCGAGTCGACGTCCGCCGGCTGGGCGCGGTCGGTGACGGCGTCCATGACGACGGTCCGGCGATACGGGCCGCAGTTGCCCAGGTGAACGATCACCACGGTGGCACGGTGTACTTCCCGGCCGGCACCTACCGTTACGTCGCCACCGACCTGCTGCCCTTCGGGCCGAACTTCACCGCGCTCGGCGACGGCGCCGAGCGGAGCGTCATCGCGTTCGAAGCCGCCGACTTGATCACCTTCGCGCGCAGCACCGGCGACGCCGTCACCGTCAAGAACCTCACGGTGCGAAGAAACTGCGACATCCGCACGGTGCTGTTCGAGGTGATGGGCTATGACGGCTTCACTTTCGACGGCGTGACGATCGACGGAAACTGCGACATCTTCGCCAACTACTGTCACGGGATCCGGCTCGGACTCGACGACGGCGCGGGGTCGAATCTCAGGATCATCAACGAGACGTTGATCACGAAGACCAGCTACGGCCTGTTCCAGGCGAACCCGTCCATTGGGACTACCAACGGCATCGAGGTCAGAAACTGCACGTTCACGCAGAACTACAACGACGACCTGGAGTTCAACGCGCCGAACGGGTTGATGACCAGGATCACCATCGATTCCTGCACGTTTTCCAACAACCAGCAGCAGGTCCAGGGCTCGGGCTTCGGCATCGGATTGGCGCACTGCAGCAATGCAATCGTGTCGAACTGCACGTTCACCGACTATTATCACGAGGCACTGCACATCGAGGACCGATCGAGCAACGTCAAGATTCTTGGCAACACGTTCACGCGATGCGGCAAGATCCAGTACTCCGACATCGAGGTCGTCTCGAGCAGCCACGACGTGCTGATTCGCGACAATGTGATCCACAGCGCGGACAACACCAGTCCCTACTTCACCGGCTGCGTGGTCTGCAATCGGGGCGGGGGCGGAGACAAGCCGTCGAACATTCTTGTCGACCGCAATCTGATCGCCTGCGGACCGAACAATGGCGTCGCGTTCGAGGTCGACACCGGCGCCGTGACCCGCAACCGGTTCATCACGACGGATCCGGCTCACGACTACGTCGACTGGGGCTCGACCAACATCCTCGTCGCGGGCAACACCCCGTAAGGGTCAGCCGGTGCACATCGATCACGTTGCCATCGCCGTGCGCGACGCGGAACGCTCGGCCAGGTGGTATCGCGAGTCCCTGTCGATGGAGCCGGTTCACGACGAGGTGGTGATCGCGGCTGGAGTGCGACTGCTGTACCTGGCGGTCGGGCGCTCAGGCGTCGATTCGACCATGATTCAACTGGCCGAACCGATCGGCGCTGGCCCCGTGGACACGTTCGTCCGCGACCACGGAGAGGGCTTGCATCACGTGTGTTTCGCAGTCGACGACCTGCTCGCGACGTTGGGTTCACTCGGTGAGGACGAGTTGGGGGTGTTCCGGGGTGGGCGCGATCGACGCGCCTGCTTTCTACGGCACCGGCCCAACGACACCTTGATCGAGCTGACGGACGTGCGGCCGGTCTACAGTCCCGCTACATGACGGGTCGGCTGCGCGAGGTCAGCGCGATCATCACCGGCGCCGCCGGCGGAATCGGGTCCGCGGCAGCACGCGCGTTCGTGGCCGAAGGTGCAGTCGTCGGTTTGCTGGATCTACCCGGGCCGGGACTGGATCGCCTGGCCGCCGAGTTGGGAGCGTCGGCAACCGCGCTGCCCGCCGATATCACGCAGGAGTCGCAGGTGGCGGCGGCGTTCGCGAGCTGGTGGCAGGAGCGCGGATCCCTCACGGTGCTGTACGCGTGTGCGGGAATCCAGTTGCACGGCGAGGACGGGCCGGCGGATCGGACCGGTCTCGACGTCTGGGACCGGACCTTCGCGGCCAACGCCACCGGCACCTTCTTGGCCTGCAAGCACGCGATACCGCTGGTGCGGCGCAGCGGCGGCGGATCGGTCCTGATCTGCGGTTCGCCGACCGGCCTGACGATGAGCGGAGCGGGATACAGCGCGTATGCCGCGTCCAAGGGAGCGGTCATGTCGTTGGCTCGGGTCATGGCCGCCGATCACGTGGCGGACGGAATCCGCGTCAACGTCATCGTTCCCGGCCCGGTGCGAACGCCACTGATCAAGGAGCTGATCGACGACGAGGGCACGCGGTCCGAACTCGAGCGAACAACTCCGATCGGCCGGTTGGCCGAACCGGACGATCTGGTGGGCATCGCGGTATTCCTGGCCTCGCCCGAGTCGGCATATGCCACCGGCGCCACCTTCGCCGTCGACGGTGGGATCACCTCGCGATGAGGGCCGATCCGGCCGAGCACGAACCGGTGGAGCTCCGGGCCGGCCTGCTCGCCGCGCGCTACCTAGCCGGCTTCCTGACCGACGTTCGCATCGGCGCGGACGCCGTCCTGGATCGCGTCTATCCCGCGCTGCGGGATCCGGAGTGGGGCACGATCCCACTCACCCGCGTCGGCACCGAGCTGGATGCTGGCGACGGCACCTTCGACATCCGCTATCGCGCGCACTCACGCTCCGACGCGGTGCCGTTCAGCCTCGCGGTCCGATTCGCGGCCTCGCCCGGGCGGCTCGTCGCGTCGATGAACGCAGTAGCCGACGCCGATGTGGCGATCAATCGCGTCGGGTTCTGCCTGCTCCATCCGCTCGAGGTGATCGGAACGCCGGTCGACGGGCTGAACGGTCTCGACTGGATTCCCCGGGGGGAGTTCCCGGCTCGGATCAGTCCCGTGACGTTGTTCGGCGAGATCTCCGGGATGCGATACCGGACCGCCTCGGGCCATCTGGTGTCCCTCCGCTTCTCCGGGGACCTGTTCGAGACCGAGGATCAGCGAAACTGGATCGACGGCTCGTTCAAGACCTACGGCACCCCGCTGCGGCTGCCCTACCCGCGCGCGATGCGCAAGGGGGACATGGTCGAGCAATCGGTCGTGATGGAGTTCCCGATTGCGTCCGGCGGCGCTGGGTCGCGCCGTCGCACGGCCCGGGTGACGGTGGGCTCGACGCAGGCTCGTGCGCCCGCGATCGGCATCGGCGCGTCCACCAGCCGCACGCCCCCTGACGCCGCGACGCTGGCCGCGGCGCGGGAGCTGGCGCCCGCGCACGTGGGCGTGGAGATCGACCTGGACAGTGCCGACTGGCCGGCCAGATGGGCCCGGGCGGGCGCCGAAGCGGACGCGGTCGGCGCCCCGCTGCACGCGATGCTGATGGCCACCGACGGCACCGGATTCGACGATTGGGCCGCAGCTGTCACTGGCGAGCGCGCCGGGCGCGTATGCCGCGTCGCGGTGTATCGCGCGCGCAGCCACGTGACCCACCGCGGACTGGTTGACGACCTGCGGGCCGCGCTCTCGAGACACGGGCTCTCGGTGCCCGTCGGCGGCGGCAGTCGCGCGCACTTCGCCGAGCTGAACCGGATTACGTATCCCCTGGACAGCCTGGACTTCGTAACCTACTCGGCGAACCCGCAGGTGCACGCCGATGACGTCGAGTCGATCATGAAGACGCCCGCGGGCCTGCAGCGGACGGTCGTCGACGCCGGCCGGTTGGTACCGGGGAAGCCGCTCGTGGTCGGGCCGGTCACGTTCGCGCCGCGGTTCAACCCCGACGCCGCGGCCGATGCGCCCGTCCTGCCGCCGGACTCCGACGAGGTGGCCGATCCGCGGCTGGCCGGCGATGTCGGGGCGGCGTGGACGCTCGCAGCACTCCAGGCGCTCGGCGATGCGGACAGCGCGACCTTGTTCCAGATCGCCGGACCGCACGGTGTGCTGGCATCCGAGCCCGCGGCCGGACCGACCGGTGCCCAACAAGTGCTGCGCTGGCTGGCTCGACAACCGCGGCGGCTGCTCCCCACCCGCTGTCGTGGACCGGTCGCGGCCCTGGCTCGGGCCGACCCGGATCGCGGGGGCGTCCACCTGCTGCTGGCGAACCTTTCCGACAGCGACCTGGAGGTCGAGGTCAGCGTCGCCGCGGACGGTGTGCCGGACCGACTCACGCTGAGCCCGTTCGAGCGCCGAGCCACGGTCGCCGCGGTCAGGACAGGAACAACTCGACGACCGGCACCGTGACGTCGGGCTTCTGGACCGGCAGCTCCAGGGTGAGCGTTCCGGCCGGCAGCCCGCCCATCGCCATGTTCTGCGCCTTCGCGTCCGGGTCGATGACGGTCATGGCGACTTCGGACGCGTCGTGCAGGAACTGCGCGTAGGCCACCCGTCCGGCCAGGCCAGGAAGGTGGACGTGCTGGAACGGCCAGGCGAACAGGTGCAGGTAGAGCCGGTCGCCGCGGGCGGTGTACCGGGTGTCGGGCGGGGCGAGGAAGGGCGTCGCGCCGCAGTCGTAGATCGAGCGGTTGTGCAGCCGCAGCCACTCGCCGACGCCGCGTAGGCGATCCTGCGCCCGCGGTTCGAACTCGCCTCGGCCGTTCGGCCCCACATTGAGCAGGAGGTTGCCGCCCTTGGACACCGTGTCCACGAGCATGCGCACCAGGAGGTCGACCGACTTCCAGTCCTGGTTGTCGCGGTCGTAGCCCCAGCTGCCGTTGAACGTCTGGCACGCCTCCCAGCGCGCCGGGTACCCGTCGACCGACATCGCGGCGTACGGCTGATACTGCTCGGGTGTGACGAGGTCACCGGGGATGTCCAGCCGGTCGTTCACCAGGACATCGGGCTGCAGCCGGCGCACCAACTCGAGTAGCTCGGTCGACCTCCAATCCGCCGCTCCCTTGCCGCCCCACACGGCATCTCGGTAGGAGTAGTCGAAGAAGAGGTAGTCGATCTGGCCGTAGTTCGTGAGTAGCTCGGCCACCTGTCCGTGCAGGTAGTCGACGTACTTGGAGATGTCGCGTTCGGTGTTGCTCTTTATCGCGTTCGCGTCGTTGCGCTGCGGATGCAGGCCGTCGATGGGGAAATCGGGATGATGCCAGTCGATCAACGAGTGGTAGAGCCCGATCTGCAGGCCCTCAGCCCGGAAGGCTTCGAGTATCTCCGCGAGAACGTCACGCGCGAACGGGGTTCGCATCACGGTGTAGTCGGTGAGCGCGGAGTCCCACAGGCAGAAGCCGTCGTGGTGCTTCGTGGTGATGACGATGTACCGCATGCCTGCACTCTTGGCTTGCCGAGCCCAGGAAACCGGGTCGAACCGGTCGGGCTCGAACCGTCGGAAATACCGGTCGTAGGCGTCGTCGGTGAGCTCTTCGCGGTTCCGGACCCACTCGTGCCGGCCCGCAAGTGCGTAGAGGCCCCAGTGGATGAACAAGCCGAATCGCGCCGCGGCGAACCAGTCGCCGGCCTGCGGGTCCGGGTGTTCGGGACTCTTGGTATCCGTCATGTCGAAATCCAATCGAACTCGCGCATCCGCGCGAGGATGAGATGCTCGGCGATCGCCCGCTGAGCGGCCAGGGTGTGGTGGACGTCGTCAGTTCGCAGCGAGGTGGGCACTCGACCGCGAGCGCGATCGTCGCGATCTTGCGGGGTGAGCGGCACTCCGATGTCCTCAGGCGCCTCGTCGATGAGATAGCGCCGCACGTTCAGGAAGCGCCGTCCCCACCGAGCGATCAGCCGTTGCTCGAGAGGTGTCCAGCCTGGGTGTGTATCGCCGCAGGACGTCATGAACAGGAACGGCGTGTCCGGAACCAGTGACAGCGCGATGGCTTCGAACATCGCGGAGGTGGTGTCGTCTCCCGGGCCGTTCTCGCCCATCCAGACGATGGCGATGTCGCGTCGTCGTGCGCGAGCGAAGTCGAAGTAGAACGGCGTCGGGTTTCCCAGCCGGATCGGCGGCCCAGGTCCCTTGCGAACGAACGCGTACACGTCGCCGCCGCCGTGACGGATCGCCGGCACCGTCGGATCCTTGACCCGGAGCTGCAAGGTGCCGTCGACGCCCGCCAGCCGCCCCGGCCCGGTTCCCACGTCGCCGGCCGCTCCGGCACCGCCGACGAGCGGCCACGCCGCCACCGCCGGTGAGAAGGAGGTGCGCACCGCAACGTCGACGCCGCCCTCGGCCGGGATCACGCCGCCCGAGACGGTGACGAGATAGGGCATGGCGCCCTGGCGGGCCG